>Ga0081539_10006615_pt1 | contig 11007 bp, 11 predicted proteins | sample TabmetS4T2R2_FD_71023 | JGI IMG/M metagenome (GOLD analysis project Ga0081539, IMG submission 71023) | Tabebuia heterophylla rhizosphere microbial communities from the University of Puerto Rico - S4T2R2 | ecosystem: Host-associated > Plants > Roots > Rhizosphere ... | reverse complement strand
TGCGTAGAGCACGCCGCCGGCCGCCGGGACCGTCATACGCAGCACTCCATCCATCGTGAACACCTCGACCGCGCCCGCTTTCGTCACGAGCACGTACTTGCCGTCCGCGACGAAGCTGCTCGCATTTGCATCCAGCCTCTGCATTCGCCACGTGTGCGTGTCGAGCAGCGCGACGCCGGCGGGTTTGGACGTCGCGCGATTCGAGCCCTTGGTCAGGCCACTCCTGACGTGGCGCGCTCCGGCGACGGCGATCAGCCCGTTGCCCAGCCAGCGCGCATAACGCGTCGTTCCGTTGAACTCTTTCTTGGCCTGCGCCAACCCCCGCGTCGACCCGACGCCGATCGAGTGGTACGCGACGTCTCCGGTTCCCAGGTCCAGCTCGGCGGCGAGGCTCGAGGAAGGGACGACGTAGGCGATCCGACGCTCGGGATCGACCGTGAACGCGGGTTGGCGGAGCTCGAGAACCTGGATCCCGCGCACCTTGTGCCAGTGTCGTCCCGCCGTGATTCGCGAGAACCGGACGAAGAACCTCTCGCTGCCGTTCGCGGCGACGAGGACGACCTGCGCCGGGCCGATCCGATTCGACGGCGATGCGAGGTAGGCGACCGCATCGGAGAGTGCGGCGACGCCGTTCGTGTCGCCGAACGTGAGCGCGGCGCGCCCGGTGATGCGCCGCGTGCTCGGATCGATGACGAGCAAGTGGTCGTAGTCCGGACAGCAGCTCTGGGCGAACAGGCGCCTGTCGGTCGGCCAGCTGAGGATCGCCACGTTCGGATACGGCTTGAGCAGGAGGTCGCCGAGCTTTCGCATGCCGGCCGGATCGAGGAACGTGATCCCGGAGCCGGCGCCGACCGCGAGCTGCAAGCCGTCGGGCGAGCGGGCGAACGGTCCGCTCAGAACTCCCAGCGGAAGCCGGTCGCCGACGGGCACGAGCGTCCGCGCGTCGACGCGAACGAGCGCGCGCTGACCCGAGTCCTGCAGCACGGCGAGGAGCGTGGGCGGGGCGGCCGGAACGGAACCCGGGAGGAGCCCTGCGGCCGCGAATGCAATCGCGGCTCCGAGAGCAGCGATTCGTCGCACGCCCGAAGTGTGCGCCCTCCGGCGTACGGGCGCAAACGGCGGCTCGACGTCAGTCGTCAGTCGACGGCCTCGATGATCTGTACGAGCCCGTCGGTGCGAGCCGTGGCAGCGAGCCGCGAACGCGCCCGCCCTCCCTCCCCAAGACAGTCGGCGAGCTCGCGGTCGCGTCGTCGACTTCTAGTCGAGTCAGACCTCGGCGTGAATCCGCTGTGCGGACTCGCGCAGCGGACCGCCGGAGCGGCCGAAGCGGGTGGCGACGATCTCGGCGAGGATCGAGAGTGCCGTCTCGGCCGGCGTGGCCGCGCCGAGGTCGAGGCCCGCCGGGCCGTGGATCCGGTCGAGTGACTCGTCGGCCACGCCCGCCTCGGCGAGCCGCTCGCGGCGTCGCGCCTGGTTGCGCCGCGACCCGAGCGCGCCGACATAGAACGCCTCGCTCGCAAGCGCGGCCTCGAGTGCCGGGACGTCGAACTTGTCGTCGTGCGTGAGCACGACGACCGCGGTTGCGTGGTCGGGGTCGACCCGGGCAAACGCCTCGTCCGGCCAGGCGACGATCACCTCGTCCGCGCTCGGCAGGCGTTCCTTCGTCGCGAACTTGCCACGGGCGTCGGCAACGATCGTCCGCCAGCCGATCGCCTTCGCCGCCTTGCAGAGCGCCTCGGCCGTGTCGACGGCGCCGTAGACGAACAGCCGGGGCGGCGGCCCGAACACGTCCGCGAACGTGGAGCCGACGACGCAGGAGCGCGCTCCGCGGATCAGCGCATCGGCCTCCGCCTCCTCGCCCTCGACCACGAGGCGTTGCGCGCCGTCCTCGAGATTCGTGAACAGCACCGCGTGGTCTTCGTTGCGAACGACGTCCTCGAGCCGTGCGAGCAGCTCGGCGTCGGGCTCGACGACGAGGACGTCGATCTCGCCGCCGCACGGAAGGCCGACTTCGAACGCCTCGTCGTCCGTGATGCCGTACGTGAGGACGCGCGATTGCTCGCCGGCCAGCAGCCCCTGGCACGCCTCGTAGACGTCGGCCTCGACGCAGCCGCCGGAGACCGAGCCGTAGAGCTCGCCGTTGCCGGTGACGAGGAGCTTCGAGCCGATCGGCCGCGGGGCCGACCGCCGGGTGCCGACGACGGTCGCCAGGGCGACGCGGTCGCCGCGCGACCGCGCGCGTGCCAGCTCCTCCAGCAGCTCTCTCACCGGCAGCAGCGTACCGGCGGCTCGCCCGGGTCCCGGTGACGCCCCGCCGGCGGAGGCGGGTCGGGCGTCAGGCCGGGTGGTGCTCGCAGTAGCAGGCTTCGCCCTCAGGGCGGCGCCCGCAGCGGATGCAGCTGGGCGGGAGGATCTTCGCCTTCACGAAGAGGGCGTTGATCAGGACTGCCCAGAGCACGAAATAGGGGAGGATCATCCAGGTCTGCACGGTTCTCCTATCGGCGGGGCGGCCGGGGCACCTTTAGCGGACGGTCACCACTTCGGTCATCTGCGTGGGGTGGAGCGAGCAGAAGAGCCGGTAGGTGCCGGGCTTGCGTAAACGGAACGAGAACGAGCCGTGCGAGCGGGAGGGGGAGGCGAACCCCACCGGGCCGCTCGCCAGGGTGACGTCGTGGCGGCTCGGGCCCATGAACATCCACGTGAACGTGGAACCACGCTTCACCGTAACTCTCTGCGTGCCGAACTGGAAGTCGGAAAGCCAGGTCTGGAGAACGGTCCGGGCTGGCCCTTCGGGTTGCTTGAGGAGCGGGAGGACGACGCGCGGGGGTGTGCCCGGCTGCGAGAGCGGATCGGCCGCCAGCGCCGGCACGCGCGCGCACGAAGCCGTCTCGCCGGGCGCGAGAAAGACGAGCATGATCCCCATCACCCGCGTGTGCGGCAGGGCGTCGTCGTAGACCGCCGTCACCCGGAGCCGGTCGCCCGCGTGGACCGGTATGCCGTCGGCGGTCGCGAACGTGGTCATGTGCTTCGGCCCGTTCTCGTGGAGGATCGGGTAGATCGTCGGGAGGCCCCAGGTGGGCTCGGATCGGTAGAGCAGGCGGTTGCCGCAGGCGCGGTTCCGCAGGTCGATCCGAAGGCCGCCGCCGTGAAGGTGCGCGCCGCCTGCGACGAGGCGCCCGCTCTCGGGCATGACGAAGTCGGCCGACTTCGAAAACGTCGAGAACCGCTTGCCGTGCCCGGGCACGCTGAAGATCGGATCCGAGTCGCAGTTGCGCACGTCCAGCCAGACGGGCTTCACCGGCGTCAGCGCCTGACCGGTGACGTACCGGATCGTGTACTGCACGTACACCGCGTCCGCGACGGCGCGATGGTTCATCAGCATGTAGACCATCGCCCAGCGGTCGCTGCCCCTGTTCGGGTAGCCGTAGCCCGGCGGCATCTGGAGCGTGGAGCGCTCCTCGCCCTCGGCGTAGAAGCGCTCGGTGAACGCGGGCGCCGTCTCGCCGTCGTAGCCCGTGAAGCGGTCGCACGTGTAGTCCTTGACGCCGAACTTCGAGATGACGATGTGGTGCAGCATCACGTTCTGGATCGGCTCCTCGACACCGGCCGTGTCGACGACCGTCGCGCTGAGCCCGACGACGTACCCGTCGCTGGGGGGCGACGGGATCAGCTCGGCGCCCTGGACGACGCCGAATGGGCCGATCGAGATCGGGTGCGTGGAGCGCAGCGTCAGGACCTGCTCGGCGGCGTGGGCCGGGGCCGGAAATCCCAGCACGACGAGGCAGGCGAGCAGCAGGACCCGGCGCACGAGCCCCAGTCTAGCGCCGGGTAGAATTCGATTTGTGAGCGCGGTCTGGCTCGTGTTGCTCGCGTGTGCGGTTGCAGTAGTCGTCCTCGCGGAATGGTCGCGACTCGACCGCTGGGTCGGCAGCGAGGCGCGCCGCGGGCGCGAGCGCGCACGGCGGAAGGAGAACCTGAAGCTGATCCGCTCCGAGGAGTCGCTCGAGGAGTTCGCGGCCAGCGTGGAGCGCGACCTCTCGCGTCTCCCCACCATCGACGAGCGCGATTAGGGCGTCTTTACCGCGAACGTCTTCGTGAGCGTCCGCGTGTTCGGCAGGATGCGCGCGACGTCCTCCATGTTCTTCGTCTCCTGGTAGTCGGATGCGGTGACGACCAGGCGATGGTTGCCGCGGCTCAGCGGCGTGAGCGAGATCGTCAGCACGCCGCCGCGCAACGTGCCCTGTTCGTTCTCGCCGTCGAGCGTGACGGAGATCGAGTCCGGGTGGACGCCGGAGCCGGCGTCGGTGATGCGGACGCGGATCGTGCCGCCCCGCTGGTAGCCGAGGAACTTCACAGCGGGCGGCGTCGTGTCGTTCACCCAGAGGCGGAATGTGAACGGGCCCGCCTGCGCACGGCTGGGCGTGTCGAACACGAGGCCGTACGTGCCGGCGGATGGAAGGATGACGCCCGCCGCCGGCACCGACCGGCCGTAGAACGACCGGTACGGGTTGAAGTCGAACGGAAGGGCCGTGTAGCCGGCGAGATGGTTCTCGTCGCGTCCGAAGACGATTCGCGGCGTGACTTGCACGCCGCGTCCACGCGAGACGACGCGCGCGCCGAAGTTCGCGACGTTGCCGACGCGGACGGCGAACACCTGCTCCGGCCCGTTCAGCCCAGCCAGGTCCGGCTCGGGGTAACGGTAGACCGCGGTGCCCGCGCGGCCACGCGCCGCGTTGCCCTTGTACGTGCCGGTCTTTGTGAGCGTGCGTGCGGGCGGGCCGAGGCTCGGCCGCGAGATCCCGATCCACCACGGGATCCGTCGCACGTCGGTGCCGCGCGTGAGGACGACGAACCCGCTCGCCTCTCCTTCGGCGGCCGAGGCGGCGAGCGATACGCGGAGCGTGAGCTGCCCCGGCACCGAGACCGTCGCCGGTGCGGATACGACCTGCGTCGCCTGCGTCACCGTCACCGTCCAGGTGCCGCCGCCTCCGCCCGCGTCGGTGAGCGCGACCGTGCGCTCGACGTTGCCCGGCGGCGTGACCATCCCGAAGGAGACCCCGGTCGGCGACGCGAACAGCAGCGGGTTGTCCGCGCGGACGAGGTTGATCCGGCCGCCGCCCTCGCGCATCGGCGACGTCTCGGCGCCGCCCTGCTGCACCGGGTCGCCGGTCTGCTCGAGAGCCGACTTGAGCTGCGCGACGGTCCACGAGGGGTGCCGCTGACGAAGCAGCGCGGCCGCGCCGGCGACGTGTGGCGTCGCCATGCTCGTGCCGCTGAAGGGGGCCCACGTTCCTTCCCGTGTGGGTACGGATGAGAGGACGTTCGCACCCGGTGCCGTGACGTCGGGCTTCATCTGCAGCGAGACGGGTGTGGGTCCGGCGGAAGAGAAGCCGGCGATCTGATCCGGAGGCGCGTTGCGGCCGGTGGTGGACGCGGCTGCGGTGATCGCGCGCGACGCGCTCCCGGGTGAGCCGACCGAGCCGCGGCCGAAGTCCTCGAAGTCGTTGCCGGCCGCGATCACGGGCACCACGCCCGCCGCCGCGGCGCCGTCGATCGCCTTGACGACGATGTCCCGGGACTGCGGGATCTCCGGCTCGCCCAGCGAGAGGTTGATCACGTCCATGCCGTCCGAAACCGCCGCCTCGATCGCCTTTGCGATCTCGGGGGCGTTGCCGTCGAGCCCGAAGCCGGGCGTAGGGATCGTCAGCGCCTTGTAGTTGCCGATGTACGCGGCTGGCGCGATCCCGGACAACGTCGGCGTCCCCGGATAGCCGGTTGCGCGCGTGCCGCGGTCGCCGGCGGCGATGCCGGCGACGTGCGTGCCGTGCTCGGAGAACTGCGGATCGAACGGAAGGTTCGCGTACCGCCAGCTCGGGCTCGCAGGCGGGAACGCGCGCGCGGCGATCACCTTCGCGGTCGTGAACGACGTGTTCCCCTTCGGGAAGCCGGCGGGCATCGTGAATCCGGCCGGCGAGAGGAAGGGATGCGTCTGGTCGACGCCCTCGTCGATGACGCCGATCTTCATCCCCTGGCCCGCGGTCGCGAACGTCGGCCCCCAGATGGTGGGCGCGCCGATCAGCTGCGGCGTCCGGTCGAGCTTGAGGTGGTAGCGCGCCGTCGGCCAGGCGCGGGCGACGCCGCGAACCCGCGGGAGGCGGGCGATCTCCCGGAGCGGCACGACGACGGCGAGCCCGTTGAACGTGACCGAGTAGCGCCAGCGGACGCGCGCGCCCGGAATCTGGCGCTCGATACGGGCCGCGACGCGCGATTGCTCGGCCCGCAGGAGCTGCAGGTACGAGAGCGAGGCGGGCGAGCGGAGGTCGAGCCGCCGGCGGGAGGTCGTCACTGCGGCGAGGCCCCGGTCGGCCTTCGCGGCGGCGGCGAGCCCGGGCTGGTCGAGGGTGACGACGAGCTCGGCGGTCTTCGCGCGGGCAACGGCCGAAGCCGGGGCGGCCAGGGCGAGCAGCGCGCAGAAGACGAGACCCCGCTTCAAGACGAGAATCGTATACAGAGCCTCGGGACCGGCCCCCGGTCACAGGGCGGCGGCGAGGGCGCGGCTACAATGCGCGTCCGCGCGGATGTGGCGGAATTGGTAGACGCGCACGGTTCAGGTCCGTGTGAGCGAAAGCTCGTGGAGGTTCAAGTCCTCTCATCCGCATCTGGCGCACCGCCGCGACGGCTCTCCGGCAACGTTTGCAGCCGCGTAAACGACCCTAGACGTTCGTTGTGTTGTGGCGAACGTCGCCGTGCGCGATGCTGGATGCCCCGGAGCTGGCGGCCCCGCTCCGCGATCTGCGAAGCGAGGGTGTATATGGACGAGCCGCCGGCAATGGCCAAGAACTGGTTCAGTGAGGACGAGCTCGACGTCTGTCCGCAGTGCGCCGGGAGAACGTTGCTTCCCCCGCCGGACGGCGTCGATCTCCGCGTCTGCGTCACGTGCGGGGTCCTGATGAACGCAGACTTGAAGGCGTCGCCCGCGCCTGCCGAGTGACCGCCGCCGCCGGCTAGTTCTTGCTGCAGGCGACGTTCACGCACTCGGGCGTGACGTCGTTGTGCTTCGCCGAGTTGCCGCCGCCGTCCGTCATCCCGGGCGTGGCGGCGATGCCCGCGCCCGCGTTGTCGTTGGACGAGTTGCCGGTGATGACGTAGAACGGTGCCGCAAGCGGGTTCTCGCCCTCCGAGAGCAGGATGCCTGTATTGCCGTTCCTGCGAGCAAGGTTGCGGAGGACCTGCGTGGTGGAATCCGCGACGAGAATGCCGTGTCCGCCGTTGCGGGCGACGCCGTTGTCGGCGATGACCGATTGATCCACGTGGGCCAGGAACTCGATCCCGCTGCCCGCGTTGCCGGCGACGCTGTTCCGCTTGATCGTCGCCTGGCCCGCGAAGAAGAACGACAAGCCCGCACCGCCGTTGTCGAGGATCATCGAATCCGCGACCGTCCACCCGGCGCCGCGAGCAGTGAGGCCGTTACCGGTGTTTTGCGCGAGCACGGAGTTGTCGACCACGCCTGATTGAGCCAGCGCGACGACGCCGATGCCGTTTCCGGTTACGGTCAGGCCGGACAGCCGCGTCCGGTCACCGGACGAGCGGACGCCGAACGCGAAGCTGCGGACGAATCCGTCGACGACCGTGACGTCGGTGCCGGTGACGACGATCCCGGTCCCGATGCCGGAGCCGGAGACGACATGGCCGTTGAGGTCCACCAATACACCGTTCCCCGCGACGATCAGCCCGTCTCCGGGGCATCCCGTCACGTTCGCCGTCAGCGTGACGTCGGCCGTGATCGTGTCGCCGCAGGCAATCGCGGCGCGTCGGGCGTCTGCGCCGCCGGCCGCCGCGAGGACAGTGACGGCGCAGAGGGCCCCGAACGGCGCGAGGCGAGAGAGAAGCTTTCGACCGACGGCGAACAAGCCTCACGAGTATTCCGCGGCCACCACCGGGGCGGTACTAGCCAAAGGGTCAGGTCGTGACGGAGTGGTGAAGCTCAGGCGGCGCCGGCCGCGCGCAGCGCCTGCTGCCAGAGCATCGTGATATCCGTCAGCTCGGCGACGGCGACGCTGATCGTCCGCAGGTGCGAGCGAACTTCCTCGAGCGCCCCCTGGTCCGAGGGATCGGCGAACGCGACCTGGATGCCGCCGTCGACGAAGCGGACGGGGACCGAAACCGTGCGCATCCCCACCTCGGCCGGCAACAGTCGCATCGCGCCGATGTCGACGCCGACCGACCGGAGATTGAGGTACGGGATCGACCACTGCTGCGCGAGCGTTCGCGCGAGCTCGTCCTCGAAGATCCAGCGCTTGCGGAGGAGCACGAGCCCGAGGAGCTCCTGGGTCTGCCGGCTCTCGACCAGCGCCTCCCCGAGCTGCTCGTTCGTGATGAAGCCCTTGCTGACCAGCAAGTCGCCGAGCCGCATCGGCGGCGTCCACGCGTCGCCGGGCGAGCGGGGAACGACCTCGAAGGTCGTCGCCGAGGAGGGCGCCGCCTGGGCGGGCGCCGGCTCCGTCACGACGGTGGCAGCGACGCGGTTGACCGCGGCCCAGCTGGCCAGAAACTCCTCCACGTCCGCGTCGTCGCCCTCGGGGAAGGCGACGTCCAGCGTCGCGTCGGGGTTCACGGTCCCGGTCGCGCCGAGGCGGTGGAAGTAGTCACGAAGCTGGTTGGCGCGACTCGCGTCGCCGAGCTGGATACGCACGGATCTCCTCGTCCGCAGGTGGCAAGACGCCTGGTGGCGCCAATCCCTTGATCGGCGGATTCGGGTCCGCTCAAGCCCCCCGAAACGGTGACTCGCTAGTCGGGGAGGGCCGCCAGGACGTCGGCCGCATGGGTGCCGGGCTTGACCCGTCGCATCACCTTCGTGACCGTCCCCTGCGAGTCGATTAGGAACGTCGAGCGCTCGACGCCCATGTACTTCCTGCCGGCGAAGCTCTTCTCTTTCCAGACGCCGTACTCCTCGGAGACCTCGTGCGTCGGGTCGGCGAGAAGCGTGAACGGCAGCTCGTACTTCTCCTTGAACCTCACGTGCGAAGACTCGTCGTCCGGCGAGACGCCGAGCACGACCGCACCACGCTGCTCGAAGCGGCCGTAGTCGTCGCGAATACCGCACGCCTGCGCCGTGCAGCCGGGCGTGTCGTCCTTGGGATAGAAGTAGAGGACCACCGGTTTCCCGCGCAGCTCGGACAGCTTCACGGTCTCGCCGCTGTCGCTCGTGAGCGTGAAATCCGGTGCCGGCTTGCCTTCTTCGACCATCTCGCCTCCTGGTTAGGGTCTCGCGTCGATGCTAACGACGCACCACGTTGTGGCATTCGCGGTGCTCGCCGTGACGTGGGGCGCGGGGCTGTGGGCGCTCGTCGCGTACCGCCGCCGAGGTGAGGCAGGCGTGACGTTGCGGCAGCTGCTCGCACTTGCGCAGACCGTCCTCGTTGCGCAGGTCGGGCTCGGTCTGCTCCTCCTCTCGAAGGACTACCGCGCGCCGGACCGCCTCCACTACGCCTACGGAACCTTCGCGCTGCTCGCGGTGCTCGCGCCGTGGCTGTACGCGCCGCTGGATCCGCGCCGGCGGCTGCTCTGGTTCGGTGGCGCGACCGTCGTCGCAGGGGCGCTCGCGGTACGTGCTTTCATGACGGCGTGAGGAAGTTCCTCTCGGAGCATCCGACCCTCCGCGGGTTCCTGATCATCGGTGCGATCGCACTCGCGATCGTCGTGCTCAACCTCTACACGGCGTTGGCCTCGCTCCAGGTGCTCGCGAGCATCGCCTTCTTCCTGGCGATCGCCTTCTTCGTGTTCCTGCTCTGGCGCGAGCGGCGCGAAGAGATCTCGCTCTGGCCCCGCCGCGCGCTCGTGGCCTTCTACGGCGGGGCAGCCGTGATCGTGGTCGCGATCGGCTACTACATCGTCAAAGGCGCGGCCGGGCTCGACGCCGTCGCATTCCTGGTGATCCTCGGGCTGGGCGGCTTCTCGATGTTCCGGGTCTGGCGCGACCAGCACCGCTACGGCTAGCCGGTTTCGGACCCCGAACCCGTGGAAGGCGAAAGGGGTCAACCGCGATTTGAGGGGGTCGAGAAATGCCCGAGAGCATCACCACGCCGCGTGCGCTCCTGGTCCACCACCTGCAGTCGATGCTGTTCGTCGAGCAGACGCTCGTCGACGAGGTGCTCCCCGAGCTCCACGGGAACGTTCAGAGCCCGGACCTGAAGCAGGACATCGAGCACCATCTCGAGGAGACGCGGGAGCACGTCCGCAACCTCCAGGAGATCTTCCGCATGCTCGGCGAGCCGGCGACGCCGAAGAAGAACGAGGTGCTGAACGGCCTCGGCAAGGAGTACCACGAGGCGCTCGGCATGATCCAGGGCGACGCCGCGCTCACGGATCTCTTCCATACCGGCGTGATCGCGAAGAACGAGCACGTCGAGATCGCCGCCTACAACGGCATGATCGAGTGCGCGAAGGCACTCGACGAGGACGAGATCGCGAACCTCCTGAACGAGAACCTCGACCAGGAGGAAGCGGCGCTGAAGAAGGCCGAGAAGGGCATGAAGAAGCTGCTCAAGGACAAGGTCTCCGTCTGACCTCGGTTGGCGGGAGGCCGGCGCCGGCGCGCCGGCCTCCCGCACTTCTCAGCGGAACCGGCGCGGGAACTGCTTCTCGATTCCGCGGCTGAGCATGTCCGACATCGCGAGGATCTCGGTGTGGACGTTCTCGTACGCGGCGATCGAGCCGTTCCAGTCGCCGTTCAGCCACGTTACGGCCTCGCGCGTCGTCAGGTCGAGGTGCGTCAGCATCATCGCCTCGAGCATCTTCAGCGGCCACTGCTTCGGATTCGCGGAGTGGAGGAAGGTGGCGATCTCGTTCGCGTTCGTCTTCCAGCGCTGCTGCGCGGTCGTCAGGCCGGCCTGGTTCGCGGTCTTGGCCGCGGTGAGGGCGTCGGCGGCGATCAGGATGTGCTCGCGCAGGAGCGACGTGAGCTTCGCTCCCGCCGCCTTGCCGTAGTACGGCGCGACCGCGTTGCCG
>Ga0081539_10006614_pt1 | contig 11007 bp, 7 predicted proteins | sample TabmetS4T2R2_FD_71023 | JGI IMG/M metagenome (GOLD analysis project Ga0081539, IMG submission 71023) | Tabebuia heterophylla rhizosphere microbial communities from the University of Puerto Rico - S4T2R2 | ecosystem: Host-associated > Plants > Roots > Rhizosphere ... | reverse complement strand
GATCGGGCTCCGCAGATCGGCCTCGAGCACACGGTGCGTCCGGCGTGGCGCGCCGGCGAATGCCCCGATTGGGCCAGTCCAATGATCGCCGCGGCGTAGCCGTGCCCTGGTCCGGGCCCAATGGCGCTTCTTTAGAATGTTTCCGCTGGTAGGGGTCCCACGCGGTGCAAGGTGACGGTGTGTTCGACCCGGCGAGTCGGGGGTCGGTCGCCGCGGGCGGGGTAGCGGTGGGTGCGTCGTTTGGTGGCGTGCGGGCTGGTGCGTCCGGGTCGGTCGTGGACGCGGCGGCCGAGTTCGTGCCAGGCGCGTTCACGGGCGTGTTGGAGCTGGTGAGGGGGGAAAATCCGCCGGGATCCGAGGGACGGAGCGGCGGGCGGCGTTGCGGGCGCGCAGGAAGCTGATCCGGTCCGGGTCGACGCGGTGGTGCCGGGCGGCGTCGCCGACCAGGTCGGCCAGGGCTTGGTAGAGGCAGAACAGGGCCCAGATCTCCTGCCGGGTGCCCTCGGGGCTTTGCGAGCGGGTCAGCACGTCCGGGCCGCCGCGTAGGTCGGTCTTCACGGCATCCAGCAGGGTTTCAGCCCGCCAACGCTCGTGATACAGCGCGGGGAACTCCTCGATCGGCCACCTGTCGACATCGAGCAGGGTGGTGGCCAGGCAGAACAGTTCACTGGTGGTGGCGCCGTGTTCGTCGCGGGTGGTCACGGTGTACTCGATGATCCGCACGGTGATCGGGCCGCCGTCTTTCTTGCGCGGCGGCTTGAGCTGGGACAGGTAGCTGCCGTCGGCGAGGCGTTCGAACACGGGCAGGGTGAACGAGTCGCTGACCCGCCACAGCAACTCGGCGCCCGTGGTGGCGGCGTCGCGCCACAGTTTCCAGGACAGGAAGTTGCGGTCGGCGAGCACCAGCATCTGCGGCCCGAATGAGTCGAATAGCCGGCCGGCGAGCACGGTTTCGGCGGTGCGGTAGCCGTCGAAGCAGGCGTTCAGCAGGGCCTTGGTGCCGCACTCGGCGTGCACGACCAGGCGGACCTGGGGGAACGCGCCCGGCCCGGCATCATTGGATGGCCCGTCGAACTCGGCCCGGTTCTGCGGGCTGTCGGGCACGTCCAGCGTCGACCCGTCGATCGCGGTCAGCCGCAGCCCGCGCCAGAAACACCCCGGCATCCCCGGCTGCGCGACCGGGCCGGCGACCCGAGCGAACAACAGCCGCAGCGGCTCGACCCCGAGCCTCGCGCGGGCCTTGGTGATCGACCCGGACCAGGCCACGTCCGCCTCTTGCGGCCCGGCACCCGACCAGCCCAGCCCATCGATCAACTGCCGCAGCACTTCCTCGTAGCCGTGCTCGCGCCACAACCACATCGCCAAGGCGAAGTAGGTGGTCAGCCGCGCCGGCAACGACCGTTTCCGCTGTTCCCGCGCCTGCGCCTCGTCGATCACCTGGTCCACCAACTCCGGCGGGAACGTCTTGGTCAACACCCCGATCGCCACCCGATCCGGCAACCTGTCCCGCGCCGCCCTGACAGTACGAGTCACCCCAGCCACGACGGAAGATCATAGACCACAGTGGACTTAAGGAAGCGGCGTTGGGCCCGGACCAGGGGACGGCTACGCCGCGGCGATCATTGGTCCGGCCCAATCGGGGCATTCGCCGGCGCGCCACGCCGGACGCACCGTGTGCTCGAGGCCGATCTGCGGAGCCCGATCCGCCGGCACGACGGCAGCGCAGCCGCCTGCGGCATCAGCGAGCCGTAACGAACTAATCGGGCAAAGCTTAGTTTCTCTGCATTCAGGATCAATGACCCACCGAGAATTCCTCGCGATAAGCCTCCCAGAATGGTCGGGAACGCGACACCAAATTGCTTCGGGAAATGGCGTAACCTTCCCCGGCGAATTGTTACGCGGCTGCTCACGGCGATCCCGCCGGGGCCCACCCACAGGGCACGCCATCAGGTCAAACTTGCGTGCTCACCGATTCGGATGAATTCCATCGGACAGAGCGCCGTCGTCCGCCGGAGTGACCCCGATCAAGATCTCTTTAGATGTTCTTAAGCTTCGCCGCGTGACTGTGCAGGAGCAGATAACCTCTCCCCCCGCCAACCGCGACATCCCGGACACCGAGGTTCTCCCCGTGGAGCCGCCGTCGCCGGTGTTCGTGGACACCACCGGGCGCCGCCGGCGACTGCTTCGCCGGATCGCGTACGGGTTCGTCGTGGTCTGCATGCTGTACGGCGGCCTGATCTGCGTGAGCCTGGCCGGTGGGCCGGTCAGCTCGAGCGCGATCCTGCCGCTGCCCGCCCTCGACGGATCCGGTGGCGACACGCCGGACGCGCGCCCGGCTCCGGCACCCACGCCGGTCGCCGGTTCCTCCCCCACCCGTGCGGTCGTCGAGGCGATGCCGCGGCGCCGCTCGGCGTTCGCCACGAACGCCGAGATCAGCCCGAAGCCGTCCGCGACCCCGAACCGGCCGGTGCCGACGCCCACGCCGGCGCCAACACCGTCCCCGCGGGCCACCACGGCCCGGCCGATCGAGTCCTCCACCACCACGCCGGCGCCGTCCGCGTCGGCATCCACCGGCACCTCGACACCGCCCAGCCCATCCGACCCGCCCACCACCCCGGCCAGCCCGGTGGCTCCGCTGCCCCCCGGTGACGGATCCGGCTCGACGGATGGCGTGTCCGCCGGGACCGGTGGCACCGGCGGGTCCGCCGGTGACGGGTCGAACGCCGTCGCCGCTCCCGCCGCGCCCAGTGTTTCCCCCGACCCGGCCGGCACGACCGCGGTCCCGGGGGACGAGGTGTCGGCGTGAGCCGCAACCTCCGCCGGTGGGCACCCCGGCCGCGCGTCCTGCTCGGCTCGCTGCTGCTGGCACTGTTCGTCGGCGTGCTGCTCGTGCAGGCGTACATCAACGCGGAGTTCGCCGGCGACCACGTCGAGTCCGAGGTCGGCGACCAGCACGGCGTACCGCTGGCGATCCGCGGCGGCGGCCCGATCATCAACACGACCGGCGGACAGCAGAGCTCCAGCACGCTGCCCCCGCACACCATCGCGCTGACGTTCGACGACGGTCCCGATCCGACCTGGACCCCGACAGTGCTCAAGATCCTCGAGGAGAACGGCGCGCACGCCACCTTCTTCGTCGTCGGCTCCGAGGTCGCCCGGCATCCCGCGCTGGCCAAACGGATCGTGGACGGCGGCAATGAGGTGGGACTGCACACGTTCACGCACCCCAACCTGCAGCGGATCCCTCGGTGGCGGCGCACGCTCGAGTTCTCCCAGACCCAGATCGTCATCGCGCAGGCCACCGGCGTGCACACCAACCTGGTGCGGTTCCCGTACTCGTCGAAGGCCAGCGCCATCGACGACGTCAACTGGCAGCTCGTCAAGGAGACCGGCAGGCACGGCTATCTGGTGGTGGTCAACGACATCGACAGCGATGACTGGCAGCGGCCGGGCGTGTCCGCGATCGTCCGCAACGCCACCCCGGCGGCGGACGACTCGGCGGTAGTCCTGTTCCACGACGCGGGCGGCGACCGCGCGCAGACCGTCGCGGCGCTGCGCGAGTTCATCCCCGTGATGAAGGCGCGGGGCTACCGGTTCACCACCGTCACCGAGGGCCTCAACCTCGGCATCGAGCAGACCAACGCGACCGCGAAGCGGCTGGAGAAGGCGACCACGGCCGGTCACGGCGCAGCGGTACCGCTGTTGCCGGTCGACCCACCGGCGGCCCTGGCGGACCGGTGGCGAGGCGGTGCGCTGCTGTGGACCGTACGGTGGGCGAACGGTTTTGTCTGGGTCCTGGCCGGTCTCTTCCTGGTCGTCGGGCTGCTCACCGTTGCCCGCACCGGCCTCTTGATGGTCCTCGCCGGCCGGCACGCCCGGCAGCGCCGCAACCCGCGATGGTCCTGGGGACCGCCGGTCACCGAACCGGTCTCGGTGATCGTGCCCGCCTACAACGAGAAGGAGGGCATCGAGGCGGCGGTTCGCTCGCTCGCCGGCGGCGACTACCCCGAGATCGAGGTGGTGGTGGTCGACGACGGTTCCACCGATGGCACCGCGTCGATCGTCGAGCGCCTGGGCCTGCCCAACGTACGGGTGGCCCGGGTGCCGAACGGCGGCAAGGCCAGCGCCCTCAACACCGGCATCGCGCTGGCCCGGCACGAGCTGATCGTCACCGTGGACGGCGACACGATCTTCGAGCCGGACTCGATCCGCGCGCTGGTCCAGCCGTTCGCAGACCCCGAGGTCGGCGCCGTGGCCGGCAACGTCAAGGTCGGCAACCGGACGAACCTGGTCGCGTTGTGGCAGCACATCGAGTACGTGATCGGGTTCAACCTGGACCGCCGCCTGTACGAGATCCTGCGCTGCATGCCGACCGTGCCCGGGGCGATCGGTGCGTTCCGGCGGACCGCGCTGGCCGACGTCGGCGGAATCAGCGACGACACTCTGGCCGAGGACACCGACGTCACGATGGCGCTGTGCCGGGCCGGGTGGCGGGTCGTGTACGAGGAGCGGGCCAAGGCGTGGACCGAGGCGCCGACCACGCTGGAGCAGCTGTATCGCCAGCGGTACCGGTGGAGCTACGGAACCATGCAGGCGATGTGGAAGCACCGGCGCGCGCTGGTCGACCACGGGTCATCCGGTCGGTTCGGCCGCCGCGGGTTGCCGTTCCTGGCGCTGTTCGGGGTCGCGCTTCCGATGCTCGCCCCGGTCGTGGACATCATGCTGGTGTACGGGCTGGTGTTCTGGGATCTGCGGCGGACCGCGGTCGCCTGGCTGGGGATGCTGGCCTTGCAGCTCGTCACGGCGGCCGTGGCGTTCCGCTTCGACCGGGAGTCGATGGGCCCGCTGTTGCGCCTGCCGTTGCAACAGTTCGCGTACCGCCAGCTCATGTATCTCGTCCTGATCCAGTCCGCGACGACCGCGCTGACCGGCGGCCGGTTGCGCTGGCACAAGTTGCATCGCGCGGGCTTGCACGGTGGCCCGGTGCCTGCGGTTTCTTCCGGCCCGGTTTCTTCCGGCCCGGTTTCTTCCGGCGTCCCGGCCTTGCATCCGGGCGGCCCGGCATCGGCCGGTGGCTCGCTGCTTTCTGGCGGTCCCGCATCACCGGGCCGTGCCGCATCGCTTGCCGACAGCCTGGACATTCCGTCGCAGAGCGTCGCGCCAGCCGTGGACACCTGGCCGTCGACGATCGGACAACGGATTCCCCGGCATCCGGCGTCGGGGCGCGCGGTGGCACCGCCGGTCCCGGCCGAGTCTTCTGCCGGGCCTTCCTCCGCGACACCCCCTGGGTCGGGCTTTGGCCGCCGGCATTCCGTGCCGCAGCAGCCCGCCGGCGACGACCTCGCTCCCGAAGACCTCCCGTCGGCCGGCTCGCCCCCGGGCGGCGGCTCCGGCCCGGTCTACACCAGGTGAGCGGCCGGCCCCTCCTCCTCAGCGGCGGCTGATCAGCAACTCCACGCCGTCGAGGATGCGTTGTAAGCCGAAGTCGAGGCCCTGGTTAGTGCCGCCGGCGGTGTCGGCCAGCGCCGCTGCCAGTGCCGGAAAACGGTCCTCGCGTCCGGCGACCAGGGCGCCGAACGTCGCGTCCAGCGCCTGCTCCGGAGCGTCAGTGCCGAATGCCGCAGCCTGCTGCGCCACCATCCGCACCTGACCGACCAGTGCCGCCGCCACGTCCAGTGTCTCGGCCCCGGTCAGGCCGGTACCGGCGAGGGCCGCCGCAACCTCTTCCAGCCAGGCGACCTCGTTGGGTCCGATAGGTCGCGCGCCCACGGTGGCCTCCAGCGCCCACGGATGCCGCGAGAAGCGCTCGTACATCCGCATCGCCCACGTCTCCAGCCTCGGCCGCCATGCGGATTGCCGGCCAGGACCGGATGGCGGCGCGCCAAGCCCGACCTCGGTCATCAGCGCGACCAGCTCGACCTTGCCCGGCACGTAGCGGTACAACGCCATCTTCGTCACGCCCAGTTCCTCGGCGACCCGCTGCATCGTCACCGCGGCCAACCCGTCGGCGTCAGCGATCCGGATCCCGGTGAGCGCGATCGTCTCCAGACTCAATGTCGGCTTCGGTCCGCGTTTCGGTTTCGGCGTCGGTCCCCACAGCACCGCCAGCGCCTGCGTGCCGGCTGCCATCCGCCTCCTCCTTTCCGACGCGTCTTCCTGCTTGCCGACGCGTCTTCCTGCTTGCCGACCCGTCGAAACTGTGTCTAGCATACTCTGTATCCAGCGGACACAGTTTTAAGGAGTCTCCGATGAAGATGCCGTTGACCGGCCTCCGAGTTCTGATCTCCGGCGCTGGCGTCGCCGGCCCCGCCCTGGCATATTGGCTCGGCCGATGCGGCGCCGACACCACTGTCGTCGAGATCGCTCGGGCGATGCGCACCTCCGGCTTCGCGGTCGACTTTCGCGGCCCAACCCACTTCGGCGTGCTGGAGAAGATGGGCGTACTCGACGAGTTGCGCGCGGTCCAGACCGGTGGCGGCGCGATGCGCAGCGTTGACGAGCACGGCCGGCTGATCTTCGAGTTGCCCGCCGAGTTCGCCGGCGGCGACATCGAGGTATACCGGCGCGATCTATCCCGGGTGCTGTACGAGCGCGGCGCCGAGAGCGCCGAGTACCGGTTCGGCGACGCGATCGCCGCACTGGCCGAGACCGAGGATGCCGTACATGTCGACTTCGCCAGCGGCGCATCCGGCACGTTCGATCTGGTGATCGGCGCGGACGGACTGCACTCGGGCGTACGGCGGCTCGCCTTCGGCCCCGAGCAGCGGTACGTGCGACACCTCGGCTACTACTTGGCCGGCTGGGACATGCCCAACCACTTTCACGTGGGCACCACCACCCAGCAGTACAACGTGCCCGGCCGGATGGCGAGCATCGCCGCCGATCACGGCGACCCGGAGCGTGCCGGCGCGCAGGTCGTGTTCGCGTCGCCGCTCGCGCCGCCCGACTGGCACGACATCGACCGGCAGAAGGAACTGATCGTCGACAGGTTCACCGGCCTCGGCTGGCACGTACCGAGAATGCTCGACGGTCTCCGTCAGGCGCCAGAGCTCTACTTCGACTCGATCAGCCGGGTCGGCGTGCCCACCTGGGTCAGCGGACGCACGGCGTTGCTCGGCGACGCCGCCTGGGGCGTGACCCTGGGTGGGATGGGCGTAGGCACCAGCCTGGTCGGCGCCTACGTTCTCGCCGGTGAGCTCGCCGTGGCCGACGGCGAGCACCGGACCGCGTTCGACGCCTATCAGCGCCGGATGCGCCCGTACGCGGCTCGCTGGCAACGCGGCGCCAACCCGGGCAGGTTCCTCGCGCCGTCGACCGCTCTCGGCCTACGGACCCGCAACCGCCTCTTCCGTACCGGACTGGTCAAGAAGATGCTGGTCAGCAGCACCAAGGCACTCGCAACGGATGATGCGCTGCCCGACTACCCGGGATCGCCGTTGTCATGACCGGAACCCGCTGTGCCGAAGCTGTAGTGGGGCGAAGCGATCGACTGCGGAGGCATGGGGACTGTGCCGCGATATGGCCCTGTCGGGTCCGGCACCCAGACTGCGGCCCCTGCTCTCTCCGGCCGGGCGGCCGGTTTCGGGGCCAGGCGTGGGTCGTCACACGGTAGGGGCTTGCCGACATGCCGCACCAGCGCATTCTGCTCGTGTTGGACAGCACCGAAGGCGACCGCGAAGGCAATGTAGTTCAAGGCGAACGCGGTTCCCCACCACCGCGGACTGTAATCAAGGACGTACACACTGTCGAACCATAGGAACGCGGTTGCGGCCGCCAGGACCGGCACGAGCCAGGCGCGCGTGCGCCCAGCGGAGCCGACACCGGGCTCCTGAAGTCGTTTCAATTTGGTGAGGTGGATGGCTACGGGCACGGCGGGGATCAACCCAAACAGCATCGTCGAGCCGAGCGCGGGCCATATCCGGTTGGACGGGAGACGTCCGTTGACGCCCCATGTCCGCCGTGCCGCCCGTTCCAGGTCGCGCCGCTCGCGCACCAGACGAACCCACACCACCGAAGGACAGTAGAGGAAAAGAGGAGGGACGAGGAGAAGGGCGCCGAGCGCCGCCGTCTCAACGACAGAACGGGCCTCGACGATCCGCTCGGCGTTTAGCGCCAGGAAGCCCGCCGGCTCGGCGACGTCCTCACCCGGTCGCCGCCGGCTCCGGGCCGTTCGGATCAACCAGGCCGCTCGCGCCACGCCGAAGCCGACAACGACTCCGGTGGCCGCCACGTCAATAACGAGGTCCTCGCGGTAATCCCGCAAGTCTTGCACGAGGAACCCGACCGAGAACCATGTCAACCAGGCGCCGGCGGCGGCGGCACTGAGCCACAGATCCAAATCGATCTCCCTCGGCGCCCGGACGCCCAGGCGGCCGAACAGCGCGCGTTCCAAGTCATAGAGTCCACTCGAACGAGCCGCGTTCCACGTCGTGGTGGTGTGGGCGAGGTCGATGTGCCCGGTCGGAGCCAGATTGAACAGGACGCGCTTGATGCGGAACACCGGCGAGAGTGGCCGGAGGACCAGGTATGCAGCGGCGACCACCATCGCTAGCAGGGCCATTATCCCGCCAGGGCCTGCCTTACCGATCTCCGCGAGGAGATCGTTGAACGAGTCGGCGCCCATCGCTGACGACACCCACCGGGTAAGCGCTCCAATGAGCGTGTCCCATTCCCTCCGGTTCATCCGTTCGGCGACGTCCTGGGCCAAGAACCCCACGACCCAGGGAGCGATCTGAAGTGCGGCAACCGCTGCGACCAGGAAGGCCGGAACGAGCAGCTTCCAGCGAATCTCCACCAGCGAATCCCGGAAGCTCTTGACCAGGCCACACGCCTGTTGCTCATCGTCCGTTAGACCTCGGGTGGCCGCCAGGCGGTCATACCTGCGGATCAGGGCCGTCGTCGATCGGCGGACATGGTAGGTCGCCATCGTCGAGGTGCCGACTGTGAATCGCGGTAGACGTCGCAGGAATTCGAACAGCGTCCAGCGCCGCGGTCGGCTGGCCATCCGTACGAACGGCGGCAACGAATCCGCCACCTCCAGCGCGACTGCGTACCCGCACAGGAGCCGGCGGATCTCATCGGATGTCACCCGCTCGTCCACAGGATCCCCTCCAGTGCAGAGATCCGGGCCCGACGGCCCCCGTAACGCCGAGCATCGACCGTCCCGAACCCATCGTCGTGGCGGTCGACGGCACCAGTTATCGATAGCCGGACAGTCGGCGTGCCGATCAACGACATTCCACCAACACCACCGGTCGACGGCGGGCATGGACCCGGTCCGACCGCAGCTGCGGCGACCGTGTTGCTGTACTCCGCCGTACAAGATCGAAAAGGGCCGTTCCGGATCATCGGAACGGCCTCCCACCTGGGGTGGAGCTGAGGGGATTTGAACCCCTGACCCCCTCGATGCGAACGAGGTGCGCTACCGGTCTGCGCCACAGCCCCTTGATCCTGGGATGCGCGACTACCCGCCCCAAGGACCGCAGCAAGGCTAACAGGTCGCCCCATCGGCCCGCGAACCGGATACCGGCCCGCCGCGCGCCTGGGGGTCAGGCCGGGTACGACGCGCCGCGCCCGCCGGCCTCGTACGGGCGCCCACGCAGGCCACCGGTACGGCGATAGGACAACGAGCCCCCGCCCGCCGCGGCGGCCGGCAGGTCGGACGGGTCGTGGTCGAGGCCCATGGCGGCGCGGCGTACCGCCTCCTTCTGGGCGACGATCCGGCGCTGGGCCTCCCGGCGGGCGACCGCTCGGCGCGCCTGCTCCCGGCGTACCTCCGCTTGCCGGGCCGCCAGCCAGGCCGCCTCCTGCGCCTCGCGACGGCGACGCCGGCGATCCGCGAGCGCGCGGTTCCGCAGGTGCACCAGGTAGACGGCGAGCAGGAAGAGGGTCACCGCGAACCCGATCCAGAAGCCGGGGCTGACCGCGACCACGCCGGCCAGCTCGGCGATGTTGAGCAGGATCAGGGCCGCGAGGACGCGCCGGCGCCGGATGACCGCGGGGGTGCTGCGGCGGGCCGGGGTTCGCCGGACCGGGCGCCGGGGTTTGACGAGGTGCAGGCGGCGACGTTCACCCGCTGGGGGCGGGACCGTAACCGTGACCTCGCGTGCGGGGTTGATCGGTCGGCGTCCGGGCACGGTGCGTCGCCGGCGGTCGCGGGAGAGCACCCGCGCCGTCGACAGCGTCCGCTCCGCCACCAGGCGCTCGGTGGCGTCGTACCGGCGGACGAGCGCCGGAGCGAGGGCGAGCAACCCGGCCGCGGCGAGGACGGCGAGGAGCACCGAGGTCGGCACCCTCACCCCTCCCGTCAGCCTCGGCGGGCATACAGAGATGCCGCCAGATCTCCAATCTCCCCGAGGCTAAGGGCGGGAGCTGCGGAAATGCGCGCGGCGCGCCGGTACGGTCACGCACCGATGATCATTTCGGGGTGGCTTGCAACCTCCGCCACCGCGCGAGCAGACCGCCCTCGGCGGCCACTTCCTCGCTGGTCATCGCGAATCCGAGGTGGTCGCGCCAGGCCCCGTCGATGTGCATGTACCGCGGGTGGTACGCCTCCTCGCGGAATCCGAGCTTCTCCACGACACGGCGGCTCGGCGCGTTCTCGGGACGGATGTTGACCTCGATGCGGTGCAGCCCGGCCGGCCCGAACGCGTGGTCGACCGCGAGGGCCAGCGCCGTCGGGATGATGCCGTGGCCGGCCACCCGGGCGTCGACCCAGTAGCCGGCGTACGCCGAACTGAACGCCCGCCGCACGATGTTGCCCAGATTGAGGTGACCCACCAACCGCTCGCCACGCTCCTCGCGCAGGCAGACCGCGAACGGCATGCTCTCTCCGCGCCGCGCGGCCCGCTTCATGTCCCGGTAGACGTACAGATAGGCGCGTGGCGAGTTCATCTCGCTCCACGGCCCGGGCGGCGACGACTCCCAGGGGGCCAGCCACTTCTCGTTCGCGATCGGGCTCTCCGACCAGGCACGCGCGTCACTCCGGCGATACGGGCGCAGCAGCAC
>Ga0081539_10006613_pt1 | contig 11007 bp, 12 predicted proteins | sample TabmetS4T2R2_FD_71023 | JGI IMG/M metagenome (GOLD analysis project Ga0081539, IMG submission 71023) | Tabebuia heterophylla rhizosphere microbial communities from the University of Puerto Rico - S4T2R2 | ecosystem: Host-associated > Plants > Roots > Rhizosphere ... | reverse complement strand
GAAATCGCCGATCCCGACATCGCCGCCGACATCGGCATATTGGTCGGCGCGCAGCCGGAAGGGATCGCGTGCGGCGGAGCGCGACATGTTCACGCCCCGCATATAGGTCTGCACGACCAGCGCGGTATCGCAGAGGCCCGAGAAGACAGCTTCGACTGCATAGATGAAGGCTGATCCCAGCCAGCTGTTCTTGACCCAGGTGCAGCGGTCGATGCCGAGCGCCCCCTGCAGGCTGAGGAAGCCCGCCCCGCCCATGGCGAGCGGGGTCATGCCCGAACCGCAGATCCCGTCGATTGCCTGCTTGTCGATCCCGGCATCGGCGATGGCGTTCACCGCCGCCTCCAGGCCCAGCGACAGCTCGCTGCGCTGCAGATCGCGCCCATAGGGACTCGAGCCCACGCCGACGACGGCGACCTTGTCCTTGAGCGGGTTTCTAGCCATGCGCAGGCTCGAAGGCGGGCCAGCGCCGCCCCTTCTCTTCGATCCAGGTGAGCTGCACGGGCATGTCGTGCCGCAGCGCCGCGGCCGGGCAATTGACGACCTGCGAGAGGTAGCGAAGCCCCTTCTGCTCGGCGAGCTCGATAGCCGCCGTCTGGATCGGCTCGAGCAAAGGTTTGTCGGGATCGCGCGACTGGTTGATGAAGGTGTACATGTAGAGCCTGCCCTTGCCGCTCACCTCGGTCGGCGTGACGTTCCAGGAATAGCATTGCGGACAGAGCGGGCGGTGCGGATAGATCCACCAGCCGCAAGCGTCGCAGCGGTTGATCAGCAGCCTACCGGCCATCAGTCCGCGATAATGGGCGATATTGTCGCGATCGATGTGGACGTCGTGGAAATGGTCGAAGACCTCTTCGTCGGACGGAACGGGCTGGTTCATGCGGCAATCTCCTGCGTGCGCACCGTTGCACCGGCGCCATCCTCGCGCGGTTCGGTCTGCGCCTCACCGATCTTTTCGAACCGCCCTTCCCTGGGCAGGAGCAGGAACAGGAAACTCCCGAGTGCGACGGCCACAGCCATTGCTCCCAGGTAGAAAGCGAAGGAGTCGGTCACCTTCAGGGTCAGGCTGATCAGCGCGGATCCCGAGGCACCGGCCGCAAAGACGCCGACATAGACAAGACTGAGGGTCGTGCTGAAGATCCGCAGGTCGAAGTGGCGCGCAACCAGATAGGATTGAAGATCCCCCTCGGCCCCGATCGCGACGCCGACCATGAACATTGCCGCGCCGATCACCACGGTGGTGTCCAGCGGCGAGGCGAGCAATGCATAGCCAACTGCCGGTGGAAACATCGAGATCGCTGCGACAATCGGCGCAGGGAATTTGTCGAGCGCCAGTCCACAGGAGATGCGGCCTATGACCGTGCCGATGCTGTAGACCGAAATCATCGTCGCGGCGGCCAGGCTGCCGAGATGGTTGTCGCGCAGCATCATACCCATTTGCGACGCATGCAGCGGCGTCTGCAGCGTGCACAGCAGCATTGCCGCAAAAATGATCCAGAAGGGCGCGCTGCCCAGGATCAGCCGGTAATCGGCGCGCGCCTTCGGAGGCTTGTTGAGGGTGACCTCGGCAGCGGGATCGTGGGCCGGGATCAAGGCGACGGCGATGAGCCCGCACACCAGGACAAACACAGCGAGGGCCCGATAGCCGGCGCGCCAGCCGAAGGCGTTGATCACCTCCGTCAGGAGCGGAGCGCCGATCGCCGCCAGCAGGGCGGGCGCGATGGTGACGATCGTCAGCGCCAGGCCGCGGGCGCGCTGGAAGTCGGCGGCGATCAGACGCGTGTAGACGACCGGCGTGCTGAAGCTGCCGACCACCAGCAGCATGGTGGACAGCAGGAAATAGACGGTGAAGCTCCCGCTCATCATGCTGTAGCCGAAGATGCAGAGTGGAATGCCGAGCACCCCGACAATGGCGGCGCGGCGAACGCCGAAATGGTCGGTCAGCCGCCCGATGATCGGCAGGACAATGAGCGTCGGCACCATCGCCAGGCCGATCAGTGCGAATTGCGAGCGCGACCAGCCGAACGTCTTGACCAGATACGGCCCGAAGATGGTGGTCGCGTAGCTCATCAGCATCAGCCCCGCGCCGGAACCGAGGCTGGCGGCAGCAAGGGGACGGATGTTCTGCCGCAGTTCGCCCAGATAGGTCATGCGGCCTCTCCTGCCGTGCCGTTTGCAGCAGGCTTGCCCGATCCGGATCGCGGTTGGCAAGGCGCGACGGGATTCGCGACCGCGTCAGCCATCGAGCCTGAAAACCGGCAGGACGGCATTGGCTCCCTTCACCCACTCTACGGTGACCTCTGCGCCGATTGCCACCTGATCGACGGGCGCATCGACGAGCACGGAGACCAGGCGGACGCCGGGTGCATTGTCGAAGGTGACCAGCGTCGGCACGCGATAGTCCGGCGGGGCCTCCTTGTCGGCGCCGCGCACCGGCAGCACCGTGAAGGAGTAGATACGCGCCTGTCCTGCGTCGACCCACTCGACATCCTGCGTATGGCATGCGGGGCAGAAGGGCCCGGCCGGCCAGCGGAACGTGCCGCAGGTGATGCAGCGCGGCATGACCACGCGGCCCTGCGCGCCGGCCTGCCAGAAGGGCTCGCTCCACGAATCCATCGGGATTTCGAGCGCGGAAAAGTCGGGGCGGATGCTCAAGGCGCTCATCGTTCGTTCCTCAGGATCGCGCCGGTCATCGGGGTCGGCGCCGGGCCGCCGGTGACAAGCGCCGTCTTCGCGCCCGGAACCTGGTTGACGGCCACGCCGCGCAGCTGCTCCACGGCCTCGCGGATGTGCGTCATGCCCACGACATAAGCGTCGGAAAGATGGCCGCCGTGGGGATTGACCGGAATCGTGCCGCCCATGCGGATCGCCCCGCTTTCGACGAACGGGCCGCCCTCCCCGCGCTTGCAGAAGCCGTAATCCTCGAGCTGCATGATCACCAGCGGCGAGAAATGGTCGTAGATCAGCGCGACGTCGATATCCTCGGGGCGGTAGCCGGTGAGGGCGTAGAGCCGCTCGGCGGTCGGGCCCGCCCCTGCGGTGGTGAACATGTCCTCGCTCTGGCCGAACCAGAAGAAGGCGCGGCCCAGGTCGGAGGTGCCGACCTGCGAGGCACCGGCGATATAGACCGGCTTCTGGGGCATATCCGCTGCGCGCTCGGCGCTGGTGACGACGAAGGCCAGCGCCCCGTCATTCTCCAGGCAGAAATCCAGCCGGCACAACGGATCGGCAAGCATCGGCGAGGCTATATATTCCTCGAGCGTCAGCGGCTTGCGGCGGAACGCCGTTTCGCGCGTCGCGGCATTGGCGCGCGAGGACATCACCACTTCGCCGAACGCCTCGCGCCGGGTGCCGTATTTGTGCATGTGGCGCCGCACCTGCAGCGCCAGCGCCTGGCCGGGACCCTGCAGCCCGGCGATGCGGTGGAAGATATTGTCGGGGCTGGCCGCGAAACTGCCGAGCGCCTGGCCAACCCGCCGGCCGACCTGCTGGGTCGCGCCGACACAGACGATGGTCTTCGCCCGCCCGGTCGCCACCCCCATGGCGGCGAGATCGAGCATGCCGGCCATGCCGCTGCCGAAGCTCGATACGCAATGGGCGAAGGTAACATTCTTCAGCCCCAACTGCTCGATGATCATCGCGGTGTCGAAGCCGAACGCATAAAAGGCCAGGCCATCGACCTCGTCGATCGTCAGGCCCGCGTCGGCAACGGCAGCGAAGATGGCCTTGTCGACCAGCTCCAGCAATGTCTGCGGCGCGGATTCGCCCCGGAAATAATAAGGTGTCGAACCCGAGCCGACGATGGCCGCCGCGGCCTTGCCGGCGCTCATGCGGTAATGTCCTGCTTGGCCCATTCCGCCAGCGTCATGCGATCGAGCTTGGCGCTGCCGAGCCGGGGCAGATCGTCGACGAAGACGATCTCCCGCGGCATCTTGAAATGGGCGAGGCGCGGCTTGAGCCAGGCGCGCAGCTCCTCGCCGGCAATCGCCATATCCGAGCGCGCCACGACGTAGATGCGCACCGCCTCCACCTTGCGCGCATCGGCCACGCCCACCGCAGCGCAATGGGTGATCGCCTCATGCTCGGTGACGACGCGTTCCACTTCCTCCAGCGAGACATTCTCGCCGCCGACCTTGGCCATCAGCTTGATGCGCCCGGCATAGGTTACGAAGCCGTCGGCATCGACGGTGACCAGATCCTGGCTGTGGATCCAGCCGTCCTTGTCGATCATCTGCGCCGTCTCGTCCGGCTTGTTCCAATAGCCCAGCATGATGTTGCCGCGGATCCACGCTTCGCCGATCTGGCCAGGCGCGACATCCCGCCCCGTCTGCGGGTCGACCACGCGGACCTCGTTGCCGGGAAGCGGCCGTCCGCCCGTCGTCAGCTGCTTCTCGAGCGGATCGTCGGGACCGGTGATGCTCGCCGGCCCATAGGTCTCGGTCAGGCCGTAGGGCGAAAAGGAAAAGGTCGCGTTCGGCAGGACCGCTTTCGCTATCTCGTTATGGATATGGCCCAGGCGCACCGACGGGAAGGTGATGCCCCGCTCGTGCGCCGCCATCACGACTTCCTTGCCGAGCACGGTGATGAAGATGCTCGGCTGCTCCTGCTGCATCAGCCGAAGCGCAAGCTCCACGTCGAACGCCTCGGTGAAGACCAAAGTCCCGCCGATCGGCAGCATGCTCATCTCCCCCTACATGCTGCCGCCGGCGTGGAAGAAGGGCATCATGCTGAAATAGACGTCCTCCCGCCGCATGCCGGTGCGCCGCCCATGCAGCAGCCCGACAGCCACCCAGCCGCCCTGCTGCAGCATCACGCCCTTGGGAAAGCCGGTGCTGCCCGAGGTATATTTGATCAGGATCAGATCCTCAGGCGTCGTGGCTGCCGTCATGCGATCGGCTTCCTCCAGCCATTCGCCGCCGTCTGCGCCCACCGCTTCCAGCTCCGCCCAATCATAGGCGCCCGGATGCCGCGTGCCCTCGCGTCCGAACATCACGACATTGCGCAGGTCGGGTAGCTCGGGCGAGAAGAGCATGCCCGGCTCCTTGGCCTCGCCGAACGCCGGGCAGATCTCGGTCAGCATCGCCGGCATGTCGAGCTTGCGGAAGCGATCGAGCATGATCAGGTGCCGCGCGCCCGATTGGGCGATGCAATATTTGACCTCGGGGGCTTTGAGGAAGGTGTTGATCGGCACCACCGCCGCGCCGATGCGCGCGGCAGCGAAGGCCGAGATCACCCACTCCAGCCGGTTGGTCATCCACAGCACCACCCGGTCGCCCCGCTGCACGCCGATGCTGGCGAGCCCGGCGGATAGAGCGCGGATTCGCGTCAGCAGCTCGCCATAGGTCAGGCGCCGCACATCGCCCGCGTCGTCCGCGCCAACGAGCGCGTCACGCTGGGGATCGTGCGCCGCCGCGTCGGAGAGCCCCTGCCACAAAGTGCGCGACCGTGCCTGCGCCAGCTCGCGCCGGCCCGCGTCATCGGCGCGCACCCAGGCTACGGGCTCGTATGCTTCCTGCTCCGCGGCCATCACCGCAGTTCCCTCGCTCATTTTATCTCCATTCAGGCAAAAGTCTGGTCAGGCCGCCTGCGCGAATTCGGGCCGGTTCAGCCGGAACAGCCGCGCGGCATTGCCGCCGACGATGTCCGCCTTGTCCTGCTCGCTGATGTCGATGCCGTCGAACAGATGCGCCAGCACTTCCTTGGAGCGCGGGAAGGTCCCCTCGTGATGCGGATAATCCGCGCCCCACATCAGCGACTGCGTCCCGGTCACCGAGCGCGCCATGATGCAGGCCCGGTCGGTCTGGAACGAGCAGGCGATCTGGCGCTGGATGATCTCGCGCGGGGTGAGCGAAAGCTTCGGACGGACGAACGGCTCATGCGCCTCATAGACCTCGTCCATCCGCTCGGCGACGGCGGCCAGCCAGCTGGCGCCGCTCTCGACGAAGCACACCTTGACCTGCGGGAACCGGTCGAGCACCCCGCCGGCGACCAGCGCCATGGTGGTGATCATGCCGTCGCAGGACTGGATCGCATAGTTCATGACCGCGCCGCCGGGGCCGCGGAAGCTGCGTACGTCGGTGCGGCCCGTGCCGGTGTGCAGGGCAAAGACGATGTTCAGGCGCTCGGCCGCGGCAAACACGACGTCCCAAGCATCGCTGGTGTACGGCGGCAAGCCTGAATTCGGCTCAATCAGGCTGGGCAGCATCGCGGACGTGAAGCCGAGGCGCGCCAGTCGCTCCATCTCCGCAACCGTATTGCGAAAATCCCGTACCGGCAGGATCCCGCACCGGACGAACCGGTCGGTATGATCCTTGAGCAGGGTGTGACACCAGTCATTGTAGAGCTGGGCGGTGGCGAGCTCGGCCTCGGGGTCCTCGACCATGAAGGCGGTGAGCCCAAGGCTGGGAAAGACGATCTCCGCATCGACCCCGTCGAGAGCCATGTCCTTGACGCGATATTCGACCTCGCGATTACCGCGCCGGTCGGGGCGGCCGAAGGGCTCGCCGTCCGGCCCGAGCTTGAGCACTTCGCGATGGATCGGAGTCTTGCTCAGCACCTTGTCGCCAGCCAGCGAGAAGATGAATTCATCACGCTTCTCCGAGCGAAGACCGAAGCGTCGAAGCGACGGGGGAAGGCCCTCGCTGAACAGGTCGGACGGCTCGACGAGATGGCCGTCAGCGCTGAAGACAAAAGTCATGGCATTCTCCATTCATCAGTGAGCGGAGGCGGCGGCCGCCTGCGCATCATCCTGTGCATCCATCATGCCGACCAGCACCGGCACCTCGGCCAGCGCCCGCAGGGCGTCATTCAAATGGGTACATCCGGCCGGGCCCTTCAGCCGCTCGAGCACGATGTCGCGCAGCTCGGCCAGCGGCGCTCCGACCAGGCGCGAAACATTCGGGGCCGCATCCGGACATTCGGCGAAGGGTAGCACGCGCGGCTCCGCCTCGATCGACAGCAGCACCATCGAGACCGGATCGGCGGTGGCGCGCAGGCTATACTCGTGCAGCGCGGAGCGGTCTCCATCCGGCGTCGAAGCGCTGTCCTGGAAATGGGCATCGATCCGTATCGCGCCGTTGCGCGACACATCGATCCGCCGCGCGCGGCGCATGCTGGGACCCTCGAGAGTAGGGAATGCGTGAAGGCCCTCGGGATCGGCCGGATCGCGCAGATCGGGCGTGGCAATGCCGTCGCCGGCGAAGCTGAGCCCGCTTGAACCGGTGCGAAGCCCCGCGCAGATATTCTCGCGGTTGAAGGCCGCGGCGAAGCGGGGATCGGCCTTGCGCCGCTGGATGTCCTCCAGCCAATTGGGGTCCCAGCGCGACCAGGCCCATGGCGCGATCAGGCTCACGCCGGCCAGATCGTCGAGCAGCAGGTGCAGCGGCGTCCCGGCCCTTACTTCCTCCGGCAGCGCCCGCGCGATGGCCCCGCGCAACCGCCCCCCGGCACGCTCGCCCTTCAAACCTTGCAGGCCTGCCGGGCTCGGCGTGGCGGCGATCGACAATATGTGGCGCTCATGGTCCAGACGCGCCTCGAACGCCCCTTCGCCCAGGGTGAATCATGTCCGCGCCATCGGCCAAGGTCAGTATGTCGCGCGCGCGTCCGACCATGTGCATCGGACCCTCACGCCCGTCCGGCCAGTCGACATCGATGCTGGAGGTACGCCGCGCCGACCCGGGCGCGCAGCGGGGCGCAAAGCCCACCGGCGCCTTGGGCGGAGGCGGAAGCACCTTGCTGTTGGTCACCGCGCTATAACTCCTCTCAAAGCCGCTTTTAGGGGAGCATCGGTGTTCGGAAAATGCCCTATTCTGATATGACCCTTATCGGTATAACCGATTGGTCACAGAGAGAGCTTAATCAGAACCACTCCGCGTAATTTTGAGGATGGGCAGGTCGCGTCGTCCCCCGGACGACGCTCGAGCTTGCGGGGCAAGGTCCACCTGCCCATAAGCGACGCGGCAATCCAGCTAGTGGTGGAACGGCCGGGTTGGGTGGAAAGCGGACCTAATGTCCTTTAATTGGGTGTGTTACGACAGCTCACAAGCGAATATTGAAAGCGGCCGCGCCGATACTCGACAGCATGTTCTTCTGGAACCTTAACCGAAAGCAGAAGCTCAGACGGCTGGCAGTGTCGCTATGGACGACACCACTTGTCATGGGCAGCCCGCTCCTGTGGTTGGCATATCTTGATCCAACCATCCTGCTGGACTTCGCAGCATTCTATGCCCTGTTCTTCGGCTTGCCACTTGTTGCGGCTCTTTTTCTTTATTGGCGTGCGGCGAAGGTGAACCCGTCTGGAGAGAACGTGGGGTCATAAAGACGCTGAATATTAGGGCGGCCCAGCCGTTAAATGTCAGCTGTGGGTCGAAAACGGACCTCAGGGCCGAACAGTTAAGTCTGGCAGTCGGAGCTTGACCTTCGTCGCTGTAAAATCTCGCTCGTTGAGCGGGCCGACGATGCGCTCCGGGTTGTTACCCCAACCACCCCTCTCTTCGGGCACCCGAGCAAAATAGTAATAGCTAGTGGGTCCGCCCTCATCCGAATCCGGTTTCTGGGCCACAACGACGAACTGCCTATTTGCGCCTGCCGCCACCACGCGCGGCCCCGGAAGACCATCAATCGCGCATCCGATGCCGGGCTCGTTCGGACACCGAAAAAGAGCAACCTCACGCGGGTCTTTGATGTACATCAGATAGAACGGATGGTCGACCTCGACATAGCGCCGCCCGTCACAAGCTGACGCAGTCAGCATCAGACCGATCAATAGGCATCGCTGAACCCTCATGGCTGCACCCCTCGTCGCTCCACCGACCCAATCTCGCGAAAGATGCTTGCTATGGGGTTCGTGTGCAATTCTGGTGAAGCAATGTCTGATTTGGGTCGATTTATGCGATGCCCGAGCAGGTACCAAGCGTGCTATTCTCACCACTAGGCGCCGATGCACTACTGGATTGCTTCGCTGCGCTCGCAATGACGGCCGTGATTCAGCTTTCGAACCTTGCCTAGCCCTCAACCCGATCGCCGCGCTCGAGCAGGAACTGGTCGAACGCTGCGGGCAGCCGGCTGCGCCAGATATTCTTCGGGCGCGCCAGGCTGAAGGCGCGGGTATAGCGGAAGCCCGCAACGTCCAGCTGCACCAGCCGGCCATTGTCCAGATCGAATTGCACCAGCGCCCGCGACAGGCAGCCGATACCTCCGCCCGCGATGACGGCATGGCGGACAGCCCAGTTGCTGGTCGATTCGAACACGACGTTCAGCTGCCCGATCTCTTCGTGCAGCATGTAGCGCAGGCGCGAGGTGGTGGAGGAATTCGCCTCGCGCGTGCACCAGGCCTGGCCGGCGAGATCCTTGATCCTGAGTTTCTTGCGGGCCGCCAGCGGATGGTCTGCCGCCACCACCAGCACCAGCTCGTCGGTACGCCAGGTGGTCAGCTCGATCCCTTCCACATTGGGGAAGATCTCGATGAGCGCGGTCTCCAGCTCGAAGCGGGTGATGCGTTCGAACAAATCGCCCACCGATTCCGCCTCCACCTGGATCTGCACGTCCGGATGCAGCTGCATGAACTCGACGCACAGGCGCGGGAGCACCGTCTCGGCGATCGTGCTGGTCGCGCCGATCACCAGCTTGCCGCTGAGCGGCGCATTGGCATTGCCCCGTTCGATGTCCTGGATCTCGCCGAGCAGCGAGCGGACGATCGGACGCAATCTTTTGCCTTCGTCGGTGATCTGGAGCGGGCGCCCCTTGGCGTGGGCGAACAAGGGCCGGCCCAGGATGATCTGCAGGTCGGTGAGCGCACTGCTCGCCGCGCTCTGGCTCATGCTGAGCTTGTCGGCGGCGCCGGTGACGCTGCCCAAAGTCGCGACGGCGTCGAAGACCTGCAGTTGCCGGAGCGTCACCTTCATGCGTCCAGCATAAAGAAAAGGGGCGCCGCGCCAAGCTTCCGGCGCAGCGCCCCATTCCATCACGCAGCGACTCAAACCGCGATATTGTAGAGCTTGGCGGCGTTGGCGCTCATCACCTTCGTCCGCTCTTCCGGCGTCAGCCCGCTCAAACGCTCTTCCAGATTGTCGATCGGGTGCAGCGAAGTGGGATGCGGGAAGTCGGTTTCGAACAGGCAATTGTCGATGCCGACGCGGCGCAGCGTGTGCGAAAGATCCTCCTTCTCGAACCAGAAGCAGGCGTAGAAATTGCGCTGGAAATATTCCGACGGTTTAAGGTCGAAGCTCCTGGTCTCGGCAATCTCCTGCAACTGGTAATCCAGCGCTTCCATCAGGAACGGCACCCAGCCCACGCCGCTTTCGACCGACACGAACTTCAGATCCGGATAGCGGTCGAGCAGGCCGGAATAGATCAGGTTGGAGACGACCTTGCCGTTGTTGAAGAAGATCATCGCACCGCTGATGCCCGAACGCAGGTCGCGCGACAGCGACGGCCAACCCTGTTGCCCCATCCAGTCGATCGCAGTCTCCGAGGCGCCGATGTGGAAATTGACCGGCATCTTCGTGTCGACGCAAACGTCCCAGAGCGGATGCCAATGCGGATCGCCGAGATCGGGGATATTGCCGTCCGGATCCTTGTGGAGATGCGGGTCGGAGTTGATGTTGATGCCGCGCAGGCCCATGGCCGCCGTGCGTTCGGTTTCTTTCACCGCTTCCTTGACGTCCCACCAGGGCAGCAGCGCCATCGGGAACAGCCGCTGGCCCGATTCCTCCTGCAGCTCGCCCATGGCGTCATTGTAGATCTGCACGCAGGCGAGCCGCAGATCGGCATCGACCTTGGCCGCCGCCTGACCGCCGAAACCCAGGATGTTCGGATAGACGATCTGCGCGTAGATGCCGCACTCGTCCATCACCTGGAGCCGCGCCTTGACCGAGGAAGAGCCGGTGTGGACGTCCTCGAACTGGAGCTTCAGGAAGTGATCGAGGTCGCGGACCTTGCTGCCGTCCTTCAGGATCGCGCTGTTCGGATGCGCGCCGGTGCCGATCGACTTGTCGCCATCGATCACCCAGG
>Ga0081539_10006612_pt1 | contig 11008 bp, 9 predicted proteins | sample TabmetS4T2R2_FD_71023 | JGI IMG/M metagenome (GOLD analysis project Ga0081539, IMG submission 71023) | Tabebuia heterophylla rhizosphere microbial communities from the University of Puerto Rico - S4T2R2 | ecosystem: Host-associated > Plants > Roots > Rhizosphere ... | reverse complement strand
CCGCACCGGCCGGACCGGGGTGAGGATCCGCCGCTGTTCCGCACCGGCTTCGACCCGAAGGCGAACGGCGGCAAGCCGGTGCGCCTGACCCGGCAGGACGGGTCCCCGATCCGGCCGGAGGACGTCAGCGTCGGCGGACAGATCACTGTCTTCCCCGGCATTCCGGGCGGCGCAACCAACGAGTACGCCGACTCGCCGACGCTGCTCATCCACCTGCGCGCGGAGGACGCCCAGCTCACGGAGCGGAACGCGGTTCCGATCAACCGGGGCGCGATGTGGGGCAACTACGTCGCCTACTCGAAGATCTGCACTCATGCCGGCTGTCCGGCCAGTCTCTACGAGCAGCAGACCAACCGGTTGCTCTGCCCTTGCCACCAGTCGCAGTTCCTGATCACGGACAACGCCCACCCGATCTTCGGACCCGCCACGCGCCGACTGCCGCAGTTGCCGCTTACGCTGGACGCGGAGGGGTTCCTCGTGGCAAGTTCGGATTACCGGGAGACCGTCGGCCCTGACTTCTGGGAGCGGCCATGAAGCGTCGAAAAATGGACATCCGAGCTATTCCCGGTGCCACCGCCGCGGGCATCGACGACCGGCTACAGATCTCCACCCCGCTGCGCCGCCTGCTGAACAAGGTCTTCCCCGACCACTGGTCGTTCCTGCTCGGCGAGATCGCGCTGTTCTCGTTCATCATCCTGCTGCTCACCGGCGTGTTCCTGACGTTGTTCTTCGATCCGTCGATGAAGGAGACGGTGTACAACGGCAGCTACACCGCGCTGCGCGGTACGGAGATGTCGACGGCGTACGCATCATCGCTGCACCTGTCGTTCGAGGTGCGCGGCGGGTTGTTCATGCGGCAGATGCACCACTGGGCGGCGCTGCTGTTCGTGGCATCGATCGTCGTGCACATGGCGCGGATTTTCTTCACCGGCGCATTCCGCAAGCCGCGTGAGACGAACTGGGCGATCGGCCTGATTCTGTTCCTGCTCGGCTTCCTCGAGGGCTTCACCGGCTACTCACTGCCGGACGACGGTCTCTCCGGGACCGGCCTCCGCATCGCGTCGGCCATCATGCTCTCGATCCCGGTGGTGGGCACCTGGCTCTCGTCGTCGGTGTTCGGTGGCGAGTTCCCCGGCGAGTTCATCATCGGCCGGTTCTACATCGTGCACGTGCTGCTGATCCCGGGTGGTCTGCTGGCGCTGATCAGCGTGCACCTGGCGCTGGTGTTCAAGCAGAAGCACACCCAGTGGCCCGGCCCGATGCGGACCAACTCGAACGTCGTAGGCGAGCGCATGTTCCCGCGGTACGCGCTCAAGCAGGGCGGCTTCTTCGCCAGCGTGTCCGGCGTGATCGCGCTCTTGGCCGGCCTGTTCCAGATCAACCCGATCTGGCTGTTCGGGCCGTATCGCGCGTACGAGGTGTCGTCGGCGAGCCAGCCGGACTGGTACGTGATGTTCATGGACGGCCTGGTCCGTCTCATGCCGCCGTGGCAGATCACGTTGCCGATCTACATCGGTGGGGGCCACGGTTACAGCATCCCGCCGCTGTTCTGGCCGGCCGTGGTCGGTCTCGGCGCGCTCACCACCGTCCCGATCTTCTATCCGTTCATCGAGGCGCGGTGGCACAAGGACCGGATGTCGCATCACCTCCTCCAGCGGCCGCGGGACGCGCCCGAGCGGGTCGGCGTGGGTGCCATGGCGTTCACGTTCTTCTTCATCGCCACGCTGTCCGGCGGCAACGACGTCATTGCCGACAAGTTCCACATCAGCCTGAACGCGATGACCTGGATCGGCCGCATCGGGCTGCTGATCGGGCCGCCGCTGGCGTACTTCATCGCCGTCCGCATCTGCCTGGGCCTGCAGCAACACGACCGGGAGGTGCTGGCGCACGGGGTGGAGACCGGCATCATCAAACGTCTGCCGGACGGGCGCTTCACCGAGATCCATCAACCGCTGGCCCCCGTCGACGACCACGGCCATCCGCAGCCGCTGGACTACGCGGGCTGGGTCGTCCCGAAGAAGATGAACCGGCTCGGCGCCCTAGCGCCCGCGGTCAAGGGCTTCTTCTTCCCGATCGAGGTGCCGGCCGAGGCGCCCGTCTCGCCCGGTATGCCGCCGGTGCGGGCCGAGGAGCGCGAGGAGATCACCTCGGGCCGGTAAGAGTGGCGTCAAAGGGGGGCCCGTCGGGTCCCCCTTCGTCATATCAGTCCGCGGCTTGCAGGCCGATCGCGAACGCGTCCTCGAGGTCGTGCCGGGAGTACGCCCGGAACGCGATGTGCGACTCGGTGTTGAGCACGCCCGGTGTCTTGGAGATGCGGCCCGCGATCACCTCGGCGATGTCGTCGAAATGCGGCACCCGCACGATCGCGATCAGGTCGACGTTGCCGGCGACGGAGTACACCTCGCTGACCCCGGGCAGGGCCGCGAGCGCCTCGGCCACCTCCGGGATGGAGTCGGTGGCGCAGTCGATGTGCACGATCGCGGTGTTCACCATTGGCTCCTGGGCTGTGCGGGCGGGCAGGTCGGCCCCATGTTATCGGCCGCGACGGTGAGATGACCGGGGGCCCGGATCGCGTCGGACAGCTGTTCGCCGGCGGTGACCTCTGCTCCCGGCCAGATCACGCAGCGGGCGGCGGTCCCCGCGACCACCGCGCGTGGGCCGATCACGCAGCATTCGGCGCGGCCGGTGACGGTGGCCGAGGGATCCGCCAGGGTGCGTCCGCCGGCGGCGTGCAGGTTCGCGCGCAGGTAGTCGGCCGGTGTCCCGGTGTCGACATAGACGCCGCCGTAGCCGACGAGTTCGAGCTCGCCAGCCGCCTCGGCCGGCCGCCACACCGATCGCACCAGGTCGCCGTGCCGCGCCGGCAGGTCGCGGACGTACCGCCACGGCAGCAGCGAGAAGCCGGCGAAGCGGTGGCCGCTGAAGCCGCCGGTGTCGCCGGGAAGCACCGGCAGCGTCAGCATGCGGACGGTGTCGCCGGTCCACCCGTCCAGCAGCGCGGCGACGTCCGGACCAGGCTCCCGGCGCGAATCGGCCAGGTAGGCGTCGGCGTTGCCGACCAGGGCGCCGCGGCCGTTGATCCAGCCCCTGAGGTTGCCGACGCCGCCCGCGGTGCCGAGCGGTCCGTCCCGCTCCCAGGACACGTGAGCGCGGTCCCGGGCAGCCCTCGCCACCCGGTCCGCGAGGTAGGCGGCGTTGACCGCGGCGTCCGCGGGCCCGGACAGGCCCAGCCCGGCCAAGCGGCGCAGGGCGCGGTCGAGCAGCGGCACGTTGCCGACCGGGCACAGCGCCTTGGGGACGAGCTCAGTGAGCGGCCTTAGGCGTCGCCCTTCGCCGGCTGCCAGCACGATCCCGCAGACCTCGGTCACGGGCCGATGCCGTAGACCCCGAGCAGGTACGCTGTCTCCCTGGTCAGCGGCGGCAGGTCGTCGACCGGGAACCAGCGGGCCTCCAGCACCTCGGCGCCGTCGACCACGAGGTCGGTGGTGGACGCGGGCACGCGTGCGGTGTACACCGTGTCGATCCAGCCCCGGGTGTGCACGATGGCGTTCGGCACGGCCGGCACGAGGTCCGCCGGATCCAGCGCGATGCCGGCCTCCTCGTGCAGTTCGCGGGCCGCGCCCACCTCCGGCCGTTCACGGCGTTTGAGCAGGCCGGCAGGCAGGCCCCAGCGCCGGCCGGGCGGCTGGCGCAGCAGCAGGAGGCGCCCGGGCGCCGGCGCCTCCGAATCGTGAATCAGCGTCACGGCCCCGACGAGATACCGCGCCATCACCAGCCGCACCAGGCGCCGTCGCATCCACCCCGGCATCCGGTAGAACAACTGGTACGCGTAGCCGCGGACCTGCCGGGACATCGTCACACCGCCAGGTTATCGGGCCGGACGGCGCCGCTCTCACCGGTTATCGGGTGCGAGCCGTCGCGGATCGACGATCAGCGGTCAGTCGGGGTGGTCGACGAGCGCGATCAACTGTTCGACCACATGGTCCGGTTCGAGCGTGCGCTCGGTGACCGCCACCAGCATGGTCTCCAAGTCCGGGTAACCCATCTCCTCGGCCAGGCGGCGTAGCGGCACCTCGCTGGCCAGGCCGCGGTCGTGCTTGCGCAGGGTGAGCCCGATGGTGGCTCGGCCCAGCCGCACCTTGTCCGCGACGGTCAGCCCGGGCGCTCTATCCTCGGCGAAGTAGCGGTTGATCTGCATCTGCGCCTGATTGGACTTCACGAAGCCGAGCCATTCGCGACGGGGGCCGCGGGGCGCGATCTCCGGTTCGACCTCGACGTGGGTGTCGGTCTCGCTGAAGATCTCCACCACGTCGCCGTCGCACAGCTGTGAGGACAGTGGCGCGAGCCGGCCGTTGATGGTCGCGGCGAGTGCCTGGTCGCCCGTCTCCCGGCTCAGCTCGTAGGCCAGGTCGACCGGGGTGGCGCCGGACGGCAGCTCGAACGCGCGGCCCTTCGCGAAGACGGTGACCTGCCCGTCGGCCAGGTCGCACCGGAGCGACGCGAGGAACTGGGCCGCGTCGGTGGTTTTCTGTTGCCAGTCCAGTACCCGCTTGAGCCAGACCAGCTGATCGGAGCCGGACGCCTCGGCGGTCTTCGGAAAGCGGAAGCCGGCGGCCACGCCGTACTCGGCGCACCGGTGCATCGCCTGGGTGCGGATCAGCACCTCGACCAGCCGGCCCTCCGGCCCGGTGACCGTGGTGTGCAGCGAGCGGTAGAGGTTGTTCTTGGGCGACGCGATGAAGTCCTTGAACCGGCCGGCCACCGGGCGCCACTCGCCGTGGATCGCGCCGAGCGCCGCGTAGCACTCGGTGTCCGGACCGTCCACGATCACCGCGATGCGCGGTAGGTCCAACGGCACCTGGTGGCCGCCCGCGCGAGTGTCCTTCCAAATCGAGTAGTAGTGCCGGGGCCGCGGCGTCACCTCGGCGTCGACCCGGTTGCGGCGCAGCGCGGTGCGGGCGCTGGCGGTCACGTCGGCCAGGTAATCGTCCCAGCCGGGCCGGTTCTTCACGTGTGCGTCGATGCGGGCGTACTCCTCCGGCTCCAGGTGGTAGAGCACCGCATCGTCCAGCTCACGCTTGAGCGCCTGGACGCCCAGCCGATCACACAACGGAACCAGGACGTCCAGCGTGGCGGTCGCGATGCGGGCCCGGGAGGCGGGGGAGCGGGCGTCGAGCGTACGCATGTTGTGCAGCCGGTCGGCGAGCTTGATGACCAGCACCCGGACGTCCTTGCCGGCCGCCACGATCATCTTGCGGATGGTCTCGGCCTCCGCGACCTTGCCGTAGAACGCCTTGTCGAATTTGGTCACGCCGTCGACCAGATGCGCCACCTCGGGTCCGAAGTCGCCGAGCAGCGTCTCCAGTGTGTAGCTGGTGTCCTCCACAGTGTCGTGCAGCAGCGCGGCGACCAGCGTGGTGGTGTCCATGCCCAGCTCGGCGCAGATCTGCGCGACGGCCAGCGGATGCGTGATGTACGGCTCGCCGCTCTTGCGCATCTGGCCGCGATGCATGTTGTCGGCCACCGCGTAGCTGCGGCGCAGGATGTTGGCGTCCGCCGACGGATGGATGGCCTTGTGCGTACGGGTCAGCGTGGCGACCGGATCGTCGTCGTTACCGGGCAGGTTGAGTAGCGAGCGAAGGCGCTGCGAGAGCGAAAGGTCGGGGCGGGTCGCCGCGGGCGTCGGCAAGGCACGTCCGAGCGCGGCGCCGTGGCCGGGGTCGACATCCACTCGGACACCCCCTCACCGAACGTCAGACCAGGGTGGGTAGCCAGACGCGACGTACCATCCGGCGACCGGGGGACCTCGCGTGACTTACAGCCTAAGCGAGTCAGCGTCATCCGAACGTTCAGTTACCCATGAGCGAACGGACGAGTCTCGCGCCATGGCCGACGCTTCCGCCCTGGTGAGCAGGCCGGTGAAGCGGGCGGCGCCGCGCGCCGGCGAGACCCAGTCGCCCGAGGTTTCCACCAACCGGGTGTCCGGGTGCTCCAGCCAGGCGAGGATCCGCTCGGACTCCTCCGCCGACGCGGCCGGAACGGGGCCAAGTCCGGGCCGCACCGTCTCGGCCGTCGCGCGGGCCGCGTCCAGCGTCGGGCGTGGATGCTCCCGCGACGGCGACGTGGCGGCCGCGGCCAACCGGCCGTGCCGGACCACGACGATCTCCCAGCCGCCGACGGCGTTGCGCCGCGCGGCCACGATCTCGGCGAGCCGGGTGAGCCCGCCGAGCCGCTGCATCCGCACGGTGGCCCGCAGTAGCGCGATCAGCCGCGACCGGATCACCGCTGCCTCCTCGTAGCGCTGCCGGTCCGACAGCGTCGCGATACGTGCCAGCAGCGCCTCGACCACCGGCTCGGGATCGCCGTACATTGCGGTCCGGAACGGCGACGCGGCCCGCCGTGCGTACTCCTCGGTGCTGATCTGGTGTTCGCACGGCGCCGGGCATTTGCCGAGCTCGGCGAGCGCGCAGGCGGGCGTCCGGATCCGTGGGGAGAGCCGGTGCGAGCACTGGCGCAGCGGCACCGCGTCGTAGACGCCGGCCGCGGCCAGCTCGGCGGTACGGCGGGAGGAGAACGGCCCGAGGTACGCCGCGTCGTCATCGGCCAGCGCGCGCACGACCGACAGCCGCGGGTACGCCTCCGCGGTGAGCTTGAGCCATACCACCCGCTCGGGGAACTTGGACCGGCGGTTGTACGGCGGTGCGTGGGCGGCGATCAGCCGCAGCTCGCGGACCTCCGCCTCGAGCGTGTGGGCGCACTCCACCGCTTCGACGCTGGCCGCGGCGGCCAGCATCTCAGAGATCCGCGCCCGTTTCTCGCTGGCCGTGAAGTAGCTGCGGACCCGCGTCGCGATGTCCTTCGACGTGCCCACATACAGCGGGCGGCCGTCGGCGGCGTGGAAGATGTAGACGCCCGGGACGTGCGGCAGGCCGTCGGCGAGGTGCCGCTGCCGGCGCTGGGTGTCGCTGACCGCCTTGGCGAACTCGATCGCGTCACCCAGCGTGTGCACGCGATAGCTGCCGAGTCGCTCGATCAGCCCGTGCAGCACGTCGACCGTGGCGCGGGCGTCCGCCAGGGCGCGGTGCACGGGCTGGGTGGTGGCGTGGAAATACTGTGCCAGCGTCGCGAGCCTGCGGTTGGGCACCTCGTCGTTGGTCAGCGCGCGCCGGGCGAGCGCCGCGGTGTCCAGCACCCGCAGGTGCGGCCAGGCGTACCCGTGCCGGGCGCAGGCCGCCTTGAGGAAACCGACGTCGTACGGCGCGTTGTGGGCGACCAGGACGGCGCCGCGCAGGAACTCCAACAGGCTGGGCAGCACCGCCTCGATACCCGGCGCCGGTGCGAGCATGGCCTCGGTGATGCCGGTCAGAACCGTGATGAACGGCGGCAGCCGCTCACCCGGGTTGACCAGCGTGCCGAACACGCCGAGCTCCTCGCCGCCGCGAACCTTGACGGCGCCGACCTCGGTGATGCCGCCGCCGTCCGGGGCACCCCCCGTGGTCTCCAGATCGAGCACCACGAACGTGGTGTCCTGCAACGAGACGGCAGCCGGGTCGGCACTCAGCAGCGTGTCCAGCGTGCTCTGCACATAGGCCGGTTGAGCGCCCTGCCCGATAGCGCTTTGTGCCACGGCGCGCAGATTAGGACGGGGGTACGACAAATTGAGGGCGCGACGCCGACCGCCGTAAAAGATCCTTTGTGACCGCAAGCTTGACCGGCCCGCCAGTGGGAGAATGAACAAATGTCCGCGCCGGCGCCGAACGATGACGACCGCCTCCCCGAAGAGGCGGTCTCCGGCGTGGATTTGGTGCCCGAGCCGGCGCTTCCCGAGCCGGTCCGGCAGCGGATCACCGTGCTGTCCGCCGTGGCGTTGCCCGGCCTGCCGTTCGACGAGATCCCGGTGCCGCTGCGGCGAATCGCCCGATTCGCTCCGAACCGGCGGGCCCGGCACGGAGGCCCGGCGATCGCCACGCAACTCGCCACGGATCCGCTGTTCCGGCAGCGGATCGGTGAGCGCGTCGTCACCGACACAGGCGAGCTCGGTGCCGCAGTCGCCGCGGGCCTGGTGCCGGCCGCCGCGGACCCGGTGGAGGTGGCCGCGCTGGCGTATCTGGTCCGTCCGGACGGTTGGCGGGACCTCGTCGCGGATGCCGGGGAGGCGGTCCGGGCCGAGGCCGGCAGCGCGGCGCTCGCGTACCAGATCCGGGAGGCGGAGCAGCGCGCTACGCGTGCCGAACACGATCGCGCGGTGGCCCGGGTGGAGGCGGAGAAGCTCCGCGACGAGCTGGCCCGGGTCCGCGAGGAGCTGAGCCAGCTCCGCGACGAGACGCGGGCGACGGCGAAGGCGCTGCGGGAGTCGCAGGTCGCGCAGCGCCGGGCGACTGAGCTGCTGGCCACCGAGAAGGGCCGAGCCGCACGAGCGAACACCGACCACGAGCTGGAGGTACGGCGGCTCAAGACGCGCCTCGCCGAGGCGGAGACCATGGCGGCGTCCGGTAAGCAGGCCGCCAAGGACGCCCGGGCGGTCGACGACGCCCGCCTCTGGCTGTTACTCGAGACGATCGGCCAGGCCGCCTCGGGCCTTCGCCGCGAGCTGGCCCTCGACCCGACCGACAAGCTGCCGGCGGACTTCGTCGCCGACCGGGCGGCCGAGCGGCCCGGCGCGCCGGAACGCGCCCGGGCCCGGGCCCAGGACACCGACGACCCCGGGCGGCTGGACCAGCTGCTCGCCCTGCCCCGCGCGCACCTGATCGTGGACGGTTACAACGTGACCAAGCGCGGCTTCGCGGAGATGTCGCTCGAGCAGCAACGCAAGCGGCTGATCACCGGGCTGGGCGGCATCGCGGCACAGACCGGTGACGAGGTGACGGTGGTCTTCGACGGCGCCGAACGGGTCCATGGGCTGCCGCCGGCGCCGCGGGGCGTGCGCGTGCTGTTCTCGCGGAAGGGCGACACCGCCGACGAACTCATCCGTCAGCTTGTGCGCGCCGAGCCGGCGGGCCGGCCGATCGTGGTGATCTCGTCGGACCGCGAGGTCGCGGATGGGGTGCGGCGGCACGGCGCCTACCCGATGGGCGCCGACTCGTTGCTGCGCCGGCTGGGTAGAGGGTGACACGCTTCGCGCGCTTTTGCTCCAGCCAGGTCGGGTTTTGTCGTACCCCCCGCCTAGCGTCAACCTCACCGATGGTGGTCGGTTGAGGAGGAGCGATGATCATCGACTGCGGGCGCTGTGCCGAACGCGCCGACGGGTGCCGAGGGTGCCTGGTCCGCGCGGTGCTGGACACGCCGGACGGGATCGGTGACCTCACGCCCGGGGAGCTGCGCGCCATCGAGACGTTCGAGCTGGCCGGCTTCGAGGTGGAGTTGCTCGAGACGCCGCCCGCCCCGGCGGCGGTCCCGGTTCCGCTGTTTCCGGCCCCCGGCCACGTGGCGTGAGCTCGTCCCTAACATGGGCCGACATGACGTACCGGTTCTGGGCGGCCTGCGCGCTGGCCGTGCTCGTCGTCGCGCTGATCGGGGTCGCGGCGGCGCTGATCCCCTGGCACAAGCCGCCCGCGCCGCGGGCCGACCAGCTCGCCGCGCTCGGGCAGCTGCCAGCCGAGCAGGTCGCCAAGGCGCGGGCGTTCCACTCGGCGCTGCGTCCGCCGCTCTACGGCGGACTGGCCGCGGGCCTGCTCGCGACGCTGGTGCTCGGGCTCACACCACTGGGCGCCGCCCTGGTGTCGCTCGCCGGGCGGCCGTTTGGCGGCAACTGGGTCGCGCAGGCCCTGTTCGGCGGCCTCGCCGTGACGCTGCTCGCTGAGCTGGTCACGCTGCCGTTCGCCGGATGGCGGCACACGATCGTGGTCCGGTACGGCATCTCCACGCAGTCCTGGGGCAGTTGGGCGGTCGACGTCGCGAAGTCGTACGCCGTCGGCGCAGTCATCGGCGGCCTGGCGTTGATCGGCTTCTACACCGTGGTCCGGTTCGCGCCGCGCTGGTGGTGGGCGTTCGCCGCGGCCGGGGCCGCCGGGCTGGTGGTGCTGCTGTCGTTCGTGGTGCCGGTGCTGGTTGAGCCGGTGTTCAACAAATTCACCCCGATGCCGGAGAGCCCGCTGCGGACGGCGTTGCTGGCGGTCGCCGAGCGAGACGGTGTCGGAGTTCGGGACGTGCTGGTGGCGGATGCTTCCCGGCGGACCAGGGCGGTGAACGCGTACGTGTCCGGGCTCGGCCCGACCCGGCGGATCGTCGTCTACGACACGATGCTGCGCGAGGCCACACCGGACGAGGTGGTCTCGGTGGTGGCGCACGAGCTGGGCCACGCGAAGCACAACGACGTCCGCACCGGCACGCTGCTCGGCGCCCTGGGTACGGCGGCCGGGGTGATCGCGCTGTACCTGCTCGGTTCGTGGGCCGGGCTGCTGCGCCTCGCCGGAATCACGTCGATCGGCGAGCCGCGGGCGATCGGGCTGGTGCTGGCGCTCGCCGCGGTCGCGGGCCTGGCCGGCGGTCCGGCGCAGGCGTTCGTCTCCCGCCGGATCGAGGCGCGAGCCGACGAACACGCGCTTCAACTCACCGGCGACCCTGCCACGTTCGAGGCCATGCAATGGCGCCTCAGCTCGGTCAACCTGTCCGACCCTGATCCACCCGCCTGGGAGTACGTGTTGTCCGCGTCGCATCCGTCCACTGTGGAACGGATGGCCGCCGCCCGCGCGTACGCCCGGGGCGCACGCTGATGGGCCGGACGCTGCTGATCACCAACGACTTTCCGCCGCGGCCCGGCGGCATCCAGCAGTTCGTCCACAATCTCGCGATCCGGCAGCCCCCCGGTTCCGTGGTGGTGTATGCGTCCACCTGGCGTGGCGCCGCGGCGTTCGATGCGCAGCAGCCGTTCGAGGTGGTGCGCGAGGACACCTCGGTGCTGTTGCCGACGCCCCCGATCGCACGGCGGGCGGCCGATCTGGCGCGGTCGCACGGCTGCGACAGGGCCTGGTTCGGCGCTGCCGCGCCGTTGGGTCTGCTGGCGGCCGGC
>Ga0081539_10006611_pt1 | contig 11009 bp, 8 predicted proteins | sample TabmetS4T2R2_FD_71023 | JGI IMG/M metagenome (GOLD analysis project Ga0081539, IMG submission 71023) | Tabebuia heterophylla rhizosphere microbial communities from the University of Puerto Rico - S4T2R2 | ecosystem: Host-associated > Plants > Roots > Rhizosphere ... | reverse complement strand
CGGAGCGGAGCGGGTACATCGAGTCCGAGGCGAAGCCGAGCGAGACGAAGATCGCGCCGAGGATCAGGACCTGGAGCGCCGCCGGGCCGTGCCCGTCGTGGATGAACTGCGGGAACAGTGCGAGGAAGAACAGCGCCACCTTCGGGTTGCCGAGCTCCACGAGCGCGCCCTGGCGGTAGCTACGCCACGGCGACCGCGGCCCGGCCGTCGCCTTCGGCAGCTCGGACGCGCGCGAGCGCAGCGCGGTGATGCCGAGCCAGCAGAGGTACGCCGCGCCCGCGTAGTGAATCGCCGCGAAGACCTCGTGCGAGGACGCGAGCAGCGCCGACAGCCCGGCCGCCGTGGCGGCGACGTACGTGAACGCCCCGGTCGCGCACCCCGCGGCGCCGGCCACCGCCGCCCGCGGCCCGCTCTGGATCCCCCGCCCCAGCACGTACAGGTTGCTCGGCCCCGGCACCGCCACGAACACCGCCGCGACCACGGTGAAGGCGAGCAGCGTGTGCAGCGCGGGCATCGGCCCATGATGACGGATGACTTGTAGACCACCGGTCTCTTGACAAGAGACCGGTGGTCTGTTTGAATGCCCGTACAAGAGACCTCCGGTCTGTAATCCGCATCAAGGAGCCAAGAACGTGTCCACCTCGACAGAAGCCAGCAGTCGCCTCCGCTGGCTGATCCTCGCCCTCATCGGCGTGGCCCAGCTGATGGTCGTGCTCGACGCGACGATCGTGAACATCGCGCTGCCCTCGGCCCAGGACGCGCTGGGCTTCTCGGATGGGGCGCGTCAGTGGGTCGTCACGGCGTACGCGCTGTCGTTCGGGAGCCTGCTGCTGCTCGGCGGGCGCGTCGGCGACGTCTTCGGCCGCAGGCGCGTGTTCGTCGCGGGCCTGGTCGGCTTCGCGGCCGCGTCGGCAGTCGGCGGCTTCGCCCCGAGCTTCGGCGTCCTCGTCGGCGCCCGGGCGCTCCAGGGCGCGTTCGCCGCCCTGCTCGCCCCGGCGACGCTGAGCCTGCTGACGACGACGTTCACGATCCCCGACGAGCGCAACCGGGCCTTCTCCGTGTTCGGCATGATCGGCGCCTCGGGCGCGGCCGTCGGCCTGCTCCTCGGCGGCGCGCTGACCGAGTACATGGACTGGCGCTGGACGATGTTCGTCAACGCGCTCCTCGCGATCCCGGCCGCGGTGGCCGCGCTGCGCCTCCTCCCTGCCGACGCCGTGCCGGCGAGTCGCGCCCGCATCGACCTGGCGGGGACGCTGACGGCCTCGGCCGGCCTGTTCGCGCTCGTCTTCGGCTTCTCCAACGCCGAGTCGCACGGCTGGGGTGCCGCGCTGACGATCGCGGCACTCGGCATCGGCGCCGCGCTGCTGGCCACGTTCGTCGCCGTCGAGCGCCGCGTCGAGCACCCGCTGCTGCCGTTGCGCGTCGTCGCCGATCGAGCGCGCGGCGGTGCCTACCTGACGCTCGGGGTGGTCGGCGCCGGGATCTTCGGGGTCTTCCTCTTCCTCACGTACTACATGCAGCAGACGCTCGGCTTCTCGCCGCTGGTCTCCGGCCTGGCCTTCCTGCCGATGGTGGGGATGATCATCCCTGCCGGCGCCGTCGGCCAGACCCGCCTGCTCCCGCGCTTCGGCCCGCGGCCGCTGATCGCCACCGGCATGCTGCTCAGCGCCGTCGCGATGCTCGTGCTCGCGGGCGTCGGAGTGGACTCGAGCTACGGCGCCGACGTGTTGCCGGGCCTGCTGGTGATCGGCGTCGGCCTCGGCCTGATCTTCGCGCCGGCCACCGACACCGCCACCCGTGGCGTCGACGGCAGCGACGCGGGCGTGGCGTCCGCGCTCGTCAACACGGGCCAGCAGGTCGGCGGGTCGATCGGGACCGCCCTGCTGAGCACGCTGGCGGCCAGCGCCGGGGGGACGTACGCGGCCGCCCATCGTGCCGCGGCCGACGTCGCCGCGCAGGCCGCGGTCCACGGTTACACCACGGCGTTCACCTGGGCGGCTGGGGTGTTCGCCGTCGGCGCCCTGATCGCGTGGCTGCTGCTGCCGTCCGGCGCGCCGGACGTCGCCGCCGCCGGTGCCGCCGAGCCGGTGTTCGCATAAAGAGACCACCGGTCTGTACGATCACGGCATGGCGACGACCTTCCAGCGGGCTCGAAGCGACGAGCAGCGCACGCTTCGTCGCCAGACGATTCTCGACACGGCGGCGGGCATGCTCCAGGAGATGCCCGTCGCCGAGCTCTCGCTCAACGAGCTCAGCCGGCGCGTGGGCCTCGCCAAGTCGAACGTCCTGCGCTACTTCGACTCGCGCGAGGCCGTGCTGCTCGAGCTGCTGGCCGGCTCCGCCCGCGAATGGCTCGCCCATCTCGCGGCCGAGCTGCCGACGGCGGTCCGGCGCCGGGCGCGGTTCGAGCGCCGCGCCGAGCAGTTGGCGAGCACGATCGCCCGCTCACTGGCGCAGCGCCCCGTCCTGTGCGATCTCATGAGCGCGGGGCCGGGCGTGCTCGAGCACAACGTGTCCGTCGAGTCGGTCACCCGCTACAAGCTCACAGCGCTGGCCGACGCCGACGTCTTCACCGGGCTCGTGCGCGACGCGCTGCCCGAGTTCAGCCCCGAGGACGCCTGGCGCTACACGGTCGGCACGTGGGTGATGGCCGCGGCGCTGTGGGTGCACGCGCGCCCACCCGAGGCGGTCCTCGCGGCGCAGGCCGCCGACGAGCGCCTGAGCAGGATGCGGCTCGACTTCACGCACACGCTGGAGGACCACCTCACCACGCTGGCCATCGGACTCCGGGCCCGCTCGTACTCGGGTCGCCACGCATCGCCCGCGACCTCGGCCATCGAGGCGATCAGGACCTCGCCGACGACCGGGTAGTGCTCGCGCCCGCAGGTTCGCCGCGATCGCCTCGAGGTTGCGCAGCGACTTGTGCAGGAGGACCAGCGCCGCGAGCAGCATGCCCTTCTGGCGGCGGAGGTCGACGCCGGCGAACAGCGGCTGCACCGCGGGGGCGGCCGCGAAGAGCCGCGCGTAGAAGATGTCCATCAGGCGGTCGCCGTCGGCGGCGACCAGGTCGAAGCTCGTTTCGAGCGTGGCGGTTTTCCGCCAGGCCTCAGTCGGACTCGAGCAGGCGCAGGATGCCGGCGACCGGGATCGAGACCCAGTCGGGGCGGTTGTTGAGCTCGTAGCGCAGCTCGTAGACCGCCTTCTCGAGCTCGAAGACCGCCAGGAGCTGGCGGGTCGGGGCCTCGCCCGGTGGCAGCAGGCCAGGCTCGGCGCGGTCGAAGTAGCCGGCCAGGAAGACGTCGCGCGCGCGGTCCTCCCAGTCCGGAGGGACCTCGGCGCCCCGTAAGAGCCGGGATCCCGCCGTCACGTAGGAGAACGACCGGAGCATGCCCGCGACGTCGCGCAGCGGGGAGCGCTTGAGCCGGCGCTCGGGCAGGGGGCGGGCCGGCTCGCCCTCGAAGTCGAGGATCACCCAGCCGCGGTCGGAGAGCATGGTCTGGCCGAGGTGGTAGTCGCCGTGCGTGCGGATGACCCGGCCGCCGGCGCCGATGTTCGAGAGCAGCTGGAGCTTCTCGCGCACGTCCTGGCCGCGGCCCGCGATCGGCGCGAGCGCCTCGGTCTCCGGCAGGTCCAGGAAGATGCGCTCGATCTGCTCGTCGACGTCGGCGGTGAGCAGCGACAGCGCCTCCTGCGAGGGCTGGTCGGGCGCGAAGTCCGGGCTCGAGTTGTCCGAGCCCAGCACCGTGTGCAGCTCGCCGGTGACCTCCCCCAGCGCGCGCAGCCGCTCCAGGAGCCCGTCCGGGTCGGTGCCGACCTCCTCCAGCGCGAGCTCCCAACCGTCCCGCGCGCCGTGCAGGTACTCCTGGAGGATCCCCAGCGTCGCGTCGATGAAGCGGCCCTCGAACTCGTACCAGCCGGCCAGCGGCGCGATGTTCGGGAAGCCGCGCTCGGACAGGAAGCGCAGCAGCTCGAGCTCCGGGTTCACGCCCGGCTCCACGCGCCGGAACGCCTTCAGGATCAAGGCGTCGCCGAACACGATCGACGAGTTCGACTGCTCCACGCCGACCGGCCGCACGTCGACCGTGCCGCCGAGCTCGGCGCCTGCCGATGCGGCCCAGCAGAAGCGCAGCGTCCCCTCCTCGACGGTCTCGACCGAGCCGGAGCGCATGCGGTGCAGCAGCTCGCGGCCGGTGGCCGGATCGGCGAGCGCGTCGTACAGCGTCCAGCCCGAGGCCTCGCCGATCACGCGCTGGTCCCAGCCCTCCTCGGCCGGGCGCAGGCCGAGCGGCACCTGGTACGTCTCGTGCGTGCCCTCTCCGAAGCGCGCCTCGACGAGCGCCAAGGCGAGCTGGGGCACCTCCTCGCGCAGCGGCACGGACTCGGCCACGTCGATGTGCGCCACCTCGCGCGCCTTGGAGCCGAACCAGCGCTGGGCGACGATCCACTCCTGGAACGTGGCCTCGTCGAGAGCCGCCAGGTCAAGCATCCGGCCGCTCCTCGGTGAGCTGGAACCAGTAGAAGCCGCGCGGCGCCAGCGTCAGCAGATACGGGAGCTCGCCGACCTTCGGGAACCGCGAGCGCCCGAACACCTCCACCGGCGTCCGGCCCTCGTACGCCGACAGGTCCAGCTCCACGGCCTGCGCCGAGCGCGCGAGGTTGTGCACGCACAGCATCACGTCGTCCTCGTAGGTGCGCAGGTGGGCGAAGATCTTGTTGTTGGACGGCTCCAGCGGCGCATAGGTGCCCTGGCCGAACACCGGGTGCTCCTTGCGCAGGGAGATGAAGCGGCGCAGCCAGCGCAGGATCGACGTCGGCGTGCGCAGCTGCGCCTCGACGTTGATCGCCTGGAACCCGTAGACGGGATCCATCAGAGGCGGGGCGTAGAGCTGCGCGAAGTCGGCGCGGCTGAAGCCTCCGTTGCGGTCGCCCGTCCACTGCATCGGCGTCCGCACGCCGTCGCGGTCGCCGAGGTAGACGTTGTCGCCCATCATGATCTCGTCGCCGTAGTACAGGACCGGCGAGCCGGGCAGGGAGAACATGATCGCGTGCATGAGCTCGATCTCGTCCCGCCCGCCGTCGAGCAGCGGGGCGAGCCGCCGGCGGATGCCCACGTTGATCTTCATCCGCGGGTCCTTGGCGTACTCGCTGTACATGTAGTCCCGCTCCTCGTCGGTGACCATCTCGAGCGTCAGCTCGTCGTGGTTGCGCAGGAACAGGCCCCACTGGCAGTTGTCCGGGATGTCCGGCGTCTGGCGCAGGATCTCGTAGATCGGGTTGGCCTCCTCGCGGCGCAGCGCCATGAACATGCGCGGCATCACCGGGAAGTGGAAGGCCATGTGGCACTCGTCGCCCTCGCCGAAGTACTCGACCACGTCGGCCGGCCACTGGTTGGCCTCGGCCAGCAGCACGCGGTCCGGGTAGTTGGCGTCGATCTCCGCGCGCACGCGCTTGAGGTACTGGTGCGTCTCGACGAGGTTCTCGCCGTTGGTGCCCTCGCGCTCGTAGAGGTACGGCACCGCGTCCAGCCGGAAGCCGTCCATGCCCAGGTCCAGCCAGAAGCGCAGGACCTCGAGCATCGCCTCCTGGACCTCGGGGTTGTCGTAGTTGAGGTCGGGCTGGTGGGAGAAGAACCGGTGCCAGAAGTACGCGCCGGCCTCGTCGTCCCACGTCCAGTTCGACGTCTCGGTGTCGGTGAAGATGATCCGCGCGTCCTCGTAGCGGTGCACGGTGTCCGACCACACGTACCAGTCGCGCCGCGGCGAGTCCGGCGACGAGCGCGACTCGACGAACCACGGATGGTCCGCCGACGTGTGGTTCATCACCAGGTCGGCGATCACGCGCATGCCGCGCTGGTGGGAGGCCTCGATGAAGTCGCGGACGTCGTCGACGGTGCCGTAGTCGGGCTGGATCGTGAAGAAGTCCGAGATGTCGTAGCCGCCGTCGCGCAGCGGCGAGCGGTAGAACGGCAGCAGCCAGATGCAGTCGATGCCGAGCCACTGGAGGTAGTCGAGCTTCTCGATCAGCCCGCGGAAGTCACCGGAGCCGTCGCCGTTGGCGTCGAAGAACGCCCGCGTGTGGATCTCGTAGAAGACGGCCGTCTTGAACCACAGCGGCTCGGCCTCGAACCAGTGCCCGGGGTCGTTGCGGCTCACGTGACGACGCGGAGGATGTGGGTCTGGTTGCCGGCCGGGTCGAGCCGCAGGTAGTTGGACCCGATCCGCCAGTCGTAGTGGTCGCCGGTCAGCAGGTCCTCGACGGCGAACACCGGCGGCAGGCCCAGCTGCGCCGGGATCAGCGCCGCCCCCTCCTGCGCGTTGTGCGGATCGAGGTTGACGATCGTGAAGATGCAGTTGCCCGGGAGTTGCTTGGCGTACCCGATCAGCGCGTCGTTGTGGGTCTCCAGCCAGAACACGTTGGAGAGGACCTGGAGCGCCGGGTTGTCGTGCCGGATCTCGTTGAGGCGGCGGATCAGCGGCAGCAGCGGCCCGTCGAGCGCCCGCTCGCGCACCTCGTACTTCTCGGAGTTCATGTACTCCTCGCTGCCCTCGCGCACCGGCCGGTTCTCGAAGCTCTCGTAGCCGGAGTAGACGCCGAAGCTCGGGCTCAGCGTCGCGGCGAGCACGAGCCGGGCGACGAACGCGGGCGGCCCGCCGTGCTGGAGATACGCGTGCAGGATGTCCGGCGTGACCGGGAAGAAGTTGGGCCGGAAGTACTCCTTCTCCGGCCCCCAGGCGAGCTCGTCGACGTACTCGGTGAGCTCGTAGCGTGAGTTCTTCCAGGTGAAGTACGTGTAGGACTGCGTGAAGCCGAGCTTGGCCAGCTCGCGCATGACCGCCCGCCGCGTGAACGCCTCCGACAGGAAGATCACGTCGCGGTCGACCTTGTGGATCTCCGCGATCAGCCACTCCCAGAACGGGAACGGCTTCGTGTGCGGGTTGTCGATGCGGAAGACCTTCACGCCGACGTCGACCCAGTGCAGCATGATGCGGAGCCACTCCTCCCACATCTCGCGCCAGGCCGGGGTGTCCCAGTTGAAGTTGTAGATGTCCTGGTACTTCTTGGGCGGGTTCTCGGCGTACTTGATCGTGCCGTCGGGGCGCTGGAGGAACCACTCGGGGTGCTCAATGAGCCACGGGTGGTCGGCCGACGCGTTGAGCGCGATGTCGAGCGCCACGTCCATGCCGTGCCGGTGGGCGGTCGCGCACAGCGAGCGCAGGTCGTCCTCGGTGCCCAGCTCGGGGTGCACGGCGTCGTGCCCGCCCTCGGCCGCGCCGATCGCGTACGGCGAGCCCGGGTCGTCCGGCCCGGCCGTGAGCGTGTTGTTGCGGCCCTTGCGGTTCTTGCGCCCGATCGGGTGCACGGGCGGGAAGTAGAGGACGTCGAAGCCGAGGTCGGCGATCGCGGGGATCTGCTCCTCGACCGCCTTTAGCCCGCCCCACGAGCGCGGGAACAGCTCGTACCAGGACGAGAAGCGCGCGCGGACGCGGTCGACCTCGACCGGGATGCTCTGCGGCAGCCGCGTCACGCCGTGGCGCTCGCCGGCGCGCGAGACCGCGTCGAAGAGGTCGGGCGCGAGCGCCGCCTCGGGCCCGGCGCCGGCCTTGAGCGCATCGAGCGAGCGCTCGATCGTGGCGCGATCCTCGCCGGCCTCGGCGCGCCGGGCGGCGTCCTCGAGCAGCACGACGCCCTCGGAGAGCTCGCCCGCCAGGTCGTCTTGGCCGGCGGCGTGCTTGCGCTGGAGCTCGTCGCGCCAGGTGGCGAAGAGGTCGCCCCAGGCCTCGATCGTCCACTCCCAGCGGCCGGGCGTCTCGACGGTGAACTCGCCCTCCCAGCGCACGCCGTTGATGTGCTCGTCGACCGGATGCAGCGGCGACTCCAGCCAGCGCCGCGCGCCCGGCGCCTTGTAGCGCACGACGGCGCGCAGGATCTCGTGGCCGTCGCGGAAGACGTCCGCGCTGACCGTGACCGTGTCGCCGACACAGCGCTTGGCCGGGTAGCGTCCGCCGTCGACCGTGGGCGCGGGGTAGTTGATCCGGATCCTCGCCGGAGATTCGGCTCCCTTGGGCGCGGTCATCGAAGCCGGAAGTATCCGACATCGCCATCCGATGAACCTCTCTCGTTCAAGCGGGGTGCAGCTGCACCCCACCTCGCTGCCCTCCGGCCGGCTCGGCCGCGATGCGCACCGGTTCGTGGACTGGCTCGCCGACTCCGGGCAGTCGTGGTGGCAGATGCTGCCGCTCGGGCCACCGGACCGGCACGGCTCGCCGTACAAGTCGGCGTCGGCGTTCGCCGCCTGGCCGGGCCTGCTGGCGAACCCCCGCGCGCCGGTCTCGAAGGCGGACGAGCTGGACTTCCGCGAGCGCAACGCGTTCTGGATCGATGAGTGGGCGCGCCGCGGCTCGGTCGCCGACCAGGTGCGCTTCGACCGCGAGTGGGCCGCGCTGCGCTCCCATGCCGAGCAGCGCGGCGTGAGGCTGATCGGCGACGTGCCGATCTACGTCGCCCCCGGCTCGGTCGACCACCGCGCGCACCCGGAGCTGTTCGACGAGGGCGCCGTGGCCGGCACGCCGCCGGACGCCTACACCGACAAGGGCCAGCTGTGGGGCAACCCGCTCTACGACTGGCCGGCGCTCCAGCGGCGCCACTACCGCTGGTGGACGGAGCGCTTCCGGCGCACGTTCGAGCTCTACGACGTCGCGCGGGTCGACCACTTCCGCGGCTTCGTCGCGTACTGGCGCGTCCCGCGCGGCGCCCGCCACGCGCTCTCCGGGCGCTGGCGCCGCGGGCCGGGCGCGGCGCCTTTCCGCGCGGCCGAGCGCGAGCTCGGTGCGCTGCCGCTCATCGCCGAGGATCTCGGCGTGATCACCCCCGCGGTCACGCGGCTGCGGCGCTCGCTCGGCTACCCGGGCATGGCGGTGCTCCAGTTCGGCTTCGGCTCCGAGGACCCGAAGAACGTGCACCACCCGCGCAACCACCCCGAGGACGTGATCGTCTACACGGCGACCCACGACAACGACACCGTGCGCGGCTGGTACGACGCGCTGCCCGCCGGCGTGCGCGCCGAGGTCGACGCGGAGATCGACCGCCACGGCGTGCGCGAGCGCGAGCCGCACTGGTCGCTGATCCGCCTCGCCTTCGCCTCGCCCGCCCGCGTCGCGATGGTGCAGGCGCAGGACGTGCTCGGGCTCGGGTCCGAGGCGCGCATGAACACGCCGGGCAGCAGCGCCGGCGCCTGGAAGTGGCGCCTCGACCGCCTCCCGACCGCGGCCGCCGGGCGCCGGCTGCGAGCTGCGACCGAGGAATCTGGGCGCCTCTAGACTCAGGCGGCTTCATGGCCGCGCCCGCCGCTCCAGACGAGATCCTCGACGTCAACCGCCGCTACCACGACGTCGCGGCGGAGGACTACGACGCCAAGTGGGGGATCTCGTTCGGGGAGATCGGCCGCCGCCAGGTCCTCGGCAAGATCACCAAGCTCCTGGGGCCGCGGCCCGGCCCGTTCCCCCGCGCGCTGGAGATCGGCGCCGGCACCGGCTACTTCTCGCTGAACCTGATGCAGGACGGGGTGATCGGCGCCGCGACCTGCACGGACATCTCGCCCGGGATGCTCGAGACGCTCGAGGGCAACGCCCGGACGCTCGGGCTCGACGTCGAGACCGCGGTCTGCGACGCCGCCGAGCTGCCGTTCGCCGACGAGAGCTTCGACCTCGTGCTCGGCCACGCCGTGCTCCACCACCTGCCCGATCTCGAGCGCGCGTTCGCAGAGCTGCACCGCGTGCTCGCGCCCGGCGGGGTGCTGTTCTTCGCCGGCGAGCCGTCGCGCCACGGCGACCGGATCGCCGCCGTGCCCAAGCGCGCCGCCGTGCGGCTCGCGCCGGCCTGGCGGCGGGCGCTGAAACTGCGGCCGGCGTGCCCCGAGGAGGCCGAGGATCACGGGCTGGAGGGAATGGTCGACGTCCACGCCTTCGTGCCCGGCGACCTGGAGCGCCACGCCGCGTCGGCGGGGTTCGAGGGCGTGCGCGTGCGCGGCGAGGAGCTGCTGGCGAACTGGTTCGGCTGGTTCAACCGCACGCTCGAGGCCAGCGCCCATCCGCAGGACATCCCGTGGGGCTGGATCCAGTACGCGTACCGCGGCTACCTGCTGCTCCAGGCGGTCGACCGGCGCGCGCTCGAGCCGCGGCTGCCGCCGCGCCTCTTCTACAACCTGATGCTCGCCGCCAGGAAGTGACGCCCGAGCGGCCCCCGAGCCCGCTCGACATGCTGCGCGACCGGCGCGCGCTGGTCGACACCGGGCTCGGCCCCGTCGCCTTCGTCACGATCAACGCGCTCAGCGACCTCGACACCGCGGCGATCGCCGCGGTCGCGATCTCCGTCGTCGTCGCCGCCTACCGGGCGGTCCGGCGCCATCCGCTGATGAACGCGATCGGCGGGGTGCTCGGCACGGGCCTGGCGGTCTTCATCGCGCTGCGGACGGGCAGCGCCTCCGGCTACTTCGTGCCGCGCGCGCTCCAGAACGCCGGCCTCGCGGTCGCCTTCGCGGGCTCGGTGCTGTTCAAGCGCCCGTTCGTCGGGCTGATCGCCGCGCCGCTCTACCACATCCCCTCCGGGTGGCACCGGGACGCGCGCGTGCGCCGGCCGTTCGCCGAGGCGAGCCTCGTGTGGGCAGGCCTGTTCGCGGTGCGCGCGACCGTCTACGGCGTGCTCATCGCGGCCGGCAAGGAGGGCGCGCTGGCCGCCGCGGTCGTCGTGCTGGGCTGGCCCGCCTTTCTCGGCACGCTGTGGTTCACGTACCGCTACGTGCCGTACCGCTTCGCGCAGCTCGGCGTGCAGCCCAGGCCGCCCGCGCCGACACCTTCAGATGGCGGTACGAGTACGTGAGATCGCCCCGCAGCCGGCGCCAACGCGTGGTCTCGTAGCGGATCAGCGTCGACGGCCGCACGCGCGGCGCCAGGCCGTCGGCCGCCAGGACGTCGAGCGCCCGCTCCGCGATCGCGACCTGCCCGAACGCGGTG
>Ga0081539_10006610_pt1 | contig 11009 bp, 10 predicted proteins | sample TabmetS4T2R2_FD_71023 | JGI IMG/M metagenome (GOLD analysis project Ga0081539, IMG submission 71023) | Tabebuia heterophylla rhizosphere microbial communities from the University of Puerto Rico - S4T2R2 | ecosystem: Host-associated > Plants > Roots > Rhizosphere ... | reverse complement strand
ACCCGCGGCGTTTGCTGCCGACACGTTCAGGTTGAAGCACGTGTAGATCGAATTGCCGTCGGTGTGCGCGACGGGAGAGGTCAGCGCCGCATAGGCGTCCTGACCGGTATTCATCAAGGCGACACGGTTGGACGCGACCTGAATGGGGTTTGTCGTAGTAGTGCCAGTCTGAAGCCAAGGTCCTTGGCCCACCAGAGCCCCATTCGGGTACGTGAACGAGTCGTTGAACACAATCGCGGCATTGGCCGCGCTGTTGGCAGCCGCGCCAATGCCGAGAGCCAGACCGATCACGGCAACACTGCGAGCACGAAACATCATTGCATTTCTCCTGTGATGCGCCGCGCCCCGCGGCGCAATGAACCCCAAAGCCCTTCCGAGGGGCACAAGCTACTGGCCCGACCAGCGATTGCTATTTCGACCGCGCTAAGATTCGCTCTGGTTTTCGCGAATCGGAGCCGTAGCGCAGCGGACTGCTTTGCGCCAAGCACAACCTTGCTCGGCTCGACGGTAATCCCCGAACGACGTCCCCGCGCGTCGCAAGCGCGCCACTCCGAACTCAGCTTTACGACCTGCCGAACATCCGCCCCACGAATCAGCGGGTTTTATCTGAATCGACGCGTGAACTCCGCGAACCCGCGCGCCTGCATCGCCAGGCGCTCGTTGATCGATTCGTCGGTGAAGCTGCCGGTCGCGTCGAACTTCTGGCTGATCCCGGGGATAAATACGCGCTCGGGGTACATGTACGCGTTGCGGTAGCCGAAGATCATTTGCAGTTGTTCGACCGCGCGGAACCCGCCCCAGATGCCCGCGGCCTCGCCGGTGAACGCGACGGGTTTATGCTCGAAGCTCTCGGGGAACTTGAGCATGTCGATGAAGTACTTCAGCACGCCGGGGAACGAGCCGTTGTACTCGGGCGTCACCACGTGCAAACCCGCCGAAGCGACGACCCGATCCTGCACGGCCTGCCAGGCGCGCGGCTTGGTCGCGTAGCTCGATGGGTCGAACAATTCCGCCGGCATCTCGGCCAAGCTGTACAGTTCCACGGCAGCCCCGTCAGCGCTTCGGTAGTGCGCGACGAGCAGCTCGGCGACGCGCCTGGCATTCGATCCAGGCCGATTGGTGCCGGCGATGACGATGATCGGTCCGTCTGCGGTGGGCATAGCGATTCTCTCCTGTGCGTTGCGGAAGCATAGTGCGAATCCGCCGACCGGGCTACGCGGATCGGGAGACGCGTCGCTCGCTACCGACGATCGGATTGCCTCGCTGCGTGTGGATTCGTACCATTCCCGTATCGATTCGCGCGCGGCAACTCTTTGCGGGGTTGACCAGCTCGGTGTGAGCCGAGCCTTCCGGCCGAATCATCGCGGCGTGCTCGAACGTGCCGCGCACGCACGCGTGCTTGCGGGGCTTTGCCGCCCCGGAGGTCGCACCCGTCATGTCCCCGGACTTTCCCGACATCCCACTCGCGCGCGCGATCGAGCACAACGCCGAGCGTTACAAGCAGCTCGCGACGCGACTCTCGGACAACATCGTCGGATTCCAAAACTGGCTCAGTTGCCTGCCCGGCCATTTCAACGAGCGCACCTCGGCAAACGCGGACGAGGGCAACCACAAGCGCAAGCGCCTGGTCCTGTCCGTCATCAGCGCAGGCGGCGGGAAGCGGCAACTGAACTACGCCTTCATCGATGAGAAGGAAAGCGCCACCGGAGAGCCCAAGGGTGGCTGGATGCCGTTGACTGGTGCGAGCGTCGAGATCAAGCGTGAGGCGATCGCGCTGTTCCCGGCGTTGCTCCGACGCATCCTCATGCGGCAGCGCCTTGAGGTCGAGCGGCTCGAGAGCGCGACCGAAGCGTTCGATCGTTTCGCCGAACGGTTTGGGGTCACCGGGACCGTGAGCGCGTGACGATTCAAAGCTTCTGCACAAGCAACTCCCGAATCGCGTTGTCGCTGAACATCCCGTCGGTGCGCAGCGCGTAGGCGCAGTGCATCTCCAGCACGCCGCTCGCGAAGCTCAGCTTCATCGCCGACTTGTCCTTCACGTTCTTGAGCTTGATCGACTTGAGCCCGTCGCGGACGGCCTCTTTTCCCATGTCGTCCTGGCAGATCACGCGCAGGGCCATGTTCAGCCGATGGCAGGAAATGTTGTCGATGAAGTTGAGCGCCCCGGCGTCGTCGGCCAGGCTGTCCCAATCGACCTCGTACGGGATCGCGCGGCCACAGATCTCCTCGATCTCCTTCACGCGACCGGGAAAGGTCACGTCCTGGAGCTCCTTGACCTTGCGACGTTCGTTGAGGCCCATGGTTTCCTCTCTCTCTCTCTCTCTTTCTCTCGTGTCTCGCAAGTGAGGTGACGAACGCGAGCGTACCGCGCACCCTGCGAAGTGTGTAAACACTTCTCGCTATCGCGTGGCGCGGATGCGCTTGAGGGCGGTTGCCGCCGCGTAACAGAGTCCGACGAAGCAGCAAGCCCAGATCACCGCGTTGAGTGCCGAGACGGTCGCGAACAGGTTGTCTCCGTCAACGTCGGGAATGCCGAAATGTACGTGGATCCACGAGACGGGCATCTGCCACACTTGGACGAATGCGTAAAACAGCGGATGAGGTTGCCCATCGTCCAGAGTATAAAGCAGGTACATGAAGCTGAGGAACGAGCCGATCAGGTGGCCGAATCCAACGGCGAGCCACGCAAGGAGATACCGCCGCCAGTGTCTCAGTGCGAACGGACGAGTCGGCGCGCGGTAGTCGAGCGGTTCCATCAACTCATCCGATCGACCTTGTCGCTCAAACGCCCTGCTCCTTCCCCCGCACCACCACGTTTCGGATCACGTCCTGCAATCGCTGCAAGTCCACCGGCTTGGTCAGGTGCTCGGCGAAGCCGGCCTCGCGGCTGCGCTGGCGGTCGGCTTCCATGCCGTAGCCGCTGAGCGCGATCCCTTTGATCGACTCGTTGCTCGAGGTCGATGGCTCGCGGCCGTGCTGCTCGAGCAGGTGGCGCATCAGGTCCAGGCCCGAGCCGTCGGGCAGGCCCAAATCGGAGATGACCAGGTCGAACGGCTCGCTCGCGGCGATGCGCAAGGCGCTCGTGACGTCGCCGGCGGTGGTCACGTCGTAGTGATACGTGCGGAGCAGGCGCGACATGACGCGGGCCGTGTCCTCGTGGTCTTCGACGAGGAGGATCCGCAACGGTGCGGACTCTTCAGACGGCGCCGCGGGCTGTTCCGTTGTCGGACTTTCCGGCGCCGGCATCGGCGGCACGTTGACGATGTCCGCGACCGGCAACCGCAGCGTAAACGTCGCGCCGCGGCCGGGGCCTTCGGATTCGGCGGTGAGCTGGCCGCCGTGCATCTCGACGAGCGTCTTGCTGATCGCCAGGCCGAGGCCCAGCCCGCCGTAGCGTCCGGCGACGGCGCGGCTGCCTTGTTCGAATGCGTCGAAGATGCGCGACAGCGCGTCGGGCTCGATGCCGATGCCGCGGTCGACCACACGGATCATCAAGTGATTGCTCCCGTCCTCCCGAGGTTCGTCGCCGCTCTCGACGACGATCTCGCCGCCGTCGGGTGGGGTGAACTTGATCGCGTTCTTCACGAGGTTCCACACGACCTGCTGCAACCGCGCGGGGTCGGCGATCACCATCGACCGCTGCGCGAGCAGGTCCAGCCGCACGCTCAGGTGCTTGGCCTCCAACTCGGGGCGGCAAATCTCCACCGCGCGGCGGATGGCCAGGTGCACGTCGCACGGCTGATGCACCAGCTCGACCTTGCCCTTAGCGACGCGCGTCAGGTCCAGCAGGTCGTCGATCAGCCGCGCCTCCAGCTCGATGTTCCGGCTGATCATGTCCAGTTCGCGGCGCACCTCGGGCGGCACCGACTCGTCCGACGACATCATCTGCACCGAGCCGAGCACCGGCGTCAGCGGCGTGCGCAACTCGTGGCTCAAGACCGCCAGGAACTGGTCCTTGGCGCGGTCGGCCGACTCGGCGATGTCCTTGGCCTGTCGCAGCTCGTCCTGCGCCTCGACGCGCTCGGTGACGTCCTGCGCGATGCCGCCGACGCGGACGACTTCGCCCTCGTCGTTGCGGATGACGAAGCTGGAGTCGCTGATCCACCGTACGGCCCCGTCCGGGCGGACGATGCGGTACTCGAGCGTCATCGTCCCGGCATCGAGCAGGTCCTGCGTCCGGCCGCGGACGCGCTCGCGGTCGTCCGGGTGAACCCAGGTGAGCCAGACGGCGTTGTCCACGAGCAGCTCGTCGGGCTTTCGGCCCCACACGTGCTCGAACGCGGGCGAGAGGTACTCGATGCCGCGCGTGTTGAGCTTGCGGATCCACAGCACGTCGCGCGACGCTTGCGCGAACTGCCGGAACCGCTCCTCGCTGTCGCGAAGCGCCTGCTCGGCCAACACACGATCGGTCACGTCGCGCTGCGTGCCCCAGGCGTGGACGAGTGTTCCACCCTCCACCGTGCCGACCAGGTTCTTCAGGAAGTGACGCTGCTTGCCGTAGATGTCCTGCTCGATCGACTCGCCGTCGGTGAGGCGGTAGCCGCTCTCGATAAACGTGCGGAGGAACGCGACGTTTCGCGGGTCGGACCGCACCAGCCGCGACTCGGTCCGGCAGCCCATCATCTGCTCGGCGACCTCGAACCCGTACATCCGCGCCATCGCGTCGTTGCACTCTGCAACGAAGGTCGTCGCGAGCATACGCTCCACTTGCTCGTCCACTGGCAGTGTGACCGGGATCGGCTCGTCGGACTCGATACGGTAGACGCCTTCGGTACTCTGCGCGATGAACGTGCGGTAGCGGTGCTCGCTGTCGCGAAGCTCCTGTTCGGCGCGCTTGCGGTCGGAGATGTCGATCGTCGAGCCGACGATCCGAACCCCATCGTGCGGGTTGGACGTGTCGCGCACGACGAAGCCGCGGTCCCAAACGTCAACCCAGTAGCCCGCCGCGTGTCGCATCCGATACTCGGTGCTGAAGTGGCCCGAGGCGGTGAGCGCCTCGTTCTCCTGCGCCCGCACGGCGTCGAGGTCGTCGGGGTGAATCCGAGAGAGCCACCACTCGTGACTCGCGTCGGCCTCTCCCGGCGCCACGCCGAGCACGCGCGACAGCCCCGGCGAGCGGTAGACGCGGTCGTTCGTCACGTCCCAGTCGTAGATGATCGACTGCGCCGCCTCGGACGCGAGGCGGAAACGCTCTTCGCTCAACTGCAACGATTCGGCGGCGGCACGGGCTTCGGTAACGTCGATCGTGACACCGGTGAGGCGGCGCGGTTGGTGCGTGTGTTCGTCGGTGAACAGCGCCGCCCGCGCGTGGAGCCAGCGGACCGACCCGTCCGGGCGGATGCCACGGAACTCTACGTCGTACTCGCTGCGGCCTTCGATCACGTCCTGGACGGCTTGGCGCACGCGGTCGCGGTCGTCCTCGTGGAGCGTCTGGAAGAACTCCTCCATGCTCACCGTGTTTCGCTCGCCCGTGTCGTCGCGCAGCAGGCCGCGCACCTGCGTCGAAGCGGTGAGCTGGTCGGTCGCGATGTCCAGCTCCCACGCGCCCATCTCGACCGATGCCATGGCCAGCGCCAATCGTTGTTCGGCGGCGCGCACAGCGTCCTCCGCGGCGCGGCGCGCGGTCACGTCCTGCTGCACGAAGATGAGGTAGCCGGCGTCGTCATCGCCCATAGCGGAGCCGGGGCGCAGCCGCGCGACCGTTGCCTCCGAGACGAACGTGCTGCCGTCCTGGCGGCGGTTGCGCATCTCGCCGGTCCACGACCCGCGGATGCGAAGCGCCAGGTCGATCTCCTGGTCCAGGTCGTTCAGTTCTTCCGGGCTCAGCTCGCTGAGCAGTTGGAGCGATTGGCCGGACAACTCGCCGCGCGCGTAGCCGAACATCGCGTCGTGCGCGGGGTTGGTGAACACGATCCGCCGCGTGTCGTCGGCCACGACGACAACGACGCCCTCGGCCACGCTCTCGAGCACGCGCGACTGGAGCTGGAGGGTCTGTCGGGCGCGGTGCGCGTCGGTCATGTCGAGCACGAACGCGATCCCGCCCGGCTCGCTGCGGCGGAACCTGGCGCCGCCGATCAACACCGGCACGCGCGACGTCCGCCCCTTGCGCCAGTACGTCTTCTCGTACGCCGCGCACGAGCCGTCGCGCTCGATCTGCTGCATGGCTCGATCGTCGTCGTCGGCGTGCTCGGGCGGCGTGAGGTCGCGCCACGTCGGCCGGGGGTTCAACGCTACGAACTCCTCGCGACGGTACCCGAGCATCCGCAGGAACTCGTCGTTGGCGTGGACGATCTGGCCGTCGTCGTCGGTCACCATCAGGCCGATGATGTTCGAGTCGACCAGCGTGCGAAACCGCTCCTCGCTCTGGCGGAGCGATTCCTCGGCGGCGCGGCGCTCGCGCACCTCGCGCTCGAGCTCGGCCTGGTGAAGTTGGAGGCGCTCGCTGGTCTGCTCCGCGCGGGCGCGGGCGGCGCGGATCGCCTCGAAGAACACGATCGCCGCCAGCCCGACGAAGATGTACAGCATCAGCCCGACGATCTGGTCGGCGGTGTGCAGGTGCATGGTTCGCGGCGGGTCGACGAAGAAGAACACGCCCGCGGCGGCGCCCAGTCCCAGCGTGAGCGCCGCCGGCACCAGCCCGCCGAGCCACGCGGCGAAGAGGATCGCGATGTAGAAGGTGACAAACGGCTGGTCGTCGTGGAGGACGGGCGTGAGCCACTGGCGCACGAGCGTCGCCAGCGCCACGCCGCCGACGGCGATGCCGCAGTCCACAAGGGTCGAGCGCCAAGGGGTCCGCATCCGTGCCTCCCGATGATCCTCGCGCACACGCGCCGCGCGCGTGTCTCTGCCAAGCCCCGCCACCCGTCGCACAGGATAGCACCCGCTTGCGGCGTCGCAAATCGGAGACGCTGATGTCGTCTACGCGCCGCTCAACTGGACGAGCCGAAACCATCCCTTCCCGTCCGGCTCAACCTTCCGGACCGGTTCCCCCGGCTCGTGATCGAGCACGAGCGTCCAGTCGTTCACGACGGCCTCGTGAAGGAACCACCGTCGGCAGACCGTGCTGACGTACGGCTCGACGTCGTACGCCATGTTGTACGCGGCCCCGACATGGTTGGCGGTAGGCAGCACGTCCGGCGTGAACACGATGGTGCGGCCGCGATCGTCGGTGAAGAGGATCGCCTGCTGTCCCCACGTGTGCCCGGCCACGATGAAGCCGAAGATGCCGGGGACGATTTCGGCCAGCCGATCGACCAGCGGCGCTCGCGGCGATTCGCCCTTCGCCGGGATGTGCCCGGGCTCGAACGGCAGAGGCGCGTCGAGCAGCTTCACGCGGTCTCTGATCGGGTCAAGGTTCTCGCGCAGGTACGTTCGGCTCATCACCGAGTTGTTCGCGTTCGCGTCGCGCCACTCGCGCGCTTGCACGTGCACGGGCGCGTTCGGAAACGTTAGCTCGATGTCGGACGGGCTCGATTTGCGCGTGACGCCACCCGCGTGGTCGAAGTGCAGGTGTGACACGATCACGTGCGAAACGTCTTGCGGCGCGACGTTCGCCTCGCGCAGCGCGTCGACGATCGTGAACTCGCTCAGGCCGAAGATGTCGCGCGCCTTCGCGTCGAACTTGTCACCGCTGCCCAGTTCGATCACGACTTTGACCGACGGCTGATCGACGCGGGTGAGCAGGAGGCAGTTGTGCGCCAGTTCGATCCGCCCGCGGTCGTCGGGCTTGGCCGCCTTGCTCCAGAGGACGCGCGGCACCACGCCGAACATGCTGCCGCCGTCGAGCCACAACGGGCCGGCTCGGAGGAGCTGCCAAGAATAACGTGTGGAAGTCACGAGACGCAGTGTAGCGCGGGGGATTTCTTCGGCAAGCGACGCACGCGCTTCGACGTTCGTTCCAGCAGGAACAACTGCTCCTTCACGTGAATCGATCGCCCGCGGAGGTTCCGACTCCCGCGGAAGGTGTTGTACTTGGTCTCGATCACTTCCACGCGCCCGTGTTTCGCGAGCAGGTCGTCGAACTCCGCCCGCGAGATGAAGCCTTCGCTGTTGTACGAGATGATCAGGTGCGAGGCGGGCGTGTGCTCGACGAGATCGGTCAGCGTCCGCAATGCGTGTGCACGCTTGTTGTAGCTCGACCGTTGCCAACCTTGCGCGATGCCGGAAACCGCGCTGATGTCGCGCGGCTCTTGATTCGCGACGATCAGGTTCAGCATGAAGTAATTCGACCCGTACGGATGCTGGTTGTACGGCGGGTCGAAGTACGCGACGTCCAGCTCGCCGACCGTCCGCGCGAGCTGGTTGGCATCCTCCTGGCGCACATCCACGTCGCACTCGAACCGGCTGAAGACAGGAAACGGCAGCTCGATCTTCCCGAGGATGCGCGTGAGCGCGTCGCGGTTGTGCCCTCCGAACCGGCCGACGCCGTGGGCGTCCTTGTAGAAGCCTTTGAATACGCCGGAGGTGTTGGCGTGGACGGATGCCTCGGCGAGAAGCGGCGCGAGGAGGAAGTGTTGCAGCTCGCGCGGCACCGAGTCGATCGCGTGCCGCATCGAGTCGATGCGCATCGCATTGTCAGTCGTGTAGAAAACGCGCTCGCCGAGTTGGATGGCGTCGTCTCGCTGCGGCGCGTAGAGGCGACGGATGAAGCCGTCGCGCACGGGCAACGTCTGCGCTGTCTTTGCGACGTGCTCGTGATGACCGCGCAGCGCGTCGAAGTCAATGTCCGTCTGGTTCGGGAGGTAGCAGTCGCCGATAACCTTGGCGTAAAGTTCCAAGTCATTTGAGACGAGACGGCCAGAGTAACGCTTGAAGAACCGCGAGACGACGCCCGAGCCGGCGAACGCGTCCCAGATGTGGAGTTTGGTCCTTCCGAGTCGCGTGGTCACGCGCGCCAATGCGGCGTCGATCGTGTGCAACAGGCTCCGCTTGTTCCCGATGTACGTGATCAACTGCTCGGAGAGATACGCTCGCACCTCAGCCTCGATCCTTTGCCGGCAAGGCTTGAGCATCATTGCTCTTCCAGAATGGCCTTCAGATCCCGCGCGCCGTGAACGATCCGGAGGACTTCAAGAGGCACGCGGTCGGGGCGGTACACGATGAGGTATGAGTGAACTGCCCAGAACCGAACGGGTCGATCGGTCAGGTCTTCGCGCGTATGTCCCATTCCCGGCATGCCCGCGAGCGTTTGCATCGCGTCGTGCAGTTGGTCAAAGACTTTGATCGCGTTGTCCGGACTTCGCGTCGCGATGTACTCGATGATCGAGGTAAGGTCGATCTGCGCCTTCGGGAGGAGCTTGAATCGCTTTCTCATGCGCTGCGTCGCGGACGACGTTTGAGATTCTTGCGGGCCTTCAGCTTTTTCACAAGAGCTTGGCGCATCGTCCGCATGAACTCTTCCCCGTCGGCGCCTTCCCCTCGCTCCGACTCGGCCCAGGCTTCCTCGATCATCTGACGCACCTTGTCGCGCGCGGCCTCGCGCTCCTCCATCTGCCGCAAGCTCTCGCGAACGACTTCGCTGGCCGACTGGTACCGACCGGACTTCACACGCCGCTCGATGAAGTCTTCGAGCTGTGGCGTGAGGGAGACGTTCTTGGTGACCTGGGCTGGCATGACCGGAAGGATAACATCTGCCGGCATGTATGGCAATCTATGCCACCCGGGAATTGCACGCCAATCCATCCCTTGGGCGATTGCGGCTCATGCGCAATGTCTTGAAAGGATTCGCACGCACGCGCGCCATGTCTTCACGTAGGCTACAATGAACTCCAAGTGCGCGTCCGCTGCCATCGCGGGGAAGGAGTACCTGTCTAGTGGAAGAAACCGGATACATCTTCGATCTCCATCTCGTTTGTGGTGGGTACACATACTTCTCGACGATCACGAGGTGGGTTGCCACGAGTGAGCGCGGCCGCGAAATTCGAGCGCCGAGCACTGTCAGGGTGAAGGTGTTTGAGTCGGAGCTTTCTCACCTGAACGCTTGCGCGTCCCAAGTTGACAGCCAGCAGGCATTTGACCGATGGACAGTTCACCGTGGGTGGGCGTTCGTTCCCGAAGTAATCGCCCGCGGGCAAATGGGTCAGTGGTTGAGCAAACGCGAATGCATCAAGGACGCGTTGAACACATATACCGACATATTTATTGCAGCGCCGGGCGCACTAACGCATATCGGCTCGGAGGGGAGAAGGCGGGGGGTATTCGAGCGCGACGGCGGACGCTGCCTCTTGTGCAACGCGACGGAGGAAGACGGCGTTCGACTAACTCTTCACCACGTGCGAGCTCAAAGCCGTGCCGGAGAGACGACTTCGCGGAACATGATCTGCCTTTGCGAGCGATGTAATCAATCGCTGGGTTCGGAACAGTACGTTGCGCTTTATGAACTCGCGGGAGTCCCTCACTCTCTCGACATCGGGCTTATCAAGGGCGAAACGACAGGACGTGCTCTTGCAGCAGCCATGCGGATTTCGGACAACCTCATGCACACCCGATGTGAACTGTACTCAGCAGCGGCGCCAGACAGTTTTGACCGCTCACCTCGCCGGCATCAGTTCTTCCGGCGTTTGGAGCAGCTCGATGATCTTCGCCAGGGCCATGGCGGCGGTGGCGCCGTCGATGACTCGGTGGTCGGCGCTGAGGCTTAGCGGTAGGAGCTTGCCCACGCCCAGCATGCCGCCGCGGACGACGACGCCGTCCCTGGCGCGGCCGATCGCGAGGACCGCGCTCTCGGGGTAGTTGATGATCGGGGTCGCGAACCTGCCCGCGTGCGAGCCGACGTTGCTGAGCGTGAACGTGCCGCCGCGGAGGTCTTCGACCGAGATCGTGCGGTCGCGGGCGGCCTTGGCCTGGGTGGCGATCTGCTGTTGCAATTGTAGCAGACCCAGTGAATCCGCGTCTCGAATGACCGGGACCATCAAACCGTTGTCGGTGTCGGTCGCGATGCCCAGGTGAACGGAGCGGTGCTGGATGATCTCTTGCGCGGCGTCGTCCACCGTGCTGTTCAGTCGGTTGAG
>Ga0081539_10006609_pt1 | contig 11010 bp, 10 predicted proteins | sample TabmetS4T2R2_FD_71023 | JGI IMG/M metagenome (GOLD analysis project Ga0081539, IMG submission 71023) | Tabebuia heterophylla rhizosphere microbial communities from the University of Puerto Rico - S4T2R2 | ecosystem: Host-associated > Plants > Roots > Rhizosphere ... | reverse complement strand
CCAACTTTTGTTCTTTGATTTAGCAAATGCGAAGTGCGAAGAACAAAGCGAAGGTTGACGATGAGAATCGAAGTCTCCATTGCGTATAACAAAAGTATTTGCAATAGCAGGGCTGGACGGAAGAACAATCGGCAGCAAAACTTTACTTAGCTTTAGTTCGGGCTTGACATTATTAATTAAGCGACAAATGTTATCTTCAACAATAAAACATTAATCAACTGCGGTATCGGCGTGACGGAATGCTAATATCCTGCCATCGCAAATACCGATTCGTTGTAGGCAACTCTAAAGATAGACCACATATATGCCATATTACATAAGAGTTTTAGGAACACAAGACCCTGACATTCATATTGACGAACTACTTGACAACTTACAGGCAGAAGAATTAACAGCGAAACTTGCTTTTGCAGAAGGCGACACCCCGAACAATTGGACACTTCTTGAAGTAGCAAACGACAAAGGCGAAACCTTAGTTCAAATTGAAAGAAACCCTGTAATTAATGGCGAGTTGGGACAAGAAGAACTTGACGAGTTCAGAGAAGAGATTGAAAATTGTAAGCCAACATCAGCAATAAAATGGCTGACAGGTTTTTTTGACAACATGAAAGTTATTTATGCTTTTCAAATGCTTAACGCCGCCTTTAACGATAAAAACTACGACATCGTTAACTCAATTAGGACGAAAATTTGGAACAGGACAATCGGCATTTTGCAAGCTGACAATGAAGGCTTTTCTAATGAAGAAGGCTATCATATTCTTTGGCAATTTTCCGACAACGTAACGGGAGAATGGAGTTGTGCAATATTAAATTCATCGGGAAGTTGGGAGAAATTTGTAATGGATTTGGGCGCCAAAGCTCAAAGACAAGAATTTCAGGATGGAAAAGTTCCCACAAATGCAAGGCGACTTTAATTGAAATGACGAAGAGTATGCCTACAACAAAAGTATTTGCAATAGCAGGGCTGGACGGAAGAACAATGAGCAGCAAATCTTTAATCAGCTACAGTTCGGGCTTGACGTTAATAATTAAGCGACAAATGTTATCTTCAATAATAAAACATTAATCAGCTTCGGTATCGGCGTGACGGAGCACAGAATATCCTGCCATCGCAAATACCGAAACGTTAGCTGCCATATTATGAGAGCAACCATTACTACACTCTGTTTCTTTTTGACTTTGACGCTGTTTGGACAAGTAAACGACGCAGACGCTTTCTTTGGCGGCAATTACGATAAGGTTTTCATTCGCCGCAATAATATCAGGCAAATCTTTATTGAAACTTACATCAACGGAAGCAAATCTTCTATTTCCCATCTTGAGTTTGACCGCGAGGGCTTATTGACAAAGCAGACAATCTTTGATAGCAGCGGTAAGAGGGTAAATGACTATTTATTCGCTTATAACAAGCACGGTGACCAAATTGAACGAAAAAACATTGCCTACGACCTGAATAAAAGCTATGTCGCATCATTCAGTAAAATGTACAGTGGTTTAAGACTGGTTCAGGAAACTTCAAGTGAACTTCCTTTTGTCACAACATACATATATGATGAAAAAGGTAAAAAGGTTCAATCTACCATCTTTCTGACACCTGACACCGCCAAAAGTGCCAAACGGGTTTCTGTATACTCTTACGATGTAAAAGAGAAGCTGATAGGTATCGAAGAAACCTTTATTGAAAACAAAAGTTCTATACCGGTCAATGCTGGGAAGATCTCTTTCATCTATGACGCTGCGGGAAATATAACTGAAGTTATAAGAGAAGGGAAAGCAAATTATGTATTGAGTTACATTGCAGATGGTTTATTAAAAACCAAAACCATTAACATGCCCGAAGAGTTTAGCAATTTGAATATGGTTGACAGATACAGTTACACCTTCTGGAAGTGATACGGCAGCTAACAGCAGTTTTGCAATAGGCTGGCAGACGGAAGAGCAATCAACAGCAAATTACTATTCAGCAGCAGTTATCAGCAGGACGTTACAAATTGAGCTTTAGTTCTTACTTTCATCATCCATACTCTTCTCAGCTTCAGCATCGGCTGACGAAACACAGAAGTCCAGCCCATCGCAAAGCTGATACACGTTGTGCGCAACTTTAATGACAACCTAAACTAAATGATAACTCCGTCCGACAGCGATTACTTAGACACAAAACTTATAAAACAAGGGAAGAAGCAATTACAACCGCCTTTCTCGACTTTAGCTAAATGGGTTAACGATGCTTTTAGAGCCAATCCAATGAATATTCTTTATGACAGAATGGAAGATAAAACGCCTCGACTTAATGTAATTTTTGAATTTGAAGAAGATGAGGACAAGTTTAATTTACCCAATAGTATAATGTTTGACAGAGAAAAACAAAAAGCTGTTGCAAATAAATTCACTCAAATTGTTCAAGAACAACATCCAGACAAGCCAAAGAAATTTTTTGACTTTATAAAATTCAATAGTGCAACAAATCAACTTTATGACACAAAAGACCTTTGGGTAATTTTTAATTCTTTTAGTTCTATAGCAAAGGCAGAGGCGAATGGCAAAATACCGACAAATGAAATAACGGAATTAAAAAAAGAGTTTGAACAAAATGGACTTTGGGAAATTTCGAGATTTGGACATTCAACGACATTTTTATTCTATACGGACGACCAAATAAAAATAAATCGAGAGAATGGAGTACAAGAAAAAATGAAAGAGAGGTATTATAAAATATTAAAGCGTTTTGATGAATTTGATTATTATAGCTATAACTCGTTTTCATTAATCTTTGACAGCAAAGAAAATTTCGACAACAACTATCAAAGTAATTGGTATTACTATTATAAGTGACAAAAAGTATGCGCACAACAAAAGTATTTGCAATAGCAGGGCTGGACGGAAGAATAATCGGCAGCAAATCTTTAATCAGCATCAGTTCGGGCTTGACGTTAATAATTAAGCAACAAATGTTATCTTCAACAATAAAACAAAAATCAACTTCGGTATCGGCGTGACGGAACACAGAATATCCTGCCCTCGCAAATACCGATTCGTTATGCGCAAACTCTGTTGCAGCTTCAATTTCAAGACATATAAGAAATAAATTTTAGTTTGACATTTTAAATTACGGAGACAAAAAATTTGGAGTGGACATTAGTGCAAATGAATAAAGCGAAGACGCGAGTATTACAAGCTGACGGACTTCTATTGAGCTCTTGAACATGCACAGCCACGCCAAACTTTTGTTTTTCAATTTAGCAAGTGCGAAGATTGACCGAAGCGAAGAAATTGACGCTAAGAAAAAGGTTTGAAAAAAATAAGCTGACAAAATAATTTCAATCTTACTCGGACAAAAAACGTGAAGGAAAAAGGAAAAAACAAAAAAACTGCAAGCAATTTAAATGCGCAAGAAAAAAATTGTTTGACAAAAGCAAAGAAATTTTTTTAAGTTGACAATTTTTTCAAGCGGGACAAAACAAAAATAGCATCGTGCTGACATCAAATCGAACTCGTCATTGCGCATAACAAAAGTATTTGCAATAGCAGGGCTTGACGGAAGAGCAATCGGCAGCAAAACTTTAATGAGCTTCAGTTCGGGCTTGACATTAATAATTAAGCAACAAAATGTATCTTCAACAATAAAACAAAAATCAACTTCGGTACCGGCGTGACGGAACACGGAATGTTTGCCACCTCTTGTAGAGTTATAGCATTCAAGCGCCGCAAAGTTTTTTAATACATCTTGTGCTGATACAATTTTTTTTGTATTTGATTTCCCAGAACCGATACTTGTGGCTCTTGCCCCTGTAGTTTTAAATTTTCCATCCCACCATGTTATCACCGGTAAATCAACCGAATCGGCTATTAAGCCGTGATTGTCAGCAGTTACATAAAATACAATGCCCCCGCCAAAACGTTCGCCAATGTAGTGGCTTATAGTTTGCACTGATGCGTTATCGTACTGTTGAGTAATTCCTGTTGGGTTACTCAAAGGTTCTTTGGTACAAGAAATGGAGAGTAGAACCCAGAGCATAAAAAGAGATAATTGCATTAAAATGATTTTTTTCATAACTAAAAATTTGAATGTTAAAAATAAAATTTAAAAAGGATTTATATATAGAGAAGTCCGGACAATGAGCAAGCCTATTTAACCATTTTCTTTGTAGCTATTAATTTTCCTTCTGCATATAGAGAATAGCTGTAAACACCTGATGCAAACATTGATACATTTAATTGCATGCTTCCTTTTCCGCTGCCGGAAACATTTATTTCTTTCAACACTTTGCCTGCTTCGTTTGAAACAATAATTTTTGCAGCAGTATATGTTACAGGTAAAGTGTAATTGATAGTAGTTGCAGAAGTGAACGGATTGGGAACATTTTGTTCAAGAGAAGCGGCAGAAATGTTGGATGTTCGAGCTTGAATGTTTGAGGTTGATTGTTGATTGTTTGTTGCCGATTGACTGCAAGGATTACACTTCTCAAAATTTTGTTGAAGTGATTGCATCATAGTTTTCAGCTCATCAATTTGTTTTTGTTGTGCATCTATCTTTTTATCCTGTGCAATAATCTTTGCATCTTTTTCATCATTCATTTTACTAAGTTCCTGCACTGCTTTAACAAGAGGCACAACGAATTCCCCGTAAGCCAAACTGTAATTGCCATTTTCGTCTACAGGTTTATACACTCCATCGAAAGTATAACCCGATTCCTTTGCTGCTTTTTCAACTTCCTGTGCAACAAAACCGCTCCGCCGCATTTTTTCTGCTTCACGGTAATCAATTCTCTTCAATATGCTATCCCGTTTCTGTGCAGAAATATTTTTCATCATAAATTCATCCAGCTTTCTTGCTTCGAGATTATAAATCACAGGTCGTAATTTGTTGATAAATGAAAGTCCTTTAACCTCTTCAGTAATATCTTTCTTAAATCTCCCATCAGATATTGTATAAGCAACGGCGCCTTCAATTATCATAACAGAGCTGTTGCCAAACCTGATTTTATTTGATGCATTTACGATGGCGTTATAACCAATAGCAGTTGCATTGGTTAAATTACCCGTAGTAACACCTGCTGAACTTCCTAAGGCTGTGTTGTAAGAACCGGTTGTATTACTACCCAACGAAAAGTTTCCTATAGCTGTATTTTCTTGTCCGGTTGTGTTCGCCTCCATAGAATGATTTCCAATAGCCGTGTTAGCTCTTCCGCTTAGGTTGTAAAACAATGAGTTATCTCCGGTGGCTGTGTTAAAAGAGCCGTTTGTGTTAGAAAACAGCGAGTATGCACCCATGGCTGTATTGTAATAGCCGCTTGTATCAGAATGCAGTGCATTTGATCCGTTCGCTGTATTATAATACCCCGTTGTATTGGAATAAAGAGCATCTTCACCAGTGGCAGTATTGGAGAACCCGGTGGTGTTCGAAAACATTGAAAACCGACCAATAGCGGTATTGCGTGAGCCAGTTGTATTATAATACATTGCATTAACACCAACCGCCGTATTATCACCACCGTTTGTGTTAGAATATAGCGATTGAAATCCATTTGCTGTGTTAGAATACCCGTCTATATTAACAACGAGAGCGTATTGACCGGTGGCAGTATTGTAAGAGCCAGTAGCGTTATTGAGCAATGCACCATTTCCACTGGCTGTGTTATAAGAACCAGTTGTTACAGAAAGCAGTGTACCATTACCTACACCCGTATTATAGGAACCGGTAAGTGAATTGTTTCCCGCGTCGTTCCCTATAAAGAAATTTCCTGTGCCGGGTGAATGCAATGCAAGGCTTCCTTTTAAATATAGGCTATTACCTAAATAAATATTTTTCCATCGTTTACTGTTGCTGCCCAGGTCAATTGAATTATTTGTACCGGGGATAAGATTTTTGTTTACAGCAGTAGTAGCCAGATTTGATAAAGCTGTGTTGGCACTTTGCGCATTTGAATTACTCGCATAAAGAATGGGTAATAAACAAGTGAAGAAAGTTACAGACGTAAAAATTATGCGTTTCATAATAAACGAATTAAAAAAGTTATTTCAGAGAAAAATCACAATGTTTTTGTTGAAATTAACCGTGGCTAATTCGCTATGCCAGTGCCATTTAGTGGTTGACAGGATTAACAAGCAGTTGGAAAATTTTGAAGGGTAGTTTGAGATCATTTGATGCAATGGAATGGTTTAGAGTTTTGGTTGCAACAAGAAGCGAACTTTGAATATAATGTGTAGCAAGATATGACACCCATTAATTTGCAGTCACAAAAGTCAATTGCCAGCCCTATTTATATAGAAGCAAGTAGATAATTTATGAAATAGAGTAAAAGCCCGGTGCTCTAAAACTTCCAGCCAGTTCTACATGGTTTGTTCTAAGGCGAAAACTGCAACCGCTTGGTCTATTTTACCAACGACCAATACATTTTACCACGGGCTCAGTAGCTGTTCTTTTATGAAAGTGATCTATCCATCTTTATGGCATATTTCATCACTTCAAAAAAAATAAATTATGAAAACAAGAACATTCTTTTCACTACTACTCCTGCTTGTAGCAGCAGTGAGCTGCAAAAAAGAGGAGCGGGTTTTTCCGTCGGATTCTCAAACTCCCTCTTCTACTTCAAAAATGGCTTCTCCATCGGTTGACCAGCTAAAGATTGATATCGGCTATAACCTGATACCAAGTGGTGTGTATTTCATTCAGCCGATGGCACACCCGGAACTTGATCTGGCATTAGACGCTCCAACGGACGGTGTCATTATTCAGCAAGACAGCCGCAACTGCACTAACTGGAATCAAATGTGGTATGTAACCTACCTTGGTAATGGCTACTATTCCATCACAGGGTATCTACACAGTCAATCTTACGGTAAATCTTTTGATGTGCGCAATGGCTCACTTGCTCCGGGAGTAAAAATTCAACATTACACTTACCGTGGTACGCTAAACCAACAGTGGAGAATTGGGACTTCAATAAGCACCGGTCTTAGCACGATTTACGGCAGACAATCGGGGTTGGCGTTAGATGTGCCGTATGGCTATGGAACTCCGGGAGTACAGATTCAACAATTTACTCCCAATAATGGATCAAACCAAACCTGGAAATTTACACGTGCATGTCAGGCTTATGGAGAGACTTGTTGTTTTTAAGCTAAGGAATAAATTAAAAAGCTTATCACGATACTGCGTGTATTATGCATAGGTTACGTGAGGTAATAGCTTTTACTAAACCAAATAGCGGTAATAAATCAGCATCAAGCAGATGATAAAAAGAGACTGTCTCAAAAGTTGAGTCTGTCTCTTTTTTATTGTGCTGCCGGTCAAACACTGCGGAAAGAATCCGGTAGCCATCCCGGATATATCGTCTCGACCTGGTTTGCAGCGCGATATCTAATCCTTCACGTCCATATTTTAAAGCTTCTCCATCGTTATTTAGCGCCAGGTAAGTTTTTCCAATATCAAGAAGTACCCGCATCACTTGATTGCGGTCATTTAACTTCTTGTGTCCAGTCAAGCCAAGCTGAAAGTTTTGCAAAGCAGGATGATAGTCCTTTTGCAAAAAATGACATTCGCCCGTACTCACCCACCAAACACGCATATACACTTCTTTATCTTTTGCCGGCTTAAAAAGGTTGTAATAATACCAGGCGGAATCAAATTGACCTAAATTGCTAAATGCTTCAGTAAATTCCATTTTAAACCAGATGTCATTGTCGTGTTTTACCCGATGCTCCCGCGTTTCATTATCATCCATTTGCAGCACTTTCCGGAAATAGGTTAAAGCAGTAGGATAATCTTCGATAAGTTCATACAGTTGAGCTATTGTGTACAATGCAAATGATATATTTAATTTGTCTTTGGTTTTTAAAGCAATTTCATACAGCTCCTGAGCGTACAAAAAGCCTTTCTCATAATCCCCGCTTTGACGATAGGTCGAATACATACCTGCAATAGCATCGAACGCCCAATATGAATCGCCGTGTTGTACTGCGGATGCATATTGTCTTTTCGCATATTCTATCGCTTCGTCAAACCTGCTTTGCGCAAAAACAGTGTACCATAAGTAGGCATATAAACTTTCAATACCTTCTTTATTACCGGTTTTTTCATACCATGAAAGTGATTCTTTACCAAATGCTTCTGATTGTTTAAAATCGTCATCAAAATGCTTTACTATCTGCGCTTTACAGGCAAAGGATACTGCTATGCCATGTATGTAATTTATTTTTTTAGCTTCTTCATAGGCAACATTGGCATAATATGCTGATGAGTCTTTTTTTTGCAAATCCATGTAGGTGTAACCCAGCTTATTCAGGCAATCAATGCGGGCCGTGTCATTCAATGCAGGCAAAGCTTTTTTCAAGCTGTCAATCTTTTCACTTTGTGCAAAACAAACAGCACAAAAAAAAATCTGTACAATAAAAAGGATTATGTGTTTTGAGATTGACATAAAAAATTCCTTTTGCAAGAATTATTGTTGTTCTTGAATCGGTATTTTCAACACCACTTCCGTTCCCGCAGCATTTCCATCCGCGTCCACTAAATCTCTTATCTCAATTGATTTATTTTCTTCGTTCATTTTTTGCATCATGGCGATTCTGCTTTCTGTAATCTTCATGCCCATAGATTTATGTTTGCCTGATTTGTCTTTCAACTCTGCCGATTTCTTTCTTCCAATGCCATCATCTGTAATAGTGCAGATAAGTATTGAATCTTGTTGATCAATATTTATCCATAGATGACCTTCGCTTTCCTTATTCATCAATCCATGCCAGATAGCATTTTCAACAAAAGGTTGCAACAGCATCGGTGGTACTTGAATGAAATCAATATCGAGATCAGGATCGGCTTTTATTTTGAAACTGAATTTCTGTTCGCAACGCAGGCATTCGAGTTCAAGATATAATTGTAATGCTTCAAGGTCTTCCGCTAAACTTACTGATGCATTTGCTGAACTGTTTAATATTATCCTTACCAGGCGTGAGAATTTAGTAAGGTATTCAGAAGCCTGCGCTTTATTATTTTGAAGAATAAAACGGTTAATAGAATTAAGTGAATTAAAAATAAAATGAGGATTCATTTGAGCACGCAGAGCCTGCATTTCAAGTTCGGTGGCTTGTTGTTTTAATTCTGTTTCTGTTTGTTCACTTTTGAGTTTCTGAATCTGTAGTTCGCTTTCTGCAAGTTCACGTTGATGTTTTTCAGCTTTTCGTTTTAATAAAATATTTCTCAACAATACAAAAGCGATTATTAATATCACAACGATCCCGCCAATAAAAATTTTTTTTAAAAGAGCTTCTCTCTGTAATCGTTGTTCTTTAATTTGATTGTCCTTATTCAATAATTCAATACTCGATTGTTTTTGCTGAATTTCATTCTTTGATTCAAGAAAGGCTAGTTTGAGATGGGAATCTACATTACTAACAGAGTCGGATATCGAGCGGTAAATTTTTTCATAGGTATATGCCTTCCTGTAATTTCCTTGTATTGCATAAAGAGAAGAAAGAGAATTGGCTGCGTCCGAAATTATCCACCGTAAGTTATGGCTGCTGGCAATTTCATAAGCATTTCTTGCGTATTTTATCGCAGCAGGATAGTCTTTTTTTAACTGATAAATTTTGCTGATCTCCAATATGCTGCTTGCGAATTCTGAATAAGCAGAACTTTTTTGGGAACGTGTCATTACCTCTTTATAAACGACCAAAGCTTTTTCAGGTACACCAGTTTCCGTATAAAATCTGCCGAGCAGCAAATAATACCAGTCTGAATTTCCTTTAAGTGCAAGGTCAATATATTTTTTAGCTTCTTCATAGTGCTTTGATTCCATATATACTTTGGCTATAGCCGCATAGGTATCAGAAAGCGGTTTTGCTTTGTTTTCAGTGGCAAGATGGAGAGCCTCCATATAATATTTTAAAGCAACTTCATTTTGTTCCAGCATTTGATACAAATCACCAACTCTTGTTAGGGAGAACATAGCCCCCTGTATATCTTTGATCTTCTTTCTAACTTCCAATCCCTGCAGCAGGTACTCAATTGCCTTTTGAAAATTTCCCTGGAACTGATAACCTAAGCCTATGTAATTGAGCGCAGAGCCTTGCCCTTCCAGGTTTCCTAATTGCTTAAAAAGTTTTAAAGCTTGTTCAAATGCAACGATTGATTCCGGGAATTTGCCCAAATCTTTTTGGAATAGCACTCCTATATTATTGTAAGTAGCAGCTATGCCAGGAGTATCATGCAAATTCTGAAACAATTTAAGAGCAGTGTCCAGGTATGGTTTGGCAATATGTGATCTTGCTCCAAACATATTGCTCACGCCAATATAACGATAGGCTTCTGCTACTCCTCTTGCATAAGAAATATCCTTAGACAATTGCAGTGCTTCCGAAGCATAAAACAAAGCTGTATCACGATTGCTATACCAATAAGCTTTGCTTAGAGTTAATAACAAATCAACTTTCTCTTGCTTTTGTTTAGAATAGAGCATTCGTTTGAGGCTATCTGTATTTTGTGATAGCCCGCAATTGATAAATATCAAAAGAAATTCTATCGTAAAATATTGTCGCATAACATTTGTCTGATGAAAGCCTTTATACAACGCTGCAACTTGCGGTATTTCGAAGGATAGTACGAGGAAGATTGTTCTTTAAAGTTACTCATTATTTATTCCGTTACATAATTCCTTTAAGGTAAAGCAACCGGAGAGTGTTGAACAGAGCAAATGAGCAACATGCAGAATTGACAGGTAATTCGTAAGAACGGATAAGTCATCAGCAGAAGATAAATCAAGCTATAAAAATATTTGCAGTATATAAGGTTGATGCAACAGGTGCATGGTAATAAAAATTTAATTAAAAAAATATTAATGAAATATTGGGAAGCGGTTTACAAGTTCGTATATTTATCGTCCGGAACAATTCCACGGATGAGAACTCTTACAGTAAAGGCAAATAAACCCCTCCCTATTAGAACAGTATTCCTTACCCGCATTATAGAATAAACACATTTTTAAGTATATAGCTTAAAGCCATAACGGCT
>Ga0081539_10006608_pt1 | contig 11010 bp, 9 predicted proteins | sample TabmetS4T2R2_FD_71023 | JGI IMG/M metagenome (GOLD analysis project Ga0081539, IMG submission 71023) | Tabebuia heterophylla rhizosphere microbial communities from the University of Puerto Rico - S4T2R2 | ecosystem: Host-associated > Plants > Roots > Rhizosphere ... | reverse complement strand
GGCGGCCTGCGCGCGCCGGCCATCCTGCACTGGCTCGGCGACATGTTCGATCCTGCGCTCCGCGGTTACTGGGGCTCCACCGACCTCGACCACGCCGCCGACGCGGTGCTCGACATCATCGAGGCGCACGCGGACCGGGTCGACGGCATCAAGGTGTCGCTGCTCGACGAGGCGCGCGAGGTCGCGTTCCGGCGGCGGCTGCCCGACGGCGTGCGGCTCTACACGGGCGACGACTTCAACTACCCGTCGCTGATCGCCGGCGACGGGGACGGCCACTCCGACGCGCTGCTCGGCGTCTTCGACGCGATCGCCCCGGCCGCCGCGGCCGCGCTGGCGGCGCTGGACCGCGGCGACCGCGCCGGGTACGACCGCCTGCTGGCGCCGACCGTGCCGCTGGCCCGGACGCTGTTCGAGCCGCCGACCTTCCACTACAAGACCGGCATCGTCTTCCTGGCGTTCCTCAACGGCCACCAGGACCACTTCCGCATGGTCGGCGGCCTCGAGAGCGCGCGCTCGATCACCCACCTCGCCGACCTGTTCGTGCTCGCGGACCGCGCCGGCCTGCTGCGCGACCCGGCGCACGCGGTCGCGCGGATGCGGCACGTCCTCGCGCTCGCGGGGATCGCGTGACCGGCGCCGAGCGGCTCAGCCTCAACCTGATCACGGTCGACCACTGGACCCTTCCGGAGGCGGTGTCGCGGTGCGCCGAAGCCGGCCTCGGCTGGGTCGCACCGTGGCGCCACCAGTACGACGACGCGGCCGCCGCGGCACGGACGATCGCCGCCGCCGGACTGCGCGTGTCCTCGCTGTGCCGCGGCGGCTTCTTCACCGCCGACGGCGCGCGCGCGGACAACCGCCGCGCGGTCGAGGAGGCGGCCGCGCTCGGGGCTCCGGTGCTCGTGCTCGTCTGCGGACCGCCGCGCGATCGCGACCTGCGCGCCGCCCGCGCCGCCATCGCGGCGGGGATCGACGAGCTGCTCCCGTTCGCCGTCGAGCACGGCGTCCGGCTGGGCATCGAGCCCCTGCACCCGATGATGATCGGGGAGCGCTCGGCCATCGTCTCGCTCGGCGAGGCGCTGAGGCTCGCGCGCACCTTCGCCGACCCGGGCATCGGCGTTGTCGTCGACGCCTACCACGTCTTCTGGGACCCCCGCCTCGAGGACGAGCTCGCCGCCGCCGCCGGCCTCGTCGCCGGCTACCACGTCTCCGACTGGCTGGTCCCCACCGAGTCCGTGCTGGCCGGCCGCGGCCTCATGGGCGACGGCATCATCGAGCTGCCTCGGGTTCGCACGTCGGTCGAGGCGACGGGCTACGCAGGGCCGATCGAGGTCGAGATCATCAACCCCGCGGCGCCGTCCCTCGACGACATCGTCGCCCGCTTCCCCGACGGCTGATCGTGGCGCCGGCGAACGTCAACCGCGCATCGAGCGGGGCGCAGAAGGGGGTGTGGTCAGTTGTCGTGAACTATTCACGTCAAGTGACCACACCCCCCTCGGGATCCCGCTTCCCTACCCCGCCGCAGTTGACGTTGGATCACGCCGACGTCAGGCGATCCAACGCGGCCCGCACGCAGCCCGGGCGCTCGAACCACGGAAAGTGGCCGGCGCCGGGGACGATGTCCAGCCAGGCTCCCGGGATCGCGGCCGCGGTTGCCGCCGCGGCGGCCTCGACCGGCATCGGGCTCGCGCCTCCCGCCACGACGCCGAACGGGACCTTGATGCGGCCCAGGTCGGCGGCGAGCGTGGGCAGCCCGGCGTTGATCGCCTCCCAGAGCCCGGAGTAGGCCGGGACCGAACTCTCCCAGTGCTCGTACGGCAGCGTGTGCTCCGGCGAGGCGAAGTAGGCCGGCCACAGCAGCCGCATGCTCTCGTCCACCTCTTCGGGCGTGCCCTCGCCGCGCATCGCGCGCTCGTCGAGCTCGAACGCCCGGGCGCGCGCCTCCTCCGGCGTGCGCGCGGCGAGCTCGGCCTCGAAGGCGGCCGTGCCGCCGTCGCCGACGCCGCCGAGCGGGTCGACGGCGAGCCCGCCGAGCAGCCGCTCCCCCGCACCGAGCGCGACGTGCAGGAGCAGGTGGCCGCCCCACGAGTGGCCGACGACCCAGGCGCGCTCCCATCCGAGCGCGTCGAGCACGGCGCACACGTCGGCCACCGCGGTGACGATGTCGAACGGGCCGTCTTCGAGCGACGGCGCCAGGCCGCGCTGCTGGAACGCCGCGACCCGGTAGCCGTCGCCGATCTCCGCGCCAAGCCCGTCGAGGTAGTCGTACGCCAGCCCGGGGCCGCCGTGCAGGAGCAGGACCGGCGGCCCCGACCCGTGGATCCAGCCGCCGAGCGACCCCCCGGGGACAGCCGCGAGCAAGGACTCGCGCGCGCTCACGACCGCGCCGCCGTCGTCCCGCGGGCCACGAGCCGGTGCGGCAGCACGACGTCGCCGTCCGCGCCCTCCAGGATCACCCGCGCCGCGCGGGAGCCCAGCTCGTGCAGCGGCAGCGAGACCGAGGTCAGATCCACGAGCCGCGCCGGCCGCGTGTCGTCGATACCCGCCACCGACACGTCGCCGGGAACGTCGACGCCGCCGCGCCGCAGCCCCGTGAGCAGCCCGATCGCCACCTCGTCGTTGACGCCGAGGATCGCGTCGGGCAGCGCGCCGCCCCCCAGCAGCGCGCCCGCCGCCGCGTCGCCGGCCTCGTACTCGAACCCGCCCGGCAACGTGACCGGCTCGGCGCCCGCGGCCGCCATCGCGGCCTCGAAGCCCTCCAAGCGGTGCGCGCTCGTATGCAGGCCCGGCGGCCCCTGCACGAACGCGATCCGGCGGTGGCCGAGCGCGAGCAGGTGCTCGGTGGCGTCACGCGCCGCGGCGCGGTTGTCGACGAGCACGCTCGGGCACTTCAGATCCCGCGCCGCGAGCGCCACGACCGCTGCCCCGCCCGCCTGGAGCGCCTCGACCGCGCCCCGCAGCGCCGCCGTGTCGGTCGGATCCTCGTAGCCGCTGCCGGCGAACACGACGCCGGCCGCGTGGTAGTCGCGCAGCACCCCCAGGTGCGCGAGCTCGGCCGCGGGCCGCCGCTCGGCGTTGCACACCATCGTGAGGTGGCCCGCGCGGGCCGCGACGTCCTCCACCCCGCGCGCGATCTCCGCGAAGTACGGGTCGACGATGTCGCCGACGATCACGCCGACGATCCGCGACGTGCGCTTGACCAGCGCGCGGGCCAGCTCGCTCGGCCGATAGCCGAGCTCCTCGGCGGCCTGGAGGACGCGCTCGCGCGTCGCGTCGGAGACCGGATGCGACGAGCCGTTGAGGACGCGCGAGGCCGTGGCGATCGAGACGCCCGCACGACGGCTGATGTCGGCCAGCGACGCCATCGACAGCGCCGCGCACCTTGACAGACGGCGGCACGCATGGCTACGGTGGCAAACGGTTGCCATGGAAACCCACGGTGCCGCTCGAAGGGCTTGCGGCCTCGAGCGAACCGTTCGACACGCTCGCCGAGCGCGACCGGGCGGGCTGGACCGCGCTGACCGCGGCCGTCGTCGCCGCCTACTACATGAATCCCGAGGTCTGCGAACGGGTCGGCTACGCCGGCCAGCGGGCGATCCCGTTCGACCCGGACGCGCCGGACTACCTGGATCTCCTGGAGTCCGTCAAGGCGCGCCCGCCCGTGTATCGTCCGACGCCTTGACGTTCCGCGTCGCAGATCCGGACGGGCGGTACGCCGCCGTCCGGCTCCGCTCGGACCTGCATGTGGACGGCGCCTTTCGGCGGGAGGGCGATGCCTGGGTGCTCGCGATCGACTCCGACGGGCTCGCGCGCCTCGAGTACCAGCTCGAGCTCGAGCACGCCGACGGCACGGTCGAGACCGTCCTCGATCCGGAGAACCCGGAGCGCGCCGCGGGGGCCTTCGGCGAGAAGTCGGTCATGCTCGCGCCCGGCTACGAGCCGCCGGCGTGGCTCGACGCGCCCGCGCTCGCCGGCGAGACCCACGACCTCGCGATCCGGGCGCGCGGGCTCGGGGCGACGATGCAGGTGCGCCTGTGGGACGGCGGCGACGGGCCGCTGCTCGTGGTCCACGACGGCCCGGAGCTCGACCGCCTCGCGAGCCTCACCCGCTACTGCGGCGCGATGATCGCCGCCGGCGAGCTGCCGCCGCATCGCGTCGCTCTCCTGGCCCCCGGCTCCCGCGACGAGTGGTACTCCGGGTCGGCCCGCTACGCCCGGGCGCTGGCACGGGACGTGCTGCCGGCGCTGGGCCCGGCCGATCCCGTCGGGCTCGGGGTGAGCCTCGGCGGCCTGGCGATGCTCCACGCGCACGTGCGGAGCCCGTTCGCGGGGCTGTTCCTCCAGTCGGGCTCGTTCTTCGTGCTGCGCCACGACGCCCACGAGCACACCCACCCGCGCTTCGGACGCATCATCCGCGTCGCGCGCGAGCTGCGGCGCGACGCCGGCATCCCCGAGCCGGTCGTGATGACCTGCGGCGTCGCGGAGGAGAACCTCGCCAACAACCGCCTGATGGCGCGGGCGCTCGCGGCGCAGGAGTTCGAGGTCGAGCTGCACGAGGTGCCGGACATGCACAACTTCACGGGCTGGCGCGACGCGCTGCATCCCCATCTGACGCGCCTGCTGGCGCGGGTGTGGGGATGAGCCACCACCGCCTCTACTCGCACGCGATCGGCGCCGACGGCAACGTCGTCGTGCACGGCCACTACGGCCGGCCCGTGCTCGTCTTCCCGGCCGAGGGCGGCAGCGCCTGGGACTACGAGAGCAACGGGATGGTCGCGGCGGTCGGCGAGCTCGTCGCGGCCGGGCGCGTGAAGCTCTACTGCGTCGACGCGTTCGACGCCGGCGACCGCTCGCGCTACGAGTCCTGGATCATCGACGAGGTCGTGCCGTTCATCCACCGCGACCTCGGCGGCGCGCAGGACATCCTCGCCACCGGGTGCAGCATGGGCGCGCTGCACTCCGCCAACTTCGTCCTGCGCCGGGCGGACCTCATCCCCGCGGCCATCTGCCTGTCCGGCAACTACGAGTTCGGCATCACCGGCGAGGTGTCGTCCTTCCACGGCGACCATCTCGACTGGATCCGCTCGCGCGCGAGCTTCCTGCTCGTCTGCGGTCAGGGCATGTGGGAGGACACCACCGGAGCGCTGGAGAGCACGAAACACCTCGCGTGGCTGCTCGGCGAGAAGGGCATCCGCCACGAGCTCGACCTGTGGGGGCACGACGTCCCGCACGACTGGCCGTCGTGGCGCGCGCAGATCGCTCATCATCTCCCCCGATTCTGCTGATGGCAGGCGAGACCACGCACCTGATCGGGATGCTCCTCGGCACCGAGGAGGACTGGCCGACCGCGTTCGAGACGCTGCTCGGGCGGCTCGGGCCGATCAAGGACGCCTCCGGCACCACGCACCGCGTGAACGTCGAGCGGATCACGATGGAGCCGTTCGACCTGCGCGACAAGCCGCGCTACCACCTCGTCGTCGACCGGCTGGCGTACTGGTACTTCCTCCCGCGCGAGTGGCTCAAGAAGGTCGCGCTGATGGACGACGTGTACCTGCTCAACAGCCCGTTCACGTTCCAGTCGATGGAGAAGCACGCGGCCTACTGCGCGATGCTGCGGCTCGGGCTCAAGGTCCCGCGCACGGTGCTCGTGCCGCACAAGAACCCGCCCGACAACGCGCGCTTCGCCTACACGGCGGCGAAGTACAACCAGCCGTTCGACCTCGACCGGATCGCCGCCGACATCGGCTACCCGCTGTTCATGAAGCCCTACGACGGAGGCCAGTGGATCGGCGTGAGCCACATCCGCGACAGCGGCGAGCTGCACCGCGCCTACGACCAGTCGGGCCAGCGCCTCATGCACCTCCAGGAGGCGATCGACGGCTTCGACGTGTTCGCCCGCTCGCTCTCGATCGGCGCCGAGACGATGGTCATGAAGTTCCGCCCCGAGCTCCCGATGCACGACCGCTACGCCGTCGAGCACGGCTTCCTGGACGCGGACGTCGGCGACGAGGTGCTCACGATCAGCCGCCTCATCAACGCGTTCTTCCGCTGGGAGTTCAACTCCTGCGAGACGCTCGTGCGCGGCAGCGAGGCGCACCCGATCGACTACGCCAACGCGTCGCCCGACGTCGCGATCACGAGCCTCCACTACTACTTCCCCTGGGCGATGACCGCGTTGCTGCGCTGGTGCGTGTTCTGCGTCGTCACGGGCCGGCAGCCGCGGCTCGACCTCGACACGCGGCACTACTTCGACATCGGCGACCGCGAGGACCTCACCTACGAGGAGAAGCTCGCCGCGTTCCGCAAGCTGGCCGACGAGTACTTCGAGGTCGAGCGCTACCGGGACTTCTGCGACAGCCGCCTCGCGCACGTAGAGGAGATGGTCTACGACTGGGTCGCCTCGCCGGACTTCGACCGCCTGCTCGTCGACACCGTGCGCAGCACGTACCCGCCGCACGAGCACGAGCGCTTCGCGGCGCACTTCCGCGGCCTGCTCGGCCTGTGGGTCGGCGAACGGGCCGCTTCGTAAGATCGGCGGCCATGCTCCCGAGACTCAACCGCCTGTTCGCGGCCGACGGGCGCTGCTTCGACGTGGCCGTCGACCACGGGTTCTTCAACGAGGGCGCGTTCCTGAGCGGGATCGAGGACATCGCGGCCGCGGTGCGCACGCTGGTGGCCGCCGGCCCGGACGCGATCCAGCTCTCCCCGGGGCAGGCGCGGCACCTCCAGGAGATCCCCGGCCCCCGCAAGCCGGCGCTGGCGCTGCGCACGGACGTCGCCAACGTCTATGCGCCGGAGCTCCCGCGGGCCCTGTTCTCGGAGGTCGTCGCGGACGCGGTCGGCGCCGCGCTGCGACTCGACGCCGCGTGCGTGGTGGTCAACCTGCTGCTGCTCCCGGATCAGCCGGACTTGCACCGGCAGTGCGTGCGCAACGTCAGCGCGCTGAAGGCCGCGTGCGCGCCGGTCGGCATGCCGCTCATGGTCGAACCGCTGGTGATGAAGGACGGCTACGGCGTCGACGGCGACGTGGAGAAGATCGTCCCGCTCGTGCGCCAGGCCGCCGAGCTCGGCGCCGACGTCATCAAGGCCGACCCGACCGACGACCTCGCCGACTACCACCGCGTCATCCAGGCGGCGGGCGGGGTTCCGGTGCTCGTGCGCGGCGGCGGGCGCGTCTCCGACGAGGAGGTCCTCGCGCGCACGCGCGCGGTGATGGACCAGGGCGCCGCGGGCATCGTCTACGGCCGCAACGTGATCCAGCACCCCGACCCGGCCCGGATGACGCGCGCGCTGATGGACGTCGTGCACGCATGAGGACGGTCCGGTTTGGGGTGATCGGCGGTGGGCTGATGGGGCGCGAGTTCGCGTCCGCGGCCGCCCGCTGGCTGCACCTGGAGAGCGTCGACGTGCGCCCGGAGATCGTGCACGTGTGCGACGCGAACCCCGACGTCCTGGCCTGGTACGAGCGCCTGGCCCCGGCGCCGCGGCTCTCGACCGACTGGGGCGATCTGCTCGACGACCCCGAGGTCGAGGCCGTCTACTGCGCCGTGCCGCACCACCTGCACGCCGAGCTCTACGTGGCGATCCTCGAGGCGGGCCGCCACCTGCTCGGTGAGAAGCCGTTCGGGATCGACCTCGACGCCAACAAGCGCATCATGGCCGCGGTCGCCAGCCACCCCGAGCTGCTCGTCCGCTGCTCGTCGGAGATGCCGTTCTTCCCCGGCGGCCAGGCGGTCGCCCGCTGGCTGGCGGACGGCCGCGCGGGGCGCATCGTGGAGGTCCGCAGCGCCTTCCTGCACTCGAGCGACCTGGACCCGAACAAGCCGATCAACTGGAAGCGCATCGCCGAGTTCAACGGCGCCTACGGCTGCATGGGCGACCTGGGCATGCACGCGCTCCATCTGCCGCTGCGCTTCGGCATGGCGCCGCGGACGGTGCGCGCCGTGCTGTCGGACATCGTCGCCGAGCGCCCCGGCCCCGACGGCGCGATGGTGCCCTGCGACACGCCCGACAACGCGGTCCTGCTGTGCGAGACCGACGGCTTCCCGCTGCGGGTCGAGACCAAGCGCATCGCGCCCGGCGAGACGAACACGTGGTCGATCGAGATCGACGGCACCGAGGGCTCGATCGCGTTCACGACCAAGACCCCGAAGACGCTGCGCGTCATGGACTACGAGCCCGGCGGCGCGCAGGAGTGGCGCGTCACCGATCTGGGGTCGCAGTCGGCGTACCCGACGATCACCGGCGGGATCTTCGAGTTCGGCTTCTCGGACGCGATCCAGCAGATGTGGGCGGCGTTCCTCGACGAGCTCGCCCACGGCACCGAGATGCGCGGGCCGTTCCGGTGCGCGACGCCCGAGGAGGCGGCCGCCACGCACCGGATCTTCACGGCCGCGCTCCAGTCGGACCGCGAGGGGACCGTCGTCAGGTTGTGACGACGATCCCCTCGGCCTCCTCCATCCCTAGTTGAGAAGGTGGTCCAGCATGCGGCCCATGACCGCGTTACGCTGCGCCTGCGTGGCGATGCCCTCGAACCCGTAGCCCATCACGAGCGAGTCGGGCGTCGAGATCGAGGCGCCGACCGGGAACCCACTCGCATCGGTGACGATGTAGTTGTTCGCGTTGGCACCGCTGCCCTCGGGCGGACCCGTGATCGCCCAGCCCTCGGCCCCGGTCTCGAACGACTGCATGCTGCCGTCCGGCAGCGTGATGTCGTCGATGAACACGCCGAGGTTCTGCGTCGCCCAGTCGCTGGCGTAGGCGATCGAGATCTCGACCGACTTGCCCGCGTAGGCGTTCAGGTTGATCGACCACTGCTGCCAGCCGCCCGAGTTGCCCGACGCGGCGTTCCAGCTGCCGGTCGTGCCGGTCGGCAGGCAGGCCGAGGTGCCCTGCTGCGTCTGGTAGTGGTCGAGGAACGGGTGCAGCGTCCGCCAGCCGCCCGAGTTCTCGGCCTTGCAGCTCTCGCCTGTCGCCTGCGACGTGTGGCCGTTGGCGTCCGGCAGCGTCGTCCAGTCGCTGCCGCCCGCCGTGCGGGCCTCGACGAACAGGTGGTCCCAGTCCGCCTCGGTGTCGTAGGACGTCCAGAACGAGAGGCTTCCGCCGCCCGCCGGGACGTTGACCGTGCGCGTCAGCCGCTTGTAGCTGACGTCGGCGATCTGCGAGTAGACGTACTTGCTGCCGGTGTGCGGCTCGAACGGCCCGCCCGGCTTGCTCCAGCGCGACGACGGCCAGCTCGTGAACTGCGGGAACTGGGCCGGCGGCAGGATCGCGCTCGTCGTCACGAACGACGAGTTGCTGTCCTGGTTGTTCGCGCTGCCGGGGCCGTTGATGCCCCAATGCAGCCCGGCGAACGGGTCGGCGATGCCGTCGAGGTCGAAGACGCCGCCGGCCGGGTTGGTCCCGTCGCCGACGACCTGGACGTTGCCGCCGAACCAGTACTCGAGCACGTCGTTGATCAGGTCGCCGCCCTGGTTGGAGCCGCGCAGGAGCAGGCAGCGCCGCGGGTCCCACGTCGGGTTCGGCGGGTTGCACGGCCCCTCGCCCTTCGGGTCGTAGAGCTGCGTGCCGACGCCCGCGCCGGTGTACTGCTGGCCGGCGCGCTTGCCCGTGTAGGCGACCTTGCCGCCCTCGTTCATGTACGCCCGCATCTCGAACATCTCGTCGAGTGCGAGCCGGTCGGCGTTGCCGCCGCCCCATCCGGCGCGGCGGGTCACGATGTCGTCGCCCGTGTACCAGATGACGCCGTCGTAGTGGCTGAGCACGCCGAGGCTGTCCGGTGCGATCCGCCCGCGCGCGTCGACGTCGTAGACGTCGGCCGCGACGCCGTTGGCCGCCAGCGCGTCGAGGTAGTACTGGAGGTAGTGCGGCCCCGGCGTCTGCACCGGCGACGCGCCGCTGTAGTCCTCGGCCGCGACGACGAGCACGCGGCGCCCGGTCTCGGAGACCGCCTGGTACGTGAACGCGTCGCTGGTCTGCCCGCCGCCCTCGAACCAGACCTTGACCGAGTCGCCCGGCGAGGTGCCGGTCACCACGCCGCGCATCTCGTGGTAGTAGACGTGCGCCGGGTGGAAGCGCTCGCCGCCGGTCCACTCGCTGGTCGGCGCGCTCTTGGTCGCGCCGCCGTTGATCTGGTACTTGAGCGTGATCGCGCCCAGCGACTTCTTCGCCAGCACCTGCACCGGCTGCGGGTCGCCGTAGGAGTACCTGAACGCGAAGTTCGCGCCCGGTAGGCCGTCCTTGTACGGGTCGTCGCTCTTGAGGTAGAACGGCTTGGTCTTGATCCCGAGCGAGGACTTCGGGTTCGCCGGATCGGGCGCCGACTCGGCGACCGACCGCGCGAACGGCAGGACGCGCTCGAACTCGGCCTGGACGGCCGCGTCGTCGTCCGGGAACACGAACCCGCACCCGGCACAGCCCTCCGACAGCTCCGGCGTGTACGCCAGCGTCCCGTCGGTCGCGTGCGCGTAGTCGTTGGTCTCGCCGTTCGTCACGTACAGCACGTCGGACGAGAGCCCCGGATGGAACTCGGGGATCGCGGGCCGGTCGAGGTTGCCCGCCAGCGCGAAGTAGATCGGGTCGTCGGCCGTCGGCGTCCCGACCTGCCAGCCGTCGGTGTACAGGAGCCACCGGCCGGCGGAGTGCCAGTTGACCTGGAACTTGAACTTGATCCGGTCGAGCAGCCCCTTGAGCGCCTTCGTCTCCTCCTCGGACACCGGCGCGGGGCCCCGGTAGGTCTGGCTGGAGAAGATCGACGACGAGCCCTCCTCGTCGTACTTGAAGTGGTTCGGGTAGTTGCGGTTCGGGTCAACGCCGTCGGCGGTCGTGATCTTGCCGTCGCCGTCGTTGTCGCGCAGGTTCTTCCGCCACAGCCGCTCGGTGGTGAACGTGTACTCGTAGCCGTCGGGGTTCGCGACCAGCACGAACCACAGCTCGGTCCTCTTGAGCAGGTCCTTGACGGGCTTGTCGTTCGCCCGCCAGCGATCGATGTACCAGTTCATGAGCCGCCGGTCG
>Ga0081539_10006607_pt1 | contig 11011 bp, 7 predicted proteins | sample TabmetS4T2R2_FD_71023 | JGI IMG/M metagenome (GOLD analysis project Ga0081539, IMG submission 71023) | Tabebuia heterophylla rhizosphere microbial communities from the University of Puerto Rico - S4T2R2 | ecosystem: Host-associated > Plants > Roots > Rhizosphere ... | reverse complement strand
CATCCGCCAGCCGTAGTACTTCCGGTAGATGTTCAGGATCGGCAGGATGATCAGGTCGGCGAAGATGAACGACACCACGCCGCCGAAGCTGATCCCGCCGTTCCACAACACCGCGGCCAGCGGGACGTTGCCGATCGAGCAGACGAAACTGACCACCGCGACGATCGGCCCGACCAGCGGTCCCCAGATCCCGGCCAGGATCGGGTGGTCGGTGAGGAAGAAGCTCTGCCAGAACCGCGCGGGCACCCAGGCGGCGAGCGCGCCGGTGATCAGCAGGCCGGCGGCGATGTCCCGCCAGATCGCCGCCCACTCCATCACGAAGATGTGCGACACCGCGGTGAACCCGCGGGCCGAGAACAGCCGCCGCCAGAACGAGCCCTCACCCGCGACCGACATGTCCATCGCGGCGTGACCCTCCATCGATCCGGCGATGCCCTTGTCGGCCTGGATCAGCGCCGATTCCACGAGCCGCCGGCGCAGGAAGATCCGGAAGATCACCGCGAGGAGCACGATCATCAGCGGGCCACCGACGAACTCGGCGAGGGTGAACTGCCAGCCCATCAGCAGAGCCAGGATGATGCCCAGCTCGACCACGAGGTTGGTGGAGGCGATCTCGAAGGCCATCGCCGCGGTGAAGCTCGCGCCCTTGCGGAACAGCGACCTGGCCAGGGCCACCGAGGCGTACGAACAGGACGACGACGCCATGCCCAGCCCGGTCGCGGCGGCGATGGCCCGGGGCGAGTCGTCGCCGAGCAGCCGGACCACCGCGGCCCGCCGGACCACCGCCTGCACCACCGCGGACAGCGCGAAGCCGAGGATCAGCGCCCACAGGATTTCCCAGGTCATCGACCCGGCGATGGCGAGCGCGTGCCCCAACCAACCCATCACGGCCTCCTCACGGGCTCATTCTCCCTGGCGCACGGCCGCTACGGGTTCAGGCGCACCCGCCGCAGCAGCTGGGCGTTGAGCGCGACCACGATCGTCGACGCGGACATCAGCACCGCGCCGATCGCCGGGCTCAGCGTGATGCCGGCCCAGGCCAGCACGCCGGCAGCCAGCGGGATGGCGATGACGTTGTAGCCCGCGGCCCAGGACAGATTCTGGATCATCTTGCGGTAGGACGCCTGCGAGAGCCGGATGACGCCGGTGACCCCGCGCGGGTCGGACGAGGCCAGGACCACCCCGGCGGACTCGATGGCCACGTCGGTGCCGGCGCCGATGGCGATCCCGACGTCGGCGCGGGCCAGGGCGGGAGCGTCGTTGACCCCGTCGCCGACCATCGCCACGGTAAGCCCGCGGGCCTGGAGGCCAGCCACCGCGCGGTCCTTGTCGGCGGGCAGCACCTCCGCGAACACCTCGTCCACGCCGGGCCGGAAGCCGAGGTCGGCGGCGACCGCATCGGCCACCGGCCGGGCGTCTCCGGTGATCATCGCGATCGTGCGGACCCCTCGTTCGCGGAGCTGCCGGATGGCCTGCCGGGCCTCCGGGCGGACCTCGTCCTCCAGCGCGAAGGCGCCGATCACCACCGGCCCGGCGCCGTCCGGCAGCTCGACCAGGTGGAGGACCGCGGCGCCGCGCCGGGACCAGCTCGCGGTCCGGTCGGCCAACTCGTCGGGCACGGTCGCGTGCAGCTCGCGCAGCAGCGCCGGGCCGCCGACGGCGTAGCTCGCCCCGTCCACAGTGGCTTGCACGCCGCGGCCGGTCAGGGAGCGGAAGCCGGAAGCGGTGCCGTGCGGCCCGCGCCGGCCGGCGACGGCGACGATCGCGCGGGCCAGCGGATGTTCGCTGTCCGCCTCGACCGCGGCGGCGATGCGCAGCACCTCGTCCTCGGAGTGCCCGCCGACGGCGGCCACCGCCGTGACGGTGTGCGCGCCCTTGGTCAGCGTGCCGGTCTTGTCGAACAGCACCGCGTCCACGGTGCGCATCCGTTCCAGCGCGAGCCGGTCCTTGACGAGGATGCCGGCCCGGGCGGACACCGCGGTGGACAGCGCGATCACCAGCGGGATGGCGAGACCCAGGGCGTGCGGGCAGGCGATGACCAGCACCGTCACCGTACGCACGACGGACTGGCCGAGGTCCCCCAGCGCCCACCACACCAGGAAGGTCACCAGGGCGGCGGCGGTGGCGACATAGAACAGCATGGCGGCGAACCGGTCGGCGAGCACCTGCGCCCGGCCGCTGGACGCCTGCGCCTGCGCGACGAGGCGGCCGATACCGGCCAGGGCGGTGTCGTCCCCGACCGCGGTGACCTCGACCCGGATCGCGGAGTCGGTGGCCACCGTCCCGGCCACCACCCGGTCGCCAACGCCGCGGGTCACCGGTCGCGACTCCCCCGTGATCATGGACTCGTCGAGTTCGGCCGCGCCGTCGACAACGCGGCCGTCGGCCGGGACGCGCCCGCCCGACCGGACCAGCACGGTGTCGCCGACCCGCAGGTCCGGTACGGGCACCCGCTCGACGGCGCCGTGGGCGTCGAGCCGTTCGGCGTCGTCCGGGAGCAGCGCGGCCAACGCCGCCAGGGCGCCCTGCGCCTGGCCGATGGCCTTCATCTCCTGCCAGTGACCGAGCAGCATGATGGTCACCAGCGCGGCCAGCTCCCACCAGAAGTCCAGATCGAACAGGCCCGCGCTGGTGGCCAGCGACGCCACGTACGCGACCGTGATGGCCATCGAGATGAGCAGCATCATGCCGGGCGCCCGGTCCTGGATCTCGCGGAGCCCACCGGCGAGGAACGGCCAGCCGCCGTATCCGAACACCACCGAGCCCAGCACCGGCCCGACCCAGGTGACACCGGGGAAATCGAGCGTGTAGCCGAACCACTCCATGACCATGTCGCTGGTCAGGACGATCGGGATGGTGAGCACGAGGCTCAGCCAGAACTTACGGCGGAACATCTCCGGGTCGTGCCCGGCGTGCTTGTCGTGGCCCTGCGCCGCGTGGCCGTGATGAACCGCGGCCGGTGCGGCCGCGTGATGATCCTGAACGGACGGTTGCATGCCGACCACCTCCGTCCCAGAACCTATACCCGGTAGGGGTATCTAGGCAAGAGCCGGTAGCCCGGATCACCCCGATCGACGGGACTCAGCCGCGTTTCATCAGGCGGCCGACCGCGGCCATCATCTCGCTCGCCATCTCGTCGGCGCGGCCCTCCATGGCACCCTCGTGCATGCAGTGCCGGGCGTGCCCGTCGAGCAGGCCGAGCGCGACCTTGTCCAGCGCGGCCTGGATGGCGGAGATCTGGGTCAGTACATCGATGCAGTACCGGTCGTCGTCGACCATGCGCTCGACGCCCCGCACCTGACCCTCGATGCGGCGCAGCCGGGACTGCAGCTGATCCTTGGTGGCGGTGTATCCGCGGACCGGGGTAGGTGTCGTCATGGTTGCATCCTACAACCCCCGGGGGGTATCTGGGACTGGGCGGAACCGGCGCAACCGCAGGCTGTTGGCCACCACGAACGCCGAGGACAACGCCATCGCGGCCCCGGCGATCATCGGGCTGAGCAGGCCGGCCGCGGCCAGCGGCAAAGCGGCGACGTTGTACGCGAACGCCCAGAACAGGTTGCTCTTGATGACGCGAAGCGTGCGCCGGGACAGCCGGATCGCGTCGACCGCCGCCATCAGGTCACCGCGGACCAGGGTCAGATCGGCGGCCTCGATCGCGACGTCGGTGCCGGTGCCCATCGCCAGGCCCAGGTCGGCCTGGGCCAGCGCGGCCGCGTCGTTGACGCCGTCGCCCACCATCGCGACGACCTTGCCCTCGTCCTGCAGCCGCTTGACGACCTCCACCTTCCCGGCCGGCAGCACGCCGGCGACGACCCGCTCGATGCCGACCTGGTCCGCGACGGCCCGGGCCACGGTCTCGTTGTCGCCGGTCAGCAGCACCGGGGTCAGGCCCAGCCGGCGCAGCGCGGCGACGGCGCCGGCGCTGGTGGGCTTTACCACGTCGGCGACGGCGAGGACGCCCCGGGCCGCGCCGTCCCACCCGGCGACGACGGCGGTCTGCCCCTGGGCACGCGCGGCCTCAGCGGCCCGCTCGACGTCGGCGGGGATCGTGAAACCGGCCTGCCGGAGCAGCTCCAGACGGCCGACGTGGACAGTGCATCCCTCGACGGTGCCGCGGACACCCAGGCCCTCGGTGCTCGCGAAGCCGGCGACCGGGGGCAGGACACCGTGCGCCTCCCGGGCGGCGCGCGCCACGGCCCGCGCGATCGGGTGCTCGGAGGCAGCTTCCACGGCGCCGGCCAGCCGGAGCAGGTCCGGGTCACGAGCCGGGAGCACGCCGACGAGCGTCATCCGGCCCGCGGTGACCGTGCCGGTCTTGTCGAGCACGACAGTGTCCACAGTACGGGTCGACTCCAGCACCTCCGGACCCTTGATGAGGATGCCGAGCTGGGCACCGCGTCCGGTACCCACCAGCAGGGCGGTCGGGGTGGCCAGGCCGAGGGCGCAGGGGCAGGCGATGATCAGTACGGCCACGCCGGCGGTGAACGCGGCGGTCCACCCGGCGCCGGTGCCGGCCCACCAGCCCAGCGTCGCCACAGCCAGGGCGATGACGATCGGCACGAAGACGCCGGAGATCCGGTCGGCGAGGCGCTGCACGGCCGCCTTGCCGGTCTGTGCCTGCTCGACCAGCGCCGCCATCTGGGCCAGCTGGGTGTCCGCGCCCACCCGGGTGGCCCGTACGACCAGCCGGCCGCCCGCGTTCACGGTGGCACCGACCACCGGATCGCCGGGGCGTACCTCGACGGGCACCGACTCCCCGGTGAGCAGGCCGGCGTCCACCGCGGACGTGCCGTCCTCCACGACCCCGTCGGTCGCGATCTTCTCCCCCGGCCGGGCCAGGAAGACGTCACCCACGACCAGGTCGGCGGCGGGGATCCGGCGTTCGGCGCCGTCCCGCAGCACCGTCACGTCCTTGGCGCCCAGCGCCAGCAGCGCGCGCAGGGCGGCACCGGCGCGGCGCTTGGACCGCGCCTCGAAGTAGCGGCCGGCGAGGATGAACGCGGTGACCCCCGCGGCCGTCTCGAGGTAGATGCTCCCGGTGCCCTCGCCGCGACTCACGGCGAAGGAGAACGGGTGCGTCATGCCCGGAACCCCCGCGGTGCCGAAGAACAGCGCCCACAGCGACCATCCGAACGCGGCCAGCGTGCCCAGGGAGATCAAGGTGTCCATGGTGGCCGCACCGTGCCGCAGAGTCGTCCAGGCGGCCCGGTGGAACGGCCACCCGCCGTAGGCGACGACCGGGGCGGCGAGCGTCAACGACAGCCACTGCCAGGAGGCGAACTGCCAGGCCGGGACCATGGCGAGCGCGATGACCGGGACGCTGAGCGCGATCGAGATCCACAGCCTGGTACGCAGCGCGCCCAGTTCCCGGTGCTCCTGGACGTCCGCGGCATCCTCGCCGGCCGGTCGTGGCGGCTCCGGAAGGCGGGCGGTGTATCCGGTCTGCTCGACGGTCGCGATCAGATCGTCCGGGGTGACGCCGCCCGTCACGGTGACGCTGGCCTTCTCGGTGGCGTAGTTGACGCTGGCCAGCACGCCGTCCATCCGGTTGAGCCTCTTCTCGATCCGCGCCGCGCAGGAGGCGCAGGTCATCCCGCCGATGGACAGCTCGATCCGGTTCGGGGCGGTGGGCAGGGGGGTCCGCATGCTCATCTGGCGACCGCGTAACCCGCCTCGTCGACGGCAGCGGCCACCGCGGCCTCATCGACAGGGTGGTCACTGGTGACGATCACCGCGCCGCTGGCCAGGTCGACCGCCACGTCGGTCACCCCGGGGATCCGCCGGACCTCGGAGTCGACGGCGTGCACGCAGTGGGCGCAGGTCATGCCGGTCACGGTGTACGTCTGGGTAGCCATGGCGTTCTCCTCGTCGGTGCGGTCCTCCCAACATACTCATACCCCCCTCGGGTATCAAGCCTTGCTCTCGTCGGACCAATGGTTATACCCTTTGCGCAGATCACCGCGGTCGTCGAGGAGGGGGCAGGGGATGAACTTCGCTCCCTACGACAAGCCGCGCTGGGGATCGGACGTGATGGTCGACGTCCTGCGCCGGCTCGGGCTCAAGTACGTGGCACTCAATCCGGGATCGTCGTTCCGGGGACTGCACGACTCGCTGGTCAACTACGGCGGCGACGAGATCACGATGATCGAGTGCCCGCACGAGAAGATCGCGATGGGCGTGGCGCACGGGTACGCCAAGGCGACCGGCGAGCCGATGGCGGTCGTCCTGCACGATCTGGTCGGTCTGCTGCACGGCTCGATGGGTGTCTACTACGCCTACATCGACCGGACGCCGGTACTGGTGCTGGGCGGCTCGGGGCCGGCCGACCACGCGCGGCGTAGGCCGAACATCGACTGGATCCACTCGGCGAACGTGCAGGGCGAGGCGGTCCGGGCGTACACCAAATGGGATCACGAGCCGCGCTCGCTCGCCTCCGTGCCCACGGTCCTGGCCCGGGCGCACCGGATCGCTCTGGAGGAACCGCGCGGCCCGGTCTACGTCGCGCTCGACGCCGGACTCCAGGAGGACCGGATCACCGAGCCGGTGCCACTGGACGACCTGCCCCGGCTAGCCCGGGTTCCATCGCCGCTCGCACCGGACCCGGAGGCGCTGCGCGCGCTGGCCGGGAAGCTGTGCGCCGCGCGGCGCCCGGTGATGGTCCTCGGCTACCCGGGACGGCATCCCGGCTCATTCGACGTGCTGGTGGAGCTGGCCGAACTGGTCGGCATGGGTGCCGTGGAAACGCACTGGCGGCTGAACTTCCCGAACCGGCACGAGCTGAACGTCACCGGCTCGGCGGCCTTGGACGAGGCGGACTGCGTCCTGTTCGTGGACGTGAAGGACATGGGCAAGGCCACGCAGCGCCTGGAGTCGACCACCCGCCGGATCACGTCCCGGCTGGCCGACGGCGCCACGGTGCTCGACCTCAGCTTCAACGACGTGGGCATCTCGTCGTGGAGCGAGGACTACGCCGAACTGGTGCCGACCGACCTGCAGGTCACCGCGGACACGTCGGTGGCGCTGCCGCTGCTGCTTGCCGAATGTCGGCGGCTGGTGTCCCCGGCCGGACGCCGGGAATGGCGCGCCCGCCTGGCCGGCTTTCACCGGTCCACATGGGACGGTTGGCGGCAGGCCGCCGCTGCCGCCGCGGACAGCGCACCGGTGTCGACGTCCCGGCTCGCCGCCGAGGTGTGGGAGGTGGTCCGGGAGCACGACTGGGTGCTGACCGCCGGCACGGCCGCCGAGTGGGCGCTGGGCACCTGGGACTTCGACCGGCCGTACCGCCACCCGGGCCGCCAGCTGGGCACGGCCACGCAGATCGGCATCTCGCTCGGGGTGGCGCTGGCGCACAAGGGCACCGGCCGGTTAGTGGTTGACCTGCAGCCCGACGGCGACCTGATGTTCGACGTGGGTGCGCTCTGGGTGGCCGCGCGCTACGAACTGCCGCTGCTCGTGGTGATGTGCAACAACCGGGCGTACTACAACGACTGGGCGCACCAGGAACGGCTGGCCCGGCAGCGCGGCACGCCGATCGAGCGGGCCGGCATCGGCATGGCGATCGACGGCCCGGCGCCCGACTTCGCCGCGATCGCCCGCGGTTTCGGCTGGTACGCCGACGGCCCCATAACAACCCCCGATCAGGTACGCGAAGCCGTGCGCAAGGCGGCCGAGCACGTCCTGGGCACCGGCCGCCCCGCCCTGGTAGACGTGATCTGCCAGCCCAAGTAACGCCACCCCTGCGCCGATCTTGGACTTGTGGCGCCTGGTTTGCGATGATACACGGCTTTTATGGAGGGCTACAAGTCCAAGATCGGCGGGAAGGTCAGCCGACCGGCTCCTCGGCGGAGACCACGCCGGTGTAGGCGCGCACCACGTTGTCCCGTGACCAGAAGCCGGCGGCCACCAGGATGGGGCCCAAGGCTCCGACGGACAGGGCCACCACCGGACCTACCAGGCCGGCGAACGCGCCCACCACCACGTCGCCGATGGCGGGGCCGCCGCGCGAGGACATCTGGTAGAACGCCGTCACCCGGCCGCGCAGCTCGTCGGGGGTGTCTATCTGCACCGCGGCGTGCCGGATCGTGGTGGCCATCGCGTCGAAGGCGCCCAGCAGGAGCGCGGCTAGGACCGCCACGACGAAGACCGGTGACAGGGCCAGCAGGATCGCGGAGACGCCGTACAGCGCGGTCGACGCCAGCAGGACCCGGCCCTGCCGGCGGCTGTGCTGCACGGTCCGGAACACCGAGTACGTGGCCAGCAGCGCGCCGGCCGAGGGAGCGCTGGAGAGCACGCCGTAGCCGGTCGCACCGACATGCAGCACATCCAGCGCGAGGGCCGGCAGCAGCACCCGGTAGGCGCTGAACACCGTGGCGGACAGGTCCAGCGCCATCAGGTTGTAGATCAGCGGCCGGTGCGTGATGTACCGGGCGCCCTCCACGATGGACCCGAACACCGAGCGGCGTTCGGCCGACGGGGTGAACACCGGGATCCGCAGCACCGCCAGCGCCGCCACGAGCAGCCCGTACGTCACCGCGTCCACCGCGTACATCAGGCCGGGGCCGGCGGCCGCGATCAGCAGGCCGGCGGTGAGCGGGCCGACCAGGATCGCCAGCTCCCGCGACGGGTTCAGCAACGCGATGGCCTGCGCGATCTGGTGGCGCGGGACCAGCGCCGGGATCAGCGCTTGCCGGGCCGGCTGGTCGAACGTGGCGGCCGCCGTGGTGAGCACCACAGAAAGCACCACGTGCCACGCCTGCGCCCGGCCGGTGAGCGTCAGCCAGGCGAGCAGCACGGCCACGACCATGGCCACGGCCTGCGCCGCCTGCAGGAGCCGGCGGCGATCTACCCGATCGGCCAGCGCCCCGCCCAGCGGGCTGAGCACCAGCAGCGCCACCGCCTGTGCGGCGCCGACCAGCCCGGTGTACGCCACCGAGCCGGTGAGCTCGTACACCTGGTAGAGGTTCGCGGCGACGGTGCCGCGGGTGCCGACCTGGGAGAGGACGACACCCGACCAGTAGAGGTCGAAGTCCCGGTTGCGCAGGACCTCGGGGAGCCGGCTCAATCGACCGGCACCAGGGCCAGCTTCGCCGGATCCATCCGCAGATAGACCTCGGTGCCCTGCTCGATCGAGACGGACGGGTTGCCCCGTGCGCGGATCTCGTGCCGGCCGACGGTGACCAGGTGGTCCACGGCCTCGCCGAGGAACGCGCGGGTCGCCACCTTGCCGGTCCACTCGTTCGGCACCTCGCCCGCGCGGGACCTGGTGCTCACCTCGACCGCCTCCGGCCGGATGGACACGACGACTTCCGTCCCGGCCGGGATCTCCGCCGCCGAGTCCAGCATCAACCGGCCGTCGTGGGTGTCGACCACGTACCGCTCACCGTCGCGACCGGCCACCCTGCCAGCGATGAAGTTGGACGTGCCGATGAACTCGGCGACGAAGCGGCAGTTGGGGTTCTCGTACACTTCCCGGGGTTTGCCGAGCTGGATCACGTTACCGTTGCGCATCACCGCGATCGAGCTGCTCAGCACGAGCGCCTCCACCTGGTCGTGGGTGACGTAGACGCTGGTGATGCCGAGGTCCCGCTGCAACCGCTTGAGCTCGTAGCGCAGCGACTCGCGCAGCTTGGCGTCCAGATTGGACAGCGGCTCGTCGAGCAGCAGCAGTGGCGGCTCGATGACCAGTGCGCGGGCCAGGGCGAGGCGCTGCTGCTGGCCGCCGGACAGCTTGGTCGCCTGCCGGTCGGCGAGGTCGGCCAGCTCCATAGTGTGCAGCACGCGCATGACCCGTTCGGAGATCTCCTTCTTGGGTACGCGACCGCCGCGCTTCTTCACCTGCAGCGGGAACGCGACGTTGTCGAACACGGTCATGTGCGGCCAGATCGCGTACGACTGGAACACCATGCCCAGCCCACGCTCGTTGGCCGGCACGTTCACCTTCGAGGCGGAGCCGCCGGACCCGGCCGCGAACAGCGTGCGCCCGCCCACCTCGATCGTGCCCGAGTCGGGTCGTTCCAGCCCGGCGATCGAGCGCAGGGTGGTGGTCTTCCCGCACCCGGAGGGCCCGAGCAGGGTGAACAGCGACCCGTTCGCCACCTCGAAGGAGATGTCGTTGACGGCGAAAACGCGGTCCCGGTCGGATGCCCGGGCTCGCGATCGGCGCCGCCGTTCGGAGTCGAAGGTCTTCACGAGGTTGTCGACGCGGAGCAAAACGCCCTCCCGAGGGTGGCTCATTCTTGTTTCAACCCGACCTTGGCGCCGAGCTTGTACGCGACCGTGACGAGGACGACGAGCGTGAGCACCATGACCACGCCGAGCGCCGACAGCACGGTGAACTGCCCGTTCTCGTACTGCTCGAAGATGAGGATGGACAGCACCTCGTTGCCCGGGCTGTAGAGCAGGATCGAACTCGACAACTCCCGGAACGAGACCACGAGGATGTAGATCCAGCCGGCCAGCAGGCCGGGCGCCAACAGCGGCAACAGGATCCGGCGGAACGTCTGCCACCAGCTCGCGCCGCTGACCTGTGCTGACTCCTCGAGTTCGGCGGAGATCTGCTGCATCGAGGTGACCGCGTAGCGCATGCCGTACGGCATGTAGCGCGTGCAGTAGGCGATGAGCAGGATGACGAGCGTGCCGTAGATCGGGACCGGGCTGCGCAGGTAGACGAAGGACAGGGCGAGACCGAGGACCAGGCCCGGGACCACCAGGGGTACGAACGCCAGCTGGTCGACCAGTTGCCGGCCGGGGACCTTCGACCGGACCACGATCCACGCCGCGATCGCCATGCCGGCCATCACCAGGGTCGCCGTCCCGACGCCCAGCACCACCGAGTTCCTCAGCGCCGTCGTCGCCTTGGACAGGTGGAACAACTCCCCGTAGTTCTCCAGGCTCATCGACTTGACCGCGGCCCGCGACGGCGCCTGGTAGAACTTCAGCAGCGAGGTCCAGAGCAGCACCAGCAGCGGCCCGATCACGGTGAAGAAGAAGTAGACCAGGATCGCCGCTC
>Ga0081539_10006606_pt1 | contig 11012 bp, 10 predicted proteins | sample TabmetS4T2R2_FD_71023 | JGI IMG/M metagenome (GOLD analysis project Ga0081539, IMG submission 71023) | Tabebuia heterophylla rhizosphere microbial communities from the University of Puerto Rico - S4T2R2 | ecosystem: Host-associated > Plants > Roots > Rhizosphere ... | reverse complement strand
GACGACCGGCCCGGGGGCCCCGCCCCCCGCCCGGGCGGACGGGGGCGGCAGGAAGCCCGACAGCAAAAGCAGCTTCAGCGGGAACGGGGGCGCGAGGGGGTCGAGGGCGGGGCGGGCGGCGGCTCGGCCGGGTCGACCGGGGCGGGCCGGGGGGGCCGGCCACTCGTCGAGCACCTCGAGGAAGCGGGTGAGCGCGTCGAACGCGCGCCGGTTCCCCTCCTCCTCGGTGAAGAGGCGCAACATCGCCTCGAGCCCGACGAGCCCGACCCCGAGGCGGTACGGATCCTCGCGCGCCTGGTGGTGCGAGGAAACGAGGTCGACGCCCGTGACCGTCTGCAGCTCGCCCGACCCCTGGTGGAGGATCGCGGCGACGTGCGAGAGCGGCTCGAGGCGTGCCCCGAAGCGCGACTTCGTCCGGCGGATCCCCTTCGCCACGGCGCCGACGCGGCCTCGCTCGAGCGTGTAGAGGTGGAGCACCCGGTCGGCCTCGCCGAGCCGGAACGACCGCAGGACGACCGCCTCCGTCTTGTACGACCTTCCGGCCATGGCTCGATCAGTGTAGATCTGCGCCCGGGCGGGAAGGTTCGCCTGCGTTTCCGCGTTTCAACCCAGGTCGTGCCGAGGATTCAGCTATACACGACGCGCTGGTGCGGCTACTGCGTCCGCGCAAAGGCGCTCCTGCAGAGCAAGGGTCTCGAGTTCGAGGAGATCTCGCTCGACGACGACCCGGCCTTCCGTCAGCACATCTTCGACCTGACCGGAAACTGGACCGTCCCGCAGATCCTGATCGACGGGCGGCCGATCGGCGGCTACACCGAGCTCTGGCGGCTCGACCGCGCGGGCGCTCTCGACGCGCTCGTCGCGGCGTAGGTTCTCGGCGGCGGCCCGGGCGCGGCCGGCTGGCAGGTCGGGCAGTACCAGGTCCCGCGGCCGCCGGCTCTCGTCTTCTCGATCGGCGTCCCGCAGCGGTCGCACGGCTCGCCGTCGCGGCCGTAGACCTTGAACTCGTGCTGCATCTCGCCCGCGGCGCCGTCGGGAGTCGCGTAGTCCCGAAGGGTCGCTCCTTGCCGCGCGAGACCTGCCTCGAGCGCTTGGCGGGCGCCGCGGTGGACGCGCCGGATCTCTTTTTCTTCGAGCTCCCCGGCCGGCCGCAACGGGTGGACGCGCGCGCGCCAGAGCGCCTCGTCGACGTAGATGTTCCCCATCCCCGCGAGCGTGCGCTGGTCGAGGAGCGCCGCCTTGATGGGCGCGCGGCGGCCTTCGAGCCGCTCCGCAAGCCGCTTCGCGGTGAACCCCGCCTCGAGCGGCTCCCGGCCGACGCGCGTCGCGAGATATGGCTCGAGCTCCCCTGTCTCCAGGAGAAGCCAGGTGCCGAATCGGCGCACATCGCGGTACGCGACGTCCGATCCGTCGTCTAGCCTGACAACTGCGCGCCGGTACGGGTCGTCCGGGAGCCCGTCGCCGCCCGGTGCGTGTCGGAAGCTCCCCGTCATCCGGAGGTGAACCAGGAGACCGCGACCGCTCTCGAACCGAAAAATCAAATACTTGCCGCGACGATCGAGCTCGGCGACGTGCTCGCCGATCAGCTCGGCCTCAACGAGCCGGGGGTCGTACGGTCGCGTCAGCCGCGGGTCGGCGATCTCCACCGCCTCGAATCGCCGTCCTGCGACGACCGGCTCGAGCCGGCGACGAACCGTCTCGACCTCGGGCAGCTCGGGCACCCCGCCAGCGTAGCCATGGCCGGAGCCGCTCAGTCGCCGGTACGCGTCGGGCGGGTCGCTCTTAGTACGCGGCGGTCACCACGTCGAGCACGATGTGCTTGGCCGGCGGTGGTTCGTCCGCGATCGCGTAGGCGGCTCGGACCTCCTGCGCCGCTTGCTCCGCGGCGGCCTCGTCCCGCGCGTGCACCTCGGCGAGGGGCTCGCCTTCGCCGACGGGGTCCCCGCGCTTGCGGAGGCAGCGGATGCCGACCGCGTGGTCGATCGGATCGTCCTTGGCGCTTCGGCCCGCACCGAGGTGGAGGGCACCCGCACCGATCGCGATCGCGCCGAGCGACTCGACGTAGCCGGTCCGGTCGGCGTGGACCTCGCGCACGACGGGCGCCGACGGCAGCGCAGCTTCGTCGGGGTCGCCGCCCTGCGCGCGGATCCACCGCTCGTACGCTGCGACCGCGCTCCCGTCGGCCACGGCCCCCTCCGCGCGGGCGCGAGCCTCGGCATCGTCGAGGCCCAGGTCGGACAGTGCGAGCAACCGCGTGGCGGCGGCGAGGACGAGCTCGGTGAAGTCGGGCGGCCCCTCGCCTCGGAGCGTCGCGAGCGCCTCGCGCACCTCGAGCGCGTTGCCGACCGCGGACCCGAGCGGCTGGTCCATGTCGGTCAGGAAGCACACCACCTCGCTGCCGGCGCGGCGCCCGAGCTCGAGCATCGCGTCCGCGAGGGCCCGCGCGTCCGCGAGCGACTTCATGAACGCTCCGTCGCCGACCTTGACGTCGAGCACGACGGCGTCGGCTCCTGCCGCGATCTTCTTCGACATGATGCTCGCGGCGATGAGCGAGACGTTGTCGACCGTGGCCGTCACGTCCCGAAGCGCGTAGAGGCGCTTGTCGGCGGGGACGAGGTCGGCGGTCTGACCGATGATCGCGAGCCCGACGTCGCGAACCTGCGCGACGAACTCGTCGCGACCGAGCTCGACGCGGAAGCCGGGAATCGACTCGAGCTTGTCGAGCGTCCCGCCGGTGTGGCCGAGCCCGCGGCCGCTCATCTTCCCGAACGGGACGCCGCATGCTGCCACGATCGGCCCGACGGCGATCGAGGTCTTGTCGCCGACGCCGCCGGTCGAGTGCTTGTCGACCACCTTCCGGCCGAGGATGCGCCCGAGCTCGATCGTCTCGCCGCTCCGGATCATCGCGTCGGTGAGCGCGAACGTCTCGCGACTCGTCAGGCCGCGGAAGTAGACGGCCATGCAGAACGCGGCCATCTGGTAGTCCGGGACCTCGTCGCGCGCGTATGCGAGCACGAGCTCGGCGAGCTCGCCCGCTTCGAGCTCGCGGCCGTCGCGCTTGCGCTGGATCAGCTCGACCGGCCTGATCACGCCGCGGTCTCGGCGACGAAGACGACGGTCAGGCGCGAGCAGACGAGCGGGCCGTCGAACCGCGGCAGCTCGTCCGCGAGCTCCCTGCGCGAGAACGAGTTCGCGACGTAGCCATGAGCCGCGTCCCAGTCCGCGAACGTGACGGTGCCGCGCGCGTCTCGTCGCTCGATCCGGACGAAGTGACGGGACAGCAGGTCGCCGCCGTTCTCGGCGTTGAACGGGTGAGCGCGGGCGGCGCGCGGCCCGAGCAGTCCCCAGAGCTCCGGGAGGTTGTCGGGGCCGTTCGTCACGGCGACGAGGCGTCCGCCCGGCCGCAGGACGCGCGCCAGCTCACCAAGCCCGCGGTCGAGATCGGGAACGTGGTACAGCATCCACGCCGCCACCGCGCAGTCGAAGGACGCGCCGTCGAACGCGAGCTCCTGCACGTCGCCGACCCGCGCGTCGACGCCGCGCTCGCGCGCGAGCTCGACCATCCGCTCCGACTGGTCGACCGCGACCACCTCCGCGCCGACCTCCAGCGCGATTCGCTCGGCGAGCTCGCCGCGTCCGCACCCGACCTCGAGCACGCGCGCCGGCCGAGCGTTCGCGACGGCAGCGACCGCGAGGTCGCGCGGATCCGGCCCCGTCGCGCCGGCCCAGGCGGCGGCGCGGACCGCGAACCGGGACTCGTCCTCGTATTCCGCACGGACGAGGTCGGGATCGTCGAGCGCTCTCAGGGCTCCACGATCGGCTGGCCGGGAATGCCTCGCGAGGGAGCCCTGCCGCCGAGCCAGAGGTTGACCGTCGCCCCGACGTCGGCGAACTCGCCGTCGTGCTTCCGCCCGGCCGCGTTCTTCCCCTCGACGTACACGAGCAGGAGCGCGTGCTCGCGCGAGTGGTCGGTGGAAGGCGTCGTCGGGTCGCAGCCGTGATCCGACGTGAGGATCAAGACGTCTCCGGGCGCGAGCGCGTCGAGGAGGTCGGGGAGTCGCCGGTCGAAGTCCTGCAGGCACCGGTGGAAGTTGACGGGGTCGTTCCGGTGACCCCAGAGCATGTCCGTCTCGACAAGGTTCGTGAAGATCAGGCCACCGTCGAGCTCACGGAGCAGGCGCTCGGTCTCGGTGATCCCTTCGACGTTCGACTTCGTCGGGAACGACTCGTCGATGTCGCAGCCGGCGAAGATGTCGGAGATCTTCCCCACCCCGTAGACCTTGGCTCCGGCGTCGCGGACGAGGCTGAGGTAGTTCGGGCGCTTCGGCTCGAGCGAGAAGTCGTGCCGGTTCGGCGTGCGCACGTAGTTGCCGGGCTCGCCCGTAAAGGGTCGCGCGATCACCCGCCCGACCGCATGCTTGCCGGTGAGGATCTCCCGCGCGACCCGCGCGCCCTCGTACAGCTCGTCAAGCGGAATCGTGTCCTCGTGCGCCGCGATCTGGAAGACCGAGTCGGCCGAGGTGTAGACGATCCACTTCCCGGTCTGCTGATGCTCCTCGCCGAGCTCCTGGATGATCTCGGTGCCCGACGCGGGCTTGTTCCCGAGGACGCCGCGCGCCGTCCGGTGCATGAACGGGTCGATGACGTCGTGCGGGAAGCCGTGCGGGTAGGTCGGCATCGGCTGCGGCGTCACGACGCCCATCAGCTCCCAGTGGCCGGTCGTCGTGTCCTTGCCCTTCGATCGCTCGGTGAGCCGGCCCGCGACGGCCGGCGCTCCGGGCTGCGGCGGACACCCTTCGAGCGGCTCGACGTTGCCGAGCCCGAGCGCCTCGAGATTGGGGAGGTCGAGCCCTCCGACAGCCCGGGCCACGTTGCCGAGCGTGTCGGAGCCGGCGTCGCCGTAGCTGTCGGCGTCGGGCAGAGCTCCTGCTCCGACAGCGTCCAGCACGATCACGCAAGCCCTCGGCACGAGGCTATTCTAAGCCGGTGGCAACGGCGCTCGGACTCGTCGGAATCCTCGTTTTCATCGCGTGCGTGATCGCGCTCGCGGCCGGCGTGACCTGGGTCGTCGTCCGCCTTTCGCCGCCGCCGCGCAAGCAGCAGCCGCCGGCCGAAGGCTAGTCCCGCCTAGACGGGCGAGAGCGGCAGGACGTCCTCGAGCGGCGTGTAGTCGAGCCCGTGCGCGTCGGCGACGGCTTCGTACGTGACCTTGCCGTCGAGCACGTTTACGCCGCGGGCGAGCGAGCGGTCGCGGGCGACCGCCTCCGCGAGTCCGTCGTTCGCGATCGCCTCGACGTACGGCAGCGTCGCGTTCGTCAGCGCCTTGGTCGAGGTCACCGGGACCGCTCCGGGCATGTTCGCGACGCAGTAGTGCGTCACGCCCTCCACCTCGTAGACCGGCTCGGAGTGCGTCGTCGGGTGTGACGTCTCGGCGCAGCCGCCCTGGTCGATCGCGACGTCGCAGAAGACGGCGCCGTCCTTCATCCGGCGGAGGGTCTCGCGCGTGATCAGCTTCGGAGCCCGCGCGCCGGGGATCAGCACGGCGCCGATGACCACGTCCGCGTCGGCCATCGACTCCTCGATCTGGAGCGCTGAGGACATGACCAGACTGACACGGCCGGACAGGACCTCGTCCAGGTGGCGCATCCTGTCGATCGATCGTTCCAAGATCGTCACGTTCGCGCCGAGTCCGAGCGCGATCACGGCGGCGTTGTAGCCGACGATCCCGCCGCCGATCACGACGACCCGCCCCGGCGCGACCCCCGGGACGCCGCCGAGGAGCAGCCCGCGTCCGCCGAGCGGCTTCTCGAGGAAGTACGCCCCCGCCTGCGCCGCGAGGCGACCGGCGATCTCGCTCATCGGCGCGAGCAGCGGCAGCGCGCGCGCATCCGTCTCGACCGTCTCGTACGCGACGGCCGCGATCCCGCTCTCAAGCAGCGCGCGCGTGAGCGGCTCGTCGGCGGCGATGTGGAGGTAGGTGAAGAGGACGAGACCCTCCCGGAGCCGGTCGTACTCCGACGCGATCGGCTCCTTGACCTTGAGCAGGAGATCCGACTCGCCCCACACCTCGTCGACGGAGACGATCCGCGCACCCACGGCTTCGTAGGCCGCGTCCCGAAAGGCGCTGCCCGTGCCGGCGCCGGACTCGACGAGAACCTCGTGCCCCCGTTTCGCCAGCTCGAGCGCGCCGGCCGGCGTCAGCGCGACGCGGTACTCGTCCTGCTTGATCTCCGTGGCGACGCCGATCTTCACGGCCGGAGACCATATCCGCTCGCCGTACGTGCGCACACTGACGCCTGGGGAACGATCGGGGCACTTCCGGCCCGCTCCCGGCACGGACCTGTGACGGTTTCTCCGATAGCGTTTCTGCTAGGGGTTCCCCCAGGGACAGGTCCGAATTAGGCCTGACGGAGGTAGAGGAGCAGGCCGACGAGGGACTTGGCGTCCTCGATCTCGTCCAGCCGCGCCTCGAGCTCGGGCCGCGGGATGCGCACGAGCTCGATCGCCTCGTCCGGCTCCTGGTGCGCGTCGCCCGGATCGAGCTCCTCGGCCAAATACAGGTGCATGCGCTCGCGGCAGAAGCCGGGCGTCGTGAAGAAGGTCGCGAGCTCGCGCCAGCGCCCGCCCGTCAAGCCGGTCTCCTCGGCCAGCTCGCGGCGCGCCGTCGCGAGCGGCTCCTCGCCCGCCTCGAGCGTCCCGGCCGGAAGCTCGAGCAACTCGGCGCGGGCGGCCTCGCGCAGCTGGCGGACAAGCGTCACCGCACCCTCCCGGTCGACGGCGACGATCGCGACCGCGCCCGGATGCTCGACGATCTCGCGCTCGTGGTCGCCCCAGCGCTCGACCGTCACGTCGAAGAGCCGGCCGTGGTAGACGGTTCGCGCCGAGTCCGGCCTCATCGCGTCGCGAGCTCCTCGACGAGCCGGCGCTCGTCAGGGCCGAACCATGGCGGCACGCCGGCCGCGGCGTTCTCGGCCACACGCGCCGGCACCCGCGTCGCGGGAATGACGAGGTCGACGCGCTCGTCGGACAGCGCCCACTTGAGCAGCGCCTGCGCCCACGTCTCGACGCCGAACGGACGCAGCGGCTCGAGCTCTCGCCGCGGGGGTGGCCGGGTCACGATCCCTCCGGCGGCGCCGAGCGGCCGCATCGCGATCACGGCAACGCCGAGCTCGGCCGCGAGCGGCAAGAGCTCTCGCTCGCATTCGCGCTCACCTGGGTTGAGCGGGAGCTGAATCGTCTGGAAGCGACCTGTCTGGAGGGCGCGGGCGAGCTCTTCGAAAGCGGACACGGCGTAGTGGGTCACGCCCAGCCGGCCGAGCCGGCCCTGCTCCTGCTCCTCGAGGAGCCACGGGAGCTGGTCGCGCCAGGCGGCGAGGTTGTGGATCTGCTCGATCTCGACGTGGCCGTACCAGCCGAGCTGGCGCGCGAACTGTCGGCGGCCCTCGGACACGGACTCCGACCAGATCTTGGTCGCGACCTCGAACGAGTCGCGTCGACCCTTCAAAGCGGCGGCGAGCGATTCCTCGGCGCGGCCGTACATCGGCGAGCTATCCACAACGCGCACACCGGCGGCCGCGGCGCCGTCGAGAAGCGCGCCGGCGAGGGCGGCGTCGCCGTCGAACGTCTGCCAAGTACCGAGGCCGACGACCGGCCCGAGCCGGCGCTCCGCGAGGGCGTGCGCTGCTCGCGTCGCCGTCACCCCACGTACCCCCAAGGGGGCGACGGCCCCCCTGCCGTAGACGCTACCGGGCCGTCGGGTGGGGGTTCGCGCCGGAAGAGTGCCGAGTTGTGCACCACCAATCGCACGTCGCGCGGCAGGCCCAGCTCAGGCAGCCTCGGCCTCGCGGGCCGCGTCGACGAGGGCCAGCGTGACCTCGACCATCTCCTCCAGGTCGGCGACCGCGATCGACTCGTCGGGTGTGTGGATCGCGGTCATGCCGTTGGCGAGGTTCACGCACGCGAGGCCGCGCTCGTTGAAGACGTTCGCGTCGGCGGCGCCTCCGCTCAGCGCGTACGTCGGCTCGTGCGAGCGCCGTCGCAACGCCTCGACCGCGAGCCGCACGGCGAGGTCGTCGCGCCGGAAGCGGTAGCCGCGGTAGGTCTTCTTCACGTGGGTCTCGACCTCGCACTCCTCGACGCCGGCGGCGAACGCGATCGCGTCCAGCATCTCCTGGACGAGGTCGGCGAGCTTCCGCTCGTCGTGTGACCGCGCCTCCGCGACGAACGTGCACCACTCGGGCACGATGTTTCCGGCCGTGCCGCCCTCGATGACGCCGACGTTCGCCGTCGAGTCCTCGTCGACGCGGCCGAGCCGGAGGTCGGCGATCGCGCGCGCGGCGGCGGCGATCGCGGATCGTCCCTCCTCCGGGTACATGCCCGAATGGGACGCGCGTCCGTGGAAGCGCACCTCCATCGACTGCGAATGCGGCGCGCCGAGGATCACCTCCCCGATCGGCGCGGCCTGGTCGTACACGTACCCGACCTTCGCGGCCAGCCGAGAGTGGTCGAATGCAGCTGCGCCGAACAGCCCGATCTCCTCCTTCGGCGTGAACACGAGCTCGAGGCCCGCGTGCGGCCGGCCCTCCTCGACCACGCGGCGCGTCGCGTCGAGCATCGCCGCCACCGCCGACTTGTTGTCGGCGCCGAGGATCGTCCCCGCGGCGTTCCGCACCGTGCCGTCTTCGACGACCGGCTCGATCTCTCCGGCCGGCGGAACCGTGTCGAGATGCGCGCAGAAGAAGATCGGAACGCCGCCGCCCGCACCGCTGCCCGCACCGCCGTCGGTCGGCTCGAGCCGGCAGTACAGGTTCCCCGCGGTCGCGTCGACGATCGCGCCGGCGCCGTCCTCGTCGACGTCGAGCCCGAGCTCGCGCAGGTAGAGCGCGACTCGGTCGGCGACCAGCCGCTCGTCACCGGGCGGGCTCTTCATCGCGGCGAGGTCGACGAAGAGGTCGAGCACGTCGGGCGCCATAGACGCCCGATACTAAGGTCTAGTAGGTCGCTGCCGAGACGGCGACCGGCGCGCGCCCCCGCGACCGAGCGAGCGCCGCGCCGACGAGCTCGCGGAAGAGCGGCGCGGGCCGCGTCGGCCGCGACTTGAACTCGGGATGGAACTGCGACGCGACGAACCACGGGTGGTCGGCGAGCTCGACGATCTCGACCAGGTGGCCGCCGAGGTACGTCCCGCTCACGACGAGGCCGGCGTCGACGAGCTGCTGGCGGTAATGGTTGTTCACCTCGTAGCGGTGCCGGTGCCGCTCCTTGATCACCGCCTCGCCGTAGATCTCGCGAGCGCGCGTGCCCTCCGCGAGGTCGACCGCCTGCGCGCCGAGCCGCATCGTCCCGCCGAGGTCCTCGACCTCCTTCTGCTCCGGCAGCAGGTCGATCACCGGGTACGGCGTCTCCGGGTCCATCTCGGTCGAGTTCGCCCCTTCGAGGTCGACGACGTGGCGCGCGAACTCCGAGACGGCGACGTGCATGCCGAGGCAGATGCCGAGGTACGGGATCTCGCGCTCGCGCGCGACGCGGCACGCGAGGATCTTGCCCTCCCAGCCGCGCGAGCCGAAGCCGCCGGGCACGAGCACCCCGTCGACCTCCTCGAACAGGAGCGCCGCCTCCTCGAGGGACATGCCCTCTGCGTCCACCCAACGGACACGGACGCCGCAGCCATGGTGGAGACCGGCGTGCTTCAAGGCCTCGTGCACCGAGAGGTACGCGTCCTGGAGCTTCACGTACTTCCCGACGAGCGCGATCTCGACCTCGCTGTGCCGCTCGTCGATCCGCCGCATCACGTCGCGCCACTCGCCGAGGTCGGCTTCGCCGTCGGGCAGCCCGAGCTTCGAGCAGACGAGCCGGTCGAGGCCCTCCGCCTGCAGCACCGACGGCACGAGGTAGACGTCGGGAACGTCGGGGCTCGCGATCACCGCCTCGCCGTCGACGTCGGTGAAGAGCGCGATCTTCTCGCGGATGTCCGTCGAGAGCTCCTCGCGCGAGCGCGCGACGACGATGTCCGGGTGGATACCGATGCGGCGCAGCTCGTTCACCGAGTGCTGCGTCGGCTTCGTCTTCAGTTCGCCCGCGGCCTCGATGAACGGGACGAGCGTGACGTGCAGGTACAGGACGTTTTCGGCCCCCGCCTCCCGGCGGAATTGCCGGATCGCCTCGAGGAACGGCAGCGACTCGATGTCGCCGACCGTGCCGCCGATCTCGCTGATCACGACGTCGGCGGGGGTCGAGGCGGCGACGCTGCGGATGCGCGCCTTGATCTCGTTCGTGATGTGCGGGATCACCTGCACGGTCGCGCCGAGGTACTCGCCCTTCCGCTCCTTGCGCAGGACGGAGTCCCAGATCGCGCCCGCGGTGTGGCTGGCGTTCCGCGAGAAGTTCTCGTCGATGAAGCGCTCGTAGTGCCCGATGTCCAGGTCGGTCTCGGCCCCGTCCTCGGTGACGAACACCTCCCCGTGCTGGAACGGGCTCATCGTCCCCGGGTCGACGTTCAGGTACGGATCGAACTTCTGCACCTGCACGGTCAGCCCGCGCGCCTTCAGCAGCCGGCCGAGCGACGCGGCCACGATTCCCTTGCCGAGTGCGGAGACGACGCCGCCGGTGACGAAGACGTACTTCGTTGGGCGGGTGCTCACGGACTTCGAGCTTACCAACGGTCCCGGCTAGAGGCTGGCGGCCGTCTGGACGAGGGCGTAAAGCCGCGCGAGCGCGTTGCGCGGATACGACTTCCCGAGGCCGATCAGCCAGGGGCCGGTGACGGAGAGCGTCACGATCGTGCGGTCGGGCTTCGAGGCGGCGAGCCGGATCTCGACCTCGAGCCGCTCGCCCGTCAGGTGGAACGCGAACCGCTCGAGCGGCTCGATCGCGAGGATGAGCAGCATCCCGGTCGGGCTCGGGCGGCGGAAGAGGCTCGGCCGGTTCGTGCCGTGAACCTCCCAGCGGGCGCCGGGCGCGAAGCCGCGACGGTCGGGCCGGACTGCGGCGAGGCCGGGCCACCAGTCGGCGAG
>Ga0081539_10006605_pt1 | contig 11012 bp, 8 predicted proteins | sample TabmetS4T2R2_FD_71023 | JGI IMG/M metagenome (GOLD analysis project Ga0081539, IMG submission 71023) | Tabebuia heterophylla rhizosphere microbial communities from the University of Puerto Rico - S4T2R2 | ecosystem: Host-associated > Plants > Roots > Rhizosphere ... | reverse complement strand
ACGCGTCGCCCGCGCGGAAGTAGTTTTGAGGCTCGCGCTCAATGCTCGATTCGTCGCCTTGAACCAAGCGCTCCGGCGCGTCCGTAACCCACGGGTGGTCAATCGCCAAGTGGTTCGGCACGAAGTCGAGAATCAACAGCAGCCCCAACTCCGAAAGGCGCGCGCGCAAACGTGCGAGGCCCGCGTCGCCGCCGAACACGGCGTCAACCGTGTAACCGCGAATCGCGTAGGGCGAGCCGACAACGTCGTCTAACGTGAAGTCAGGAAGCGTGCGCTCGTACTCTTCGAGCAGCGCAGGGATTGTGCGCGAGATTTGTCGCGCGCCGGGGCTTCGCTCCCAGACGCCCATGAGCCACACGGCGTCGAAGCCGTAACCGGCGATGCGTTCAAGCTCCTCTTGCGGCACGTCGGCGAACGTCAGAGTTTTCTCATGCGCGAGGCTCAGTTCGCTCAACCAGACCCAAGCGTTGATTTCGTAAACGGTGGGATACTTCGGCCAGTTGCTCATCGGGAGAGTCCTTCGTCGAACGATTCCCTAAATCCCTTGACACAAGACCGACTTGCGGATGAATTTACCGGGAAAGGATTAACACAGAGAGCACCGAAGGCACAGAGGACACAGAGTTGATCTCGGTGAACTCTGTGTCTTCGGTGTCCTCTGTGTTGAAATTCTTTCGATTGTCTCAACTGAAACACCTCTTTAGACTACGAAACTCGCACGCCGCTCAAGCGTCTTCGGCGAGGCGCAGGCCCGCGAAGGCTATGCGGAAATGCCGGCGGAAGAAGTTGCGGAAGCTCGCGCGCAAGACGGACGCGCACGTCGCCCAAGAACCGCCCTTGAGTACGCGGTGATCGCCGTCGAACCACGTTTCGGAGTATTCGGGATAGGGGAACGGCTCGAAGCCTTTGAAGCCGTCGAAGGGCGTCGAAGTCCACTCCCAGACGTTGCCCGTCATGTCCAAGCAGCCCACGGGCGAAGCGCCCGCCGGGAAACTTCCGACGGGCGTCGTCGTCCAACGACGCATTCCGAAGTTGCAGAGCGCGTCGGTCGGCTCGTCGTCGCCCCAAGCGTAGCGACGCTTGCGCGCGCCGTCCCAAGCGGCGGCCTTCTCCCACTCGGCCTCCGTCGGAAGCCGTCGCCCCGCCCAACGCGCGTAGGCTTCCGCCTCGTACCAACTGACGCCCATGACCGGATGCTTCAACTCCAACTCGCGCTCGCCGAACATGCGACGCACGCGCCAACGCCCCGCTTCATCAAGACGCCAGTAGAGCGGACACGTCCAAGCCTCCTTCTCGCGCCAACGCCAGCCCTCTTCTTCCCAAAACTCGCGCCGCTCGTAACCGCCCTCGCCGATGAAGCGCGCAAACTCCTCGTTCGTCACGGGCGCGCGCGCGATGCGAAACGCCGGAACGAAGACCTCTTGCGCCGGACGCTCGTTGTCGTATGCAAACTCGCCCGCCCCCGCGCCCATCAAGAACTCGCCTTCCGCGACGAAAACCATCTCGCTCGCCGTCGTCTTTGAAACTTCATCAGTCGAAACTGAAGCTTCGACACGCTTTACTTCATCATTCGTCGAAGAAACTTCGGTCGTCAGTTCCGCTTTCTTCTTCGACGGGTCGAGGAGTTGGAAGAGATAGGCGAGCGTCTCTTGATGCTGGCGTTCGTGTTCGAGGACGAGCCGGAAGACGTAGCCGTCTTTGAGGAGCGGGTCGGCGTTGTCGAAGTCGAAGCGTTCGAGACACGCGAGCGCCGAGGCGCGGACGCGTCGAAGGTAGTCTTCCATCTCGCGTTTCGACGGAAGGTTCTTCGAGTCGTCGCGCGGAGTTTTTATCGGATCGAAGACGCGTTCGTAACGCTCGTCGGGCGCGCTTAGCCCTTGAACTTTTTGCAGAAGCCAGTAAGCCTCGAAGACGCCGATGTGCGCGAGATGCCAGAGAATCGGTCGGTAGCCGAAGCCGGGGCTTTCGTGGAGGTCGCGCTCGCCGGCCAGACGGAAAAGTCTGTGCGTGTCGGCGCGCGCTTCGGTGAACATGCGCGCGAGTTGTTCGACCCTCTCGTCCATCGTTCGCTCTCTTTTAAGACTTTGTGAACTTTCGCGGCGGCGGCTTCGCCGGGCGGTTGATAAAGAGGTTCAATGCGATATTATAGCAGCGTTTCGTGAAAATGAATCGCGCCGGTTAACTTTGAGTAGTGGGTCAATTTGAAATATGGAAGCAGTTGTTCAGAGAGTTATTAACCACAGAGACACAGAGAACACGGAGGGGGCACAGAGTTTAAATCCCTCTGTGCAATCTCTGTGCTCTCTGTGCCTCTGTGGTTAATTCTATTTCAAACTGACCCACTACCTAACTTTGTGAGGCGGCGCAAACCCGACTCCGGCGGAAAGAGCCTTTAACGATGCACGACCCGACAAGCGACGAAGCGAGAGAGGCTCGACTCCGAGTCCGCCGGCTCGACGCCGCGGCTGCCGCCGGCGACTTCTCGGAAGACGTGCGCCTCGGACTTCAAGCCGCGCCCAAATCTCTCCCGCCGAAATACTTCTACGACCAACTCGGCTCGCAACTCTTCGAGGCCATCTGCCTTCTGCCCGAATACTACCTGACGCGCGCCGAAAGCGAAATCTTGGCGCGCCATTCGGAAGAGATTGTCGAAGCGTCGGCGCGCGGCTCAAGCCTCACGCTCGTCGAACTCGGCAGCGGAAGCGCCTTGAAGACGCGCCGCATCATCGAGGCGATTCTTAAAAGGCAAACGCGCCTCAGCTACGTCCCCGTTGACATCTCGCACGCCGCGCTTGAGGCGAGCGCGCACGCGCTCCTGCGTGAATTCGACGCGCTCGAAGTCGCGGCCTACGCCTCCGACTACGACTCCGCGCTCCCGCGCCTCGCCGAAAACTTCGAGACTGACTCGCGCGCGCTCACACTCTTCCTCGGCTCGAACGTCGGAAACTTCGACCGCGACACGGCGCGCCATTTCCTGCGGCGCTTGCGCGCCGTTCTGCGCGACGGCGACGCGTTGCTTCTCGGCGCAGACCTCAAGAAAGACCCCGCCGCGCTCGAAGCCGCCTACGACGACGCGCTCGGCGTCACCGCCGCCTTCAACCTAAACCTCCTCGCGCGCATCAACCGCGAACTCGGCGCCGACTTCCGTTTGCGCGACTTTCGCCACGTCGCGCTCTACAACGCGCGCGAGGGACGCGTCGAGATATATCTTGAGAGCCTGCGCGAACAGGCAGTCCGCGTCGGCGCGCTCTCGCTCGACGTGCGCTTCGGCGCGGGCGAGCGCATCCACACGGAGAACTCCTACAAGTATGACCCCGAGGAACTCTCCGCGCTCGCCGGCGCGACCGGCTTCCGGCTCGCGCGCACTTGGCTCGACGCGGGCGAACGCTTCAGCAGTAACCTCTTCGTCGCCGACGGCGACTGAGAGATTTTGGATTTTAGATTTTGGATTTTGGATTGATGACTGATGAGAGTCACGCTGTCTCTCATCAATCTTTTTAAGACGACACACGCGCACGCTTGATTGAAAACAGCGTCGCCTTCATCAGTAGTCAATCCAAAATCCAAAATCTAAAATCCAAAATTTAACTATGTCTCGTCAACACGACAACGCACACGAGGGCTTCCCGCTCCTGACGGACGCGGTGTCGAAGGAGTCTGTGCCGCTCTTTGTCGAAAACCTTCTGCGCGGCGCGAAAGCAAGCGGGGAGTGGATGTGCGGCGTCGAGTTCGAGTTGTTCGGCTATGACCGCGCGCGCTCATTCGCGCGCTTGGACGCGGGCCAAGTCGAGCGCGTGCTCGCGGGTTTCGCGCCTTCGTCGAACGACATCGTTTACGAGGGCGGAACGATTATCGAGGTCAACGACGGGCAGATGAACCGTCTAACGGTCGAGCCGGGCGGGCAGGTCGAGTTCAGCGGCGCGCCGCAGCGCAAGCTCGCCGACGTTGAGCGCGAGATGCGTCGTTTGCTTGCGCGTCTGCGTGAGATTGCCGAGAGCAACCGTCTCGCATTCCTCGCCGCCGGCTTCGACCCCGTCCACACAATCGAGGAGCAGCGCTGGTTTCCGAAGATGCGCTACGAGGTGATGCGACCGTATCTCGCATCGCGCGGCGCGCGCGCGTGGGACATGATGTGCCGGACGTGCGCGGTGCAGACGAATTTAGACTACGGCGGCGTCGAAGACCTCGCCAAAAAGTTTCTCGCCGGCAACCGCCTCGCGCCCGTCGTTACGGCGATGTTCGCCAACTCGCCTTTCGAGAACGGGCGTCCTTCGGGCTTCAAGTCAACGCGCGCGGCGGCTTGGCTCGAAACCGACACAGACCGCGCGGGACTCGCGCCGCCAGCGCTGCGCGACGACTTCGCGCCCGAAGACTACGTCCGTTACGCGCTCGACGTGCCGATGATCTTCATACAGCGAGGCGGGCGTTATCTCGGCGCGGTCTCCGGCACGCGCTTCGGCGAGTTTCTCGAACGCGGGCGCGCGGGCGTCCAACCAGTCTTCGGCGACTGGGCCGATCACTTGACGACGATTTTCACGGACGCGCGCCTCAAGCAGCACATCGAACTTCGCTCCGCCGACTCGAACGACCTCGAAACGTCGCTCGCGCTCCAAGCTCTGTGGAAGGGTTTGCTCTACGACGCGGGCGCGCTCGACGAAGCGCTGCGTCTCGCGCCGCGACTGAAAAGCGCGGACGCGCTAACCTTGCGCGAGCGCGTCGCGCGTGAAGGATTGGAAGCGCGCTCGGCGGGCGTCAACGTCCTCAATCTCGCGCGCGAAGTCGTTGTGCTCGCAGAGGAAGGGTTGAGGAGAATCGCGCCCGAAGAAGTTGCGTATCTCGACGTGCTGCGCGCGCGCGTTGTGACGGAAGGCGTCGCCCCTGCCGACATACTCTTGCGCAACTGGGAAGGCTCTTGGCACGGCTCAATCAACAAGGCAGTCGAGTACCAGCGAATCGCTTGAGCCGTCAACTGAGTCGAAGTCGCGTGAATCGTCAGCCGGGTCGAACGAAATCATTGTCGGGTCGGACGAATACTTGCCGAGGCAGAATTGAGTAAAACGAATTCTTCCCAAACGGTCGTTCAATTTCAAGCGGTCACATACGCGCCGCGCGGCGCGAGTGCGCCCGTCATCTCCGAACTGAATTTGGACGTGCGGCGCGGCGAGACGCTCGTGCTCTTGGGCGAGTCGGGGTGCGGGAAGACTACGACGCTGCGGCTCGTCAATCGTTTGCTTGAGCCGACCGCGGGCGCGGTTTTAGTAGAAGGCAAAGACACGCGCGAGTGGAACGCGATTCGTTTGCGGCGTCGGACGGGCTACGTCATACAGGAGGCGGGACTGTTCCCGCACTTCACGGTCGAGCGAAACGTCGGGTTAGTTCCGGCGCTCGAAGGCTACGACGCGCGGGAAGTAAGCGAGCGCGTGCGCGCTCTACTCCAACTCGTGGGGCTTGAGCCTGAACGGTTCGCGCGGCGTTTCCCGGCGGAGCTTTCGGGCGGGCAGCGACAGCGCGTCGGTGTCGCACGCGCGCTCGCGGCTGACCCGCCGCTTCTACTCTTGGACGAGCCTTTCGGCGCGCTCGACCCTCTGACGCGCGCCGCTTTGCAGCGCGAGTTTGCCGCGCTTCAAAAACGACTCTCGAAAACGGTCGTCTTCGTCACGCACGACGTACGCGAGGCGCTCGCGCTCGGCGACCGCGTCGCGCTGATGAGCGCGGGCCGCATCGTGCTCCTAGACACGCCCGAAAATTTCCTGCGCTCGGACGAGCCGCTCGCGCGCGCCTACCGCGCGACGATGTCGCCGCCCGGAGGAGAGGAAAGGGGAGAGGGGGAGAGGGGGAGAAAGGGAGAAGGGGAGACAGATTGAGCGTCAATCAAGACTACTCTTTCCCTTTTCCCCTCTTCCCCTTTTCCCCTTTCCCCCATGCTTTATGAACGCGTTCGACTTCATACAGCGAAACTGGTGCGACATCCTTTCGCTCACGTTGGAGCACGTGCTGCTCGTCGCCGTCTCGACGGCAATCGCCGTCGCCGTCGGTCTGCCCGTCGGACTTTTGCTCACGCGTCGCGCTCGCTTGAAGCGCCCCGTGCTCGCCGTCGCGAATGTCTTTCAGACCGTTCCGAGTCTCGCGCTGTTCGGCTTCCTCATCCCGCTTCCGCTCGTCGGCGGCATCGGCGCGCGCGCGGCAATCATCGCGCTCGTGCTCTACGCGCTTCTGCCCGTGATTAGAAACACCGTGACGGGCATCGAAGGCGTTGACCGGAGCGTGCGCGAGGCCGCGGTAGCGATGGGGATGACCGACGCGCAAATCCTCGGACAAGTCGAACTGCCTCTGGCCGCGCCCGTCATACTCGCGGGCGTGCGCGTGGCGACGGTCATCTCGGTCGGCGTCGCGACGATTGCGGCGGCCATCGGCGCGGGCGGACTCGGAACTTACATCTTTCGCGGCCTACGCCAGAACGACAACGCGCTCATACTCGCGGGCGCAATCCCCGCCGCGCTCCTCGCGCTCGCCGCCGACGCCGGAATCGGTCTTCTCGAATCCAGTCTCGACGTGCGCCGTCGAACAATTCGACAGACGCCGCGCGGGAAGGGAACGTTCGCGCGCCGCATCGCTTGGGGCGCGTTCGCGCTCTTGCTCGTCGCGGGCATCGCGCTCGCCGTCTGGAGTCGGTCGGGGCGTGCAGACGTAACGGTCGGCTCGAAGGACTTCACCGAGTCTGTCATCCTCGCCGAAGCCTTCGCGCAGACGCTCGAAGCGCGCGGGCTGAAGGTTGCGCGGCGTTACGACTTGGGCGGAAACCTCGCGCACGACGCGCTCGTCGCCGGAGAGATTGACGCGTACCCCGAATACACGGGCACGTCTCTGATGGCGATTCTCAAGCACCCGCCCTCTACGGACGCGCGCGCAGTCTTCGAGCAGGTTAAGCGCGAGTACGCCGAACGCTTCGACGTTGAGGTCGGCCCGCCGCTCGGCTTCGAGGACACGTTCGCCATACTCGTCCGCAAAGACGACGCCGAGCGTTGGAACTTGAAGACGATTTCGGACGCCGCGCCGCACGCCCCGGAGTTGCGCGCGGGCTTCGGCCAAGACTTCATGTCGAGAAAGGACGGCTACGAAGGTTTCGCGCGCGCCTACGATTTACGGTTCGCCGAGCGACCGCGCGAGATGGACTTGTCGCTCTCCTACCGCGCGCTTGCGTCCAAAGAGGTTGACATCATCGCCGGCAACTCGACCGACGGACTCATCTCCACGCTCGGCCTCGTCCAACTCGAAGACGACCGGCACTTCTTCCCGCCCTACGAAGCGGTTCTCCTCGTGCGTCGCGACGCGCTCGAACGTTTGCCCGCCGCGCGCGAGGCTCTACGGAAATTGGCCGGGACGATAACGACCGACGAGATGCGGCGTCTCAACTTCGAGGTTGACGGACGCAAGCGCGCCGCCGCGGACGTTGTGCGCGAATGGCGAGCGTTGAAAGGACTCTGAATGCAACACGGCGATGCAGTAGCCCGACCGTGAGGGAGGGCGTCAGCGGAAGTCATAAGGATGAAGGCAAAAGGATGAAGTGAACGCTAAAACAGCGTCTCCTTCATCCTTTACACTTCCGCCTTCATCCTTTCAGCCACGCCCTCCCTGACGGTCGGGCTACTGCATCGGATGTTTACTTCTTGTGCAGAACGACGCGGACGGGCTGGTCGAGGTCTGCGGCGTTGATTTCGAGTTTCTGCGTCTCGTAGCCCTTGGCGGAGAGCTTGAGCGAGAGTTTGCCCATGTGGAGCGGCGGCAAGACAGAGACGCCGCGCGCGTCAGTCCAGTTCCAAGACTCGCAGAGGAAGCCGCCCGCGCGGTGCGACTCAAGGTCTGCGCGCACGCCTTCGACGGGGTTGCCGTCTTCGTCAACGACGCGCAGGTCGAGGCGACCGACGCCGTCGGCCTGCTTGGGCGCGCGGCCCATGTTGGGGATCTCTTTGTTGTTGGTCGCTGCCGTCTCCTGAGCAAGTCCCGCCGAGAAGGTTGCGGCGACGAGGAACGTGGCGAAAATAAACTTACGCATAACAGCAAATCTCCTTGAAAAAAATCTTCGGTCAACGGTTCGGTGAGGCGGATTTCAGTCAGCCGGGCCGCGTGACCTGAAGGGGACGAGGATCGCCGCGACGGGACAGTCTAAGATGTCTGAGGCGTGCTCAAAGTTGCACCCGGAAAGACTCTTAAGGGGATGCCGCGCGTGGCGGTAAACCGTTGGCCTGCAACGCTTTTCGGCGACCTCTGAATGTAAAGGGCCGGGACGCGCCGAAACTGCGGCGCGTCTCCGGCCCACGAATTTTCCGTCTCTTAGCTGCATCACTTCGGCGACCGCTGCGTCCGTGCGCCGCGCTCGTCGAGCATCGGCGTTTAGGTCAACGGCTTTGCGCCCCGCGCTTTCGCTTGCGGGTTGCCCTTATCGGTGTCGCACTGCGTCGGGCGGAAGCCTTCGCTCCGCCCTAAACCAACTTAGCAGATTGCGCGCGCCGTTGTGAAGACAAATTTTTAGACGCGACAACAATACCGCGAGCGCGTTGCTTGCCGGATGCGTTCGGGCGTATGCTCATGCGTACTAAACAAACGGAGAAGTTGGATGACACTCATTGACCTGCTTTTGCTGCTTCTGATTGCGGGCGTCTGCGGCGCAATCGGTCAGGCCATCGGCGGTTTCTCGCGCGGCGGCTGTCTGGTCTCAATCGCGCTCGGTTTCATTGGCGCGCTCTTAGGAATGTGGCTCGCGCGCAACGCCGGACTCCCGGAGCCGCTTCCCGTCAACGTCGGCGGCACGACCTTCCCCGTCGTCTGGTCAATCATCGGCTCGGCGCTCTTCGTCGCCGTCATCGGACTCATCTCGCGCCGTCGCGCTTGAAAGTGTCGCCGCGAAGTCAAATTTTTCTCTCAACTCTCGCGCCGCGCCGCCGTGAGCTAGACCGCGCGCGCGCCCTTCGGATAAACTGCGTCTCGCGGACAAATCTCTCCTGAAAAACTGAAAACCTCGCGGCTCGACGCGCGTCCCCGACGGATTCGCGCGCGTAGAAGAGGGCCGCGCGCCGAGTTACGAGGCTTCGCGCCGACCGTTTAGAGGCTTTATGGTCGCCACAGCTCCTACGAAATCCTTCCCCGCGCTCGACCTTCGGCGCGACACGCGCCGCGCGCCCGACCTCGCGCACTTCCGGCGGCTCTACCCCGAAACGGTCGCAAGCCTCGGCACGCTTCCGCGGCGCGAGGAGTGGCTGCGGAAAATCTGGGAGCTTGAATCGCGCTGGCGGAAGGTTTGGGAGACGCGCGCGGGCGAGGCGCGCGAGGCTTTGGTTCGCGGTGCGCCGCCCGCGGGTCGCGCGGCGGAAGCTGAGTTTGACGTAATCTACACCGGCGGCGCGCTCGCGCTTTTGCACGCGGCGGCTCTGGCGTGCGCGCACAAACGGCGCGCGCTCGTCCTCTACGCCGACTCGTCCGACTCGCAAGGCGGCAGGTGGAATCTATCGGACGAGGAGTTGCGCGCGCTCGCGCGCGCTGGCGTGTTCAGTGAGAGTGAAACCGCGTGCGCGGTCGTCAATCGTTGTCGCGGCGGGTTCGTGAAGTTTCACGACGCCGGGTCGCGCGTCAAGGCCGAGCCGCTTTTCGTGAGCGGGCCGGTTGACGTTGCGGTTGACGGCGAACGCCTTCTCGCGCTCGCGTCGGAACGCCTCAGACGACAGAAGGGCTGCGCCGTCGTCGAAGGCTTGCGGTTCGTGCGCGCGTACGTCGAGCGCGAGCGCGTGACGGTTGAGACTGAAGACGCGCGCGGCGCGCGTAAGTTTTTCGTCGCGCGTCTGTTGGTTGACGCGGGCGGCGCTGACTCACTGGTCGCGCGGCAGTTGAACGGCGGACGCGCGCCGTCGCACGTCTGCCCCGTGGTCGGGACTCTGGCGCGCGGGTTCGCGCGGGGCGAGGGGCGCGACTACGCCGATTTCGGCGCGTGCGAGATTTTGGTGAGCACGGAGGACGCGAGCGACCATCGTCAACTCTTCTGGGAAAGCTCCGCGGGCGACGCGGCGCGCGACGAGTATGCGACGCGCATGTTCTTCTTCGACGGGACGGACTCGCGCGCCGACAAGTCTCTGCTCGCGCTCTTCGAGCGTTACTTCGAGTCGCTTCCGGCCTACAAGCGAAGGGGCGCGGGCTGGCGCGTCGAGCGGCCAGTGTTCGGCTACGCGGCGGTCGCGCAGCCGCGCGGTTGGCGAAAGCGAAGGCCGACGGCGGACGAGCGCGTAGTGCTTCTGGGAGACGCGGCGGGCGGCGCGAGCGTCTTCGGGTCGAGAACTTTCGGCGCGGCGCTCAAAGACCTGCGCCGCGTCGCGCACTTGACGCACCTCGCGCTCGAAGCCGATTTGACGGACGCGCCGGCACTCGCGCAAATCTCCGACGGCGGGCCGCGCGTGGCCGAAGCCGTCGCGCTCGCCGAATTCATGCGGCCCGCGCCGCGAAGCGCGCCGTCTTCCGTAAACGAGACGCTTAACGCGATTGTCGCAGCCGTCGGCGGGTTGGACGAGCGCGTGCGACGCGAGTTGTTTCAGGGGCGCATAAGTTTGACCGCGTTGAGGAGTCTGTTGAGTCGTACGGCGCAGGTCTATCCGCGCATCTTCGCGCGCGTGCGCGAACACTTCGGCGCGCGCGGCACGTTCTGGTGGCTCGCGGGGATTGCCGACGCCATGTGGAGCGAGCGGCGCGGTCGCACGCGCGCGACCGAAGAGACGGAGGCGTGCGCGACGCAAGACTTCGGGCGAGAGTTTGCGCGCGTCGCGGCCCGGTACAGGAACGGCGACTCGGCGGATTGAGTTGAGAGTTCAAAGAAGAGTTCTTAGAACCTGTTTGAAAACACTTGCGCTCGTGCAGACTGTAGGGGCAGGGGTTGTCCGCGGCCCGCTCGCGTGCTGTAGGGGCAGGGGGTGTGTCCCCCCCCCCCCGGGCTGGGGAGGAAAAACGCGCAGGGGGAAAACCTCCCCCCCCCC
>Ga0081539_10006604_pt1 | contig 11015 bp, 5 predicted proteins | sample TabmetS4T2R2_FD_71023 | JGI IMG/M metagenome (GOLD analysis project Ga0081539, IMG submission 71023) | Tabebuia heterophylla rhizosphere microbial communities from the University of Puerto Rico - S4T2R2 | ecosystem: Host-associated > Plants > Roots > Rhizosphere ... | reverse complement strand
GAGCACGTAGACCTGATAGGGGATCGCGACGAGCGCCGCCTGCGCGCCGAGGCCGCTGAACAGCTCCCCGAGGATGAGCAGCCGGAGGTTCCGCGACTCGCGCAGCACCCCAAGATCCACCGTGACGCGCCGCGCCATGCGGCGAATCACTAAAGCAGCGCGCCTACCATGGTGTTCCGGCGGATGGCGCGGACCCAGACGGAACCACGAACCGAGCTCGGCTTCGAGCTCGAGAGCTTCGAATTCGGTGCGGCCGACCGGCTCGAGGTGACCGGCCGGTGGTTCGGCATCCGCGGGCGCCGCTTCGTCCGCCCGGTGCTGAACCTGCGGGTCGACGGCCGCCGCCGGCGCCTGATCGCGGTCCTGGACCACAAGCCGTGGGCGCCGGACGGCGAAGCGACCTGGGTCGCCGCGTTCGCCTGGCAGGGCGAGCACGGAACCATCACCCAGGCCCGCCTCGAGGTGGCGCCGGACGTCGGAGATCAGCACGTGGTCGGTGAGGTTGACCTCGGCGACGAACGTGCCGCGCCGCGGGTGGACGACGACGAGGCTCTCGGCCTCCAGCCGCTTCACGGCCTCCCGGAGCGGCGTGCGTCCGACACCGAAGTCCGCGGCGAGCACGTCCTCCCGCACCGGCTCCCCAGGCGCGAGCCGCAGGGTGACGATGAGATCACGCAGGCGCCCGTAGGCGACATCGACAAGCAGCGGCCGCCCACCCAAGCCAGCCGCGGCAAGCCCAGCCCCAGCGCCCCCAACCCCGCCATGCGCGCCTTGACCGCCCGCAGCCTCACCCGCGGCGCCAGCATCTCCGGCGTCAGCATCCGCGGCGTCAACTGCCGTGGCGTCAGCATCCGTGGCGTCAACTGCCGTGGCGTCAACTGCCGTGGCGTCAGCACCTGTGGCGTCAGCACCTGTGGCGTCAGCACCTGTGGCGTCAGCATCCGTGGCGTCAGCATCCGTGGCGTCAGCACCCGCGGCGCCAGCACCCGTGGCGCCAACACCCCTGGCCTGACTGTCCGCGGCGTCAGCATCCGCGGCGTCAACAGCCGTGGCGTCAGCATCCGTGGCGCCAGCACCCGTGGCGTCGACAGCCGTCGCCTCACCACCCTTCGCGGTCTGGCTGTTCGGGGCCTTGCCTTTCGCGGTCTGGCTGTCCGCGGCGCCAACACCCGCGGCTTCACCCTTCGCGGCCTGACTGTCCCCGGCTCCGCCTTCGAGCGGAGGGCCGCCAGTCGCCGCCTCTCCGCCGCCTGTGGGGTCGCCGCTGGGCGCGGGGTCGCCGCGGAGGGAACCGGCGTCCGGTGCCTTCGTGTCGCTGGGCGTCGGGCCCGTGCCGGGCGCCTCTCCGCCGCCCGGCGGACTGCCCCCCGGCACCCGGGCGGTGATCGCGTTGTCGACCCGGCTCGTGACACGGCCGCCGGTGCGGCGCGGCGTCGCCCCCGGAGTCGAGCCCTCTCGATCCGGCTTCTTGACCCTCTCCGGCATGGCTCCTAGCTTAGTCGACAACTCATATATGACTGATGTATGAGTTGTCGACTAGAGGAGTATCAGGTGGCGGAGGAGCAGGCCGCTGGCGCCGCCGAGCTGCCCGACGTCCTCTGGCGCAATCCCGAGCCCCGGGACTCGTACGACGCGATCGTCGTCGGCGGCGGGGGGCACGGGCTCGCCACGGCGTACTACCTGGCGAAGAACCACGGAATCACGAACACCGCCGTCCTCGAACGCGGCTGGCTGGCCGGTGGCAACATGGCACGCAACACGACGATCATCCGCTCGAACTACCTCTGGGACGAGAGCGCCGCGATCTACGAGCACGCGCTCAAGCTCTGGGAGGGCCTGGCGGACGAGCTCGGCGTCGACGTCCTCTTCAGCCAGCGCGGTGTCCTGAACCTCGCGCACACGCTGCAGGACGTCCGGGAAGGCACGCGACGCGTCCAGGCCAACCGCCTCAACGGCATCGACGCCGAGTGGCTGACCCCCGAGGAGGCACGGGCGATCTGTCCGATCCTCGACATCTCCAACTCGACCCGGTACCCGGTCCTCGGCGCCACCTTCCAGCCGCGCGCCGGCATCGCCAAGCACGACTACGTCGCGTGGGCCTACGCGCGCGGCGCCGACCGGCTCGGCGTCGACCTGGTGCAGAACTGCGAGGTCACCGGCTTCCTGCGGGACGGCGACCGCGTGGTCGGCGTGCGGACGACGCGTGGCGACATCCGCGCGGGACTCGTCGGGATGGCGGCCGCCGGGCGGTCGAGCGTGCTCGCCGACACCGTCGGGCTCCGCCTGCCGGTACAGAGCCATCCCCTGCAGGCGCTCGTGTCGGAGCTGCTCGAGCCGGTGCACCCCACCGTCGTCATGTCGAACGCGGTGCACGTGTACGTCAGCCAGGCGCACAAGGGCGAGCTCGTCATGGGTGCGGGCGTGGACCAGCACAACGGCTACGGCCAGCGCGGGTCGGTGCACGTGATCGAGCAGCAGATGGCGGCGGCGCTCGAGCTGTTCCCGGTGTTCGCCCGGGCGCGCGTGCTGCGGACCTGGGGTGGCGTGGTGGACGTGACGCCGGACGCCTCGCCCGTCCTCGGCCTCACGCCGTTCGAGAACCTCTATGTGAACTGCGGGTGGGGTACCGGCGGCTTCAAGGCGACACCGGCTGTCGGTTGGGTGCTCGCGCACACGATGGCCACCGGGGCTCCGCACGAGCTCAACGCGCCGTACACGCTGGAGCGCTTCACCACCGGCGCCCTCATCGACGAGCACGGCGCCGCCGCCGTGGCGCACTGAGGATCCGCCGTGCTGCTGATCACCTGCCCCTGGTGCGGCGACCGCGACGAGCCGGAGTTCTCGTACGGCGGCCAGGCCCACGTCCCGTACCCGGCGGATCCGGAGGCGCTGGACGACGAGGAGTGGGCGCGGTACCTGTTCTTCCGCGACAACCCGGCCGGTCCGTACGCGGAACGCTGGGTGCACACCGCGGGCTGCCGCCGCTGGTTCAACGCGGTGCGCGACACGCGGACGAACGAGTTCATCGCCTTCTACCCCGCAGGAACACCGCGGCCGAACGCGTCGGCCGGTGAGGTGCGGGATGACGCGGCGTCGACCGGTCCGCCAGTCAGCGAGGTGCCGAATGGTGCGGCGCCGAGTAGTGGCGAGTCCGATGGTGCGGAGCGCGATGATGCGGGGCCGGCCGGTGGCAGGCCCCTTGGTGCCGAGTTGAGACATGGCGAGCGTCGTGGTGTAGGGCCGGGTGGTGCCGGGTCGGGTGGTGCCGGGTCGCGTGGTGCGGCGTCGGGTGGTGCCGAGTCGGGTGATGCGGCGCTGGGTGATGCCGCGCCCGGTGGTGCGGCGCCCGGTGGGCTCGGGACCGGGGATGTCGGCCGCGGGCGGCTTGGGGATGGAGGGGTGTCGTGAGGCTCCCTCGGGGTGGGCGGCTCGACCGCGATGCGGTGCTCCGGTTCACGTTGGACGGGGTTCGCCGCAGCGGGTTTCGGGGTGACACGCTCGCCTCCGCGCTCGTCGCGGACGGCGCGATCCGGGTCGGTGACTCGCTCTACCGGCGCCGGCCGCGCGGCATCCTCACCGCGGATGCGAGCGAGCCCAACGCGTTCGTCGAGGTCGCCGGCCTCGACGCGATGCTGCCCGCCACCACCGTCGAGCTCGTCGACGGCCTCGAGGCCCGCACGCTCAGCGGCAGGGCCCGCCTCGACCCCGCACGACCGAGTCAGTCGGGAGCCTTCGACAAGACCTACAGCCACGCCGACGTCGCCGTCGTCGGCGGCGGCCCGGCCGGCATCCGCGCCGCGCTCGAGGCGTCCGCGGACGGCGCCCGCGTGGTCCTCGTCGCCGCCGACGCCCAGCTCGGCGGCAGCATCCTCGCGAGCCGCGACCGCGCCGACGGGTCCTGGCTCGCCGAGGCGACCGCCGAGCTCGCCCGGCGACCCGAGGTCACGGTCCTGACCCGCACGTCAGCGATCGGCCTCTACGACCACGGCTACCTCGTGGCGCTGGAACGCCGCACGGCCCATCTCGACGCGCCGCCGCCCGAGCTCTCGCGCGAACGTCTCTGGCACGTCCGCGCGCGCCGCGTCGTCCTCGCGACCGGCGCCCAGCAGCGGCCGCTCGTCTTCGCCGACAACGACCGCCCCGGCGTCATGCTCGCCGGCGCCGTCCGCAGCTACGTCAACCGGTACGCCGCCGTGCCCGGCGCGCGCGTCGTCGTCGCCACCACGGACGACAGCGGCTACGAGACGGCGCTCGACCTCGTCGCCGCCGGCGTCACCGTCCCGCTCCTCGCCGACGCTCGCCGCCAGCCGCCGCCCGCGCTCGTCGCGCTCCTCACCGACCTCGGCGTCGACGTTCACGCCGGCGCACTGCCCACGGGCACCGAAGGCGATCCCGCGCTCACCGCCGTACGCCTCGGCGGCCGCACCGTGGCGTGCGACGTCCTCGCCGTCTCCGGCGGCTGGAACTCCGATCTCGCGCTGTTCGCACAAGCCGGCGGCACGCTGCGCTGGGACGACGCGCGCGCCGCGTTCGTCCCGGACGTCGCGCCGGCCGGTGTCACGTGCGTCGGCGGCGCGTCCGGCGTCGTCCCGCCCGGCGTCTTCGTCCCGTACGTCGCGGGCGACGGCGATCCCGCGACCTGGACCGAGCACTTCCTCGACCTCCAGCGCGACGCGTCCGTCGCCGACGTCCACCGCGCGCACGGCGCCGGCATGCGCTCGGTCGAGCACGTCAAGCGCTACACGACGATCGGCACCGGATCCGAGCAGGGCCGGACGTCGGGCGTCAACGCGGCCGGTGTGCTCGCCGCCGCGCTCGGGCTCGGATCCCCGGCCGAGCTGGGAATGACGGGCTTCCGCCCGCCCGCGGTGCCGGTGTCGTTCGCCGCGTTCGCCGGCCGCGACGTCGGCCACCTCGCGGATCCGGTGCGGCGCACCGCGATCCACGACCGCCACGTCGCGGCCGGCGCCGTCTTCGAGGACGTCGGCCAGTGGAAGCGCCCGCGCTTCTACCCGCGGTCCGGCGAGGACATGGCCGCCGCCGTCCACCGCGAGTGCACGGCCGCGCGTACCGGCGTCGCGATGATGGACGTCAGCACGCTCGGCCGGATCGAGGTCGTCGGCCGCGACGCGCCCGAGTTCCTCAACCGCATGTACACCAACGCTTTCGCGAAGCTCGCGGTCGGCGCGGCGCGCTACGGGGTCATGTGTACCGCCGACGGCATGGTGCTCGACGACGGCGTCGTCATCCGGCTCGCCGACGACCGCTACCACCTCACGACGACCACCGGCAACGCCGCCACGGTCCTCGCCTGGCTGGAGGAGTGGCTGCAGACCGAGTGGCCCGAGCTGGACGTCGCGCTGACGTCCGTCACGGAACGGCTCTCGACGGTCGCCGTCGTCGGTCCGCGCTCGCGCGACGTCGTCGCACGCCTCGCGCCCGAGCTCGACTGCGGCAACGAGGCCTTCGGGTTCATGACGTTCCACGAGACCGTGCTTGCCGACGGCGTGCCGGCGCGCGTCGCGCGCATCTCGTTCTCCGGCGAGCTCGCGTTCGAGGTGAGCGTCGCGAGCTGGTACGGCACGGCGCTGTGGGACGCCGTCGCGGACGCCGGCCGCGACCTCTCCGCCAGCTCGCCCGCCGACCCCCACATCGGCATCACGCCGTACGGCACCGAGACCATGCACGTGCTGCGCGCGGAGAAGGCGTACCCGATCGTCGGCCAGGACACCGACGGCACCGTGACGCCGATCGACCTCGGGATGGCGTGGGTCGTCTCGAAGCGCAAGGACTTCGTCGGCCGGCGGTCGCTGCGACGCGCCGACACCGCCCGCCCGGACCGCAAGCAGCTCGTCGCGCTCCTCCCCACCGACCCCGACGCGCTCCTGCCCGAGGGGGCCCAGCTCGTCGCCGACGACGAGCCGCGGCGGATGGTCGGCCACGTGACGTCGAGCTACCGGAGCGCCGCGCTCGGCCGCACGTTCGCGCTCGCGCTCGTGGAGAGCGGCCGCGCACGCGTCGGCGGGACGCTGCTCGCGCCCCTCGCCGAGCCGCCGATCCGCGCGACCGTCGAGGAGCCCGTGCTGGTGGATCCCGAGGGAGCGCGCCGTGACGGTTGATCCGCACTGGCTGACGTCGCCCGGCCCGACGCACCTGCGACGCACCGCGCTCGCGGCGCGCTCCGGCGACCTCGCGGCGGCGTCAGGGGCCGGCGTCACCCTGCGCGAGACGCCGCCGCTGACGATGGTGAACCTGCGCGTCGCGCCGGAGTCCGTCGCCGCGCGCCGCGTCGAGGACGCGCTCGGCGCCAAGCTGCCGGGTGCGAACGCCGTCGCGCCGGCCAGCCTGGGCGCCGTCCTGTGGCTGGGCCCGGACGAGTTCCTCACCGTCGCCGGGGACGGCGAGGCGCCCGGCGTCGTCGCGCTGCTCACCGAGGCGCTCGGAGATGGCCGGGGTTCCGTCGTCGACGTGTCGGCCGCGCGTGCCGGCGTCGACCTCGCCGGCCCACGGGTGGTGGACCTCCTCGCCAAGGGCTGCTCGGTCGACCTGCACCCGCGCGCGTTCCCGGCCGGCCGGTGCGCGCAGACGCTGCTGGCACGCGCGAACGTCCTCCTCTGGCACCTCGGCGAACCGTTGCGGGACGGCGGTTTCCGCGTGCTGACCGGCACCTCGTACGCCGGCTATCTCGCGGACTGGCTGATCGACGCCGCCGCGGAGTACGGAGCGAACCGCCCGCGAGTGTAGGGCAAATGACGGTTATGACCAGGTCATAACCGTCATTTGCCCTACACTCGCGGGGATTCTCAGGCGGGAACCACGCCCGGGACGCCCGACTCCGTCGCGAAGGCCGCCGTCGTCGTCACCGGTGACGTCGGCGTCGCGATCGACGCCACGGACCGCTGCTCGGTGAGCCAGCGCTGCCGGTCGACGTCCATGCGCAGGTAGCCGCGGAGCGATCCGTCGAAGAACTTCACGTGCGGGTTGAGGAACGGGTTCCAGGTCTTCAGCGGCGCGTCGAAGGCAGCCGGGAAGTCGGACGTGATGCTCGTCGAGACGTACTCGCTGGCGACCGCCTTGGACGACGTGTCGTCGAAGTTCAGCTTGAGGTCGCTGAACCACGACGAGTGGATGTCGCCCGCCAGCACCACCGGGTTGCGGACGCCGCGGTCGGCGATGAACTGCAGCAGCCGCTGCCGCTGCGGCGCGTAGCCGTCCCACTGGTCGAGGTTCTTGATGAACGGCAGCCCACTGAACGTGAAGTCGGGGAAGCGGGTGCGGCTCATCATCACCTGCTGCGCGACGACGTTCCAGTGCGCGTGCGACGTGGCGAGCTGCCGCCTGAGCCAGCGCTCCTGGTCCTCGCCGGTGAGAGTGCCGGCGGTGTTCGACGTCCCGTCGGACTCGGGCCCGAAGTCGTTCGCGTGGTTGCCGGGCTGGTCGGTGCGGTACTGGCGGGTGTCGAGCACACTGACCCGCAGCAGGTCGCCGAAGTCGAACCGGCGGAAGATCCGCAGGTCCGCCGAGCCCGGTCGCAGGTGGGCGCGGATCGGCATGTGCTCCCAGTACGCCTGGTACGCCGCGGCGCGCTGCGCCGCGAACTCCGCGACCGTCTGGTGCCTCGCGCCGGTGTCGTCGACCTCGTCGATCAGGCCGGCGTAGTTGTTCTCCACCTCGTGGTCGTCCCAGGTGGCGATCCACGGCGCCGCGGCGTGCGCGGCCTGCAGCGAGGCGTCGCCCTTGTACTGCGCGTGCCGGGCGCGGTAGTCGGCCAGCGTGCGGAGCTGGTCCAGGCCCGGCGTCTGCGCCGGCGAGTGGTTCCGGTCGGCGAAGCGGCTGTGCGCGTCGTACTCGTAGATGTAGTCGCCGAGGTGCAGGACGACGTCGACGCCCTCGTCGGCCATCCCGGCGTACGCCGGGTAGTAGCCGTTCTGGAAGTCCTGGCAGTTCGCCACCGCCAGCCGCAGCGACGACGGCCGCACCCAGGGTGCCGGCGCCGTCCGGGTGCGGCCCGCCGGGCTGACGTACGAGCCGACCTTGAACCGGTACCAGTGGTCGCGGCCGGGCTGCAGCCCGAACGCCTCGACGTGCACCGAGTGCGCCAGCGCACCACGGGCCCGGGCGACGCCGCGGCGGACCACCTGGCGGAACTGCGGGTCCTTCGCGACCTCCCACCTCACGTCGACGTCGCGGCCCGTGAGTGTGGCGGCGCCGGGGCCGACCAGGCGGGTCCAGAGGACCACCGACCAGGGCAGCGGGTCGCCGCTGGCGACCCCGAGCGCGAACGGGTCGGTGCGGATCGTGTTCGCGTGCGCCGGGCGGCTGTCGACCAGGACGGCGGCGGCGCCGGCCGCGGCGCCGGCGAGCACGGTGCGGCGGCCGAGCACGGCCTGCGTGCCCGAAGGTGCGGTGGGGGGAAGGGTGGCGTCGTTACCGGCTGATCCCATGAACGGATGTCATCACTTCGCGGGTCGTCCGTCCAGAGGTGTGTTGCTTTCACCTGGGTGAACGGGCCATGTCCGCACTTGCCCGTGGCCGATACGTGCTGCCTGCGTGGGGTCCTGCTCGCCTCGGCTGCGGCGCTCGCCTCGCGTGCGTGTCCTCGTGATCATGCACGATGTGTAGACCTGGTTGGTGACGGACGTCGCCAAACGGGGCCTACATATCGTGCATGATCACGGGCAGGGTGGTCGCCCTCCCCTGTCCTCTCAGCTGCGCAGGCGCTTCATCTCCGGGTCCACCAGGGGCTCCGCGGTGACCACCGCCGTCAGGCGGCGGTCGAACCAGCCGACCTGCAGGGTCCGGCCCGGGTCGGTCAGCTCCGCCGGGAGCCAGGCGTAGGCGATCCCGGTGCCGATCGTGTAGCCGTACGAGGCGCTCGTGACGTAGCCGACGCAGCGGTCGCCGTCGTAGACCGGCTCCTTGCCGAGGACGACGCCGTCCAGGCCGGTCGCGGCGTCCCGCGGCAGCGTCAGGCACGTGAGCCGCCGCTTCACGGCCTCCCGGCGGGCCACCACGGCGTCCCGGCCGGTGAACGACTCCTTCTGCAGCCGCACCGCGAACCCCAGGCCGGCCTCCCACGGGTCGTGCTCGAACGTCATGTCGACGCCGAACGACCGGTAGCCCTTCTCCAGCCGCAGCCCGTTGAACGCGGCGCGGCCGCCGGCGATCACGCCGTGCTCCTGCCCCGCGGCCCACAGCGTGTCCCACAGCTTGAGGCCGAGGTCGGCGCTCGTGTACAGCTCCCAGCCCAGCTCGCCCACGTACGACAGCCGCAGCGCGGTCACCGGCACGTTGCCGACGTACAGCTCCGTCGCGCGGAAGTAGCCGAACGCCTCGTTCGAGACGTCCGTCGTCGTCAGCGGCTGCAGGACGTCGCGCGCCCGCGGCCCCCAGAGCCCGACGCAGCAGGTGCCGGGCGTGATGTCGCGGACCGTCACAGGCAGGCCCGAGCCGTCGGCGGGGAGCAGCCGCGCGAGCAGGTCGTGGTCGAGCGGTCCGTTGGCGCCGACCTGGAAGCGGTCGGCGGCGAGCCGCGCGACCGTCACGTCGCTGTGGATGCCGCCGTCCTCGTGCAGCAGCAGGCAGTACGTCACCGAGCCGACCGACTTGTCGACGTTCCCGGAGCACGCCCGCTGCAGGAACGCCGCGGCGCCGGGCCCGGAGACCTCCAGCCGCTTCAGCGCCGTCATGTCGTACATCGCCACGCGCTCGCGCGTCACCTGCGCCTCGGCCGCGGCGATCGGCGACCAGTACCGCGCCGCCCAGTCGTCCACCACGGGCACCTCACGGCCCTCGAGCAGCCCCGAGTTGGCCGCGAACCACTGCGGCCGCTCCCAGCCGTTGAACTCGAGGAACTCCGCGCCGAGGGCGACCTGCCGCGGGTGGAACGGGCTCGTGCGCAGCGGCCGCGGCTCCGCCATCGGCTGCAGCGGGTGCTTGACGTCGTACACCTCGACGAAGTTCTGCTTCCCGCGCGCCAGCACGTAGTCCGGCGCCAGGTGGTGCGCCTCGAAGCGGTTGACGTCGCACTCGTGCAGGTCCACCGTCGACCGGCCCTCGACCAGCCACTCGGCCATCGCCCGGCCCACGCCGGCGGAGTGCGTCACCCACACCGCCTCCGCCACCCAGAACCCCTCGACGTCGCGCGAGGGCCCGAGCAGCGGGAAGTCGTCGGTGGTGAACGAGAACAGCCCGTTGAACGCCTCGGCCACCGCGGCCTCGCCCAGCGCCGGCAGCAGCTCGCGGCTGAGCGCCCAGGCGGACTCGAAGTCCTCGGGCGTGAACGGCAGCATCGACGGCATCGTGCCGTCCGCCGGACGCGACGGCCGGCCGATCTCCTCGACGCCCACCGGCATCGGCCGGTGGCCGTAGAAGCCGATGCCGACCTGGTCGAAGCGGTCGCGGAAGTAGAGGTCCGCACCCTGGTGGCGGACGATCGGCCGGCTGATCTCGGTGTCCCGGCCTGCCATCGCGGGCACCGGCGTCGTCCAGGCGAGCTGGTGAGCCAGCGGCGTCAGGGGCAGCGCCATGCCGACCATGCCGGCGACCCGCGGCCCCCAGATGCCCGCGCAGCAGACGACGACGTCCGCCGGGACGTCGCCGTGGTCCGTGCGGACGCCGGTGACCCGGCCGCCCGCGGTGAGGACCTCGAGCACCTCGTGGTTCTCCAGCACCCGGACGCCGCGCGCCTCGGCGCGCCGCAGCTGCGCGACGACGGCGCGCACCGCCTTGGCGATACCGTCGGTCGGCAGGTACAGGCCGCCGAGCACGAGGCCGGGATCGAGCAGCGGGTACAGCTCGAGGCACTCGGCCGGCGAGACCACCCGCGCGTCCAGGCCCCACGACGTCGCCCAGCCGTGGCGCCGGTACAGCTCGGTGAGCCGGTCCTCGGTGATCGCGACCTCGAGGCCGCCGACCGGCAGGTAGCACGGCTCGCCGTCGAGGTCGAGCGCGGTCAGCTTCTCGACCGTGTACCGCGCGAGCTCCGACATCGCCTTGGAACCGTTGGTCTGGAA
>Ga0081539_10006603_pt1 | contig 11018 bp, 9 predicted proteins | sample TabmetS4T2R2_FD_71023 | JGI IMG/M metagenome (GOLD analysis project Ga0081539, IMG submission 71023) | Tabebuia heterophylla rhizosphere microbial communities from the University of Puerto Rico - S4T2R2 | ecosystem: Host-associated > Plants > Roots > Rhizosphere ... | reverse complement strand
ATTGGGTACAGGTCGCCGAAGTGGAGATGGGGAATCGGATCGATGTTCTAAACGGACCGTTATTCCGCTGCACGTATTTATATGATGGGACGCACCAGCGCGCCGAAATTATCCTTACGATTTGCCATGCCATTACGGATGCAGCCTCTACCGCGCGGCTTATGCATGACCTCTTGAAGGTCTGCGTTTCCTTCTCGGCCGAGAAAACGATTCCCCTTCATGGAACTGGTGACGCCGCGGCGCCTCCGGTCGAATCTCGTTTTCCCCGTGGATATCATGGGCTGCGATTCGTCCTACACACGCTACAGTTTGCGCTCGGACAGATCGTGGATGAGATTTCCTATCGCATCCAAACGCGCGGCAAGCGGATTCCACCCCTCCATCAACAACCCACGCGTGGACATCTCCTCTCGATCCAATTACCCGAAGACCTGGTCGATGAGCTGTCGCGCCGCTCCCGCCAGGAAGAAGTAACCCTTAACAGCGCGCTCAATGCCGCGATGATGATCGCGGTCAATCGTGAGCTATACGCCGGTCAACAAGCCCCCATGCGGACGTTTTCTTTCGCGAATTTGCGTTCCTATGTGAACCCACCGCTGAGTGACGAAGAACTTGCCTGTTATATTTCCATGCTGCGATATTCGGTCCAGATGGAGGGCGGCATTGACTTCTGGGCACTGGCGCGTGACTTGCATAAGAAGATATATGTTTCGCTGAAATCTGGCGATAAATTCGTCGCGGCAGCGATGACCGAATCGCTGATCACGATGATCACCAATCTCAAATCGTTTCGTATGAGCACAACCGCCTTGAACTACAACGGAGTCGTGCCAATTGAAACCAGTTATGGGAATATAAAAGTAACAGGCGTCCACGGGTTTGTATCCGCCTATGATTTAGGACCTGAACTCTCCGCGCAGGCGCAGATTTTCAACAATCAATTATTTTGGGATTTCATCTATCTCGATGCCGATATGACCCGCGACGAGGCAATCGCGATCACGGAGGAGATACGGACGATCCTGTTGCATGCGGTGGGAAGGTGAGAATCATTTTCTCCGCCATAGGCGTAAGGCGGGGAGCCAATAGCCTTATTTCAATGTTGTATAATTACATTTGAGTATTGGTATGAAAATCGAAGAACTCCTCAGGACACGCCGCGAACAAATTCTTGAAATTGCCAGAAAGCATGGGGCATATGATTTGCGAGTTTTCGGTTCAGTCGCACGCGGCGAAGCGGACGAACAAAGCGACCTCGATTTTCTCGTGGAGGTGCGTCCGATTCACTCATCGTGGTTCCCGGCTGGTCTGGTCGCGGATTTGGAGGACCTGCTTGGCATCCCGGTTGACGTTGTAACGAAGGATGGTCTTCACTGGTTTATCAAGGAGAAAGTACTGGCGGAGGCACGCCCGCTGTGAAAGATGACCGTCTTTATCTGATCCATATCAGGGAAGCCATCGAACGAATTGCTGAATATACTAAGGAAGGGGAGAAAGCTTTCCTTGACGACCATAAAACCCAGGATGCAGTTTTGCGCAATCTACATACTTTGGCGGAATCCGCTCAAAGAATCTCAAGTGACTTGAAAGTCAGACATTCACAAGTTGATTGGCGTACCTTATCTGCGTTCCGCAATGTGGTTGTTCATAATTATTTGGGAATAAGCTTAGATCGCATTTGGGAAATTGTAGAAAATGATTTGCCTGTCTTAAAGGAGAATATCGCGACAATTTTGGAAACTTTTGAATAAAGCAGGTAGAGACTGCATTCTAAGTAGGACGAAGTGGATAAGACAGGCAGCGGCACCGTCACACAGACCAGAACCTATTATCCTGCCGCAGGTGCGATGAGGGTTGGGAGTACACTTTATTACATCTTGAAAGACCATCTTGGCTCCGCCAGCGTCATTACCAATGCCAGCGGTGTTACGGTCAGTGGAGGTGAGCAGAGGCTGCGAAGCGTATCCCTATGGCGAGAGCCGCCTCACTGCCACGATGTTAACAGACAAGTTATTCACCGGCCAACGCGAGCTGGCAGGATTAGGGATCTATCACTACCAGGCGCGATTCCTGCGAAGCGCCCCCGAAGCGGAGCGAAGGGGGTATTCGCCCAAGCTGGGAAGATTCCTCAGTCCAGATACCATTGTGCCAAGTTATGCCAATCCGCAGAGCTTGAATCGTTATTCTTACGTATATAATGCCCCGATAAATTATATAGATCCGAGTGGGCATGATGCTGATTATTTTTGCTCAGGCAGTAACGACTACTCAAGTAGTTGCACCGGCTATGTTCAAGATCAGGCAACTTTAGGCTCCAACTTAGGTGGAGGTAATGGTGGAGCAGGAGGTGGAGGTGATAATGAAGAATCAAATGAGCCGGGCGGTACACCACCTTTGCCAAATTCTAGTTTTGCATGTGGACAAGCTGGATCTTATTCATCACATTGTTCAGGTTGGCATTTCTACACCACTGGCCCAACACTTGTATGCCCCATAGAATTTGCCTGTTCAGAACAAGAAATGATAGATTATCTTGCCCGATTCGCGTTTCCTGGTCAAGACCCAGGGAGCCCTATCCACAATTTAGACATAAATTACGTCAGCTTAGGACCCATCTCTATGGGGTCGCTTGGCAAGATTCAAACATTTGTTAGCAATGGTGGCTTAACAATAAAAAATGTAACTCAGCCGGGGCACATCTTTTACGATGGAATAATTATCAGAAAAGCCTACAAAGGTGAAGACGGTGCATGGTATGTTCGTACATATGGATATGGAAACAACCGTGTAATTGGAATGGACACGACCAATCAGTTTTTCGGTCCAAGCATTTTTAACGCCTTGGATCAACAAATGATAAATCAAATTCAAGCCCATCATTAAACGAAAAACGAACCAGGACCTAACTATGATGAATAAACCAACCAGATGGAAACTAGTGCTTTTTGTGCTGCTAGGCTTTCTCCTGGGTATATTCGTTGGCATAAAAATAACAACTCTTCGTCTTGAAAATAGTATTCATACTGAACACGCTGTAAGAGATGTGCAGATAACAATTGACACCAGTCAACAAGAAGAACTTTTTTCTCAGTTGCAAAATTTTGCGGATAAGTGGGGCTATGCAATTCGAATAGCCCCACTTGACCCAAACGGTAAGAGTTTCAGTGTCCAAATGTGGCGGTCGGACGTTAAATTATCAGGTTTATATCCAAACGATCCAGCAACATTAAATATTGGCTTCTTCTATACCAATCCGGCCATACCAGTACCTATAAGATATATTGATGAAGAAATCAATGATCTTGAGGGATTTATTAGAGAAATTCCAGGCGCTACCTTTGTTGTAGAAAAATAGGCTTAATAAACTCCTTATCCGGAAGGTATGCATATTCTAGTACTTGTTTTACTGCCGCGCGTGCCACTACAATAATCAGCATTCTATATTACGTCTTCAAAGATCATTTCGGTTCTGCGAGTGTAATAACCCATGCCAGCGGAAAATCCTTGGCGAGCAAAGGTATACTCCTAAGTTGCATTCTCGCGCCTAAGCAACAACCACGTAACAGCCAGGAAAAGAATCGTCATCCCCGTCAGTACCGCCCATGATTCGAGGAGTTGTCCATCGTCGTATGGAAGTCGCAGATCATCTCTTGCTTCGGGATAATTGAAGCAGACCGTCTTCAACTCGCTATTGGGGTCAAGCAGATTCTCAGGGACATCGTTGCAGAGGATCGTGCTCTCCGCGATCTTGTTCATATCGATCGTCACGCCCAGCGCGGTGAGTGACCACCGCGTCGTGGAGAGATACGACATCAGCTCAAAACGATTGCCGCGCAGATCAAAGACCGCGCCCGCGAAGAAGAACTGGAAGAACAACATCATCGTCAGGATGTAGATCGCCATCTCTGTCGATTTGCTCACCGCAGAGATGATCAAACCGAAGCTGATGCCGGCCATCATCGTCAGGTAGAGGGTGAGGAACAATTCGATGTAGCCGTTGAAATACAAGCCTCTTTCGGGAATATCCACGCCGAAGGAAATGATAATGAGATACAGCATCACTTGTATGACCACAAAGACGCTGTAGATGAGTGCTTTGCTCAATAGGTAAGGCAGCACTCTGAGATTCACCATGCGCTCGCGTAAAAACACAGAACGCTCTTTGACCAGGTCATTGGACGGCACGAAGAGGCCGGTCAGTACGGCTTCGAGTCCCATCACGAAGACGAATGTGTTCGTGTGTGGGAATGGTGTGTAACTTTCGATCATCGTCTTTGCCGCGGCGACTGGGTTCGCCAGAATGGCAAGATTCCCCGTGAGGATATCGGGCTTGGCGATGACGAGTTGTAGAGTTGCAGTCACAGGGAAGAGCAATAACATCAGGAGGAGTGTGATCGGATCGCTAGCCAGCACGCTCAACGGGCGCTGGGTCAACACCAGTAACTGTCGGAAAAAATCCGTGACTCCGAAACTAACTTTCGGTAAGGCGCGCCGCGGCGTGGATGCAATATTCTTCTGTCGTTCCTGGATATATTTCTTATGCTGTTCGGGCTTATTCTCCTCGAAGACCTTTCGCCATTCTTCGCCTTTACGGTCAATGCGCTCATAGATATCCGCGAACTCTTCTACCTCGAAAAATTGCAGCGCTTCGTTCGATGGACCGAAATAAACCAGTTTGCCTTCCGAAAGAAAAGCAACATGATCGGTCTGCACGATGTTATCTGTAGCATGTGTGATGAGCACAACTGTCCGCCCTTCATCTGCCATGCGGCGCAGGGTGTGCATCATTTTCTTTTCGAGTCCGGGGTCGAGACCGGATGTGGCTTCGTCGAGATAGATTAGTTTGGGATCAGCTAGCAACTCCGCGGCGATGCTGACGCGTTTGCGCTGCCCGCCGGAGAGTTGGGAAATACGCGTCTTACGGATCACTTCGGTATTCATAGAGACCGTATCGAGAACCGCGTCGATGCGGCGGGCGCGTTCGTCCGCGGTCAGGCTGGAGGGAAGTCGGAGGCGCGCCGCGTAATCCAGCGCTTTTTCGACGGTCAGACTGGTATGCAGGATGTCCGATTGAGGCACGTATCCCAGTTGTGAGCGGAAGCTGTCGTAATCTCGATAAAAGTCGAAACCGTTCAGGCGCACCTGTCCATCGCCGCGGCGGATGCCGATCAACGCATTGAGCAGGGTGGATTTTCCCGCGCCGCTCCCACCGACCAGCCCAATGAACTCGCGCGGCAAAACGGAAAGATTCACATCATCGAGAATGCGCCGCTTGCCATTCTTTGTCTTCACATCCTTCGAGAGTCCGCTTGCATCCAGTCGCATGCCGCTGCTTTCATAAGGCACGAGCTGCCCGTTTTGAAAGAGCAGGAGATATTTGCTGATGCGGATCAGATCCCCTTCTTGCAACTCAGCCCGTTTGATCTGCTCATCGTTTACGAATGTGCCATTACTGCTATCGAGGTCTTCGATGATATATTTTTCATCGACCTTCCGGATGATCGCGTGCCTGCGCGAGACTTGAGGATGATCGAGGAACAGATCGCAATTTTCAAGACGCCCGATCAGGATCATGCTGGACTTTGTAATGTGGGTAGCCTGCCCAGTTTGGATCATCCCCGCGACCGAGTCGGCGCGGCCCACAGGGTTGATAAACGTCAGCCCGATCGAAACACCATATTGATCGTCGCCGATGCGCACGATGGACTCGTTCACAAGTGGATACTCTTGCTCTGGGTTGAGGGATTGATTATTGAGCAACGTACCGTTCGTACTCTTCAAATCACGGATGAAGAACCCCGTCTCTTTTTTCAGGACTTCGGCCTGCGTGCTCGATACGAAGCGCAGAGTCTCAGGGACGCGCAGGTCCGCTTCCGCGCCGCGCCCGATGATGATCTTGTCTTTTGTTATCGGGAAATAATTCGTGGTGCCGTTATGCCAGCGGATCTTGAAATGAGGCTTGTTCGAGGGCGATTCGCTGGATAACCCCAACGAGGGTGGGAGGGTGGCATGGGCCTCTTCCTCCAGTTGATCGAGAATCGATTCACTCCCCAATTGGAACTCAATGCGGACTTCCTGTCCCTGGTCACCCTGACCGATACGAATTTCATCTCTATCTCTGAGATAGACATCTTTCGCATAAATCCCATTGACCAATACCCCGTTGCGGCTGCCCAGGTCGATCAGCCGGTAGCCATCCTTTTCATGCCGAATTTCCAGGTGTCTGCGTGAGACCGATTGGAAGAGATCAGGTAGCACGATGTCATTGCCGTCCTTGCCGCGCCCGATGCGTGTGCTTTCTCCCAGGCGTACTATTTCCTGCCGCTCATCAGGCCAGTGAATGACGATCTGTGTATGCTTAAGGAACAGCGTTCCCTTGCGTTCCGTCACGTTCTACTCCGCAGGTTGAATAATGATAATATTCTAGTCTAATGAAGCAAACTGTTGGTCGAGTAGGCGGTGTTATGCCGCCGTACACTGCACCGCACTGCGTTCGGTGCAGTGCAGGTGTCGAGACCAAAACTACTATGCAAACAAAAGATTTCTCCAGAAGCTGTGGTCTCGATATGCCCTTCGGATTTCACTCAGGGCTACTCGACCACCAGAACTTGCCAGAATTCTAAAACTCTTGGGTAATCAGATAATATTATACGGTTTTTCAAAACTTTAGAATCACAAAGGTATTACATTATGACCGATGTATCGCTAGAAGACATCAGGAAACTTGTAGGATTGCAGCTTGGCATCCGTCTCGTTGACGAACATGCCAGGCTAGTCGAGGACCTGGGAGCTGAGTCTGCAGATGTGGCCAATCTCGTCGCGGCAGTGGAGGAAAAATACCACATCGTCGTCAAAGAATCGGAAATCGCGAAAATTTTTACACCGGCCGATTTATTTGAGCTCGTAAACAAGCATCTGTCATTGCGTGGTCCGGTGGTCGAGTGACCGCAGGTCGTATCGAGACCACATTGGAAAGGTGAACTTGGAGCCTCATACTCTTATCGAAATGCTCGAAGCTCGCGCAAGTACATCAGGGGAGAAAACCGCGTTCACATTCCAAGGAGATCCGACTTCTTTTCAGAACTTATGGAATCACATCAACCAATTCGCTTCGGCACTTATGGAACGAGGAATTGCCCACGAGGAGCGCGTCGTCATTGCATTGCCAAATGGGGCAGCGTTCCTCTTTGCATTTTATGGCGTCCAGCGCGCGGGGGGAATCGCTGTGCCTCTATTCCCGGATTCTGGCGCGGACCGGATTGAGTCCATTGCGAAGTCATGTGAAGCAAGATTTGTCGTGTTACCTGAAGATTCTCCGAACATCCATGAACTCAACTCAAAAGGTTTTAGCTGCATCACCATCCCTGAAACGGAACACGTCGAAATAAAAACTGAATTTCCGGAAGTCAAGCCTGAGGATATTGCTTTTCTGCAATACACCTCCGGCAGCACAGGCAACCCGAAAGGCGTGATGCTGACTCATGCCAATCTACTCACCAACATGCATCAGATGATCGCGGGGATGCAGATCACCGAGCAGGATATTTTTGTCAGTTGGCTGCCGGTCTATCACGACATGGGATTGATTCTCATGACGATGGTTCCATTTTATCTCGCGGCAGATGTATATCTTTTGCCCGCAGATTTACGCAGCCTTCGAGACTGGTTCAAGACCATCCGCGACTCGCGTGGGACTTTTACCGCGGCTCCCGATTTTGCTTATCGTCTCTGCCTCAGGCATGTGGATGCCCTGCGCGAGTTTGACATCAATAGTTTACGTGTAGCGCTCAACGCGGCAGAACCTGTCCGTGCCGCGACGATCACGGGATTCGAATCGGCGTTCGAGTTGAATCATGTCATGGTCGCGGGCTATGGCTTGGCCGAAGCGACAGTCGGCGTCAGTATGTGGACTCCGCAGACTCCCGCACGTGTTGATGTGAATGGGTTGGTCTCGGTTGGTCATCCGTTTCCCGAAGTAGAAGTCAAAATATTGAAGGAGGATCCATCGAGTGAAATTGGCGAGATCCTTATCAAGAGCACGGCAAATTCAAAAGGATATTTCAACAACCCGGTAGAAACTGCAGCATTGTTCGAGAAAGATGGTTATATCCACAGCGGTGATTTGGGCTATCTCGACGAGGATGGATATTTATTTATCGTCGGGCGCAAGAAGAACATCATCAAACACGCAGGGGAGACGATTGCTCCTCAAGAAATCGAGGAAACCATCGACGCGATTCAGGGCGTGCGATATTCAGCCGTAGTCGGCATCGACCGCGGTCGCGTGGAGGGCGAGCAGGCATATGTGTTCGCGGAAGTGCGCGAGAAGCTAGATGTTTCCGAATGGGGATATGAATTGACTTTGGAAATCGTGCAGCGAATCCATGATCGTTTAGGATTTCGACCTGCGCGCGTCTATCTGGTCAAGCCGCGCACGATTCCCAAAACTCATAATGGCAAGATACAACACGTTCAATTGAAGAATCTGTATTTGAATGGAACGTTACGCGAGCAGGGAATGATTTTGTATCCAGAGTTTTGACCTGTATCTTTTGCTCAGGTAGCGTCCTTTACGAAGTATCCTGTGGGACGCCTCCGAGGACTGCGGCGAGAGTAATTTTAGATTTGCACTAAATAGTAATAACCCGCCTTAAACGATTAACTCTCATGCTCAACGCGCCGCAGGTAACGAGATCCAACTTGCTTGGCAACGCAATTTGATTGAGATCATACCGTGGCAAGGTCATGAGATGGGAACCATGCGCGGAGAAAATGCTGCCTGTCCGCGTCGTCATGGCTGTCTTGAACCCGCTTTCCGCGGCAATGTGGAATTCCCGCGCTCCCGCTTCAGGCCGGTTGCCAAAAGGATATGCAAAATGATCGATTCGTTTGCCAAGTTTCGCTTCGAGGATTCGCTTGGATTCAAGGATTTCATATAGCACTTCTTCATCGCTTAAACTGCTAAGCACATAATGATTTGCAGTATGTGCCCCCAACGTCACGAGCGGATCTGAGGCTAATTGCTTAAGATGTTCCCATGTGAGAGTGACTTCATCTATTTTGCGCAAAAGATCCATGTTGTTCGCGAGAAGGACAGATTTTGTCAACTGAGCGCGTTCCAAGACATTCGCAAATTTGAAAAGTTTTCTTGTGATTGCATAGGCGCGGGATTTACCTTCACTCGTTGCGCAATCGAAATCATAAAGCTGTCCGTTGTGTTCATACGTCAGTCGTTCGCGGTCGAGGATCAAATCTTCGAGGAGATACCACCAAAGGACAGCCGTCCGTTCGGGGAAGCAGGTGCTGACATTTATCGTAAAAGGAATATTGTGCCTTTTGAAGATTGGATAGGCATAACTTAAGTTGTCGATATAGCCATCATCGAACGTGAAGAGGACAAAAGGTTGATCAGCTTTTTTCGCGCCTGTTAAGAATTGATATAAATCGTCTACCGAATAAACGCTGTAATTGCGCCGCGCAAAATAGTGGATGGTCTGTTCGAGCGCTTCGGGTGTGACTTCTAAACTGGCATGTCCGTGAATACGCGGACGAGACACTTCAGGTAGAACGCGATGGAACATCAGGATGACGCCCGCGCCCCCATAGATCGGGCGGAGGAAGGGCGCGACGATCCGCAACACAGAGTCGCCTCGGCTCATAAGTTCAGCACCTGCAGCTCGCAATACATCGTGTCCATCTCTTCTACAATTACGGTTTTTGAACGAAATAGCCGCATCTGTCGCTGCGGAATAGTAATGGAAAACGGGAGTGAAGCATCACCAAGAAAATGGTCTCCGACCATCAATCCCATTGCGCCCGTACGCAGACATAATGATACCAACACATGGCGAATGTGTTTAAGAAACACATCCTGCCCGCTCAAATAATGCACTTCAAGGACGGGCAGGCGCTTGCGGTGTACTTTCTTGAAACAAATAAGCGATACACCCTCCGTTGCTTTCAAGAGTACGAATGGATACTTGAAGTCGCGGTGATCTTCGAAGACGCGGCGGTCGCTTGTACCGAGCAATGAGACAATTCGAGAATAATCAAAGATGAGTTCACAGTCACCACCAAATGCGGGAGCAGGCAAAAGAATCTTGAGCCTTCTATCCACCGCCTGGAAATCAAACTTCGTTAACATGGACGCCACTCGATTGCCTGTAAAATTCGTGACGGTCACATCCTTCATGCGTAACACTTGAAAGAGCAAAGGCAGACCCTCACTACGATATTCCTCTTTGACGATCCATGTACAAAGATTGCAGAATTTTTCTTTTCGCCCATTGATCTCGCGTATACTGAACAATGTACCGAGATAGCCAACCGCTTGACCATTTTCTTCAAGCAGAAAACCCACGTGTGACTCATTACTTCCCCAGCGTGGAATAAATAACTTTTGAAATTCTGCTTTTGAGGGGCGAGGTTCCTGGAAACTGCTGAAAAGGGGATAGACGTGATCGAAGTCTTCAGGTGTGGCTTTGCGGATGGTGGGCATTAATTTTCACGCTCGAGCCGCCGTCCTCAGCGGCACTTTCCGTCAACCCTTGCGCCGTCCTCGGCGCAAGGAGCAAATTGGCTTAACTATTTTGCCTTCGCCCGCATCTTTTTGAATCGTTCGCTGTGCAATTCTGCGTCAACAATATTGATCTTGACCGGGACCTTGAAGGCGGGCATATGTCCGCGGCAATATTTTTTGATGCGCAATATGGCTGCCTTCGTATCTTCCGGCTCGCGTAGTAGCACATTTGCACAGACGATATTTCCCATGATAGGATTCTTCTCACCATAGACGGTTACCTCAGAAACATTCTCAATTTGCTGGATGACCGACTCTACATCAGCAGGGTAGACCTTTTCTCCGCCGACGTTGATCAACTCTGAGCGGCGGCCCAAAATGCGGAAATATTCGCCGTCCACTTCGACCTCATCACCTGTGATGAACCAGCCATCTTCCGTGAACGGGCTTGGTGCGTTGAGATATCCCAGCATGACTGATTCTGCTTTGATCTGTAATG
>Ga0081539_10006602_pt1 | contig 11019 bp, 7 predicted proteins | sample TabmetS4T2R2_FD_71023 | JGI IMG/M metagenome (GOLD analysis project Ga0081539, IMG submission 71023) | Tabebuia heterophylla rhizosphere microbial communities from the University of Puerto Rico - S4T2R2 | ecosystem: Host-associated > Plants > Roots > Rhizosphere ... | reverse complement strand
CACGAGGTTCAGCGGACTCGAGCGCTCCCGTCGGATGGCGGTTCCTTCCGCCTCCGCCGCCGGCGCAGACGCGCCCCGTCGCTCGCGAGCCACGAGCGGCGCCAGCGCCGCCGCCGCTCCCAGCGGCCACCAGGCCACGCCCCGAATGGCATAGGCGCCGATGGCAGCGAACAGGCCGAGCGCGAGGAGCGTGGGCCAGGGCGTCGCTCGGCCCCGTCGGGCGAGGACGAGGATCACGAGGGCAACCGAGGCGAAGAACAGCAGCCCGGGGACGGTCCGAAGGGTCGTCGGCTCCCACTCGCTGATCCGGCTCGTGACGAACGCATTCGTCGACAGGCCGGCGGCGTATGCCCAGACGCCGCCCAGGAACGGGTTGACGAACGCCGCGGCGGCCGCCAGGACCGAGACGACGAGGAGTCGATGGCGACCCTTGGCTCGGTCATGGACGTCCTGGAGCCAGGCGAGGCTTGCGATCACCGGGCCGAGGAAGAACGAGCCGTGGACGTTGGCCCAGACGGCGACGACCACGGGGATCAGCCAGACGAGCGATCGCTGGCCGCCGCTGTCGGATCGGCGATGCGCGACGAGCGCGAGCGTCAGGGCCGCCAGGACCATCCCGAAGAGCTGCGGCCGGAGAGCCAGGGCCACCGCGCTCACGACGAACGCCGCCAGCGTCAGCCAGGCGGCCCGGCGCAGGTCGTGGGTTCCCCGCCGGCACGCCTCGAACAGGAAGCCGAACGTGAGCCCCACGAGGAGCGCGCGAAGGAGCGCGAGTCCCGTCCAACCGGCCACTCGATAGATGCCGGCCATGATCACCTGGGCGCCCCACTGCTGGTTCAGCCACGGCGCGCCGGCCGCGGTGAATGTCCACGTGTCGACCGTGGGGATCCGTCCCGTGTCGAGGAACTCGCCACCCGCTCGGAGGTGGTAGGCGAGGTCGACGGCGGACAGCCCCGCGATGAACGCGGCGAGGACCGGCAGCCCGACCGCCAGGAACGCCCAGAGCTGGGCCATCGTGAGCCCGCGCCGGGTCGTGGCGGCGGTCATCGTGGCCACGCCCGCGGTCATGCGGCGGCCTCCAGGCGGCGGACGAGCCGCCCCGCCAGCTCGATCGAGTAGTTCTGGCCCCGGTCGTGCGGGAAGACCTGGAACATGCTCGCGACGAACAGGTTCGGGATCGGCGTCTCGAACGGCGGGATCCGTTTCCGGAAGCCCGGGGTGACGACGGGCTGGGCGAAGCGGGCACCGAACGACCAGCGCTCCGTCACCCATGACGGATCGAACGCCGGGTTCAGGCCGCGGATGGCCGGCAGGTAGCGCGCCAATGTCTCGTCCGCGTCCTCCCCGAACAGCCGGTCGTCGTGCGGGACGTAGTTGCCGAGGTAGACGAGATGACGCCCGCCGTACGCGGCGGGCGGGAGCATCGCCGTGTGCTCGACGACCGCCAGGAAGGGGCTGCCCGGGTCCGCAACGCCGATCCAGTAGCGACCGGTGAGGGGACGGTCGAGGGCGACGATCAGGCAGTGCGCGCCGAGGGCGTCCGGCGGAGCCGGGGCCGGCGGCGCGTCCGCGAGCCGCGGGTCCTTGACGAGCGACAGCGTGAGGTGGCCGGGCAGGGTCGAGATCAGCCGGTCGACGGTCGCCTCACGCCCGTCGCCGGCGCACACGGTGATCGTCGCCCCCCGCGGCTGGATCTCGGCCGCCCGGAAGCCCGTCGTCACCTCGCCGCCATGGGCCGCGATCCGCTCGGCGAGGCGGCTGTAGAGCTGGTGGAAGCCGCCGTCGATGTAGCCGAGCTGCTTCGTGCGGTCGTGGATGCGCGCCCACAGCCAGGCCATCGAGACATCGTCCGCGGCGTCCCCGAACTTGCCCCGCAGGAGGGGCTCCCAGACGACCCGATAGGCCCGCCGGCCCATCACCCGGGTCAGCCAGCGTCCGGCGCTGACATCCTCGAGCGGGCCCGAGCTCGGCAGCGCCTTGAGGAGCGCGACGCCGGCGCCCAACCGGACCCGGTCGGCCATGGGCAGGCCGCTGAACCGCAGGACGGCCGCCGGCGTGTCGAACGGCTCGACCTTGCCGCCCGACAGCATCGCGGTCTCCGGCTCGTGCCAGCGGAGCGCGTCGCCCAGGCCGAGCTCGTGGATGAGCGCGGTGATGTGCCGGTCCGACCGGAAGATGTGGTGGTAGAACTTCTCGAGCCAGATCCCGGGCGCCACCTGGAAGCTGCCCGCCAGCCCGCCGACGCCGTCGCCCGCCTCCAGGATCGTGACCTCGCGACGCCGCTCGAGCAGCCGGAGCGCCGCGGTCATCCCGAGGACGCCCGCGCCGATGACGCCGTACCTCACCGGGCCGGCTCCGCGATCCCGGCGGGCGGTGTCGCGCCGTTCGCGGGACGCGGCCGCTCGGCTGGTCGGCGGGCCTCGCGTCGGCCGACGACCACCACGGCGACGAGAGCCAAGCCAAATTCGACGGTGTAGGCCCAGAGCGGGACGAACGAGCCGATCGGCCAGAACTGGACGATGAGGATCCCTGCGGCCCACCACTGCCCGCGGTCGAGGAGCCAGGCCACCGGCAGCGCCAGGATCAGGGCGTAGTGGGTCCAGACGATGGGGGCGACGACCTGGCTCGCGACCACGGCCACGAGAAAGCCGGGTGCCGCCGGGAGCAACCGGGCGCCGAGGACGGTGAGCGCGATGATGATGACGGCGCTCGCGAGCTGGATCGTTCCGGCAACGGCGGGGTCGAGACCGGCCTGCCGGACGACGGCGCCGATCGCGACGTTGCCCTCGGCCCCGCCGGCGTCGGACATCGCCCGGAGGACGGTGACCATGCCGGGCCAGTCGGCGAGGCCCACGACGGCCGCAGCGGCGGCCACGGCCGCGATCACGCCGGTCATGACCGTGAGCGACTGCCAGGCTCCGCGGCCGAGCAGCCAGAGCGCGACGATCGCGGGCTGGAGCTTGACGAGCGTTCCGAGGGCGACCGCGCCACCGACCACCTGCGGGCGGTCGAGCGCCCGCCACGCGAGGACGAAGAGCAGGAGGAGGATCGGCGCGACCTGCCCGATCCGAACGCCAAAGACGAGCGGCCAGCTGATCCCGGTCAGCAGAAGGATGGCCCAGCGGACCGCAGGGCGAACGGGCATCAGGGCGATCGCCGCGATCCAGCACGCGCTCAGGAAGCCCGCCCACAGCCAGGTCGCTGCCGTGAACGGGAAGGGGCTCAACGGCGCGGCGACGAGGACGAACGGCGGCGGGTACTGATACGTGCCGCAGGTGCCGGTCGCGGTCACGGTCAGGTCGTAGATCGGCTGACCGGCGAGCCATCGATGGGCGGCGGTGTAGTAGGCGGAGAAATCGCACCCGAACGAGTTGCGGGCGGTAACGAGGGCGTAGCCGAGGTACGTGGCCACGACGGCGACGATCGCCGCCATCCCGAGGCGCGCGCGGAGCTGGCTGGTCACGCCGGCCCGGTCGCGACTGCCGCGCCGGGGTCGGCCGACACGGGTTCGTCGGCGCGAGCGGCCCGACGCTCCGGAAGGAACGGCGCGGCAAGCGCGAGCAATCCGACGAGCCCGCTCGCGTACAGCGCCGGCGTCCCGAGGACCGCTCCGAGCACGCCGAGCCCGAAGCTCAAGCGCGGCCAACGATCGCCGGTCGCGGCCGACGCGACGGTGGCTGACGCCAGGAACACGTACGAAGCCGGTCCGATGCCCGTCCAGCCAGAGAGGCTGAGCGGCGTCGGGTTGTTCGAGGGAACGACGCGAAGATAGTCCACGAACGACTCGATCCCGGCGCCAAGGAGGCTGACGAGACCGATCACGCCAAAGGTCCCGATTCCAACGCCGATCGCGCGCAGGTTGCGGCGGCCGGCCAGCCAGCCGGCAAGGGCGATCGGAGCGAGCTTCACCGCCGCTGCGGTTGCCACGAGTGCACCGATCCAGCCTCGATCGCGGTGGATCCAGAGCAGGACGTACATCGCCGGGATGAACGCGTTGGCGTTCGCAACCGCGAGCTGCTCGCCGATGGCATGGGACAGCAGGAACACGAGGAGAACCATCCTCGGGCCGACCCGGACGACGAGGAAGACGACGGTTCCTAGCAGCGCAATCCATGTCGCTGCGATCCACAGCTGCCAGCCGAACGGGAGCGCGGCGAGCGGTCGCCACACCACGGCGATGGGGGGTGGCGACAGGAGCGCGGCCGTGAACAGGCTCGGGATGACGAGGACGGGTCGATCGCCCGGCTGGAGACGGTACAGGTCGTGGCCAGCGTTCAGTCGTTCGCCGGCCGCCAGATACGAGGTCGCATCCGTGAACGGGTCCATGAGGTTGCCCGGCTGGTCATAGACCTCGAAGTTCGCACGGACCCACCACAACGGCGCTCCGATCGCGATGACGAGCATCAGCACGTCGAGCATGCGCCGGATCCGGGTCGATCCCTTCCTGAGCGGGACGGGGCGCTCGGTAGTGGTGGCGCTCATGAAGGTGGCCGGTCCCTCGCGGGAGGCGTGCCGCATGCCTCCCGATCACCCCGTGGTTCGCGGCACCTCGCGGGATGCTAGACCCTGCGGTGCGCGTCCGCACCGGCCCGATGGTCCTAATCGGGCGTTCAGGTCAGCTCGCGGCGGACTCCGCCAGGCGCACCGCCCGAGCTCCTTCGTCGTAGATCTGCTCGATCGCCTTGACCATCAGCTCGATGCAGAACCGGTCGTGGACGAGGTCGTGGCCGGCGCGCGCGATCGTGTCCGCGAAGGCGTGCTCCTTGAGCAGGCGCACGATCGCGGCCGCGAGGGCGACGGGGTTGTCGTGCGGGACGAGCAGACCCGTGACGCCGTCCTCGATCATCTCCGGGATCCCGCCGACGTCGCTCGCGACGACCGGCCGCGACAGCGCCATCGCCTCGAGGATCGAAAGCCCCTGGGCCTCGCGCCAGGAGGGCAGGACCGCGACGTCGAGGGCGGCCGTGACCGCCGGGACGTCGTCGCGACGCCCGGTGAAGACCACCCGGTGGGCAACCTTGTGCGCGGCCGCGAGCTGCTCGAGCGCGTCCCGGCGCGAGCCCTCGCCGATGATCAGGAGGTACGCGTCCGGGACCTTGCGCAGGACGTGCGGCCAGGCCTCGATGAGGGTCTGGTGGCCCTTCTCGGGCTCCAACCGCGCCACGACCCCCACGATCTGCGAGCCCGGCTCCATCCCGTACTCGTCGCGCAGCGTGCAGCACGGCTCCTGGTGGTCGTAGCGCTCCAGATCCACGCCGTTGTAGATCAGCCGGACGGGCGCGCCGGTCCGGTGCTCGTCGGCGATCTTCCGCTCGATCGAGCGCGAGACCGCGATCACCTGGTCCATGGAGGGGGTGAGGCGGCGGAGGAGATCGCGGTCCGCGACCGAGCGGACCCGCGACGAGTGCACGGTCGAGACGACGTACGGCCGGCGGTGGCCGGCGTCCTCGAGCAGGATCGCCGCCTGGGTCCCGATCACGTCCGCCCGGTACATGTGGGTGTGGATGACGTCGGGCCGAACGAGGGCAAGATGCGCAGCGAGCAGCCGGACCGCGGCGTCGTCATCGGGCTCATCGATCACCGTGACGTCGACTCCGTGGCGCTGGAGCTTGCGGACGGCGCTTCCGTTCGAGAGCGACACGACCGACGCCTCGTAGTGGGCCTGGTCGATCCGCGTCATCAGCCCGAACAGGTGCTCCTGGGCGCCGCCGTTCGTGCCCGTCGCGAGGATCTCGACGACCCGCACGCGCTTGGGGCCTGGCAGTGGGAAGTGCTCGATCGGGGCCAGGCACGGATCCCAGGACGGCGCGCCGCCCATCAGGCCACGTCCTCGTCACGCCGGACCAGGAGCCGCTGGATCGGCTCGTCGACTGCGCCCCACTCGTACTTGTACGGCTCGTTCCCGCGCAGGAAGTCGAACCGGCTCTTGCCCAGCTCGATCGCCATCCGGAGCGACTCCGCGGCGAGCAGTACCCCGGGCGACAGCTCCCGCGCATCCGGATCGATGCCTGCGTTGTAGAACATCAGGCTGTCGCCGGCGTCCACGAGGATGCCCGCCGCGATCCGCCGCTCCCCGACCGTCAGGAACAGGAGCGCCACGGGCCCGTCCGGGCCTGTCTCCTCGACCCAGCGCCGGATGAAGACCCGGCTCGCTTCGCCACCCGGCGTGGGCGGGAACAGTCCGTCCTCGCCCCACCGCCTCTGGTGCAGCTCGATGAAGTCCTCGAGGTCGTCGAGTGGCGTCGCGGACCGCGCCAGGCGGACCTCGCCCCACGCCTCGGCCCGGCGGAGCTTGCGCCGGATCTCGTGGCGGCTCTTCTTGTCGAGGGTCGAGAGGTAGCCCTCGAAGTCGGCGACGGCTGGGATCCGGACGACCGGGCAGACGTCCTCGCGCTCGAGGCGCACGCTCCAGGCGTTCGCGGCTTCACGGGCGCCGAACGCCGCCGCGAGAGCGTCGGCGGTCGGGTCGCCGCATCGCAGCCGGCGAAGGTCGATCGCATCCCACGGCTTCGGGTGGGTGGGATCGCCCGCTCGCGAATCGGCGAGGTGGTCGGCCAGGGCGTCCGAGACGGCCGGCAGGTCGCCGGGTGATGCGAGGATCGTCGCGTAGTCCGCGTGGTAGCTCGCGCCGAAGAACACGGCCTTCGCGCTGGCCGGCACCGGCGTGAGCGCCGAGGCGTCGCCGTGGCGGATCTTCGAGGCGGTCGCCGCGTCCGTCGCCTCCACCTCGTGGCGATGCATCAGCGGCACCAAAGCGACCGGCTCACCTGCCTCCGCGCCGCCGGCGGTGCTGGCGCGGGCCTTGACGATCAGGGTCTGATCGTGGGCGCTGGCGCCGTACGCATCCCACCACGCCCGCTGGAACGACCAGCTCGAGAAGGGCGTGGCCCACGGGTTGCGCGCCGCGAGGCGGTCCCAGGTGGCCCGTGGCACCGCGCCGAACGCGCACGGCTCCACCCGGAGGGCGCGCGCATCCCCGGGCGCATCGGTCGGGGTCTGTGGTTGCGGGGCCTGTCCGGCGTGGAACGAGCCCGGACAGGCAGGCTCCACGTCTGGAGCGTGCGTGGTCACCGGCGGAGGATAGCACCGGCTTCGGTCAACCCATTGCGGACGCAACGGCCTGCGAGACGCTGCAACGACGTGGCAGCTTGGCCCTGCGGAGTCAGCCGGCGGCGGCTCGGCGCCTGAACAGCGGCGGCATCGGCGGCAGGTTCGGCAGGCGTCCGTCGCGATAGGCGACGGCAGCAGCCACCCAGAAGAGGAGGAAGCTCATCCCGTACATGGCGGGCAGGGCCCATCCGGTCGCGACCGGGATCGTCCACGATCGACCGGTTCGTGCGCCCCAGAAGACGAGGAGGACGGCCGTCGGCAGCCGGATCCCGATCGGGACGAAGAACGTGGGGAGGGGCGGGTCCGCCGTCGTGTAATTGCCCGTCACGAATCGGGCGAAGGCAAACCAGAGCTCCGGCGCGGCGACGAACGACGCGAACATGACGGCGCCCGTCACGATGACCGGCCGGCTCGCCGCGGGCCAGTCCCCGCGCAGCGGGTGCCACCACCATCCGACGGCCGTGGCCACCTTCGTCAGGAGCAGCGCCGCGAAGAGGCTCGGCCGTCGGAAGGCCACCAGGCTCGCCGCCACGAGCAGCCATTGCAGGTTTCCCAGCAGTGCGTAGTCGAGGAAGACGGCAGGCTCCGCGGGGCCGATCTCGAGGTAGTGCGGGACGCCGAGGAGGAGGAGCGGGATCGCCAGGGTCCGGACGCTGAACCACATCGCCCAGAACGTGGCGACCGTGAGCAGGATCGCGAACGCGGACCAGCCGATCGGTTGGAGGAGCGCGGACGCCTGGGCGACTGGCGGCGGGTAGAACAGGTAGCCGAGCTCAACCTCCTGCCAGTGCTCGGGGTAGAGCCGGTCTGACGTCCCGGCCGCCCAGTACGTCATGACGTCGGCAGGCGCGAAGGAGCCGCGGGTCGCGATCGCGACGCCGACGATGAGCCCGACCAGGAGCATCGCGTCGCGGTGGACGTTCGGCGTCCACTCGATTCCGAGCCGGCCGAGGCGAAGCGGCTGGCGTGGATGGGCGGCCGTGAGCGCGCCCATCGACAACGATCGGATCCGAGTCGCGACCGCCATGGTCCGGCATCCCCAACCTGCCGATACCGCTCGGAGCCCCGAGCTCCCTCGCGGGCCGAGGCCGCGCTGTGACGGCGCGACCGTGGACTGCGGAGCATAGTCGGATCGTCCGGGTCGGGGATAGCCCGTTCGGCGACTCCGCCACGGCAGTGGTGATCCGCGTCACCACAGGGGTCGCAGGAAGCGCAGCAGGTCGAGGAAGTCGTCGGTCATCGGGTCGACCGTGGCGGGTAGGACCGTCCAGCCGGCCCCGATGAGCCGGGCCCGAGTAGGCTCCGAGGCGGTGACCACGACGGCGTCGGTGATCGCGGCCCCGGCGTCGCGCTCGGTCGGGGTCGGCAGGTAGACGCGGCGGAGGGCCGGGACGCCGTTCGCTTCCGCGGCCGCACTGACCGCCGGCGACAGGTCGTAGTACCGGTTCGAGACGTGGACGAGGACGATCCCGCCCGGCCGGACGACGCGGAGGTATTCCGCCATCGCCTCCTTCGTGAGGAGATGCGCTGGGATCGCGTCGGACGAGAAGGCGTCGACGAGGAGGGCGTCGTACGTTCCCGAGGCGACGTCGAGGAGCGACAGCCGCGCGTCGCCGATCACGATCCGGGTCGGCGCCGCCGCGCCACTGAGGTACGTGAAGTAGTCCGGGTTCGAGGCGACATCGGCCACGAGCGGATCGATCTCGAAGATGTCCATGGACCAGCCGGGCTCGAGGTAGGTCGCCACGGCGCCGGCGCCGAGCCCCACGGCGGCGACGGCATGGCCCGCCCCGTCTGCCGCCAGGGTCCGGAAGACGTCGCCGAACGGGCCGGGCCGGGCGTAGTAGGCCTCGGGAACACGGGCGAGGGCCGGGTCCGTTGACTGGACGCCGTGGGTCGTCGTGCCGTTCAGGAGGACCGTGAACGTCGTGCCCGCTGGGCGGAGGACCGTCGTGACCCCGAAGAAGCTCCGGTCGCGGAATACCGCCGCCGGCTGGAGGACGATCAACGCGAGAGCCAGGACGCACGCCGTCGAGACGGCGAGGAACATCGGCTTGCCACCGAACAGGAGGATGACCCCGCCCACGAGCAGCCAGCGAACACCCGCCTCGATGCCGATCGCCCGCTCAGCGACGAGGAACGCTGCGAGAGCGAGGGCGCCGAGCGCGAACGGCCCGAGTCGTGATGGCGCGCCCCGGACGAAGGCCGCGAGCCCTGGGCCCGACCGGCTGGGCGCCACCTCGCCCGATCGGGCGTCGGGCGAGGTGTGCCCCACGGCGAGCGCGACCAGCGCGAGGACGAGGAGGATCGGCAGCTCCCAGACGCCCGGGAAGAGGATCGGGGCCGCGATCGCGACGAAGATCGCCGCCAGCGCTCCGCCGATCGAGACGAGCAGATAGAACTCGGTCAGGTGCCCGGCCGGCGGGCGATCGAGCGCCAGCCGGCCGTGGAGCGCGGTCGCGACGATCGCGAGGCCGCCGTACATCAGGAGGACGAGTGGGAGGATCGGCCAGGCGCCCGCCGAGCCCGTGGGCACCCACATCAGGGTGATCGCGGCGGGCGCGAGGGCGACGGCGACCGGCACGACGCGGCGGCCCCGCTCCGAGAACGCGAGGATGAACGACGCCAGGTAGATCGCGAGGGGAATGAGCCAGATGAGTGGTGCCGAGACGAGGTCCGTGGCGATGTAGGTCGTCACGGCATTCAGGAGTCCGGACGGAACGGCGGCATACAGGAGCCAGCGCAGACGCCGCCGGGTCGGAATCTCCGCCGCGGGCAGATCTGCGCCTGCCGCGGTCGTCCGGCGCTCTGACTCGGGAAGCGTCCGAGCCCACACGGCACACGCGACGAGCGTGACCGCCAGAAGCGCGTAGCCGGCGGCCCAGATCCCCCGCTGGGCAGCAAGCCCCAGGCGCGGCTCGACGAGGAACGGATAGGCGAGGAGCGCCGCGAGCGAGCCGGCGTTGCTGAGCGCGTACAGCCAGTAGGCGTCGCCGCGCGTTTCGTGCCCCCAGGCCCTCGCCGCCCAGGCCGACAGGAGCGGCGTGGTCGTCGTCAGGACGAGCGCCGGCAGCCCGATCAGCGCGAGCAGGATCCCGAGGAGGTTGGCCGCGTCGGGGACCCCCGCGATCCGCAGGTCCGCGACGCTGTCCGGTGCGAGCGCCAGCGCGACGCCGGCCGCGGCCACGAGCGCGAGATGCACGATCGCGCCCCGCCGCGTGCCCAGGCGCGTGATGGAGACGTGCCCGTACGCGTAGCCGAGGAGCAGGACGACCTGGAAGAAGCACAGCGTCGTCGCCCAGACCGCCGGCGTCCCGCCGAATGAGGGGAGCACCAGCCGTCCGATCATCGGCTCCCCGAGGAAGAGGAGGAACGCCGACCAGGCGATCACCCCGCCGAGCGCGAGGACGCGGCCGGACGGCAGGATGCGGCTGCCCGCATGGCTCGGCACGGCGACCCCAGCCTCGAGGCCAGCCCCCGGTTCGATCACGTTGGCCATCGTCGCGGGCGGCCCGGGGGCGTCAAGTGGGAAGGTCGGGGGACGGGCGACGCTCGCCACGCCCCGGGATCAGCCCGGCTGTCAGCGAGGGGTGAGCGGGATCAGCGACCCTGGCCCGGCCTCGAGCGACTTCGAGAACGCACGTCGCAGGAGGAAGTATTCGGGCAGCGGATGGTCGTCGGTGATCAGCGGCCCGGATCCCGTGAACCGATCGATCTGATCGTCGGCGATCCAGCGGAGCTGGGCGATCTGCGCGATCCAGCCGTCGATGGCGTGGGCCGGCGAGTCGTAGGCGGACGAGATGTCCTCGAGGACGCCGGGGCGACCCAGGACGGCCCGCGGCGTGGCATCGTCGAAGGTCATCGGCTGATCCGCGCCGAGCATGCTAATCCCATACTGGCCCGGTCCGC
>Ga0081539_10006601_pt1 | contig 11020 bp, 8 predicted proteins | sample TabmetS4T2R2_FD_71023 | JGI IMG/M metagenome (GOLD analysis project Ga0081539, IMG submission 71023) | Tabebuia heterophylla rhizosphere microbial communities from the University of Puerto Rico - S4T2R2 | ecosystem: Host-associated > Plants > Roots > Rhizosphere ... | reverse complement strand
TCAGCTAAGTCTTGCTTTTAAGAACAATCATTTTTCAGTGTTGGTGCCGAAGGGGGGACTCGAACCCCCACGAGTTGCCTCACACGCCCCTCAAACGTGCGCGTCTGCCAGTTCCGCCACTTCGGCATGAAGTGAAGCCGTTGGAAGGCTGCGGCTATTATAGCCGCAATCGATTTCAAAAAAGCACGAGCATAACGCTCTTAGTTCATCAACGTGAGTTCATTAACGTGAGTGACGCTAGTTGCCCGTCCATTACGTACACCTTGGTACCTAAGCTTCGACTACTTGCTCGCCGCGGGTGATGCCGCCGGCGCACTCGTTGGTGAAGTTGCCGGTGCGATGGGTATTGTCTGTTGTGCCGGTGCCGGAGTTGGACTCGGACTAGCTACCGGCGCGCTCGCGGGCGCCGAGGACAACACCGATCGTGAACCCGATAAAATCGGTAAACCGAGCGCGAGCGCGATCAGCATAAATCCAGCCGCGGCGCCGATCGTGATCTTCGCCAGCAAACTCGCGGTGCCGCGCGGGCCGAACGCCGTACTCGACAAAGTGTTCGAGAAGAGCGCGCCTGCGTCCGCTTTACCTGGTTGCAGTAACACGACCACGATCAGGATCAAGCACGACAGAATGAATAGTCCGTAAAGAATGTAGCTCAGCAAATCGAAACTCCTAAAAGCGAGAGACAAAAGAGCGGGATTTCAAACCAGATCTAAAAACCAACCTCCAGACCTGATAATCAAACCTGCAGACCACCATCATCTCCGATAATTCACAATTTGCGCGAAACTCTCCGCCTGCAAACTCGCGCCGCCCACGAGCGCGCCGTCAATATCTCCCTGCGCCATCAGTCCTGCGATGTTGTCAGGTTTTACTGAACCGCCGTAGAGGATCCGCAACGCATCCGCCGCACTCTTAGAATGCCTATCCGCGAAAACGCGCCGGATAAACGCGTGCATTTCCTGCGCTTGCTCCGGCGTCGCTGTGCGGCCCGTGCCAATGGCCCAGACGGGCTCGTAGGCGACGATAATACGGTCGAGATCTGCGGGTGTCAACCCAGCCAGTCCGCCGATTATTTGGCCCGAAACAACGTCTTGCGCGAGATTCGCTTCGCGCTGCTCGAGCGTTTCGCCGACGCACATGATGACGATCAATCCCGACTGCAGTGCGGCGTGCACCTTTTTATTAACGTGCGCATCGGTCTCGGCGTAAAACTGCCGTCGCTCGGAATGCCCGACGATCACATGAGACGCCCCGACGTCGCGCAACATAAACGCAGCCACCTCGCCGGTGTGCGCGCCTTCTTTGACTTCGGTCGAACAGTCCTGCGCCGCGACCTTGATGTTCGAACCTTCAATCCGGTCGCACACCGTCTTCAGCGACGTGAAAACCGGCGCGATCACGACGTCGCAGTGGTTCGCGTTCGCGACCAGCGGCTTCAACGCCAGCGCCGTCTCGACCGACTCGCTGACCGTTTTGTACATCTTCCAGTTTCCGGCGATAACAGGTTTGCGCATATCAGCGTACGTAAGACAGAACGGGATAAAACCCGATACTTAAACCGATTTGTCGGTTAATGCTGCAACACCCGGCAGCTTCTCGCCCGCGAGGAACTCCAGCGTCGCGCCGCCGCCGGTCGAGATGTGCGTGATGCGATCCGCGACGCCCGCACGACTCACCGCGGAAACGGAATCTCCACCACCAACAATCACCATCGCTCCGCGATCCGCGGCCTCAGCAACAGCGCGAGCAACTCCGATCGTGCCCTGGTCAAACGGCGGCTCTTCAAACACGCCCATCGGCCCGTTCCAAACGATCATCCGCGCCTCCTGAAGCGCCGCCGAGAAATGCGCCACCGTTTCGACGCCGATGTCCATCCCCACCAGCCCGATATTCGTAAACTCGATCGGGATCGTCTTCGCAACGATCTTCTGTCCCTTGATCGGTTCGTAACTGTCAACCACCTGGTGATCCGTCGGCAGCAAAAACTCGATTCCCTTCTCTTCCGCGCGCTGCTTGATCTCGAGCGCCGTGCGGAGCATCGAATCTTCCACCAAAGACTTCCCAACCGTAAAACCCTCGGCCTTCAAAAACGTGTAAGCCATCGCGCCGCCAATCAGAAGCTTGTCGAGGCCGCGATCGATCAGCGCATTAATCACAGGAATCTTGTCAGATACTTTCGCGCCGCCGAGTATCGCCACAAACCGATGCTCGGGATCGTTAACCACGCGACCGAGGTAATCGAGCTCTTTCTCCATCAACAATCCGGCCGCCGCGACAGAGACGTGATGCGTGATACCCACTGTCGACGCGTGTGCGCGATGCGCCGTGCCAAAAGCATCGTTCACATAAACATTACAAAGCGACGCCAGTTGCCGCGCGAAGTTGTCGTCGTTCTTCTCTTCTTCCGGATGAAAGCGCAGGTTCTCGAGCAGCACCACGTCGCCGTCGACCATCGCATCGACAACCTTCTGCGCGGGCTCGCCGACACAATCTTCGGCAAACACAACGCGTTGCTCCAGCAACTCGGCAAGATGCTGCGCCACCGGACGCAGGCTGTACTTCTCAACCCGCTCGCCTTTCGGCCGGCCCAGATGCGACGCGAGGATCACCTGCGCGCCTTGCTCGGTCGCGTAATTGATCGTCGGCAGCGACGCCCTGATGCGAGTGTCGTCGTCAACCTGGCCGTCTTTGATGGGAACGTTGAAATCGACGCGGATGAACACGCGCCGCCTGATCAGCGGGAGGTCCTTGATCGTTAATTTCACAAACCTTTCCCCGCGATGTACTTGATCAGATCGCGGACGCGGCACGAGTAGCCCCACTCGTTGTCGTACCACGACAGCACCTTCAACATGCGCCCGCCAATCACCTTCGTGTACTCCGCATCCACGATCGACGAGTTTGAATTGCGCTTGAAGTCGACGGACACCAGCGGCTCTTCACAGAATGCGAGAATCCCCCGCAGCTCCTCATTCGCCGCGTCTTTGAACGCACGATTGACGTCTTCCGCGGTCGTTTCCGTTTCCAAGTCCATCACGACGTCGACGAGTGAAACGTTCGGCGTCGGCACCCGCACCGAGATCCCGTCAAATTTTCCTTTCAACTCCGGCAACACGAGCGCTACAGCTTTCGCCGCGCCGGTCGAAGTCGGAATCATCGACAACGCCGCCGCACGTGCGCGGCGTAAATCCTTGTGCGGTAGATCGAGCAGTTGCTGGTCGTTCGTGTACGAGTGAATCGTCGTCATTTGCGCCGAACGAATGCCAAACTTCTCGTGCACCACTTTCGCCACCGGCGCCAAACAGTTCGTTGTGCACGAAGCGTTCGAAATAACGTTGTGCGCCGACGGATCGTACTTCTCCTCGTTCACGCCCAAGACGATCGTGATGTCTTCATTCTTCGCCGGCGCTGAGATGATCACTTTCTTCACCGTGCCGTGCAGGTGCTTGCGCGCGTCTTCGGCTTTGGTGAAGAGACCGGTTGACTCGATCACGACTTCAGCACCCACTGATTCCCAATCGATAGCCGCAGGATCTCGTTGTGAGAAGACGCGAAACTCATCTTTATTGACCTTGATTCCGTTTTCCGTCGACGTGATCTCGTGGTCCAGGTTGCCGAGCACCGAGTCGTACTTCAGCAAATGAGCGAGGGTACGTGTGTCCGTGAGATCGTTAACCGCCACGAAATCGATGTCCGGATCGCCGATGGCCGAGCGATAGATGTTGCGCCCGATGCGTCCGAAGCCATTGATGCCAACCTTAACTGCCATGCTCGAAATCCTCCTGCCGTTTGCGCACAACTCCTGCTGAGGGCGTGCCGTTTTTGGGATTAAGTGTGTTGCGATTGTGGGACAGAGTCTCGCCTTTCGTTAATCGAAGTGTCAAGCGAACGTTAAATCAAGGGGCAAGAGCGCGCAAAATGCGCGGAATTCGCGGGCCGATTTTATGAAACTGCCCTTCTGCTGGTAACGTAGTAAAGTCTTGCTGCGCGGAACCTGGTTTGCCAGAATGGCTGGCTCTTTCCCTTCACCTGCAGTGGGAAACTGGAAGCAATTAAGTTAAGGAGCTCTTCGTCTGATGTTTACTCGTATGTCTCGTATGCTACTTAGAACTGCGGTTCTCGCCGGCGTTTTGGGTGTGGGAACGAGTGCGGCGCTGGCGCAAACGCCGCAGTCGACTCCACGTCCAACACCCGCACCGGGCAGTCCAGCAGCGCCGCCGGGCCAGGAACCAATTCCTGGATCGACGACGCCGGCGAATCCCGCTGCACCGCCCGCGCCCGTGCAACAGAACCCGACCGCACCGCCGGGAACTCCGCAGAGCCAAACGCCGTCAGCAACGCCGGTGCCCGGAACGCGAACCGTTCCCGGAGGCACAACGCAGCCCGACGTCAACGGACCAATTCGCGAGCCCAACATTCCGCAGTTTCAGGCGCGACCGATACCACCGCCGCCGAGCCTGACTCGCCTCGGCGTGAGTAGCGAGACCATTTCGTTGTCGCTCAACGACGCGATCAAACGCGCGCTCGAGAACAACAACGACATCGAGGTCGCGCGCGACGACGTGCGTTTCGCCGAAACCCAGTTGCGAGCACTCGAAGGGATATTTGATCCGATCTTCGCCATCACACCGACTTACGACAAACGCATCTCGCCGCAGCAGAGCTCACTGGGCGGCGCCCAGGGAACCTCCGGCACGACTAGTACGACGACATTTTCGTGGGGCCCGTCAGTCCAGAAACAGTTTGGCCGCGGTGGTGGCAGCTACTTCCTCCAGTTCTCGAATAGCCACACAAACACCAGCAACAGCTTCAGCTTGCTGAACCCGTTTTACTCTTCGAACCTGTCGCTACAGTTCACGCAACCGCTCTGGCGCGACCGTGCGATCGATAACAATCGGCGCCAGATTCGCATTCAGCGCAAGCGCCTGGACCAGTCGGACGCAGACTTCCGCCAGCGCACCATCGACGTGATCACGCGCGTGCAACAAGCTTACTGGGATCTCGTGTTCGCGCTGCGCGATCAGCAAAACCAGCTGGAGAACCTGAACCTCTCGCGCGAGAGCTTGCGCAACGTCGAAGCGCAGATCGCCGCGGGAGCAAAAGCTCCACTCGAGCGAGCCGAAGTGCAGACCGAGCTGGCGAACCGCGAAACGGGCCTGCTGTCCGCAATTCAAAACGTCGCGATCGCCGAGAACAATCTCAAGGTCCTGATCTTCAAGGATCCGAACAGCCCGGAGTGGTCGCACCAGGTCACGCCGACTGATGCGCCGAAGTTTGACACCACCCCGGTGAATCTCGACGACGCGTTGAAAGCAGCGCGCGACAATCGTCCCGAGTTGCGCCGGCTTCGTCTGCAAAACGACATCAACGCGATCGACATTCAGTACTTCAAAAACCAAACCAAGCCGCAGGTCGACCTGACGGGAACGATCGCACTCACCGGTCTGGCTGGTACCAACGTTTCGACCGCGCCACCGGCGGGTACGTTGATCCCGCTGATTTCCGGCGACCCGCTGCTTAACCCGACTGCGTTTCTGTTCGAACAGATCCGCGCGATTCAGCTTGCGCAAGGGTTGCCGGTGGCGACCTCACCACTCGTCGCCACCCAGGGCGGCGGCGCTAATCCGTCGTTGATCGGCGGCTTTGGTCGCGATTTGAGGAACCTGATCAGCGGCGACACGCGCAACATCACGGTCGGCGTCGCGATCGCCATGCCGTTCAAAAACAAAACGGCGGAAGCGAATCTCGCGGGCGCGCGCATTCAGAAGGAGCAACTCGCGGCCTCGATGAGATCGCAGGAACAGCTCATCGAAATGGATGTGCGTAACTCCGCGCAAGCAGTCGAGTCCGCGCGCCAGCGAGTGCTTTCCGCTCGTGAAGCACGCGTCAATGCTGAGTTGCAGCTCGAAGGCGAGCAGCGTTTGTACCAGGTGGGACGTTCGACGACGTTCCTGCTGTTCCAACGTGAAAACGCGCTCGCGAACGCGCGCGCGTCGGAAGTGCGGGCCGAGACTGATTACAACAAGGCGATTGCCGACTTGCAGCGGGCGACTTCCACCACGCTGCGGGCCAATAACGTCGTGGTCGAGACGCCGGCGCAACCGTAACTCCGGCCACCGTCCACCAAGACGCACAAGAAGCGCAAGGTCTTAATGATCATTGCGCTTTTTGTGCGTTTTGTGCTTCTTTGTGGCTAGAGTCGGGATGAAGATCAGCGCCACCGTCATCACGTTCAACGAAGAATCGAATATCAAGGCCGCCTGCGAATCCCTCGCCTGGGCCGACGAGATCCTCGTCGTCGACTCCGACTCCACCGACGCCACCCGCGAGATCGCGGCCGAGTGCGGCGCGCGAGTGATCGTGAATGCGTGGCCCGGCTTCGGCGCGCAAAAGCAGTTTGCGGCCGAACAAGCTAAACACGATTGGATCTTCAGTCTCGACGCGGACGAACGTGTCTCGGCCCATCTGCGCCAGTCGCTTGAAGTACTTAAGAAGCACCCCGCAGCACAGCTTTACGACGGGTTTCTCGTCTCGCGGCGCACGTTTTATCAAAACCGTTGGATTCGCGGTGGCGGCTGGTATCCTGACAAACAGCTACGTTTATTTAACCGGACCAAAGGTCATTGGAAACGACGTCACATTCACGAATCGGTGGAGATGAATTCCGGCGCACGCATCGGAGAGCTCGGCGGCGATTTGCTTCATTACACGTCACCGAACGCCGCGCACCACCACCGCATGATCGGCGAGCGTTACGCGCCACTCGCAGCACAGCAGATGTTTGAAGAAGGACGGCGCACGTCGATTCTCGGCATCGCCTCTGCTGGACCGTCTGCTTTCATTCGTAGTTTCATTTTGAAGGGCGGGTTTCGCGACGGCTTTGCCGGTTTTACGATTGCGAGTTTCGCCGCGCACCATGCGTTTCTGAAACATTTAATGCTCTGGGAAAAACAACACCAATAACCACATGCCCGATCCCTCATTAGTTCCGCCAGCGTTCGGTTACATAATCGCCGGAGTCTTCGGCGCCGTCATCGGCAGCTTTCTCAACGTCGTCATCCATCGCGTCCCGCTCGAAGAGTCGATCGTCTTTCCTAACTCGCGCTGTCCGTCGTGCGGCGCGGTGATCGCTTTCTACGACAACATTCCGGTGATCAGTTGGCTGGCGCTGCGGGCGAAGTGTCGCGGGTGCAAGCAACGGATCTCGTTTCGCTATCCGGCGGTGGAGTTGCTGACCGCGGTGCTGTTTGTCGCGGTCGCGATGCATGATGGCCTGAGCGTCGCACTGCCTTTCGATCTCGTATTTGTTTCCGCGCTGGTGGCTTTGATGTTTATCGACGCCGCGCACCAGATCCTGCCCGACGTTATTACTCTTCCCGGTCTCGCCTTTGCGATCGTTGCGCGCATAACAATCCCGCTGGTAACAGGAACACCCCACTTCGACGATCTGCCGTCGCTCGTGAACGGTCCACTTGCAGGCCTGCCGCTCTGGCTTGCATCCGTGATCGGCGCTGTGATCGGCGGCTTGATCGGCGGTGGTTTTCTCTGGTTGATGGGTTGGGCCTGGGAAAAACTGCGCGGGGTCGAAGCGATGGGTCTTGGCGACGTGAAGATGATGTTCATGGTCGGCGCGTACCTTGGCTGGAGACTGACGATACTGACGCTGTTTCTCGGCGTCCTGTCCGGTTCGCTGATCGGCATCGGCTTGATGGTGATCGAACGGCAATACGATTCGAGGAAGCTGCTGCCGTTTGGCGTGTTCTTGGGAATCGGAGCAATGGCCGCGCTCTTGTTTGGCCCGCACATCGTCGAATGGTACGCGGGACAGTTCAGGTAAATTTCAATGCCTCGCAGCCGCTTTCAATATGGTCTGGTCATGCTGACAGGGCTTTTCCTGCTGGCGGCGCTGTTTGCCATTCTTCTTTACGCGTTGACGCCGGAGATTCCGGTGCTGCGCGGGCCAATCCTGCTCGCTTCGTTCATCGCGATTCTCATCGGCAGCCTGCTTTGCATGCTGTTTATGCTGCGCTGGTTGTTGCGCCCGTATCATCAACTCGTCGGCGAAGCGGAGCGCGCGTCGGCCGCGCAGGAATTGTTGAAGTCGCGGGACGAAGCGGAGTTTGTGCTGGAGACATTTCAGTCGGTCGTCGCGCAGTTGCAGGAACAGCGAAAGGAGCTGGAGCAACTCAGCGCAGAAGCACGCGAGCGCGCGAATTCCGCCGAGAAATTCAGCGAACGCATCGTGGCGAGTTTGCCTTCAGGACTGATTGCGTTCGACGCCGGTGGCTTGTCGATGGTCATCAACACGCCGGGACGGACGCTGCTCGATGTTGACGGGCGCGCGCTCGGTGAATCTTATGAAGACTTATTGGCGAATCACGCGGAGCTCGCCGAGATGGTCGGTGACTGTCTCGCGCAGGGGACGCTCTATCGCCGTTCGGAAGTTGAGGCGCGGACAGCCGACGGCAGGTTGCGTCGTCTGGGTGCGACCATCGCGCCGATTGAGCTGCCGCCCGATCGTAGTCGAGTGGGAATGACGGGTGACGCAACTGCGGCGCGCGGCGCGTTGTGTTTGTTGACTGACATCACCGAAGTCACGGAGCTGCGCGAGCAGGTCGCGTTGAAGAACAATCTCGAGAGTTTAGGTGAGATGTCCGCCGGGCTCGCGCACGAATTTAAGAACGCGATCGCCACGCTGCAAGGTTACGCGCAGCTTTTGCAAAACCTGGAACTCAACGACAAGGCACAGGTGGCGGCGGGGTCTTTGCTGAATGAGGTGCGAAACCTCGCGACTATGGTGACGGCGTTCCTGAACTTCGCGCGGCCACAGCCGTTGCAACTCGAGGAAGTAGATCTCCACGAATTGATTCTTGACTGTCAGGCCGAACTGCAATCCCTGCTTCAAGAGCTAAAGGTTAGCGTGGCCGTGGAATCCAGCGGTTCGTTCATCGTGAGAGCGGACGAACGAATGCTGCGATCCGCGTTATTAAATCTGGTACGCAATGCCGTCGAGGCAATCCCCCCTGATAAAGCCGAACGCTCGGTCATCGTTCGCACCGCGCGGGACACCCAGTTTGTTTCGATCGAAGTGCGCGACAGCGGCGCTGGCATTTCTCCGGCGCAGTTGCAGAAGATCTTCATCCCCTTCTTCACGACCAAACCGAAAGGTCACGGGATCGGGCTGGCGTTGACGCACCGCGTGATCACCGAGCACGGCGGCACGCTCACCGCCGCAAACGCACCCGAAGGCGGCGCGGTGTTTACGATCAAAATCCCCGTGGGAAATACTCGCGCCAGCGACGATCCACAAGCTGCGCAATATCGTCGCGAACAATGAGCTCATCCGGGAAACCGGGTTTGATGCGGGCGTCGATCACGATTGGCGCTTTGTAGGCGAGATGATGCCTCTGCACAGTCGTTTCTGAAGCGTAGACGTCGGCCGCGGGTTCGAAGCGCGTCCAGGTCGACCACAGAAAGTGCGGAGATGAGCGGGATACGTTCGCATCGTCGTGTACCACGATCAAAGGCCAATCCGCGAAAATCTCCTCCTTTGCTACTCGCGCAGCTAATCCTTCGTCGTCTTTGAACGACGCTCCCTGCACCACCAAACAACCGCCACAAAAAACCTCCGCTCGTTTCAGATAGCCCGGCAACGCACCTTTGAATTCGCGCGGCAGCTCGCGAATCGCGTCACCCAAACCCAGCATGATCGCTTTGCTGCCTTCATTCACTTTCCCACTCGTGTAATCGAGCGTGTCCATCGAGACATTCGAGAAGATGAACAGGTCCGTCTCCGGCCGGAAGCGCGCCAGCACGTGTTCGAGCAGCCGCGGAAAGTCTTTCAAGTCCTGCGGCGTGTCAGTCAGCAGCAGGAACTTCGTCAAAGAGAGTTGTCCCTCGCCGAGAATGCGAAATCCCGACACGAGCGCTTCTCGTCCATAACGCTCGCGCACGACCGCGGCGCACAACGAATGAAATCCCGTTTCGCCATACGTCCAAAGATCGCGCACCGACGGCATCACGAGCGGAAACAACGGTGACAACAACTTCTGCAAGTAATCGCCAATGAAAAAATCCTCCTGCCGCGGCTTCCCGACAACTGTTGCCGGATAGATCGCGTCGCGTCGATGCACGACCGCATTGCAATGAAAGACCGGGTAATCGTGACGCAACGAGTAGTAGCCGTAGTGATCGCCAAACGGACCTTCCGGCCGGCGCTCGTGCGGCGGCGCGTAACCGACGAGTGCAAACTCTGCTTCGGCGGCGAGTCGATGCGCGCCACCGATGGGATTCTCCGTCATTTTCAATTTGTCACCGGCCAGTAGCGAAGCCAGCACGAGTTCGGGCACGTCTTCCGGCAGCGGCGCGATCGCCGCGAGGATCAACGCCGGCGGGCCGCCGAGAAAAACCGTCACCGGCAACGGCTGGTTCAGCTTTTCAGCTTCGTGATAATGAAACCCGCCGCCCTTTTGAATCTGCCAGTGCAATCCGACGGAACGCGCGTCGTAGACCTGCATCCGGTAGATGCCCAAGTTGTGTTTTCTCGTCACCGGGTGCTCGGTGTAGACGAGCGGCAGCGTGATGAATGGCCCGCCGTCTTCCTGCCACGTCGTGAGCACGGGTAACTGGTCGAGTCGAGCGGGCCTGTCCACGACTTGCTTCACCGGTGCGCGAGTCGTGTTTCTGGTCCCGAGCTTCAGCAGGTCAAAAGCAAGCGAGCGATGCTTCCAGAGTTCGGCCGTCTTCGGCGGCAGCAGCGACTCAGCGATGTGCACGGCGTCGCGAACCAGCGCTTCCGGCTTCGGACCAAACGCGAGCTCGATGCGCCGCTCGGTGCCGAACAGGTTCGTCACGACGGGATAGCGGCTGCCTTTGACGCGTTCGAACAGCAGTGCGGGACCGCCTTCGCTGATTACGCGGCGGTGAATTTCGGCGAGCTCGAGGTAAGGATCGACCTCGGCTTTGATGGTGATGATCTCGTTTTCTCTGGTAAGTCGATCGAGGAATGTTCGCAGGCTCG
>Ga0081539_10006600_pt1 | contig 11023 bp, 13 predicted proteins | sample TabmetS4T2R2_FD_71023 | JGI IMG/M metagenome (GOLD analysis project Ga0081539, IMG submission 71023) | Tabebuia heterophylla rhizosphere microbial communities from the University of Puerto Rico - S4T2R2 | ecosystem: Host-associated > Plants > Roots > Rhizosphere ... | reverse complement strand
CCTGGAAGCCAAGAAGACGACCGCGCTGGACTTCGACGCGATCGAGGCCGAGCGCCGCGCCGCCGACGAGGCCGAGGAGCGCCGCGTCATGCACGTCGCCATGACGCGCGCCGAGGAGCGGCTGATCCTCAGCGGCGCCGCGCGACTTGGCGAGCACTGGCCGCAGCCGGGGCCCGGCGCGGCGCCGATCAGCTGGATCGGGCCTGCGCTGGTGCCGGGCGTCGCGTCGCTCGATCCCGGTGAGCCGGTGTGCGAGCACGCCGTGGCCGAGCTGATCGCGCTCGGCGAGGCCGCTGCGCGCGGAGAAGCCGCTGCGCGCAGCGATGCCGCTGCGCCGGGCGAGGCCGCTGCGCCCGGCGAGGCCGCTGCGCGCGGCGATGCCGCGCTTTGCGAAGCGCCCGCCCTCGGCGCTGCGGCCGCACCCGCCCGCATCCGCACCGTCCTCAACTCCCCCGCCAGCGGCGTGCTGCGCCTCGAGGCTCCCGCTCCGGTCGCGCCCGGTGAGCAGCTCTCGCTCGCCCTCAACGGCGGCGCGCCCGCCGCCGCTCCGCCGCCGGCCACGCCGCTGGCCGAGCCCGACACAGCGCCCGCGCCGCCCGCCGCGCTCAGCTACTCGGCGCTCTCCCGCTACGCCGCCTGCCCGTACCGCTTCCACCTCGAACGGGGGCTCGGGCTGCCCGAGCAGACGCCGCCGCCTCACCTGCGCGAAGCGCCGCCCGAAGCCCCGACGCTCGACCTGCTGCTGCGCGGCACGCTCGTGCACGAGCTGCTCGAAGGCCTCGACCTGCGCGGCGGCGCGGCCGTGCCCGACGCCGACGCGGTCCGGGCCCTGGCCGCCGTCCACGAGACCGAGCTCACCGACGCCGAGGTCGCCGACCTGCAGACGATGGTCGGGGCGTTCGTGGGCAGCCCGCTGCGTGCCCGCCTCGCCGGCGCCCGCGCGATCCACCGCGAGCTCGCCTTCGCCTTCGTCCTCACCGGCGGGCCGCTCCTCAACGGCTTCGTCGACGTCATCGCCACCGAAGCCGACGGCGGCGCGCTCATCGTCGACTACAAGTCCGACCACGTCGGCGATGCCGATCTCGAGGCGATGGTCGAGGCCTCCTACGCCACCCAGCGGCGGATCTACGCTCTCGCCGCGTTGCGGGCTGGCGCGCCGTCCGTCGAGGTCGCCCACGTCTTCCTCGAGCGCCCGGGCGAGCCGGCCACCGCGCGCTACACCCAGGCCGACGCCGACGCCCTCGACGCCGAGCTGCAGGCCCGCGCCGCGCCGCTGCTCGCCGGCGAGTACCCCGTGGCCGACACGCCCCACCGCTCGCTGTGCGCGACGTGCCCGGGCCGCGACGGCATGTGCTCCTACCCGCCCGAGCTCACCGACCGCGAGCTCGCCTGAGCGCGCTGCAGCTCGGCGTTGACCTCAGCGCCGAACAGGAACGCATTGGCGGACAGGTACAGCCACAGCAGCAGCACGATCGCCGCCCCGAACGCGCCATAGGCGGCGCCGTAGCTCGAGAAGTTGCGGATGTAGATCGAGAAGGCGAAGGACAGCGCCAGCCACAGCGCCACCCCGACGCTCGCGCCGACCGTCAGCCAGCGCTCGCGCGGCGGCCGGATGTCCGGCGCCATCCGGTAGACGATGCCGTAGGCGAGGACGGCAACGACCAGCGCCACCGGCCAGCGCACGTAGGACCACACGCTCGCGGCCGTCGAGCCGAGGCCGATCTTGCCGAAGAGGTCGTGGGCGACCTGCCCGCCCAGGAACATCGCCACCACCACGATCGCCAAGAGCACGATCACCACGAGCGCCGTGGCCACGTCGGTCACCTTGCGCCGCACGAAGCCGCGCCCTTCGTTGAGCTCGTAGACGAGGTCCAGCGCCCGCCCAGCCGCACCGAACGCGCCCGAGGCGCCGTTGAGGGCCAGCAGCGTCGAGACCAGGAGCGTCGCGCCGAGGGCGCCGCTCGACGCGTTGATCATCGTCTGCAGGGTGTTGCGCACCACCTTGGCCGTCGCCGGGTCGGCGCCGTGCTCGAGCAGGTAGTTGGACGAATCCTCGACCAGCCCCTGCTGGCCGAACAGCCCCAGCAGCGTGACGCCCACGAGCGCCGCCGGGAACAGCGACATCATCGCGAAGTAGGTCAGCGCCGCCGCGCGATCGGTCATCTGATGGTCGCGGTAGCGCTTGAAGGCGGCGACCGCGATCCGCGCCGCGCGCGCAGCCATCGCGCCGGTGCTACTCGCGCGCCTGACGCAGCAGCGCGTGGCCCTCGGTCACCGCGGCGGCCACGTCGACGACCGTGCGGTTGTTGCTGCGCGCGTGCTCGCGCATGAGCTCGAAGGCCTCGCGATCGGCGATCGAATGGCGCTCCATGAGGATGCCCTTCGCGCGCTCGATCAGCGCGCGGCGCTGCAGGGCGCCCTCGAGGCGCTCGACCTGCTCGGCGAGCTCGCGCTGCTCGCGGTAGCGGCGCATGGCGACCTCGATCGCCGCCTGGATCGAGTCGCTCGTCTCCTGGCGCGCGTAGGCGAAGATCCCGCGCTCGGCGGCGGCGGCGACCCACTTGGGGTCCTCGCGGTCGAGCAGCGCGATGACGGGCCCCGACGAGTAGGCGTTGATCTCCTCGATGAGGTCCAGCGCGTGGACGTCGTCGCCGTAGAGGACGACGATCGTCAGGTCGGGATCTTCCGTGGCGATCGCGTCGGCCGCCTCGCGCAGGCTCATGGCGATCTCGGTCGGCGTATGGCCGAGCTCGCGCACCTGGGCAGCGGTGACCTTCAGCGCACCCGGGTCCTCATCGGCGAGAAGGACCCGCAGCGACCGGTGTGCATTCGGGTTGCCGACCTCGAGCCCCCACACGGTTCACGTTCACCCTACACCGGGCAGTACAATGGGTGCTCGCATTGGACGCGGCCCACCCGCCCGCCGCCACGTAGCGCCCCAGCACCCCGGCGCTTGCCTCGAACAAGCGCCATGGCTTCTTCCTCCTACACCCCCGACAGGGCCGACCACGACCGGACCCGCGCCGACCACGATCGCCAGCTGTTCGCGCGCTATCTCGACAAGCGCGATCCGGTCGACCGCGAGATGCTCGTCGAGCGGTTCCTGCCGTTGGCGCGCCAACTTGCGCGCCGTTACCAGCGGCCCGAGGAGCCCTTCGACGACCTCTTCCAGGTCGCCTGCCTCGGGCTCGTGAAGGCGATCGACCGCTTCGACCTCGAGCGCGAGGTCGCGTTCTCCAGCTACGCCGTGCCGACGATCCTCGGCGAGATCAAGCGCTACTTCCGCGACCGGACGTGGTCGGTGCGGGTGCCGCGCGACCTGCAGGAGCTGGCGCTGCGCGTCGACCGCGCCGTCTCCGATCTCTCGGTCGATCTGCACCGCCAGCCAACGGTCGAGGAGATCGCCGAGAAGGTCGGGGCCGAGGAGGAGGACGTGCTGGAGGCGCTCGAGGCCTCGGGCGCCTACAAGGCGACCTCGCTGGAGGCGCCGCGCGGGACCGAGGAGGAGGGCGGCGACACCCTCGGCGACACGCTGGGCACCGAGGAGCACGGCTTCTCGCTGGCCGAGGACCGCGCGACGATCGAGCACCTCATGCGCTCGATCACGCCGCGCGAGCGCGAGGTGCTGCGCCTGCGCTTCGAGGAGGACCTCACCCAGGCCGAGATCGGCGAGCTCATCGGCGTCTCGCAGATGCAGGTCTCGCGGATCATCCGCCAGTCGGTCGCGCGCCTGCGCGCCTACGCGGCGGCGCGCCAGCGCCCGCCGTCTTCCTAGCCGAGCGTCCCCGCCGCCTCGCGCAGCTCCTGAGCGAGACGGTCGCGGAGCAGGGCGAAGCCCATCGCCGCCGACACCGCCACGAGCAGGCGCCGGTTGTCGTCGTTGTGGGGCTCGACCTCCTCGAAGAGGAAGACCAGCAGCCCGAGCGGCTCTCCCGCGGCGAGGATCGGCACCGCCGAGGCGTGCAGGTCCGACGGGACGCCGAGCGCGGCCGAAGCCGCGCGGTCCAGCCAGAGGGGGTCGGCGTCGCGCATGCAGCGCGCGAGCTCGGGGTGGGCGGACACCGTGACCGGGGCCGCCTCGAGCAGCCCACGCCGCGACGCGGGCACGACGAGCTGCCCGGAGACGTAGAAGGCGACCGCGCCGTCGAGCGCCTTGGTGTGGCGGATGACGACGTCGAGCCCGTTGTCGACCGCGGCGCGGCCGGGCTCGCGGCGGAACTCCTCGGCGAGCATCGCGACGGCGTCGAGCCAGCGCGTCTGGCGCTCGTCGTGGCGGCGCAGCGCGTCGACCTCGCGCTGCAGGTCGGCGAGCGCGGAGCGCGCCGCGTGCTCGCCCTCGCCCTCGAGTCCGATCATCGCGACCAGGGGCCGAGCGCCGGGCTCGGAGGGCAGGCGGAAGATCGCCGAGCGCGCGTTCTGGCGCGAGCGCCCGTCCCAGGCGGGGTGCTCGGTCTCGGTCGGGCCGCCGGCGGTGGCGAAGAGCTGCTGCAGCGCACGGACGCAGTCGGAGTCGTGGAAGGCGGGCAGCGCGGTGGTCAGCTCCTCGCCCGGGCGCGGGGCGCCGGTCATCGCGCGCAGGGCTCCGTTGATGAACTCCACGCGCAGCGGCGCCGGCCCGGAGAGCGCGGCCACCGGCACCGGCGCGTGCTCGACGAGCGCGGCGAACGTCCCGGCGGCCATGTGCGAGGGAGCGTTGTCGTCGCGGGTGCGGTCGATGGCGTGGGGGATGGGGACGCCGGCCTCGGCCGCGCGGCGCACCGCGACCACACGTTGGACGTCCTCGATCGCGTATCGGCGCGGGCCCGAGCCCACGCGCCGCGGCTCGGGGAAGCCGTATCGGCGCTCCCAGGTCCGCAGACGCTCCCGCGAGACCCCCGTCAGCCTCGCGAAGTGGGTCGCGGATACCGTCTGTCCACCCCTGCCCACCCTCTCCATCGCGTGCAAATGTTGCCACTTCGCCACGTGACCAGGGATGTCCACCTTGCGATCGGTCGCGGACGGTGAAGCATTGCGCGGCAGGCAGGATTCCATTCCCGGGGAGGGAGATGTGGAACCGGCGGGAGAGACGCGGGAGTTGCTGCGTCGGTGGCATGACCAGGCCGACCACAGCGCTCGCGAGGAGCTTGTCACGCGCATGCTGCCATTGGCGCGCAGCCTCGCGCGACGCTACGCGAACAAGGGCGAGCCGCTCGACGACCTGGAGCAGGTGGCGTCGGTCGGGCTGCTGAAGGCCATCGATCGCTTCGACCTCGATCGCGAGGTCAAGTTCGCGACCTTCGCGGTACCGACGATCGCCGGCGAGATCAAGCGCCATTTCCGCGATCGCGGGTGGATGCTGCGCGTGCCGCGCGAGGTCCAGGAGCTCAACGCGCGGTTGTCGCGCACGCGCGAGGCGCTGACCCGCGACCTCGGCCGCGCGCCGTCGGTCGAGGAGCTGGCGCAGGGAGCGGGGGCGACCGTCGACCAGGTCGTCGAGGCGATCAGCGCCGGCGAGGCCTACCGGATGATGTCGCTCGACGAGCCGCTCGCCGACGGGGTGGGCGCGCTGGAGGCGATCGGCGAGCACGACGAGGGCTTCGAGCGCACCGAGCAGCGGCTGATGTTGCGCCGCGGCTTCGACGAGCTGGCGCCGCGCGAGCGCGAGATCCTGCGCCTGCGCTTCTTCGAGGGGCTGACGCAGCGGGAGATCGCCGACGCGGTCGGCATCTCCCAGATGCACGTCTCGCGGCTGATCCGCCGCTCGGTCGACGCGCTGCGCGACACGATCTCGCAGCCGGTGGCGAGAGCCGCGTAGCACGCGCATCCGGCGGGCATACCGCCGGGATGTCAGCCCGCGAACCGGCGGAGGAGCCCGATCGCAGCGAGGAGGAGCAGGAGCGGCTCAACCGCCAGATGACCGAGCTGCTCAACGAGCTGCGCGTCGCCATGCCCGGCGTGCAGGTGCTCTTCGCGTTCCTGCTCACTGTCCCCTTCCAGCAGCGCTTCCAGGAGGTCACCGACTTCCAGCGCGACGTCTACTTCATCGCACTGCTCGCCGCGATGACGGCGACCGCCTTCCTCATCGCGCCCAGCGCGTACCACCGCATCGCCTTCCAGACGCACGACAAGCCGCGGATCGTGCGTGTGGGCACGATGCAGTTCGTCTGCGGGATCGTCGCGCTGGCGATCGCGATGAACTGCGCGGTGCTGCTGGTGACCGACTTCCTCTTCCGCGCCCCGACGGTCGTCGTGACGCTGGTCGCCACCGTGACCCTGTTCGGATGGCTGTGGTTCGGGATCGGTGTGTGGAGGCGGCTGCGATGAGCGGCCCCGCGGCGATCCTCGACATCGACGGCACGCTCGTCGACTCCAACTACCAGCACGCGATCGCCTGGTACCGGGCGTTGCGCCAGCACGGCCACGTCCTGCCGATCTGGCGCATCCACCGTCACATCGGGATGGGCGGCGACCAGCTCGTCGCCTCCCTGTGCGGCGACGAGGTCGAGGAGGAGCAGGGCGACGACATCCGCAGCGCCGAGAAGGCGCTGTACATGGCGCTGATCGAGGAAGTCGAGCCGCTGGCCGGCGCCCGCGCGCTCATCGAGGACCTCAAGGGTCTGGGGCGGCGCGTCGTGCTGGCCAGCTCGGCCAAGCCCGACGAGGTCGAGCACTACCTCGACCTGCTCGACGCGCGCGACCTGGCGGATGCGTGGACGACGTCCGGCGATGTCGAGAACACGAAGCCCGAGCCCGACCTGGTGCACGCGGCGCTCGAGCACGCGGGCAGCGACTCGGCGGTGATGGTCGGCGACTCCACGTGGGACTGCGAGGCGGCGGGGCGCGCCGGCGTGCAGACCATCGCGGTGCTGACCGGCGGCTTCTCGGACCAGGAGCTGCGCGACGCCGGCGCGGTTGCGGTGTTCCACTCGATCGAGGAGCTGCGGCGGCGGTTGTCGGACACCCCGCTGGGGTAGGCCGAATGCATGAGCATCCTCGACAAGATCAGTGGCCGCTTCAAGAAGGCCGCCGGTGACCTGACAGACGACGCGTCCATGCGCCGCGAGGGTCGGCGCGAGGAGCGCAAGGGGGAGGCCAAGGAGGAGCTCGACCGCGCCCACGAGCGCGTCGAGACCAAGGCCGAGGAGGTCGCGGACCTGGAGCGCAAGACATCGTGATGGAAGTTCCCCAGCCCGGGGAACCGCCGACCCCGGCGGTCCCGGAGCCATCGGTCGTGCCCGACCCGGAGCCCCCCGCCCCCGGAGGCCCTCCGGGCGGGCCCGACCCCGGTCCCACCATCCCCGAGCCCGAGCCACCGGACACACCCGAGCCCGACGAGCCGGCACCCCCGGCCCCCGACGCCCCACGCGAGGACCCGATCGAGCCGCCGCCGGCGCCGGAGACGGAGTAGGGGCGGGGCGGCGCCGGGGCGGCGCGGCGCTGCCATCGAGCGCGCTCTCCGCCCGCGCTCCTCGCGCCGCCACCGCCCCCGCTCTCCGCGGGCGCTCCCCGCACCGCGCGGCCAGGGCACCGAGGGGAACGAGCCCAAGTGCGACGCCACCGGGGTCGTTCTCCGCGGGCGCGCGGGTGCTGCTTTGCGATCCGCGCGTGGGTTGCAACCCCTGGGCGGACCGGCGAGCTCACCGTCCTGCCTAGTACGTCTATAGGCGGCAAAAGTCAGGAAGGTGCCCCACCGTCCTGGATAGACCACCGAGGAGGTGGTTTAGGCAGGACAGTGACCGCAGCCCGTCCGCCAATCGCGACAGCGGAAACCGGCTCCGCTACGAATCTGCACACACTCCCTCCCCTCATCGCCCTGCTCGCAGTAAGCGGGAAGCGCGAGCGGAGAGCGGGAGCGGTCGCGGCGCGTCCCGGCGCGAAGCGCGCGGGGCGCGCGTCCCGGCGCGAGGGGGCGCGTGCCGGCGCGCAGCCGCGCGAGGGGCGCGTCCCGGCGTGCAACGCGGGCCGCGCAGCGGCGGGCCCGCCGCCCGCCCTACCGCTTCTTGTTATCCACCGCCCGCTGCAGCTGCGCCTTGTTCATCTTCGACCGGCCCTCGACGCCGAGCTGCTTGGCCTCGTTGTAGAGCTGGTCGCGGGTGCGGCCTCGGGGGCCGCTCGTGCCCGATCGCTTGCCGCCGCGGCGGCCGGACGAGATGTCCTGCGTCGAGGTGCGCGAGCGCGTGCGCGACTCGCCGGAGCGGGCGCGCTCCTTGTTGACCGTGCGCGCCGCGATCTCCTCGGCGCGGTTCTCGGAGCCGCCGCGTGACTTGACGGACTCCTTGACGTGCTCGTACTGCCGAGCGCGCTTGGTGCCCTTCTTCACTCCTCTAGGTGGCATATCACCGACGTACCCGGGGTCGCGTCACGCAAGCCCCTCCGCCTCGTACTCGCGCAGATAGCCCTCGAAGAGCCGCCGGTGGCCCTCCTCGTCGCGCAGGATCGCGATGACCATGTCCTGCGTGACCGGGTCGATGTCGTCGGTCTCCTGGATGATGCGGTTGTAGTGCTCGATCGCGCCGGTCTCGGCCTCGATCACGCCCTTGATGATGTGCACGATGTCGGTCTGGTGCTCGGGCGGCTGCAGGTAGGACTGCTCGGCGGTGAACTCCAGCGAGCCGGGCACCACGCCGTAGAGCTCCTTGATCCGCGCGGCGAACTGCTGCGCGTGGCCGAGCTCCTCCTGGATGTCCTGCTGCAGGGACTCGACGATCTCCTGGGCGCGGACGCCGTCGGGGTTGACCGAGTTGGCGATGTAGCTCATCACCGTCTCGATCTCCATCCAGTAGGCCTTCTTCAGCAGCGAGATGATGTGCTCGCGCGGCTGGGTGTTGTCGTCGGCGAGGATGCCCTGCGCCGCGTTGCGGGTGGTGGCCATCGCAACCTCCTTGATCGTGAGCTCAGGCGGGCGCTCTACCCCGGAAGCTACGCCGATACGCCAGGGGCGAGGTGGCCGTCGAGCGCCGGAAGTGCTGGCGCAGCGACGCGGCGGTGCCGAAGCCCGCTTCGCAGGCGACGTCCTCGACCGGGAGATCGGTGGCCTCGAGCAGCCGGCGGGCGTGCAGTACCCGCTCGCGCAGCAGCCACTGCAGCGGGGTGGTGCCGGTCTCGGCCCGGAAGCGCCGGGCGAAGGTGCGCTCGCTGCAGCCGGCGTGATGAGCCATCGCGGCGACGGTGAGCGGCTCGCGCAGGCGATCCATCGCCCACGCGCGCGTGGCGGCGAGGCCGCGCTCGTCGGCCACCGGCAGCGGCGCATCGACGAACTGGGCCTGCCCGCCGTCGCGATGGGGCGCCACGACGATCTGCCGCGCGATCGCGTTTGCCGCTTCGGCGCCGACGTCGCGGCGCACGAGGTGCAGGCACAGGTCGATCCCCGCCGCGACGCCCGCCGACGTCACGATGTCGCCCTCGTCGACGTACAGGACACCGGCGTCGACCTCGACCTTCGGGTACATCCGCGCCAGCCGCCGCGCGTAGGCCCAGTGCGTGGTCGCGCGGCGGCCGTCGAGCAGCCCGGCCGCGGCCAGCGCGAACGCGCCGGTGCAGATCGAGCCGACGCGCGCGCCGCGCGCGTGCGCCGCGCGCAACGCCTCGAGCACCGTCCCGGAGAGCTCCCACGACGGCGGATCGAACCCCGGGACGATCACGGTGTCGGCCTCGGCGAGCGCCTCGAGCCCGCGCGCGACCTCCACCGCGAAGCCGGTCGTCGTCTGGACACACCCGGCGCGCGGCCCGCAGGCCTCGAACACGTATGGGCCTTGGTAGCGGCCGAAGACCTGCGCCGGCACGGACAGGTCGAAGGCCACCACGTCGGGCAGCGCGAGCGCAACGACACGATGCATGGCGGAAATCTATCGGACATTGGCATTCCTGCCACTGGCGCGCCGAGGCTCGGCCCGTCACCCTCGCGCCATGCGATGCGAGGTCCTCCTCTACGACGGATTCGATGAGCTCGACGCGCTGGCGCCCTGGGAGGTGCTCAGCAGCATCGCGCGCGTCCGCGACGAGGTCGAGGCCGCGCTGGTCACCCACGATGGCGGCGGGCCGGTCCGCGCCTCCCACGGCGCGCTCATCACGCCCCATCGAGCCCTGTCCGACGAGGTCGGCCTGCTCGTCGTCCCCGGCGGCGGCTGGAACGACCGCTCGCGCACCGGCGCCTGGAGCGAGGTCGAGCGCGGCGTCCTGCCGCAGGCGATCCGCGCCCGCCACGAGGCCGGCGCGACCATCGCCTCGGTCTGCACGGGCGCGATGCTGCTCGCCGCCGCCGGCCTGCTGACCGACCGCCCCGCGGTCACGCACCACGGCGCGATCGATGACCTCGAGGCCGCGGGCGCAAAGGTCATCCACGCGCGCGTCGTCGACGATGGCGACATCGTCACCGCCGGCGGCGTCACCTCGGGCCTCGACCTGACGCTGCACCTCGTCGAGCGCTTCTTCGGGGCGCCGCTCGCCCTCGCCGCCGAGCGCGAGCTCGAGTACGAGCGGCGTGGCACCGTATGGCGCGCGGATCGCAGTTTGGCCTCCGCCTGACGCCGGTAGCCCGGAAGTGAGGGCTACGACAAAGGAGCACCGAACATGGGCAAGTTGGACGGCAAGAAGATCGCGTTCCTGGCCACCGACGGCGTCGAGCAGGTCGAATACACCGAACCCCGCAAGGCGGTCGAGCAGGCCGGGGCCGCCGCCGACCTGGTGTCGCTGCAGGCCGGCGAGATCCAGGGCTTCAACCACCTCGACCGGGGCGACACCTTCCCGGTCGACCGGGCCGTCCGCGACGCCAGCGCCGACGACTACGACGGGCTGGTCCTGCCGGGCGGGGTGGCCAACCCCGACGTGCTGCGGACCGACGAGGACGCCGTGCGCTTCGTGCGGTCGTTCTTCGAGGCCGGCAAGCCGGTGGCCTCCATCTGCCACGGCGCCTGGACGCTGGTCGAGGCCGACGTGGTCAAGGGCCGCACCCTGACGTCGTGGCCGAGCGTCAAGACCGACATCCGGAACGCCGGCGGCACCTGGGTCGACGAGGAGGTCCACACCGACCGGGGCCTGGTCACCA
>Ga0081539_10006599_pt1 | contig 11025 bp, 11 predicted proteins | sample TabmetS4T2R2_FD_71023 | JGI IMG/M metagenome (GOLD analysis project Ga0081539, IMG submission 71023) | Tabebuia heterophylla rhizosphere microbial communities from the University of Puerto Rico - S4T2R2 | ecosystem: Host-associated > Plants > Roots > Rhizosphere ... | reverse complement strand
GACGGTTGCCCCGGCGCGCAGGCCCGAGCCTGCGGCTGCCCCGCGGGTGCCGATCATCGACGCCACCCCCCGGCCCGACGTGGCCAGCCGGTTCCCGAGCGCCGACGACCCGGCCCCGGCGCCCCTGGTCACCTCGACCCCGGGCGCGCCGGAGCTCCACCCGCCGGGTGCTGGGGCCCCCGAACGGGAGGGTAGCCGAGCGCCGGGAGGTGCGCGTACCGCTGTCCACAGCCCCGCGCCGAACGCTGTCCACAGCCCCGCGCCGAACGCTGTCCACGGCCCCGCGCCGACCGCCCCCGCAGAGCCGCCGGCCACGGTCGACCTGCGCAGCGACGGCCTGGCCGACACGGTCCGCCACGACGACGACCCGCCGCTCCCGACCCGTCCCGTCCCCGCCGGCGAGCCCGGCCGCACGTGACCGGGCACCACCGGCGGCCCACGCGGGCCCCGCAAGCTGGCCGGCGCGGTGGCTGACCAGCCCCCACCGTTCCGGACCGTCGACACCCGCCGCCCCTTCCGGGGCAAGGTGGTCACGGTCCGGACCGACCGGATCGCCGACGACGACGGCCGCACCGGCGAACGGGAAGTGGTCGAGCACAGCGGCGCCGTGGCCGCCCTGGTCGTGGACGACGACGGCCGTGTGGTCCTGGTCGACCAGTGGCGCCACGCCGTCGGAGCCCGGCTGCTGGAGATCGCGGCCGGCAAGTACGACGTCGAGGGCGAGGCGGTCGAGGACGCGCTCCGCCGCGAGCTGGCCGAGGAGCTGGGGGTCGAGGGCGGCACCCTGACCTTCCTGGCCAGCTTCTACACCACCCCCGGGTGGAGCGACGAGGTGCTCGACCTGTACCTGGCCGAGGGGGTCACCCCGATCGAGGGCGGTGCCCCGGCGGCCGACTGGGAGGAGCAGGGCATCGAGGTCGTGCGCCTGCCCTTCGCCGAGGCGCTGCGGCGGGCCGCCGGCCCTCCGGGCGACGCCAAGACCCTGGTCGCCCTCGGCCTCTACGGGCTCAAGCTGGCCGGGACCTGGGCTCCGGACCAGGCCGACCGGCCGCCACCGGACGCCCCGGCCCGCCGGGCCGCCGCCCGCCCGGACTGACCCGGGAACCCGCGGGCCCGCCTGCCCAGGCGGCCCCCGTCTCGTAGACTTGGCGTGCCTGGCCCGACGGTGGGCCCGGGACGAGGAAAGGCGGCGACCATGGACGTTGGCATCCCGCGGGAGCTCAAGGACCACGAGTACCGGGTCGCGATCACGCCGGTGGGCGTCCGGGAGCTGACCGACGCCGGCCACCGGGTCTATGTCGAGCAGGGCGCCGGGCTGGGCAGCTCCATCACCGACCTGGAGTTCGAGAAGTCGGGCGCGACCGTGCTCGAGACCGCCGACGAGGTCTGGGCCGAGACCGACCTCATCCTCAAGGTCAAGGAGCCGGTCCCCGAGGAGTTCCACCGCCTCCGCAAGGACCAGGTGCTGTTCACCTACCTGCACTTGGCCGCCAGCCGCGAGGTCACCGAGGCCCTGCTCGAGAGCGGCACCACCGCCGTGGCCTACGAGACGGTCGAGCTGGCCGACGGCCGCCTGCCCCTGCTCGCCCCCATGAGCGAGGTCGCCGGCCGCATGGCCCCCCAGGTCGGGGCGCATCTGCTGGAGCGTGAGTCCGGCGGCCGCGGGGTGCTGATGGGCGGCGTCTCGGGGGTGGCCGCGGCCAAGGTGCTGGTGCTGGGCGGCGGCATGGCCGGCCAGAACGCGGCCTGGATCGCCCAGGGCATGGAGGCCGAGGTCACCCTGCTCGACAAGAACGTCGACAAGCTCCGCTACGTCGACCAGATCCACAAGGGCCGCATCGTCACCTTGATGTCGAACCGCCAGACGGTCGAGGACCTGGCCCTGGCCGCCGACCTGATCATCGGGTCGGTGCTGATCCCGGGGGCCAAGGCACCCCGGCTGATCACCGCCGAGCATGTGCGGGCCATGAAGCGGGGCGCGGTCCTGGTCGACATCTCCATCGACCAGGGCGGCTGCTTCGAGACCTCCCACGTCACCACCCACTCCGACCCCACCTACGTGGTCGACGGGGTGGTCCACTACTGCGTCGGCAACATGCCCGGGGCGGTGCCCCACACCTCGACCTACGCGCTCACCAACGTCACCCTCCCGTACACGGTCCAGATCGCCTCGGCCGGCCTGGAGGAGGCCGTCGCCGCCGACCCGCCCCTGGCCAAGGGGATCAACGTCTACCGGGGCGAGCTCACCTACCAGCAGGTCGCCGAGGCCCACGGCCTCGACTGGCGGCCCCTCCCCGAGGTCATCCCCGCCCTGGCCGACGCCGGCTAGCCGCCGATGCCCGCCTCCGCGCCGCCCGCCGGGGTGCCCACCGCGCCGGTCGGGCCGGCGGCCGCGGCGGCGGTGCGCCGCTACCTCGACTACCTGGCCGTGGAGCGGGGGCTGGCCGCCAACACCCTCAGCGCCTACCGCCGCGACCTGCACCGCTACGCCGGCTGGCTGGCCTCGGCCGGGATCGACGACCCGGCCCGAGCCGGCGAGACCGACCTGGTCGCCTTCCTGGGGGCGCTGCGGGCCGGCAGCACCTCTGAGGGCACCCCCTACCGGGCCTCCAGCGTCGCCCGGGCCCTGGCCGCGGTCCGCGGGTTCCACCGGTTCCTGGTCCGCGAGCGCCTGGCCGGCGCCGACCCCTCCCGCGACCTCGGCACCCCCAAGGTCCCGGCCAGCCTGCCCAAGGCCCTCTCCGTCGAGCAGGTCGAGGCCCTGCTCGGGGCCATCGCCGGCCACGACCAGCTGGCCCTGCGCGACCGGGCCCTGCTCGAGACCCTGTACGCGGCCGGCCTCCGGGTCAGCGAGGCCACCGCCCTGGACGTCGACGACCTCGACCTGGACGACGGCACGGTGCGGGCGTTCGGCAAGGGGGCCAAGGAGCGGCTGGTCCCGATCGGCCGCTCGGCCCGCCGGGCCCTGGAGGCCTACCTGGTCCGGGCCCGGCCCCTGCTGGCCGGCCCGCGGTCGGGGCCGGCTCTGTTCCTCAACGCCCAGGGGAGTCGGCTGACCCGCCAGGGCTGCTGGAAGATCCTGCGCCGCCATGCCAGGCACGCCGGGCTGGAGGCCGAGGTGTCCCCGCACGTGCTGCGTCACTCCTTCGCCACCCACCTGCTGGCCGGCGGGGCAGACATCCGCAGCGTCCAGGAGCTGCTCGGCCACGCCAGCCTGGCCACCACCCAGGTCTACACGCGCATCACCCAGGACCGCCTGCGCGAGGTGTACCTGCGCGCCCATCCCCGAGCCCGCCACGCCACTCCCAGCGACTGAGCCGGTCAAGCCGGACAAGTACTCCACCCAGCCGCTCACCGATCCTGTAGCCTGCAACCCCTGCTCTCGGAAGTCGTCCGTCGCGCCGTCGGTGGCCGCGGCGGGGGAGACGTGCGACGGAGGACCGGGATGGACCACCAGACCGTTGACCGGCTGCGGGAACGCCTCGAGACCGAACGCGACGAGGTCCGCAAGCAGCTCGGCGACCTCGGCGCGCGGCCCGACGCCGAGGGCATCGAGGACCCCGAGCTCGACGAAGGCTTCGCCGACGCCGGTCAGGCCGCCGCCGAGCGGGCCAACCTCCTCACCCTGGTCCGGAGCCTGCGCGACACCCTGCGCGACGTCGAGCAGGCCCTCGGCCGGATGGAGGACGGCACCTACGGCCGCTGCGAGCGCTGCGGCCAGCCCATCGCCGACGAGCGCCTGGAGGCCCTCCCCGCGGCCCGCCTCTGCATGACCTGCAAGCGCCAGGCGAGGTCACGGTGACCCATCAGGCGAGCGGTGGGGGTCCGGGCGCCGGGGCCTCTCCGGCCCCGCGGCCCGGCAAGGTGGTCTTGATCGTCTGCGACTCGCTCGGAGTGGGGGAGGCGCCCGACGCCGGCGACTACGGCGACCGCGGGGCCGACACCGTCGGGCACGCCGCGGCCGCGGTCGGCGGGCTGGACCTGCCGACCCTTGGGTCGTGGGGGCTCGGGCGGCTCACCGGCATCGCCGGGGTCGACCCGGTCGACCCGGCCGCGGCCGTGGTCGGCCGCATGGCCGAGCGGTCGGCCGGCAAGGACACCACCACCGGCCACTGGGAGATGATGGGGGTCGTCCTCGACCAGCCGTTCCCGACCTACCCCGACGGCTTCCCGGCCGAGGTCATCGACGCCTTCTCGGCGGCCATCGGCCGCGGCGTGCTCGGCAACAAGGCGGCCTCTGGCACCGAGATCATCAAGGAGCTCGGGGCCAGGCACCTGGAGACCGGCGAGCCGATCGTCTACACCTCGGCCGACTCGGTGTTCCAGATCGCCACCCACAAGCGGGTCGTCCCCTTGGAGCAGCTGTACGAGTGGTGCGAGCAGGCCCGCGCCATCCTCCAGGGCGGCCACGCCGTCGGCCGGGTGATCGCCCGCCCCTTCGACGGCGAGCCGGGCGCGTTCGCCCGCACCAAGGAGCGCCGCGACTACGCCCTCCCGCCCGCCGGCCCGACCGTGCTCGAGGCGCTGGAGCGGGCCGGGATCCGGACGCTCGGGGTCGGCAAGATCGAGGACATCTTCTCCCGCCGGGGCCTGTCCGGCTCCGACCACACCGGTGACAACGAGAGCTCGCTGGACGCCACCGTGCGGTTCCTCCGCGAGGACGGGGACCCGGCCTTCGTCTTCGCCAACCTGGTCGACTTCGACATGGTCTACGGCCACCGCCGCGACGCCGAGGGCTACGCCCGCTGCCTGGAGCGGCTCGACGCCCGCCTCCCCGAGGTCGTGGCCGAGCTGGGGGACGACGACTGGCTGTTCCTCACCGCCGACCACGGCTGCGACCCCACCGCTCCCGGCACCGACCACACCCGCGAGTTCACCCCCCTGGTCGCCTTCAGCCCCGGCGGCACCCGGGGCCACCACCTCGGCGACCGCGCCACCTTCGCCGACCTCGGCGCCACCATCGCCGAGCTGTTCGGCGCCCCCTCGGTCGGCCCCGGCACCTCGTTCGCCACCGACCTCCGCTGACCGGCCGGAGCCCGCTGCACCGGACGCCGGCCTGATCCGCGGGCGGCTCGCGGCCCGCCACTCCTCCATCAGCCCACCGGCGCCCTGCTCCCTTCTCCCAGGCCGTCCCGGTAGTTGAAGCTTTGTCCACATTTCCCCGGATGTTGACTTCCGCGACAACGCCGGGGTGACCACGGAGCGTGGTCGACTACGCAGAGTGGTCGGTCGCGGAGCTTTCTCCGGCCGGGGCGGGTCGGTAAGATGCGCCCGCCCCCAACGTCGACGAGGCGACAGATCCATTTGGCCCCAGGGCGCCCAGTCGACAAAGCAACCTGACGACACATGTCCACGGGCGTTCCGGGAGGTGCCGGAGATGGGGAAGGTCATCGCCCTGGCCAACCAGAAAGGCGGGGTGGGCAAGACCACTACCGCCATCAACCTCGGCGCCGCCCTGGCCGAGCAGGGCCGCCAGGTGCTCCTGGTCGACATGGACCCCCAGGGAGCGCTCTCGGTCGGCCTCGGGCTCAACCCCCTGGCCCTCGACCGGACCGTATACAACCTGCTCATGGACCCCAGGGCCGACGCCGCCGCGACCATCGAGCGCACCAAGCAGGAAGGTCTCGACCTGCTCCCCTCCAACATCGACCTGGCCGCCGCCGAGGTCCTGCTGGTCGGCGAGGTTGCGCGCGAGCAGGCCCTGTCGCGGGTCCTGCGGGTGCTGCGCAAGCGCTACGACCACGTCCTGATCGACTGCCCGCCCAGCCTCGGGCTGCTCACCGTCAACGCCCTGACCGCCGCCGACGGCGTGCTCATCCCGCTCGAGTGCGAGTACTTCGCCCTGCGCGGCATGGCCCTGCTGATGGATACCATCGAGAAGGTCCGGGAGCGCCTCAACCCCGACCTGGAGATCGTCGGGATCCTTGCCACCATGTACGATGCCCGGACGGTCCACGGGCGCGAAGTGCTCGGAAGGGTCGAGGACGCCTTCGGGGGTCGTGTCTTCAAGACCGTCATCGCCAAGACCATCCGGTTCGCCGAGGCGCCGGTGGCGGGCGAGAGCATCCTGACCTATGCCGGCTCGTCGTCGGGGGCGCTCGCGTACCGCGAGCTGGCCAAGGAGGTACTGGCGTCATGAAGGGTCGGGCCAGCCTGCCCGGGGCCGACGAGCTGTTCCGCGTCACCTCGATCGAGAAGGGCCGGGGCCGCGGGGGGCGGCAGCCGGCCGAGGAGGCGTCGGCAGAGGACCGCCAGCCCGCCGAGCGGGTCCCGAGCGGCCGCCAGCGCCACGAGGAGAAGGTCACCTTCTACTGCACCGCGGACGAGCTGATGGACCTCGAGAACGCCCGCCTGCTCCTCCGCCGCGAACACGGCGTGGCCGTCGACCGCGGCCGCATCGTCCGCGAGGCCCTCGCCCAGGTCCTCTCCGAGCTGGAGCGCGACGGCGCCGACGCCCCCCTGGTCAAGCGCCTCACCCGATGACCGGACCCCGGCCACGCGGGAACCTCGCGCCCCGGTTGCTGGGGCCCCCGAACGGGAGGGTAGCCCAACCGGGCAGGACGGGCGCGGCGCTGTCCACAGCCCCAGGCGCGCCATGAGCCCCGCGGTCCGGGCGGTCGACGTGATCGCCCGCAAGCGGGATGGGGGAGAGATCCCTGGCGACGAGCTGCGGGCGTTCGTCCTCGCCTACGCCCGCGAGGAGCTGCCCGACTACCAGATGGCGGCCTTCCTCATGGCCGGCTACCTGCGCGGGTTCACCCGGTCCGAGACCGAGGCCCTCACCGACGCCATGGTCGCCTCCGGGGACCGGCTCGACCTCAGCCGCCTCAGCGGCCCCACGGTCGACAAGCACTCCACCGGTGGGGTTGCCGACGGCACCACCCTGGTCGTCGGCCCGCTCGCCGCCGCCCTCGGCCTGCAGGTCATCAAGCTGTCCGGACGCGGCCTCGGCCACACCGGCGGGACCCTCGACAAGCTGGAGTCGATCCCCGGGTTCCGGGTCGGCCTCTCCGGCGAGGAGCTGCTCGACCAGGTGGAGCGGATCGGCCTGGCCGTGGCCGCCCAGACCGCCGACCTGGTCCCGGCCGACAAGTCGATCTACGCCCTCAGGGACGTGACCGCCACCGTCGGCAACGTCGCCCTGATCGCCTCCAGCGTCATGAGCAAGAAGCTCGCCGGCGGTGCCGCCAGCATCCTGCTCGACGTCAAGACCGGCTCGGGTGCCTTCATGCACGAGACCGCCGCGGCGGTCGAGCTGGCCAGGATCTGCGTCGACCTCGGCCGGGCCGCCGGCCGGGCCACGGCCGCGCTGGTGACCGACATGAGCCAGCCGCTGGGGGAGCTGGTCGGCAACGCCGTCGAGGTCCGCGAGGCCGTCGAGGCCCTGCGGGGGCAGCGGCCAGGGCGGTTCCTGGACCTCTGCCTGACGCTCACCGGCCACCTGGCCGCCCTCGCCGGCAAGGCCTCCGACCCGGAGACCGGCCGCCGCGACGCCGGGCGGGCCCTGGAGGCCGGCGACGGGCTGGAGCGGTTCCGCCAGTTCGTGGCCGCCCAGGGGGGTGACCCCCGGGTCGCCGACGACCTCTCGATCCTGCCCCAGGCCCCGGTCACCACCGAGGTCCAGGCCCCCCGGGACGGCTGGCTGGCCGCGGTGGACGCCGAGGCCGTGGGCCGGGTCGCCGCCGCCCTCGGCGCCGGCCGCCAGCGCAAGGACGACGACATCGACCCGGCGGTGGCCGTGGAGCTGTCCGCCAAGCTCGGCGACCGGGTCGACGCCGGAGCGCCGATCGGCCGCATCCTGGCCAGGGACGCCGACGCGGCCCGCTCGGCCGGCGACGGCCTGCTGGCCACCCTCCGCTGGAGCGACCAGCCGGTGGAGCCCCCGCCACTGGTCCACGAGGTCGTCGGCGCCTGACCGGGAACGGGAGTGCCGGCGGGGGAGCATGATGGGGCGTGGCCCGTGCTAGGGTGGCGGCCGAACGGCGTTGTCCGGCGCCGAAACCCCCCGCTCCAGCGAGGCTGACGCATTGGGCTCACCGCTGTTCTGGCTCCGTGACGATCCGGAGGTGTTCATTGCCTTCGTGATCGCGATCATCGTCGGCCTGACCCTCCATGAGTTCAGCCATGCCGCCGTCGCCACGCTCCAGGGCGACTCGACGGCCCGGTCCCAGGGGCGGCTCACGCTCAACCCGGTGGTGCACCTCGACCCCCTTGGTTCCATCGCCCTGGTCATCGCCGGCCTCGGATGGGCCCGGCCGACCCCGGTCACACCTTCGCGCCTGCGCTACCACCGAATCGGGATGGTGGCGGTCGCCCTGGCTGGACCGGCGGCGAACTTCGTGCTTGCGATCGCCTCGACCATCGCCCTCCGCATCGCCTACTCCATGGGTGGCGGGGCCTTCAACAGCGACTTCAGCGTGAAGCTTCTCACCGGCCTGGTCGTCTGGAACGTCCTCCTCGGTATCTTCAACCTTCTTCCGATCCCTCCGCTGGACGGCTCGACGCTCCTCACCGTCCTGCTGCCGCCGTCGCGGCAGAACATCGTCCGGTTCCTCGACCAGTATGGGATCTTCCTGCTGCTCGGCCTGCTGATCCTGGCCCCCAACCTCCTACGGCCGATCGTCCTCTCGGTCATCGAGACCATCTCCCGTCTCGTCGGTGTGGTCATCCTCCCGGTGTGAGCCGACCACCGGCCGGAGGTGGTGTCGCGTTGTCGTCGAAGGCGGACGCTGGCTACCATCGGCCGGCTGCGCCGAACTCCCCGGGGTCGCCGTTCCGCCGCTCAGCGCGTCGATATGTCGACTCAGGGATGAACAGATAAGTAGATACATGGACTATGTGGTCAAGACCGAGGTGTTCGAGGGGCCGTTCGACCTGCTCCTCCACCTGATCGCGCGCCAGCGGGTCGACCTCTGGCAGGTCTCGCTGTCCCGGATCACCGAGGACTACCTGGCCGAGATCCGCCGCATGCGCGAGCTCAACCTGGAGGTCGCCACCGAGTTCCTAGTGGTCGCGGCCACCCTCCTTGAGCTCAAGGCGGCCCGGCTGCTACCGGCGCCGGACGCCGACCCTGACGAGGTCGAGACTGTCCTCGAGGAGCGCGACCTCCTCTTCGCCCGGGTCCTTCAGTACCGGGCCTACAAGCAGGTGGCCGGCCTGTTCGGGGCCCGCCTGGCCGAGCAGGCCGCCTTCCACCCCCGCCGGGTCGGCGCCGAGGACCTCCTGCGCCGCATCGTCCCCGAGCTGCTGGTCGGGGTCACCCCCGAGGAACTGGCCCGGCTGGCCGCCGCCACGCTCGCCCCGGTGCCACCGCCCGAGGTCACCACCACCCACATCGCCCCGCCCCGGCTGTCGGTCGCCGAGGCCGTCGCCGACCTCGCCCAGCGGCTCCACGACCGGCACTCCAGCACCTTCGAGGATCTGGTCGGCCGCCAGGCCGCCCCCATCGAGGTCGTCCTCGGCCTGCTAGCCGTCCTTGAGCTGTACAAGCGATCGTTGGTCGAGCTCGACCAGACCGCCACCTTCGCTGACATCACCGTCCGCTGGACCGGCGGCGACCAGGCCGTCCTCATCGACCTGACGGTCGAGGAGCCCGCATGACCACCATCCCGCTCCCAGAGGGCCGGCCCCCGGGTCCCGACCCGGCGCCGGAGGTTCCGGTGATCGGGTCGACCGGTGGCGGTTCCGCGAGCGGTTCGGACGTCGCGGCGTGGCGTGACCCTCAGCCTAAATCGGAGCTTGAGGCAGAGACCGGCTCCGCCGCCGGGCCGGATCTCGCCGGTCGAAGTCGCCCCAGCGCCGGGTCGGATCTCAAGGACGGGAGTAGCGCTGCTCGCGGGGATGGGCCCGAAGCGGCCGCCGAGGTGGATGGTGGGGCGGCTGCCGGGGGGCTCGAGGGCGACCCGACGGCGTGGCCGCCCGATGAGGCGTTCGACGCCGTCGACCTGGACGACCGCGGTTGGACCAGGCGGGATCTGGAGGCGATCCTCCTGATGGCCGACGACCCGGTCCCGGCGACCGCGCTCGCCGAGATCGTCGGCGCACGGCTCTCGGAGGTGGAGGGACTCCTGGTCGATCTGGCCGGCGAGTACGCCCGCGACGGCCGTGGGTTCGTCCTCCGGGCCATCGCTGGCGGCTGGCGCCTGTACACCAACCCCGGGGCCAAGCCCGCCGTCGAGGCATACCTCCGCGCCGGCCAGCAGAGCCGCCTCACCCGCGCCGCCCTCGAGACCCTCGCCGTGATCGCCTACCGCCAGCCGGTGACTCGCTTTCAGGTCGCCGCCGTCCGAGGCGTCAACGTCGACGGCGTGTTCCGGACGCTTGCCTCCCGCGGCCTCATCCACGAGGTCGGGACCGACCCCGGCCCCGGCCAGGCCGCCCTCTACGGGACCACCCCCGCCTTCCTCGAACAGCTCGGACTCAACGACCTCGACCAGCTCCCCCCGATCAAGGACCACCTCCCCGAGGGCGTCGACATGCTCGACCTCCAGGAGAACCCATGACCCCCGCCCGCCGCGTCGGTGCCGCGGGTCCGGCGCGTCCTTCCAGGGGAGGCCGGGCGCGTCCCGCTGCCGGAGGTGGTCGGGTTGGCCCCTCCGCGGAAGGTGGTCAGGCTCGCTTCCCGGTCGAGGGAGAGCGGTCCCGCGACGTCGGGAACGAGTCGTCCCGTTCTGCCGCGGAGAATGCCTCGTCCCGTCCCGCCGCGGAGAATGCCTCGTCCGGTCCTGCCGCGGGGAATGCCTCGTCCGGTCCTGCCGCGGGGAATGCCTCGTCCCGTCCCGCCGCGGGGAATACCTCGTCCGGTCCCGCCCCGAGGAACCATTCGCCCCGTCCTGCCCGTGGGAAGGATCCGTCTCGCCGATCCGGGAGAGGCGCTCGGTCGCACCCTCCGGTTGAGGGAGAGCCGTCGCGCCGCACCGGGGACGCCGGTTCTGCGTCCCCCCGGCGTCCCCATCGGCCCGCCGGTTCTGGCACGTCCACCCGGCGCCCCCGTCGGCCGGCGGGCGAAGAGACTCGGAGCACCCG
>Ga0081539_10006598_pt1 | contig 11025 bp, 11 predicted proteins | sample TabmetS4T2R2_FD_71023 | JGI IMG/M metagenome (GOLD analysis project Ga0081539, IMG submission 71023) | Tabebuia heterophylla rhizosphere microbial communities from the University of Puerto Rico - S4T2R2 | ecosystem: Host-associated > Plants > Roots > Rhizosphere ... | reverse complement strand
CTCACAGGACCGCGTCCATTTGAATGCCACTATTCTAGAACATATTTTCTATTTGTCAAGCCCTTTTACAAAAAACTCTCATAATTCCGTGAAAAGTTGCACAAGTAACGCTGTAAGCATTTATTAAGACTATTTGCATACGGTATCAGATGCGTTATGGTCTCGCACTTTGGTCAATGGGATCGCGGATTGCAAAGAGAGGCAGTGAATTATGAACCTGGACGATGTGCTTCTGTACGGGCACCGAACTGTTTTGATGGCATTTGACGGCTTGAGCGAAGCTGAATGCAACGTCAATGGCGTCTGTGGTCACTGGTCGGTACGTGAGATCATCGCGCATCTGACATCGCATGAACTGGTCAGCAACGACGTGATGAAGTTGTTTCTGGATGCTGGCGCGTCAACACCGCATTTTACCCGCTACGTAGCGCAAGGCGGACTTGCCTTCAATGATCTTGAGGTTGAGGCGCGCAGCGGTATGAGCTGGTGGGAAGTGGTGCGCGAGTATACGGCAGCAGCAACGGAAGCAAAAGAGCTGGCGGCGCGGGTTCCGGTGGAAGTGCGGCGGCAGGTGGGCACGATTCCCTGGTACGGCGCGGAGTATGATTTGGAAGACCTGTTCGCGTACTCGAATTACGGACACAAGCGTGAGCATTGCGCGCAGATTGCCGTGTACCGAGATACGCTAGGGCATTGACTCAAGGGGCACGGCAGCGCTGTGCCCCTACAAGGCATCCAGTAAATTTGCGTTGGTCATCTGGGTGACTTTAGCATCGTCTGAGCGAACAGTAAGGCGACTTGTCAAGACGTTATGAGATGTGATAGAATAGCGGCGTAGGAAAAGCGGGTTTTTCCTACTTTCTATTTCCGTTGATGTTGTGCGACCGTCTGATCTAGCGAGAAGTCGGTCGTTATTAAAATCCGCCACTGTTATGTATCCCACAAAGTCCTTACGGGAGTTAAAGACCAAGCTGCTATGAAAAGTGAGTTTGAAGTTGCCTTCAACGAGATTATGGAATCGCGCGCGCTGCCGCAGGAAACGGTGCTGGATGCGCTGAGTACCGCGCTGGTTTCGGCGTACCGCCGCGATGCTGGCATTGGCTCGTCCCAGCGGGTCGAAGCGAACATCGACCCCGGCTCTGGACGACCACGCATCTTCGTCGAGAAGGAAGTGGTTGACGAGGTTCAGGACAAACGGACGGAAGTCGAGCTGGAGAAGGCTCGTTACTACAACCCTGAAGCCAATTACGGCGATATGGTGATGGTGCAGGCGGAAGGGACGACCAAGCAGTTTGGTCGTATCGCCGCGCAGACCGCCAAGCAGGTTATTCTGCAAAAGATTCGGGAAGCGGAACGCAATTCGCTTTTCGATGAATTCATCGAGCGCGAAGGCGACCTGGTACACGGCACGGTACAGAGCGTCAATTCGAGCATGGTGACGCTGGGGCTGGGACGCGCAGAGGCGATTCTGCCGCGCGCACAGCAAATCCCCGGCGAGAAGTACAAGCCGCATGAAAAACTGCGCGCATTCGTGCTGGAAGTGAAGAAGACCAATCGCGGTCCACAGATCGTGGTGAGCCGAGCGCACCGGAACATGCTGCGCCGCCTGCTGGAATACGAAGTCCCAGAAATTTACAACGGGCAGGTCGAGATTAAGAATATCGCCCGCGAGGCAGGCTACCGCTCGAAAGTGGCGGTGGCGGCGCTGCAAGAGGGCATCGACCCGGTGGGCGCGTGCGTGGGGATGCGTGGTATCCGCATTCAGAACATCGTCAAGGAACTGCACGAAGAAAAAATCGATGTTATCGAATGGAACCCGAACCAGGAAATCTTCATCGCCAAGGCGCTCAGCCCGGCGCGGGTGAGCGGGGTTTACCTCGAAGACGACCCGGATACAGGGCGTACCGCGGTCGTGATCGTGCCGGATGACCAGCTTTCGCTGGCGATTGGGCGCGAGGGGCAGAACGCGCGCCTTGCCGCCAAGCTCACGGGCTGGCGCATCGACATCAAGAGCGTGACAGAAGCGGTACAAGAGGCGCTCGATACGCTGGACACGCCGCCGCTGCGCGAAATGCAAACACTGCACGCGGAGATGATCGAGAATGTGCGGCGGATCGTCGAGAAGCGGGCTGCGAACCGCGCTGTGATGCCGGAAGAATTCAACGCGCTGGCGAAATTTGCCGATATTGTCCAACGGCGCTTGCTCGCCGCGCGCGCGACGGCACGCCAGGCACGGCTGAAGGAGATCGAAGCGGTGCGGCAGACGCTGCCGCAGGGCGCGTTCCAGATGCCGCTGACGACGCTGGGCTTGCCCGACAGTGTGACCGAGGCGCTGCAACAGTTCGAGAACGTCGGCGAAATTATGCTGCGCTTCCTGATCGACGAAAACCGTATTCGCCGCGCGCTGAGCGAATTCCCGCCTGAAACTTTCCGCCAACTGCAAGAGGCGCTAGATAAGCTGGTTATTCCTGAATACGAAGAGCCAGCCGTCGTCGAACCGCCGCAAGAAGCGGCTATGGAAACGGTGGTCACGCCGATTGAGGCGATTCCACAGCCAGGCGAAGAAGTGCGTCGCCCGAAGCCGCAGCCGGTACAGGCGATATACGACGACGAAGATGAAGATGTCGAAGTGCTTGCCCAGGGTAAGAAAGGCAAGGGCAAGAAGAATAAGGGTCGCCAGCTTGTCTACGACGAGAAGACTGGCGGCATGGTAGTCAAGCGCCAGCGTAAGGGCGGGCGCGGCGACTGGAACAACTGGGACGAGTAACGGCGATGAGCAGCCGCACGCAAAAACCCGTGTCGCCGAAGCCTGTGTCTCACAAGCACGTTCCCACACGGACGTGCGTTGTGTGCCGGAACAAGGCTGGCAAGCGGACGCTGGTTCGGGTGGTACGTACCGAGCAAGGGCTTCAAGTTGACCCCAGCGGCAAGCTGAACGGACGTGGGGCGTACTTGTGTGAACGTGAAAGTTGTTGGGATACCGCAGTGAAGACCGACCTATTGGGGAAAGCGTTGCGGATGACACTGACGGAAGCAGATCGTGAACGATTGCGGCAGGCGCGGGTATAGCCATGCGATGCTGGTGTGGCACACGACTGTCGGAAAAACTAAATTATCGGCGTAGGGTGAGGAAATAAACTTTTCCTGACTCTGCGCCTCTGCATGGAGGTAAGGATGTCTCAGGAAAAGCAAGTGATACTCGTCCCCGACTTCCTCACAGTACGTGAGGTCGCCGAACTGATTGAAGCCAGCCCGATTGAGGTGATGAAACGCCTGATCGCCAACGGGATTATGGCTTCGATCAACCAACAGATTGACTACGATACTGCGGCTATCGTGGTCGAAGAGATGGGCTTTGAAGCCCAGTCCGCCAGCGCCGCGCAAGCCAAAGCCGAGCGCGAACAGCGGGCAGAAACGGCGCAGACCTGGCGCAAGGTATACGCGCAGGAAAAGCCGGAAAACCTCGTCACCCGCCCCCCGATTGTCACCATTCTTGGACACGTCGATCATGGCAAAACCACGCTGCTGGATACGATCCGCAAGGCGCATGTGGCGGAAGGCGAAGCGGGCGGAATTACCCAGCACATCGGTGCGTACCGCGTGACGCACAACGGACGGCAAATCACGTTCTTGGATACGCCCGGTCACGAGGCGTTCACGGCGATGCGCGCACGCGGTGCGCAGGGCGCGGACATTGCGATTCTGGTGGTGGCGGCGGACGACGGCGTGATGCCGACGACGCGCGAGGCGCTGAACCACGCACGAGCGGCAAATGTGCCGCTGATCGTGGCGATTACGAAGGTGGACAAGCGCAACGCCAACGTGGAGCGGGTGAAGCAAGAAATCAGCGAGCTTGGGTTAGTGCCGATGGACTGGGACGGCGATACGTTCGTGATCCCGGTGGCGGCGACGCGGAACGAAGGTATTGAAGACCTGCTGGAAGCGATTTTGCTGGTGGCAGACGAGCACGAAATCGTGGCGAACCCGAAAGCAGAAGCGACAGGCGTGGTGCTGGAAGCGGAAGTTGACCGCACGCGCGGCGCGATTGCAACGCTGCTGGTGCTGAACGGTACGCTGAATACGGGCGACGTGGTCGTCGCTGGGATGACGTTTGGACGCATCAAGGCGCTGTACGATGAAACGAGCAAGACGGTGAAGAGCGCCACGCCTTCGACGCCGATTGTGGTGCTGGGGCTGAGCGGCGTGCCACTGGCGGGCGACAGCTTTGAAGTGGTGAAGAACGAGAAAACCGCGCGGCAGATGATCGCCGAGCGGCAGGAAGCTGCCGTCGAAGCGGCGGGCGACGGCGCACGCGGCGCGGTTTCGCTGGAAGACATTTACGCGCAGTTCAACGCGGGCAAGGCGAAAGAACTGAACCTGATCGTCAAGGTGGACGTGCAGGGGTCGCTCCAGCCGATCATCGACTCGCTTCGCACCATCGAGGAAAACAACACCGAGGGCATCAAGCTGCGCATCCTCACCAGCGACGTGGGCAACATCAACGAGAACGACGTGAACCTCGCCAGCGCGTCCGGCGCGATCATCCTCGGCTTCAACGTCGATGCGGACACGGCAGCCAAACGCCACGCCGAGTCGATGAACGTGGAAATTCGACTGTACACGGTGATTTACAAGCTGCTGGAAGATGTCGAACTGGCGCTGAACGGTATGCTTGAGCCGGTGTACGCTGACCGGACGATTGGCACAGCGGAAGTACGTCAGGTGTTCCACATTCCGCGCATTGGCACGATTGCCGGGTGCATGGTGCGCGAAGGCGAAATCAAGCGCAATGCCAAAGCGCGGGTGAAGCGCGGCGGGCAGGTAGTGGCGGAGAACGTCAACGTTGCCTCGCTGAAGCGAGTTGCCGAAGACGTGCGCGAAGTGCGCGCCGGATTTGAATGCGGCATCGGCTTGAGCAACTTCGACGAATTCCAGGTCGGTGACCAGATCGAGTGTTTCGTGACGGAGCGCGTCAGCTAAACCCGTCATTTCGGAACTTTGCAGCGCCATCGTCTCCAGCTTCCGGGCTGCGAACGATGGCGTTGTGCTCGAATCGGGAAGGGAGGTATTTATCCAATGAGCAAGATTAAACAGGAGCGGACAAGCGGGCATATCCGCAAAATACTGAGCCAATTGATCCTGCGCGACGTGGCTGACCCGCGCCTGCACGGAATCACGATCACGGATGTAGAGCTTGACCCGGAACTGCTGTTTGCGAAGGTATATGTGAACGCGCTGGGCGAAGAAGAGCGAATGCCAGAAGTGATGAGCGCGCTGAACCACGCGAAGGGCTTTTTGCGCCGGGAAGTCGCCAAGCGGGTGCGGCTGCGGAAAGCGCCTGACCTGATCTTCAAGTGGGATGAGAGCCTGGAACGCGGGGAACGGATCGACGCGCTGCTGGCGAACCTGGTGATCCCTCCTGATGAAAATGCCCCGGCGACAATTGTGCCTGACAACGATGAAACGGACGACGATGACGACAGCGATTCTTAACTGGTCGGAGGCGACGCAGGCGGTTGATAGCGCAAAGTCGATTTTGATGGTGACACACTTGAACCCGGACGGCGACGCGATAGGCTCGCTGCTGGGGGCGGCGCACGCGCTGCGGGCGCGAGGATGCGCGGTAACGACGCTGGCGGTGGATAAAGGCGTGCCGACCTACCTGCGCTTTTTGCCTGGTGCAGATGGCATCGTGCCTAAGCTGGAAGGCGGTGAGTGGGAACTGATGATCTCGCTGGATTCGAGCGATGAGGAACGCACGGGTGACGTGGGCATGTACGGTCGCGCGCACAGCCAGCGGGTGATCAACATCGACCACCATCCGACGAACACCCTGTTCGGGAATATTTATCTGTTTCGCCCGGATGCGGTTTCGACCACGCAGATCGTGCAGGAGTGGCTGGAGCAGATGGGACAGCCGTTGACCAAAGAAATTGCCGTGCCGCTGCTCACGGGGCTGGTGACGGACACGCAAGGCTTCCGCACCAGCAACGTGCGCCCGGATACGCTGGGTTATGCGCAGAAGCTGATGCAGGCAGGCGCGTCGCTCACCGAAGTCACAGCGCGGACGCTGGGGAGCACGCCTTACCAGAACATCCAGCTATGGAAATACGTGCTGCCGAGCGTCGAACTGAAAGACGGCGTGATTTCGGCGACGGTGACGCAGGAAGATATGAAAGCCGCGCGTCTGAGCGACATGACCGATGGCGGGCTGGTCGAGTACCTGGTGACGGCAAACGAGGCGATGATCTCGGTGGTATTCAAGGAACTGGCGGATGGGCGGGTGGAACTCGGCTTCCGGTCGAAGCCGGGTTTCAACGTGGCGGCGGTGGCATTCAGCCTGGGCGGTGGCGGACATACGCAGGCGTCCGGGGCGACGATTGCGGGACCGCTGGAAGCAGCGAAAGCGCGAGTGATGCCGCTACTGCATACCGCGCGTGCACAAGGCACGCTGACGATTGCGTAAAAGCAGTTGAAAGTAGAAAGTTAAAAGTAAAAGCGAAAAGAAGGGCGTTCAAGGCAAACGAAGTTTGCACAACGCCCCTACAAATGCCGCGAGTTTTGAGCTTCTATTGTTTACATATCTAATTGTTTGGGGTATTTCTCCTGTTTGGTTTCCTGAATGTTGATAAGCCGCTGGGCATGACCAGCCATGATGTCGTGGCGAAGGTGCGGCGCGCGGCGGGGATCAAAAAGATCGGTCATGCCGGGACGCTCGACCCGCTGGCAACGGGCGTGCTGATCCTGTGTGTGGGCGGGGCGACCCGCCTGAGCGACTACGTGATGCACGGGACGAAACGCTATCGGGCGCGGGTGCGGCTGGGGCAGGTGACGGACACCTACGACGCGGAAGGCGAAGTGATTCAGGAGCGGGATGTGTCGCAGGTGACGCAGGCGGATATTAGGCAGGCGCTCGGCACGTTTCTCGGCGAGATCGAACAGGTTCCGCCGATGTACAGCGCAATCAAGCGGGGAGGAAAGAAGCTGTACGAGCTGGCGCGGGCAGGCGAGACCGTTGAGCGGGAAGCGCGCAAGGTGCGGATCGATGCTCTGGAAATCGTGGACTGGCAGCCGCCAGAATACACCCTGGAGGTGACGTGCAGCGCCGGGACGTACATCCGCAGCTTAGCCTATGACGTGGGCGAGACGTTGGGCGTGGGGGCGCATCTTGCCGGGCTAGTACGGATGGCGAGCGGGGTTTTCACGCTTGAAAACGCCGTGCCGCTTGATACACTCCTGAGCGATCCGGCTGCTTACGTTGTGCCGCCGAAAACCGCGCTGGCAGAGTACCCTGCGCTGGTAGTCGATGCTGCCGCCGAAGCGGAACTGACACATGGACGCTCGATCCCAGGTAACCTGGCAGAGGGGATAGTAGCGATGGTTTACCGCGCCGATGAGCGTCTGCTGGCGGTGGTGCGCGCGGATACGGGGCGTTTGAAGCCGGAAAAAGTGTTTCTTTAAACATCTGTTCCAGCGAAACAGACGATTAGTGAATGTGGGATATGTGCAGTTGTGGTTACGTGTGCATATCCTAATTAAGACTGTGCCAGAACTTTAGGCTTGTGATCACACGAACAGGAAATCTATGAAGCATCTTACCGATCTTGCCAGCGTACACCTGAGCCAGCCTTCGGTCGTAACCATCGGCGTGTTCGATGGCGTTCATCAAGGGCATCAGCACTTGATCCGGCGGGTGGTGGATGAGGCGCGGATGACGAACCGGCTGGCGGTGGCGCTGACGTTCTTCCCGCACCCGGATATTCTGCTGCGAAAGCTGACCGGGCGTTACTACCTGACAACGCCGGAGCAGCGCGCCGAATACTTGGGCGAACTGGGGATTGATTACGTAATCACGCTGCCGTTTAACGACGAGTTCCGGCAGATTCGGGCGGCGACGTTCGTGGATATGATGCTGGAAAACCTGAAACTGAGCCGGTTGTGGGTGGGGGCGGATTTCGCGCTTGGCTACCAGCGCGAGGGGAACGTCGAGTTCCTGAAGGCGCAGGGTGAGGCGAAAGGCTTTGCGGTGCAGGTAATCGACCTGCTGCCTGCGGAAAAAGATGGTGCGATTAGCAGCACGACCATTCGTGAGGCGCTGCTGGCGGGAGAAGTGGAGAAGGCGAAAGATTTGCTTGGGCGCTCGTATTCGCTCACAGGTGAAGTGGTGCATGGCGATCATCGTGGGCGGGAACTGGGCTTCCCGACGGCGAACGTGCATGTGTGGGAAGAGCAGGTGATCCCGGCGAACGGCATTTACGCGACGTGGGCGTACCTGGATGGCGAACGGCACATGGCGGCGACCAGCGTAGGCGTGCGCCCGCAGTTCAACGGCGAGGATGTGCGGGTGGAAGCCTACCTGCTCGACTTCGACCGCGATATTTATGGCAAGCAGTTGACGGTGACGTTCGAGAAGTACCTGCGCCCGGAAATGAAGTTCGATGGGCTGGACGGGCTGATCGCACAAATTCACACAGACGTAGAGACGACGCGCGAATACCTGACCGAGCAAAGTAACGGTACATCGAGCGTTAAATCAAGTTGATGAAACCACAGAGGATTTATCCTGCGTGATTTGATTTTGCGCAGTAAGTATCAACTGATAGACTTCGGCGGCGTTTGCGATGTCAAAAAAGTCGTAGCCTAAAGAGGGAGTTGTGTCCTGAACTGGAGTAATTAGTTGCTGCTTCATATGGAACAGTATCGTTCCGTAACCCTGTGATAGTGATTTGAAATTTACATAAACGTCGGCTAGCGAACGTGAAATCGTCGTCAGAAAAAAAGGATAGTGCGCTAACACGCGCTGGTTTGTCAAAATAAAGATAAGTTGAGGTGGTTGAGCACGAAGAGCCTTGTCAGCATGTTTCTGTTGGAGCCAGACGAGCACAATATAGATTGCTGGCAGGATCGATAGGATGAGCGCAAACTGAACTGTGCCGCCCAAGTCGAATAGTGACTCGTTTGGATTGTCCAACACTGTAGCCACATGCAATCCCCCTGAAAAAAGGAAGATGGCTACAGCAACCAACAATACGTCGCGCCTAAAGTTGCGCCATTTTCGGTACACGAGATCAGGCATTCCAGTCCACAATATTTGTTCTCCGGGAAGCAAAACGGAGTTTAAAGATGCTTCGAGCTGCAAATCCATAAATTTTCGTGTGATATTTAGATTGACTCAATTTTAGCTCTCCAGAAGATGTTTATGTATGGAGGCCTTGGTTTGGACGATAGTTTTGTAAACAAGGACGAACTGCTGCGGCGGCTGGACGAGCGTTACGAGTGGTTCGATGTACTGCTCGAACGCGCGGCGGCGCAGGATACGGACGCGGCGGGCGTGACCGAGGAATGGTCGGTGAAAGATGTGGTCGCGCACCTGATCGCGCACGAGCAGCGGTCAATTGACGAAATCCGCGCGGCGCAGCAGGGCAGGACGCCGGAAATTAAGCACGACGAAAACGACAGCTTCAATGACGGAGCGGTGTTTGCGTGGCGGGCAAGCTCGTTCGAGCAGGTGCGGAAGGCGTGGCAGAAGTCGTTTCAACAGGTTGTACAAGTTGTGCAGGCGCTGACAGATGCGGATTTTGACCCGAACGGCGCGGTGGTCGCGGCACTGGGCGATACGATTGACGGCGGGCTAGCGAACAACACTTACGAGCATTACGACTTTCACGGCGTGCAAATTGCGGCGTGGCTAGAACGAATAACGCCGGAATAATATGCGGTATACTTCCTAATATGCAGTGAACATACAGGGAAGGGCAGGGATAATCCTGCCCTTTTTGATGCGGCAGCTATTCGCCCCATACGTAGTTGAAATCGTCACCGTCAACGCGGGTCGATAGGAACATTAAGCGAGAATTGGATGGCGCTGGGGCTTTGAGCCGCCGCCCAGTATTCAGATCAAATTCTGCACCATGCCACTGGCAGACAAATTTGCCATCCTGATACTCCAATGGACCGCCAAAGTGCAAGCAAGTGTTTGCAACGGCAACAGGCTTTCCTTCGACGCGGTAGACATGAACTTCGCGCCCGAAAAATGGAACAATATGCGTTCCCTGTGCAGGAATTTCGCTCACCTTACACAGACGATGAATCATAACCATACCTCGCTTAGATAGTTGTGTATACAATAGTTGTGCGCGCAACCATATTTATCATACCCCAAAATGATTGCGTATGCAACTAATTCAAGCTATGATGGGGTTATGCCAACAAGAATTGATCCAACCTATTTAAACGCATGGCGGCTCTTCCTGACCGTTCACGCGGCACTCATTACTGAGATCGATAAAGATTTGAGTGAGCGCAATTTGATCCCTTTGAACTGGTATGATGTTCTGATCGAACTCTATGAAGCGCCCGGAAAGCGGTTAAGAATGTCAGAATTGGCGAAGCGTGTTCTCTTGACGCGGAGCGGACTTACCAGGGTGGTTGACCGATTAGAGGCGGAAAACTACCTGACGCGCGAAATCGATCCCGATGACCGGCGGGGATTTTACGCGATTATCACGCCAGAAGGCGTTGAAGCAATGAAGCCTGCCTGGGAGGTTTATTCCAGAGGAATTGAGCAGAACTTTGCATCTTATCTTGACCCCAAAAAAGCAGAGATTTTAGTGAGTCTATTTTCAGAAATGCTGACAAATCTGGAGCGGTAAGCTAAAGAAGCGAAGTACTAATCCTCGTCCTTCATGCGGTAGCCGAGGCGCTGCATCAGCTTTTCATCGCTGCGCCAGTTTTTGAGCACCTTGACGCGCAAATCGAGAAAAACTTTGGTGCCGAGCATCTGGCTGAGTTCTTCGCGGGCGGATGAGCCGATGCGCTTGATCAGGTCGCCGCCTTTGCCGATGACGATGCCTTTCTGCGATTCACGCTCCACATAGACGACGGCGCTGATGTAGGTCATGTCCTCGGAGCGTTCCTTGTAGCTTTCCACTTCGACGGCAACCGAGTAAGGGATTTCCTTATCCGTCAACAGCATGACTTTTTCGCGGATGACTTCGGCGGCGATGAAGCGCATGTTCACGTCGC
>Ga0081539_10006597_pt1 | contig 11026 bp, 12 predicted proteins | sample TabmetS4T2R2_FD_71023 | JGI IMG/M metagenome (GOLD analysis project Ga0081539, IMG submission 71023) | Tabebuia heterophylla rhizosphere microbial communities from the University of Puerto Rico - S4T2R2 | ecosystem: Host-associated > Plants > Roots > Rhizosphere ... | reverse complement strand
AAGATCGTTCCATATTGTGTTGGATGCCACAGAATCGGCGTTTCGCCGACATCCCCAGGGAGATCGAGATGGCCCAAAAGCGCGACGTGAAGGTTGATCGCCGAAAATTCCTGGCCGGCGTGGCCGTAGCCGGCGCTGCCACCGCGGTCGCGACCCCCGAGGGCGCGCAAGCCGCAACTCCGTCTGCCGGCGTCGAGACGCCGCGCGCTCCATCTGCGTTGCCTCCGTCGGCCAAGGTCGCCTCCGCCGAGACCGGGACGCCGAAGGCGGTTGCGAAGGGAAATGGACCCTTCGCCTCGGATTTCATGGTCGACGTCATCAAGACGTTGAACATCGACTATCTGCCATCCAATCCAGCCTCGAGCTTCCGCGCGCTGCACGAGTCGCTGATCAACTACGGCGGCAACAAGAAGCCCGAATTCCTCACCTGCACGCATGAGGAATCGGCGGTGGCGATGGGCCACGGCTATTTCAAGATCGCCGGCAAGCCGCTGCTGACGCTGTGCCACGGCACGGTCGGCCTGCAGCATGCCAGCATGGCAGTCTACAATGCGTGGTGCGATCGGGTGCCCGTCATCATCGTCGGCGGCAATGACCTCGATGCCTCCAAGCGGCCGCCGGGCGTTCCCACCTTTCACTCGGCGCAGGACATCAATGCGCTCGTGCGCGATTTCACCAAGTGGGACGACACGCCGGTCTCGCTGCAGCACTTCGCGCAGTCAATGGTACGCGCCTACAAGATCGCGATGACCCCGCCGTACGGGCCGGTTGCGATCTCGCTCGATGCGGGATTGCAGCAGGAGCCGATGAAGAACGGCGAAACCCTCTACATTCCCCGCCTCGTTCCGACCTCGCCTCCGCAGGGCGATTCCGGCGCCGTGCGCGAGGCGGCAAAGCTGCTGGCCGGCGCAGAAAATCCGGTGATCGTGGTCGACCGCGCCGCCCGCACGCCCAACGGCATCCGGCTGCTGGTGCAGCTCGCCGAGGCACTGCAGGCGCCGGTGTTCGACCAGGGCGGCCGCATGAACTTCCCGAAGACGCATTATCTCAGCGTCAGCGGTCCGCGCGCGCAGGCACTGATTGGCCGCGCCGACGTGATCATCGGCATGGAGCTCTCCGACTTCTGGGCCACGGTGAATGCCTGGATCGACAATGAGGACAATCACCTGCACGGGAAGAACGAGTCCCGCATCAAGGACGGCACGAAGCTGATCAGTATCAGCTCGGTCGACCTCAACACCAAGGCGAACTACCAGGACTTCCAGCGCTTCCAGGTGGTCGACGTGCAGATGGCCGCCGACGCGGAGGCGACGCTGCCGGCATTGATCGAGGCCGTGAAGGCTGCGATCCCAGCCAGCAGCAAGGCGGCGATCGAGAAACGCGGTGAAACGCTCAAGAAGGCCTATGCGGACGCACGCGTCCGCACCAAGGAAGCGGCGGCAGTCGCCTGGGACGTGAGCCCGATCAGCACCGCGCGCCTGACCATGGAGGTCTGGGCGCAGATCAAGGACCTCGATTGGTCATTCATCGGCTCCGACCGCCAGATGAGCAATTGGGCGTCGCGGCTGTGGCCGATGGAGAAGCACTATCACCACCTCGGTGCCTCCGGCGGCTATGGCGTGGGCTACAACATCCCCGCTGCGGTCGGCGCTGCGCTTGCGAACCGCGAGCACGGGCGCTTCTCCATCAACTTCAATCCCGATGGCGACATGATGTACGCGCCGGGCGTGCTGTGGACGGCGGCCCATCATCGCATCCCGTTCCTGACCGTGATGCACAACAACCGCGGATACCATCAGGAGGTCATGCACGTGCAGCGCCTGTCCAACCGGCGCGACCGCGTGGCGAGCCTCGGCAAGACGATCGGTCCGATCGGAACCAGCATCGATAATCCGGACATCGACTATGCGAAGCTCGCGGCGTCGATGGGATTGTGGTCGGCGGGGCCGATCAAGGATCCGGTGGAGCTCGCTCCGACGCTCAAGCGCGCGGTCGAGGTCGTGAAGTCCGGCCAGCCCGCGCTGGTCGATGTCTGGACGCAGCCGCGTTGAGGGAGCCGATCATGCGTCAGCTTGTTCGCGTTGCGCTGGCGGCATGCGCCGCCGGCCTGCTGATCGGTGGTGGCGCCGCGCTCGCGGCGTCCGCCGAGAAGGGCAAGGACTCTTACATGAAGTTCGGCTGCTGGGGCTGCCACGGCACCGTAGGGCAGGGCGGGGTCACCGGCCCGAAGCTCGCGCCGGAGCCGATGCCGCACGAGACGTTCGTGGCCTTCGTGCGCACGACCAACCGCGCGATGCCGCCCTATCGCGAGACGGTGCTGTCGAACGCCGACCTCGACGACATCTACGCCTATATGCAATCGATCCCGAAGTCCGCGGACTACAAGACGATCCCGCTGCTCAATCCGTAGCGGCGAGTGGCAAGGCCGCAACCACCATAACTTCAACGAGCATCCCAGGTCGCCAAAGGTCGGTCGTGAGGCAAGCCCGCACCGGAGGGTTTGCCGGATCGACCCACTCGTTCCAAACAGAATTGTGATCTTCGAACAGACGCATGTCAGCGATCCAGACCTGGGCGCTTAGTAGATGTGATTTGTCGGTTCCCGCGAGGCTGAGAAGCTCATCGACGCGTCGCAGCACTTGAGCAGTCTGGGTTTTGATATCGCCGACAATCGGGTTGGGGGTGACGCCGGCGAAATAGGCGACGTTGCCGTGAACGACTGCCTGGCTGATGATCGGCTGACCGCGATTCTCGTCTGACATCTGTCTAATTTCGTAGCGTATGATCGACATGATTTTCCCTTCCGTGGATTGAGCGCCTCGGGTGGCGGCCGTGACGTCATCCACCAAAGCAGCCGAAGACGTTTCGCCTGCCTTCTTGGGGCCGCTTACTCGAATGGGAGCATGACGATCGAGCCCGTTGTCCTGCGTGCGCCGATGAACTTGTGCGCGGCCGCAGCCTCCCGAAGCGGAAAGGTTTTGACGACGTTGCTCGCTACCACCCCCTGTGCGACGGCATCGAACAGGGATTTTGCTCCGGCGTCGATTTCGCTTCGGTTCGACATGTAATGCGAAAGCACGGGACGGGTGATCATGAGAGACCCGCGAACGCCCAGATCTTCGATGAGGTCGATCGGACCAGGAACGCCTGACGCCTGGCCGTAAGCTGCGCACATCCCGACCAGCCGCAGGCAGTCGAGCGACCTTTGCAGCGTGTCCTTACCGATCGACTCATAGACAACGTCTACGCCTTTTCCGTCCGTAATCTTGCGGGTGACAGCGACGAAGTCTTCGGTCGAGTAATTGATAACGTGATGACAACCGAGATTTCGAGCGATCTCGGCCTTCGCGTCGGTACTAACGGTGCCGATCACGGTGGCTCCGAGATGCCGCGCCCAAGGACAAAGGATATGGCCCATGCCGCCAGCAGCCGCATGGATCAGAACATGATCTCCCGGCTGCACCTTGTGCGTTCGATGCAGGAGATATTGCGCGGTCATCCCCTTCAGGATCAGTCCTGCCAGTTGAACGTCATCCAACGGCAAGTCCTTTGGAACCTTGATCAGCTTGTCAGCCGGGTAAAGGCGCTCCTGACTATAGGCGCCGAGTGGGGGAAGGAAGGTGCAAACGCGTTCGCCGACGGAGAACCCGGTGACGCCAGGACCCAACTCCTCGATCTCGCCAACTGCTTCGAAACCGACGACAACCGGCGGATCGCCGACGATCATCGGGTGCGGGATACCTGCGCGATGGTACGTATCAGCGAAATTCACGCCGACGGCCGTGCTGCGAAGACGTACCTGGCCCCGCTCGGGAGACCCGACCTTGATCTCCTCCCACACGAAGTTGTCGGGTGCGCCTTTCTTGTAGATTACCGCCGCCATTCCCATGATGCGTTCTCCGGGTGCAGCGTATTCTCGCTACGAGGTCGCAATTGTCTCGCGCGAACAGTTCGGCCCATGTCGAACTGGTTCGATCGATGTGCTTGCGGTATCAGCGATGGGGTGTCCCGGAAAAAGCCCGTCCCGCACTTGACGCGGGGGCGGGCATAAATAAAATTAGTACTTGACTTCGTAGTTATACTATAATATAGATTATGGAGTGTTGATTCGACGCAACGCGCCAGCTGGCGCGTTGGAGCCTTGAAACTTGATGCTTCGTCGTCTGCGTGCCGCAAGGTCCGCGGACGTTGCTGTATGACATCGTGGAGCGAGCCGACAGCGCGTCGCGACAGCGGTCGCGCGGGCCATTCCGGCTGCCCATGAGCTATCGAGCGCTGCGTGACGGCCGCGAGGGACCCATGCGGCAGGCGCAGTTGCATAGGGGCGATATGCCCTCTGACGGTTGTAGGGTTGCATTATTTCAAGCTGCCAATAGTGCCAATAGTGCCAATAGGTGCCAATACGATCCAAAAAACTCTGCAGATTTGGAATGGCGCCGCCGGCATCTTAGCGGCGGCCGCTGGCCCGCAGGCGCTCCTTGTCGAAACCCGCGACCCGCTGATAGCGCTCGAGCAGCGCTGCGCGCTCCGCGTCAGGCCAGAGGGCCGCCAGCGCGTCGCCGATACCGCCGTTCCAGTCGATGAGAGTGCCGTAACAGTCGAACGTGGCCCAGCGCGACGCCACGGCCTAGCCCTGGAACTTCTTGAAGACCAGGCAGGCGTTGTGCCCGCCGAACCCGAAGTTGTTCGAGAGCGCGTAGTCGGTCTTCCATTCCCGCGACTCGTTCGGGATGTAGTCGAGGTCGCACTCCGGATCGGGGTACTCGTAGTTGATCGTCGGCGGGACGACGTCCCGCTGCACGGCGAACGTGGAGATGATCGCCTCGATGGCGCCCGACGCTCCGAGGCAGTGGCCGGTCGCGCCCTTGGTCGACGAGATCGGCGTCTTGCGCGCCTTTTCCTCGCCGAGCGCGAGCTTGATCACGCGCGTCTCGCTCGCGTCGCCGAGCGGTGTCGACGTGCCGTGAGCGTTGACGTAGGCGATCTGGTCGGCGTCGACCCCCGCGTCGTCCATCGCCATGTGCATCGCCCGGGCGGGATGCTTGCCGGTGGGGTCGGGCTCGGTGATGTGCTGGGCGTCCGACGAGATTCCGTAGCCGACGAGCTCTGCGTAAACCTTGGCGTCACGCTTCTTCGCGTGGTCGAGTTCCTCGAGCACGAGGATCGCGCCCGCCTCACCCATCACGAAGCCGTCGCGCTCGGCGTCGAACGGGCGGCTGGCCTTCTCCGGTGCTTCGTTGCGGCGTGAGAGCGCGCGCATGGCGCCGAAGCCGCCGATCCCGACCTTCGTGATGCCGGCCTCCGTTCCGCCGGCGAGCATCACGTCGGCACGCCCGAGGCGAATGTCGTCGAGCGCCTGCCCGATCGCCATGTTGGACGCCGCGCACGCCGTGCACTCCGACCAGAGCGGGCCCCGCGTCCCGAGCTCCATGGACACCCAGGCGGCGCCCATGTTCGGGATGATCGCGGGGATCGAGAACGGGTTGACTCGATCTGGCCCGCGCGCGAGCAGCTGGTCGTAGCAGTCCTGGAACGCCTTGAGGCCTCCGATCCCGGTCGCCACCGAGGCTCCGACGCGGTCGGTCTCGGCAGCGATGTCCAGCCCTGAGTCGTCCTCGGCCATGCGCGCGGCAGCGATGATCATCTGCGCGAAGCGGTCGATCTTCCGCGCCTTCCGGTACTCGATCCACTTCGTGGGATCGAAGTCCTTCAGTTCGCACGCGAAGTGCACTGCGAAATCGGACGGGTCGAACTGCTGGATCTCGGCAGCGCCGCTCTCGCCCGCGGTCAGGTTCGTCCAGAACGTCTCCGCGTCGTTTCCGAGCGGCGTGACGGCCCCGACTCCGGTCACGACCACGCGTCGTCTTCCGTTCGTGCTCAAAGCTCTCTCTCTCCCTACATCCCCAAGCCGCCGTCGACGAGCAGCACCTCGCCCGTGATGAAGGCGGCCTCGTCCGAGCAGAGAAAACGTACCGCACCCGCAACGTCTTCCGGCTCACCGAGCCGGCCGAGGGGCGTGTTCTGGAGGATCAAGCTTCGCTGCTCCTCGTTCAAGACGTCGGTCAGCTCCGTGGCGATGTAGCCGGGCGCAATCGCGTTGACGCGTACGCCCCGCGAGCCGAGCTCTCGCGCGAGCGCCTTGGTCAGCCCGATGATCCCGGCCTTCGAGGCGGCGTAGTTCGCCTGACCGGGGTTGCCGTGCACGCCGACGACGCTCGAGAGGTTGACGATCGAGCCGGCCCGGCGGCGCAGCATCTTTCGCGACACCGCGCGCGCGGTGTTGAACGTCCCGCGGAGGTTGGTGTCGATGACCGTCTGCCAGTCGTCGTCCGTCATGCGGGCGATGAGCGTGTCGCGCGTGACCCCGGCGTTGTTGACGAGCGCGTCGATGTCCCCGAGCTCGCTCTCGACACGTTCGATGAGCTCCTTGGCCTCGCCGGGGTTCGAGACATCCGCCTGAACGGCGAGCCCCTCGATCTCGCCCGCGATCGACTCGGCGGCCTCCTGCCCGCCGCGATAGTTGACCGCCACCTTGGCCCCCGCCTGCGCCAGCTGCCGCGAGATGGCCGCCCCGATGCCGCGTGAGCCTCCCGTGACGAGCGCCACCTTCCCCTCGAGCGATGCGAAGGCCTCACGCGGCAGAGAGCGCCTCCTGGAACCGGCGGAGGGATTCTGGGTCGCCCACCGAGATGGTCTTCAGCGAGCGGTCGCAGCGGCGGAGAAGACCGCCGAGCACCTGGCCGGGCCCGATCTCGACGAACATCTCCACGCCCTGCTCGACCAGGCCCCGCACGGCCTGCGTGAACTTGACCGGGCCCGTGAGCTGCTGGACGAGGAGCTCGACGAGGCGCTGCGCGTCCTCCACGCGGCCGGTGACGGTCGACATGAACGGCGTCGCCGGCTCGCTGAAGCTGACCGACTCGAGCGCGGGGCGCAATCTTTCCGCCGCCGCCTCGACGAGCGGGCTGTGGAAAGCGCCGCTGACCCGCAGCTTCACGGTCTTGCGCGCCCCGGCCTCCGTCGCGCGCTCGATGAGGGTGTCGACGGCTCCGTTGTCGCCGGAGACGACGACCTGACCGGGACAGTTGTAGTTCGCCGGCCACACGTCGTCGATGCCCGCGCAGAGCTCCTCGACGACCGAGTCCTCGAGGCCGAGGACGGCTGCCATCGCCCCGGGCCGCTCCTTCGCCGCCTGGGCCGTAGCGCGGCCGCGCTCGCCGACGAGCGCGAGCGCGTCGCGGTCCGCGAGCGCCTCGGCGGCCGCAAGCGCCGAGTACTCGCCGACCGAGTGGCCGATCACGAAGTCCGGCCTCACGCCGAGGGAATCGACGGCGCGCAGGCATGCGATCGACGTGGCCACGAGTGCGGGCTGCTGCTTGTCGGTGCGGGTGAGCTCCTCGATCGGGCCTTCGAAGCAGAGCTTCGCGACGTCGAAGCCGACCGCCTCCGAGGCTTCCTCGAAGACGGCGCGCGTCTCGGGGAACTCCGCAGCCATCGCCCGGCCCATCCCGACGTCCTGCGAGCCCTGGCCCGGAAAGCAGAAGGCGATCTTCACGCGGCCCGCCCGTCGTTCCAGATCGTGTAAGCCGAGCCCCAGGTGAGGCCGGCCCCCATGCCGGTCATGAGCACTCGCGTGCCCTCGCGCAAGCGGCCGTCGGCGACGGCCTCGGCGAGGCAGAGCGGGATCGACGCGGACGACGTGTTCCCGTACCTCTGGACGTTGACGAAGATCTTCTCGTCCGGGATCCCGAGGTTCCGCGCGGCGTGGTCGATGATGCGCTTGTTGGCCTGGTGCGGGATGTAGAGGTCGATGTCCTCGACGGTCAGGCCACACTCCTCGAGCAGCTTCTCGGCCGACGACACGAGGATGCGCGTCGCGAACTTGTAGACCTCGCGGCCGTTCATCTGGAGGAAGTGCATCTCCTGCGCGACGGTCTCCGCGCTGACGGGGTTCCTCGAGCCGCCGGCAGGGATGGAGAGCTCCTTTCCGCCCTCGCCGTCCGAGCCGAGCTCGAAGCCGAGGAACCCGGCTCCGGTGACCCGCTGGAGGACGACCGCGCCCGCGCCGTCGCCGAAGAGGACGCATGTCGAGCGGTCGTGCCAGTTCGTGATCTTCGAAAGGGTCTCGGTGCCGACGACGAGCGCGGAGTCGGCAAGACCCCCGGCAAGCGCGCCGTAGGCCTGCGCGAGCGCGTACATGAAGCCCGTGCAGCCGGCGGAGAGGTCGTACGCGCCGGCATCGTCGGCTCCCAGAGCCGACGCGAGGAGCGAGCCCGTGGAGGGGAAGAACATGTCCGGCGTGACCGTGGCCACGATCACGAGATCGAGGTCGCTCGGGTCCAGCCTCGCCGCGGCGAGCGCCTGCCTCGCTGCTGGAACCGCGAGATCGCTCGCCGCCTGGTCCGGCTCGGCCACGTGCCGCTCCTTGATGCCCGTCCGGTCGGTGATCCATTCGTCCGACGTGTCGACGAGCTTCGAGAGGTCCTCGTTCGTGAGCACGCGCTCGGGGACGTAGGAGCCCACGCCCGTGATGCCGATCGCGCCGTTGCGGGAGACGTCGGCCAGCACGGCGCCCCCTAGCCGTCCGTGACGGCGAACGTCAGCGTGCCGCGCGCCGCCAGCTCGCCGTCGACAGTCGCCGTCGCCTTGCCGCGGCCGATCGGCCCGCGCACGCGTTCGAGCTCGCAGGTCAGCTCGAGCTCGTCCCCCGGCTCGACGATGCGCTTGAAGCGGACGTCGTCGATGCCGGCGAAGAGGGCGAGCTTGCCGCGGTTGGTCTCGTCCGCGAGCACCGCGACGGCGCCCGTCTGAGCCATCGCCTCGACGATGAGGACGCCTGGCATGATCGGCCGGCCCGGAAAGTGCCCCGCGAGGTACCACTCGTCTGCGTGTACCGCCTTTCGCGCCACCACTCGCGACCCCGGTTCGAGCACCGTGACCTCGTCGATGAGCAGGAATGGATCTCGGTGCGGGAGGATCTCTTCGATCCCCGCCTTGTCCAACACCGTTGTCACGCGCCGGCGAGTTCCTCGAGATGCGCCTTGACGCGGGCGCGCGCGCGGTGGACGTAGCACTTCGCCGTGCCCACCGGGATCGACGCCGCCCGAGCGATCTCGGCGTAGGAAAGACCGAAGGAGTCCCGGAGCACGACGGCGGCCCGCTGCTTCGGTGAGAGGCGTGACAGCGCCTCCGCGACGTCGTTGCGTAGGTCCGCCAACGCGGCGAGGCGTGACGGGTCCGTCTCTTCGTCCGCAGCCTGCTCCTCGAGCACGAGCGGCTCGGTCCGGCGAACGCGCTGGAACGCGATGCGGTCGCGGCACGTGTTCACGACCAGCCGGTGCAGCCATGTCGAGAATTGCGCCTCGCCGCGAAACTGACGGAGCTTCGTGCAGAGCTTGACGAGCGACTCCTGAGCAGCGTCGCGAGCCTCCTCGAGATCTCCGAGGAGCTGCGAGGCCAGCCGGTTGACCTTGGGTGCGTGGCGCTCGACGAGCGCGTCGAGAGCATGGGAATCGCCGCTCGTCGCTCTGCGCACGAGCTCGGCGTCGGTCGCGCGCAGGTAGTTGCACCCGGCATGCCCATTCCGTTCGTACAGACGGGGCTGGGCTTCGATCGGTTGCACGACGCGCTTAGTGTATGCGCTCGTGCCCGACACAGACCCGCTCGCTGCTGCAGTGGTCGAGCCTCTCCTCGAGGGCCGCTTCGGCCGCCCCTACCGCTACGAGCACGAATGCGAGTCGACGCAGCAGCTGCTCGACCGCAGCCTCGACGAGGGCGCCGTTGCCGTCTGCGACGTCCAGACAGCGGGCCGGGGACGGCAGGGGCGTCGCTGGCAGGCGCCTCAAGGCACGGCGATCCTCTTCTCGGTGCTCCTGAAGCCGCCCGCCGAGCGCGCACAGCAGGAGCTCTCGCTCGTCGCCGGCCTGGCCGTGGCGGATACGGTCGAGGGCGCCTTGGGCCTCGCTGCCCAGCTGAAGTGGCCGAACGACGTCATGGTCAACCGCCGCAAGGTCGCGGGCGTGCTGGCGGAGGCCTCCGACGGAACGGTCGTCCTCGGGATCGGCGTGAACGTGAATCAGGCGCGTGAGCAGCTGCCCGCGGAGGCCACCGTTCCGCCGGGCTCGCTCTACACATCGGATGGCGTCCGCCGGGAGCGCGCACCCCTCCTCGCCGATCTCCTGCTCTCGCTCGAGCGGACCTACGACGTGTGGCGAGAAGGCGGGTTGAACGCGCTCTACGACACGCTCGGCGCGAGGGACTTCCTGCGCGGCAGGAAGATCTTCCTCGACGGGCGGACCGGAGTCGGGATCGGCATCGACCGGAGCGGACGCCTCGAGGTCGATGTCGACGGCGAGCGGCTCATCGTCGAGAGCGGCGAAGTCCGCTTCGAACGCTAGGTCCGGCGCACACGGGCCCGAGCAACCGCGCTCGGGTTCTCGGCCGCGTCCCATGCACGGGCCTGGACGACCCGAAACACACCGGCCTTCGACACCGTGTGCGTCCCGGCGGTCGCGTTCAGGAGGACGACGGGAGAGGTGCCGAACCACACCTTGAGGAGCGCGGCCTCGCTCACCGTGATCGTCACCTTCGTCCGCGTGCCGCCCGTCGAGGCCCCGACGATCCGAGCAGCGGGTGCGCTCGTGTCCAGCCGGACGACCTTCGAGTGCGCCCGTTTGCCGAGCGAGGTGGTCGCTTCGACCCGTACCCGGTAGCTTCCGTCGGCCGCGCGAATGCCGGACGAGGTCCGGCCGTTCCACGTGTACCCCTTTGCACCGGCGGTGAGGTCGGCCGCGGCCTGGAGCGTCGCCACGCGCGTGCCACCGCGCTTGACGAGCACGCGCACGTTCGCTGCGCGGGCGAGCGTGAAGCTCACGCCCGCCGTCTCGGCCCGGCCGTCGTGGTTGGGCGAGAAGGCCGGCGGCACGACGTTCAGGAAGCCGAGTGTCCGATCGACGACGATCGCTCGCGACGTCGTGTCGGTCTGGCCGGGGGATTCGGCTTTCATATGGAGAACGTAATTGCCGTC
>Ga0081539_10006596_pt1 | contig 11026 bp, 8 predicted proteins | sample TabmetS4T2R2_FD_71023 | JGI IMG/M metagenome (GOLD analysis project Ga0081539, IMG submission 71023) | Tabebuia heterophylla rhizosphere microbial communities from the University of Puerto Rico - S4T2R2 | ecosystem: Host-associated > Plants > Roots > Rhizosphere ... | reverse complement strand
TCGAAGCCAATGATTTTGCGAGAGTAATTGAAGGGCTCATGTATACCCCGAAGATTGATGAGCTGCGAAATCGTGGCGCCCCAATGCACGCCAAACTCGCAGATCACGCCCGGCACGTTGATGGTCCGCTGATACAGCATGTCCTGGTAGAGCAGTCGTGAAAGGACCTGGCGCTTCAGGAACACAAGGCTGTGATAGTTCCACTGAGCGCCAAAGCCGCCGTCCAGATATCGGGCCTGCGCAAGCTCGTACAAGCGCTGATCGTTGCCTGATTCTGTTTCGTTTCGCTGCGTGAACTCGCCTTCGATCTTTTTCAACGACGATGCCATGCGCATGCCTTCCTCAGACGTACGACCGCTCCGGAGGAGCATTCTAGTATCGCAGCTTTGGTAATGAAACATGACTGGATGCGGAACCCTAATTCAGAGACCTCACCCCGGATCACGAGCGCGCTCCTGCGGCAGCCATGTGGTCTAAGGACATGTAACATACTGCCGGAGTCCGGTGCCTCACGGCACGTCACACTGGACACAGAAGAGCTGATACGTGCAATATCACAGAAGGCTAGGGGGAGTCGCCAGTGCAAATTGAAAGTCGGCCGAGGATTGCCCCACCACCTGTAACGGCTATCTTGCAAAAGTCCTTTCTAAGACGAAATGGTTGGAGAAAAGACTTAGGCAGCGTCCTAAACAAACTTCCACTTCTTTTTTGCTACCTGTTCGGGGCACTTTCATTAGTGGTCATCGTAGGCCCCGGCGACGGGACATGGCAGTTGTACGCAAATGCAATGCTCAACGGTAGAAAGGTTTATTCTGATCTAGGCCTCAATCAGCAGCCGTTATTCCCGTTAATAACGGAGACTTCGATCGCCATTCTACCGAACGGCATCATCGCACAAAGGGCATTCGCCTTTGTAGCTTTGGCGGCATTTGTTCTTCTGATATATAAAGTTGGAAAGGTGGGAAGCCGAAGATGGTTTGAGCTAGTAGCCATCCAGATTGGGGTTTTCTTTACTATCATACATTTCGAGGCATACAGATTCGAGGACTATCATATTGTTGCTGAGGTCGGCGTCCTTGCCTCATTATATTTATCGTCAGAATATTTGACGCGTACCTGGTCAACGTCAGGCTTTGCAGCCCTCCAGGGCGTGATAACAGCATTTGTCTTATTGACACGTCTAAACGAGGGACTCGCTCTGATTGGGTCCCTGGTCTTCGTCATTCTTGAAAAGGAAGGGGTCTCACGTCACCTTGCAAGAGCTGCAGCCATTGGGCTGGTTTCCGCGATTCCGTGCATTCTGACCACGATCTGGCTCGTCGACGAAACCCCTTCGAGTTGGGTCACAAATACCGTGATCGTTGCGTCTCAGGCCAAGGGTGGGAGTTCTATGTTCTACTACCCCTGGGTGCTCCTCCGCGGGGCCGCCGAGTTTATTGGGGCGCCGCTGGCGCCAAAATATCTCAAAGGCTATCTGCTATGGATGCTTCCCCTCGCGGCCTGGCTCTACGCCGCTCACTTGATTCGGCGAAGAAATCCGCTGTGGGCTGACGTATTGCTTATCCTTTGTTGCGGATATTTTGTCCTATTCTTACGTGCCATCTACAACCCTGACGTCGTGCGCGCTATAACGCCTTTTGTTGCGGTGTTCACGGCGGGGGCTTCTCTTTACTCTTTCGGGTATCTCGTGTTGCGATCCAGAATTTCTGATCGGCAAAAGCTCGATCGATTTTCATTGCTGTTCTACCCTTTTTTCCTCTTTATTTTCGGATCTCTGAGTTCAGGAGGAGACTATACGCTCTACTTTCCAACGGCGACCGCACTCCTCGTAATACCGCAGATATTGTCTAACAAGATACGCATAATAGACCGAAACGATGTCGTCAGACTTGGGTTCTATTTACTTTGTGCTATCCTTGGAATTAGCGGGCTCACATATCGATGGAATAATCCATATAGTTGGCACTCATATCACGTAAGCCCGTATTTTCGAGACTATGTATTTGTTCGAGACGAACGACTTGGCCCTCATTTTATGACAAAAGACCTTGTGGGACTCATACGGCCGGTTTGCAGCCAAGTTCATCAACAAAACTCGCTTCTCTCCATACCATTTTCTTTTGCGAATTACTATTGTGGCATCCCGCCGTGGAAAGGTTATGTTCAAACTTTTTTTGACCTTTCCACGAGCGGCAAGATAGACAGGCTAATAGCGGATCTCGAGACCGCTCCGCCGCGCTATATCTTCTATCAACGCCAACTCGAATCTATGAGATTGCATGAACTCACGTTCAATCGAGGCCTACCGCTGCCGCATCGAAAACTCGATCGTCTAATCATGGAGAAGCTCGCTCGATCCGAATGGCACGTGGTTTACCAATCAGATTGGCGTAGTAAGTACGAGTCGGAACTGTTCATGCCCTCTAGCTGGCTTCTGATTCGGACGGATTCTGGTTTCCCGCCGAACGTAGATCGGTGAAGCGGCGCAGTCCTTTCTCACCACAAGGGCTCTCCCTTCGGATCGACACCGCGATGCACGTGCCTTATCCTGCTTATCTCTCTTTTGCGGGGCTTGAAACGCGTGATTCTTGACAAAGATGAACTGGCCGCGTTTCGAACGGACGGAGCGATCACAGCACGACAGCTGTTTCCACGCGAGATGTTCAGGGACTTCTATCGCGAGATCCTCGCCATTGCGCGGACGGTAGCGCCCAGGTTGAAAGAGGGCGCCGAGGGAAACATCGACAAAGCTTGGATGTACCTTTCCAACCGCGATCGCAAGCTCGCAGGTACGCTTTACGACGGGGTCAAACACAGCGTGGCGCTCCGTCGGTTCACGACACATCCTCCGCTCATCGACATGATCTCGACATTGCTCGGTGATTCAGCGCTTGCCCTCGTGGACGTGAACTTTCGCATCGACGCACCGAACGAGCCGCAATTCCTGTTTTCCTGGCACCAGGACTACTGGTTTTCGATTTGTTCCCCCAAAGCCCTCGTGGCGTGGATCCCGATGATGCCACTTGATGAGGAAGTCGGCGGGGTCGAATACTTCCCATTATCCGCTACTGGGGGTCGAATCTTGAACGTCAAGCGCGCGCCAGATTATCGGTCCTACTCCGATTCGATCTTGCTCGATGAGCCCATCCCAAGCGTCGAACCTCGTAAGGCGGATGTCTCTCCTGGCGACGCCTTTCTCTTCTCTTTTGACGTGCTCCATCGAAGCCTTCCGAACCGGACAGCCGACCGCTGTCGGTGGACGGCACAGTTGCGTTTCGTAAGCTACAGCGATCAATCGTTTCTGAGGGAAGGCTTTCGACCTGGGGTGGTCACGAAGGAGCGCATCACGTATCTCGAACGAATGGAAGGTCGACGTCAATGAAGCGCTTGCCGGGAGACGTGCCAAATACAGAGGTCCACGGGGCAAGCTCCGATAAGGACCACGAACGTTGGGCCGACCTCGATGCAATCCTCCAGGATCATCCGCACAGCGCGTTTCACCTGCTTACCCTTTGGCCAGCTTATGCACGTCGGATCAACGTCACGCGCTTCCTAGCTCACTTCAAACTCTTCGAGCGGGTGATCGACCTGCCGGGAGACATCGTGGAGCTGGGAGTTTCGCGGGGAGTGAGCTTCTTTACGTGGCACAAGCTCCTCGAGATCTTCAATCCCACCGACACTGCTCGAAAGGTGATCGGGTTCGATTCGTTTGAAGGCCTAACCGATTGGCGAGAGGAGGACGGCGAACTCGACCCGAACGTCGGCAAGGCGCAAGGCGGTTGGGGTGCGGATAGCGTTGGCGATGAAGTCTTTCGTCTCAAGGATTGGCACAACCGCGACAATGTACTCGCCCGCGAACGACTCATCCTCGTCAAAGGTCGGGTGCAGGACACCCTGCCCGACTTTCTCATATCGCGGCCTGGAATGCGAATTTCTCTGCTCCATTTCGACGTCGATCTCTACGAACCAACACTGTTCGCGATCGAGCACCTTTGGGACCTTGTTGTTCCGGGCGGTGTTGTCGTTTTCGACGAGTATGCATTGCCCCCGTGGGCCGGTGAGGCCCAAGCGGTCGACACGTTTTTCGCCGCACGGGGACTGAAGCTCAAAATTCAAAAATTTCCTTGGTCGCTCACGCCAAACGGGTTTCTGATCAAGGAGTAATGCGTGCGCAGTCTCCGGCAGCGAGCCTCGATGGGAAGCTCCTAGAAATGGACGCCTTAATCAGAATGCCGAAAGCGGAAGTGGCAACCCGCCGCTCCATGTTTAGGAGGCGTGAATCGCGCTACTTCCCAACGGCGATCCCAACACGGCCCAGGTTCGGTTTCCGCTATGAACGAAATCCGAGGCCGCATCATTGGCGGCAGAGCCTCGGCTCGCGCAAAATAGGCTGCATTGGTCGAGACTTTCGGCAGGTCGACAACGCGGTACCAGGCCGACGTCAGATTGCAGTGGATCCGTGGCGAAGGATAATGCGTCAACGCCCGCGCGATTTCGAAGGCGCCGGTGACGGATCCCACCAGCAAGGTCACGATGAGCATCATCCGGGCCGGGCGATGATCGCCGCCGCTCCTGGCTGCTCGATCGAGCGACCAGGCCACCTGCACCGCGAGGATAGCAAGCGCCGGGATCGACACACGCATGGTGAAATCCATGCCCTCGCCGATCTGCACGAGCGGCGCGATGACGAGGCAAGCTCCGACCAAGAGGAGGGTGGCAAGCTCGCTCCTGTTCGAACGGTTGATCAGTGCCACGCCGGCCGCAAAGGGCACCACCTCGAGGATTTCGAAGAGCAGGTACATCACGAAATTCATCTGCAGCAGGTGAATGCCCACGCTTTCGCCTGCCGCGCCGAGGTAAAGAATGGCGGGTGCGGCAAGGATCGTCGTGAGGGCTGGAAGCAGGACGTCGCCAGCCTTCAGCTCCCGCCTCAAGACGGTGGCGATGCCGGCATAGGCGGCGAAGGGGAGTGTCCCCATCACGCCGAGCGGCGACAGCAGCATCAGCAGGGGGACAGGGGCGTACATCTGCCCGAGCGAGATGCGCCGCTCGCGCCAGAGGAGGAACAGCAGCGCGCCGAACCAGCCGGCAAGGGCATGCTGGGGGACCCAGAAGGCCTGGGTGATGTGGGAGGAAAACTGGCTGCCCGCCCAACGCTCCAGATGATCGGGGAGGGGTTCGCCGCTCGCATTCGAGCGCAGGAGCTGGCCGATGATGTCCATGCCGCTGAAAAAGACCACGACGACAAGGGCGCGGATTTTCGCGCGCGTATCCACGAACATCGTCGAGCCGAGGCCCAAGAGAAGCGTCAGCAGCAGGCTGTTTTGAATGAGCAGTGCCGCGTCGACCGCCTTCGGACCGAATGCTTTCCCGACGATGGCCGGTATCAAATACATGCCGATCGGGGCGCGGATCAGCTCGATCTGGCCCTCGAAATTGTAGGCATAGGGCCAGGGATAGAGGGTGAGGTCGTGCTGCACGGCATCACGGACTTGCCAGTCGGCATTGGCGTAGAAGAGGCGGCCCTCGCCGCCGAGCAGGAATATGAGGATGGCGATACCGGCAAGGAACAGGAGCCCGCGTAAGGTGGGCCCCTGCCAGTCCGCCATCGCCGGCGATCTGATGATGAACCAGGCGACGCCAGCGAACAGGGCGAGCGCGAGGGCGTAAAGCCAGGCCGGCGCGAAATCGAGAAACCGCCAGAGCAGCATATTCTGGGCGGCGAGCACCAGCAGGACGGCAGCGAGCATCCAGCGCGGATTGAGGCGACGCGCGCCAATTTCGGACAAGGCGCCAATCGACCCCGTCGACGGCGCGGCGATTGCCCCGCTCTCGACAACCTCGGTGTCAGCCACGAGCGAAGCCGTGCCCCCGCTGCCGGACAAAAAGCCCATGCCTATCCCCCATGCAGGTCACACTATGACCGAAATATCCTGGCCTCGTCACTAAGCAATTGAGCGCCGGATGATTTTCATCCATTCAGGCGCAGGGGACGCGTCCTGGCACGAAGAAGTTGACAGGAAATTAACCATCTTCGCTTAGCCCGACGGGATCAGCCGCGTCCGCAGGATGAATGAATGCCACACTCGCCGCCACTGCTCAGCGTGATCGTGCCCTGCTTCAACGAGGCGGCGGTGATCGAGCATGCGCATGCGCGGCTCGAGGCGGCGCTGCGGGCAATCACGGCGGATTTCGAGATCATCTATGTCGACGACGGCAGCCGCGACCGGACCGCGGAGCTGCTGCATGGCATCCAGCAAGCCCACCCTGAGGTGCGCGTGCTGCGGCTGTCGCGCAATTTCGGGCACCAGGTCGCAGTCAGCGCGGGGCTCGACTATGCGGCCGGCGATGCGGTCGTGCTGATCGATGCCGACCTGCAGGATCCGCCCGAGGTGATCGCGGCCATGGTCGGCAAATGGCGCGAGGGCTTCCACGTCGTCTACGGCCAGCGCAGCGAGCGCGCGGGGGAATCGCGCTTCAAGCTGTGGACGGCGCATGCCTTCTACCGACTGATCAACCGCCTCTCCGAGGTGCCGATCCCGCTCGACACCGGCGACTTCCGGCTGATGGACCGCGCGGTGGTCGGGGCGCTGCGGCGGATGCGCGAAAAGCATCGCATGCTGCGCGCCATGACCAGCTGGGTCGGGTTCAAGCAGATCGCCGTGCCCTATGAGCGCGCCGAGCGCTTTGCCGGCGAATCCAAATATCCGCTGCGCAAGATGCTGGGCTTCGCGCTCGACGGCATCATCTCCTTTTCCGCCATTCCGCTACGGGTGGTGACGATGGCGGGCCTCGCCTTTTCCGCGCTGTCGCTGGTCGGCATCCTCTATGCCATCGTCATGCGGCTCTGGACCCACAATTGGGTTCCGGGCTGGACGCTGATCTTCATCGCCGTGTTGCTGACCGGCGGCCTGCAATTCATTTTCCTCGGCGTGATGGGCGAATATATCGGGCGCATCTACAGCGAGGCGAAGGACCGCCCCTTGTTCCTGATCATGGAAGAGTTCGGCTTCGACGAGGCCACGGCCGCCAAGCCGGACGAAGACGCTGAGCCCGTCGCCATCACCTCCGCCGTTCGCTCCGGCCGGTAAGCCCAGCGGATGGATGCGGGCGCACAAAAGCCGTTCGGGCTGAGCTTGCCGCAGCCCTTATTTCTTGCTCCTTGCGAGCAGATGGATCTGATTTCAGTCGCCGCGAATAAGGGCGAGCTTCTTGGCGCGCCTCCATCCGTTGATGCGCCTTTCCATTTCAAGCGCTTCGATGCGGGACGGAAACTCTTCGGACCAAACCAGATGAACGGGCAAACGCGCGCTCGTGTAGCCGGGAATGAGGCCGGCGCTGTGGGCGGCCACCCTCGCTTCAAGATTATCGGTGTGGCCGACGTAGAAACTGCGGTCGGAGCATTGAAGCATGGAGGTCCAGAAGGCCATGATGCAGTGACGAACAAGAAACGGCCTTCGACAAGCTCAGGCCGAACGGATTCTAGGAATCGGGTTCAGTCATGACACTTTCGAGCCCTGGCTCGCATCGCGGATTGAAGCTCGGCATCGGGCTGCTGATCAGCGCCGTTTTCCTCTACGCAACCTTCCGGACGGTATCGATCGCCCGCGTGGCCGATGCGCTGACGACGGCCCGGCCCGAATGGATCCTGGCGGCCCTGTTCTGCATCGCGCTGAGCTACGGACTGCGCATGGTGCGCTGGCTGATCATGCTGCGCAGCCTGGGCGCGGCGATCGGCCTCAAGGAAGTGGCGCCGCCGTTCCTGGGCGGGGTGGCCTTCAACAACGTGCTCCCCTTCCGTGCCGGCGACGTCATTCGCGTCCTCGCCTTCCAGCGCTTCACCGGCGTGCCGCCTTCCGGGCAGCTCGGCAGCCTGGCGCTCGAGCGACTGATGGACGTGCTGGTGCTGACCATCATCCTGTTCGCAACGCTGTCCTTCTGGCAGGTCACCCAGCTTGACGAGGCTTTGCTTGCAGGCCTCAGGCTGGTCGCGCTGGCAGCGGTCGCTTCGGTGCTTGTGTTCATCTTCGCGCCGCGGCCGATCCGGCTGGTCGTGCGCTTGGGGGAGGGAAGGATTCCGCGGCTCAAGCCCGCCGGCGAGGCACTGCTACAATTGTGCGATGCCGTGGCGAAGCTGTCGCATCCGTTGTTCCTGCTGCGCATCTTCCTGATCAGCGTGGTCGCCTGGCTCGGCGAAGGCGGCGCCTTCCTGGCGGTCGGCCGGGCGCTCGGACTGTTCGAGCAGACGCAGATCGCGCTGCTGGCACTCAGCGTCGGCACGCTGGCGACGATGATCCCGAGCTCGCCCGGCTATGTCGGCACCTTCCATTTTGCAGTGGCAAGGGTGGTGGCGGCTTTTGGCGGCGGCAGGGTCGCGGCAACCGCTTATGCAGTGCTGATCCACGCCTTGCTGTGGCTGTCGGTGACCAGCAGCGGCTTTCTGGTGATGGCCCTTGCGGGCATGACCTTCCGGCAGCAAGAGGCGAAGCCGCAGTGAACGCACCGGCAATCGTCCCGGCCCAATCAACCGCCGGCGACCCGTTCGTCATCATCGGCGGCGGCTTCACCGGCCTGTCCGCCGCTTATCAGCTCGCCTCGCGCGGGGAGCGTGTGGTCGTGCTCGAGAAGGAAGCGATGGTCGGTGGGCTCGCCAGCGGCTTTCAGGTGGGCGAGTTCACGCTCGAGCGCTTCTATCATCACTGGTTCACCAACGACCGGCACGTGATGGAGCTGATCGAGGAGATCGGCTGCAAGGACCAGGTGGTGTTCCGGCCGACCCGGACCGGCATGTATTATGCCAATCACATTTTCCGGCTTTCGACGCCGCTCGACCTGCTCAAGTTCAATGCGCTGAAATTCGCCGACCGGATTCGCCTCGGCCTGCTGGCGTTACGCGTACGCGCGATCCGCGACTGGCGGAAGATCGAGCATCTCACCGCCCGCGAGTGGCTGGTCAAGCTGGCTGGCCCGGAGGTGTTTCGGGTGGTGTGGGAGCCGCTGCTGGTCGGCAAGTTCGGGCCCTATGCCGACAAGGTCGGCGCCGTCTGGTTCTGGAAGAAGCTGGTGCTGCGCGGCGGCAGCCGCGCCTCGGACGGGCGCGAGGTGCTGGCCTATTACAAGGGCGGCTTTTCCGAGCTGGCCGAAGCGCTGAAGCGCAAGCTGGAGGCGATGGGCGTCGAAATCCGCCTTAACGCCGCGGTCACGGCGATCGAGCGGGATGACGCGGGACTCGCGCAGGCGGTCCGCGTCGACGGCAACTGCGTGCCCGCCCGCGCGGTGCTGATGACGCAGGCGCTGCCGCAGATCGCCGATCTGCTCGAAGGCCATGTCGCGCACGCCTTCATCGAGCGGCTGCGACGGATCGATTATCTGGCCAATATCTGCCTGGTGCTCGAGATGGATCGAAGCCTGTCGGAAACCTACTGGCTCAACGTCAACGATCCCAGCTTTCCCTTCGTCGGCGTGATCGAGCATACCAATTTCGAGCCGCCGGAAAGCTATGGCGGCCGGCATATCGTCTTCCTGTCCAAATATCTGCCGGAGAGCGATGCGCTCTACCGAATGGCCGACGAGGAAGTGCTCGATTTCGCCGTCCCGCACCTGAAGCGCATGTTCCCCGATTTCCGGCGCGAATGGGTGACCGGCCACCATGTCTGGCGGGCGCGTTTCTCGCAGCAGATCGCCGAACCCGATTATTCCAAGCTGATCCCGCCCGAGCAATCGCCGATCGACAATGTGCTGATCACCTCCATGGCGCAGATCTACCCCGAAGACCGCGGCACCAATTATGCGATCCGCGAGGGACGGCGCGTGGCGAGCGAAATGGCTGACCGCTTTGGCGAAGGCGCCGGTGACGCTGCGCTCGAGATGCCGGTAAACACCCTTGCTGCAGGCCGTTGAGGCAAGCCAGACCGGTCGGCAAAGCGCTGCCGGGCATCGGCTGGGTGTCGGGCTCCTGGTCCTGACGCTCGCGGCACTCGCGGCGCACCGCATCTATCTTGCCGTCACTACCGATTTTCCCATCAACGACGGCGGACTGTTCCTGGTGTTCATCAAGGCGACGGCCGCCGCATTCCCGGATCTGCCGAAGCAAATCGCCTACAACGGGCTCGCCATCCCCTTTGCCTATCCACCGCTTTCGTTCTGGATCGCGGGACTGCTCGGCAGGATGGGATGGGACGGGCTGGGGATCCTCCACCTGCTGCCGCTGGCGATGAACTTTGCTTATCTGGCGCTGTTCGCGCTGCTGCTCAGGCGCAATGGCCAAGGCCCGGCCTTTGTCGCGGTCACCTTGCTGTTCCTGGCCACCAACCTGCGCGCGTTCGAGTGGCTGGTGATGGGCGGCGGGCTCAGTCGCGGACTCGGCTCGATCTTCCTGGTGCTGACCCTGCTTGCGGTTCGGGTGCCGAATGCAGGCGAGCGTTTCTCGCTGTCGACGGCGCGCCTGATGCTGGCCGGGGCGGGCGTGGCCGGCGCCATCCTCTCCCATCTCGAATGGGGCATGGACGCGGCTGCCAGTGTGATCCTGAGCCGGGCGCTGGCCAGTGTCAGCGTGCGCGATTTCATCCGCAGCAGCCTGATTGCCGGCATCACGGCGCTGCTGCTGATTGCGCCCTGGCTGGCGCTGGTCATCGGCCGTGATGGCCTTGGTCCGCTGCAGGCGGCGTCCGGTGCAAGCCCATGGCGGCTCTCCGGCTATATCGAACATCTCTTCTGGCTGTTCTGGATGTCGGTGGCCAATTTGATGATCCCCATCGGCATCATCCTGCTTGTGCAGCGGCGTGCCTTGTTCTGGCCGCTGTTCTTCCTGCTGTGCATCGTCGTGACGCCGCGTCACGCGACCACGCCTGCCTCGCTCGCGGTCGCCATCTTTGCCGCCCAGGGCTCTTTCTGGATCGGGCATCGGCTGCTTCGCCTGATGTCGTCGCGGACCGCGGCGCTCGCCGTGACCGGAGCCTTCATCCTGGTCCTTGCCGCGGTGCCATTGAACCGGAATCTGGCGGCGGCAGGCACGCTCGTGCGGCCG
>Ga0081539_10006595_pt1 | contig 11027 bp, 8 predicted proteins | sample TabmetS4T2R2_FD_71023 | JGI IMG/M metagenome (GOLD analysis project Ga0081539, IMG submission 71023) | Tabebuia heterophylla rhizosphere microbial communities from the University of Puerto Rico - S4T2R2 | ecosystem: Host-associated > Plants > Roots > Rhizosphere ... | reverse complement strand
GGCCCGCCGGTGCTGCGCAAGCTCGACCTGCGGCTGGACATGGACGACCGCATCGCGCTGCTTGGCCAGAACGGCAACGGCAAGTCGACCTTCATCCGGCTGCTGTCGGACCGTCTGAAGCCGCGCGAAGGGCGGATCAAGAAGACGTCGAAGCTGCGCGTCGGCTACTTCTCGCAGGACCAGGAAGAAGGCCTCGATTACGAGGCGACGCCCTTCCACCACATGTCGAGCGCGCTCGGCCCGACGGCGGGCGAGACCAAGGTGCGCGCCCAGCTCGGCCGCTTCGGCTTCAGCCGCGAGCGCGCCGACCTCAAGGTCGGCCTGCTGTCGGGCGGCGAGAAGACGCGGCTGCTGCTGTCGCTGGCCACGCGCAACGCCCCTCACCTGCTGCTGCTCGACGAGCCGACCAACCATCTCGACATGGATGCGCGCGCCTCGCTGGTCGACGCCATCAATGACTTCGATGGCGCCGTCGTGCTGGTGAGCCACGACACGCACCTGGTGAAGCTGGTCGCCGACCAGCTCTGGGTGGTGGCCGACGGCAAGGTGACGCCGTTCGACGGCGACATCGACGACTACCAGGCCAGGCTCCTGCGCGAGCGCAATGGCGGCAAGAACGGCAAGACCGGCAAGCGCGAGCGCGAGCCGGTGGCGGCACCGCCGCCGGCGCCCGAGCCCGCCGCCAGGAAGGAGCAGCGCAAGCAGTCGGCGGAATCGCGGGCCAAGCGCGCGCCGTTCAAGAAGGCGCTGGAGACGTTGGAGAAGGGTATCGCCAAGCTCAACAAGCAGCGCGGCGACATCGAGGCCAAGCTCGCCGATCCCGCGACCTACAGCGATGCGTCAGTGAATGTCGCCGACCTGCAGCGCGAGAAGGTCCGCCTGGAGCGCGAGATCGCACATGCCGAGCACGAGTGGCTGGAGGCCCAGGAAGCCTACGAGGCGGCTTGAGACTGGAGCGCGCCACTGGAGTGGCGGCGCCCCAGCACTACTCCGCGGCAGCGGGGCGCGTGACGACGGTCGGTGTCGTGCTCTGGCGGATGGCCATGACCAGGCCGGCGTTGATGACGTAGAGGCCGACGGCGATCCAGAAGATGAGGCTCGGCAAGCCCGAAGTCATCAGCCAGCCGAAGAACGGCGGCGCCAGGAACGAGCCGACATCCAGGCCAGAATAGACGAAGCCGAAGACCTTGCCCGAGGCGCCGGGCGGCGTGGCGCTACGCACGATCATGTCGCGCGATGGCCCGGTGGCGCCACCGGCCGCGCCGGCAAGCGCCAGAAGCGGCAGCAGCAGCTCCGGTGACACCGCCTTCATGGCAATCGGCAGGGTAAGAGCGCCGGCCACGAGCAGGCCGAGCGTGGCGACACGGTCGTGACGGCGTACGCGGTCGGCAAAGAAGCCGCCGACCAGCACGCCACTCGCCGAGCCGACGATGAACACGATCAGGCACAGGGCGGCGTAGTTCTCGGTGACGCCGAACATGCTGACCCAGGCCGGCACGGCGAACTGCTGGATGCCGACCGTATTGGCGGCGATCAGCGCGAAATAGACCAAGCAGAGCAGGATCGCGGGCTGTGCGAACAGCGCAAGAATAGCCTTGCCGTCATGGTGATGGTGATCCGCCGCCATATCCTTGACGCGATGGTCGACGAGCTGGTCGCGATGCGCCAGCACCAGCACCGACAGGACCACGCCGGGTATGGCGCCGATCATCGCCGCGCCGACCCAGCCGAACATGCTGTCGAGGAAGAACATCACCGGCGCTGCCGCCCATCCGAGCGAGCCGCCAACGCCGTGGATGCTGTAGGCGCGGCCGAGCCGGCCTGGATTCACCGAAGCGTTGAGCAACGCGAAATCGGCAGGATGGAAGATCGAGTTGCCCGCACCCGCGATCACCGCGATGGCTGCAAAGGCCCAGAAGGAATGCGCCACCGATATCAGCGCCAGGGCGACGCCGATGGTGAACAGCCCGCCAGCCAGGATCGGCCGTGCGCCAAAGCGATCGACAGCGAAGCCCGCCATGGTCTGAGTGACGCCCGACACGCCGTAGAAGATGCCGGTCAGTAGGCCGATCTCGGTGAAACTCAGGCCCGCTTCCTGGCGCACGATCAACAGCATCGTGGCGAAGGCGAGCTGATAAAAGTGGCTGGCGCCGTGGGCGGCGCCGATCAGGCTGATGACACGAACGTCGCGGGACGCGGGAACAGCAACTGCAGACATGGCGGCCGATGATAGTCGATCCGACGCCGTTGCGTTTGCGGAATTCCGCGCAGGAGCCATGCGTGCGTGGAGACGCCACGCACGCTAGTCTCCCCGCGCACTGCAGGGAGATTGCAATGAAGCGCTGGAAGCACCGCCCCGAAGGCTCGACCTGGGGCGACTGGGGGGACGACGATCAGCTCGGCCGGCTGAACCTCATCACCCCTGCAAAGGTGCTGCAGGGCATCGCCGAGGTGAAGGAAGGCCGCTCGTTCTGCCTCAGCCTGCCGCTCGACCTGCCGGGCGGCAACGTGCTGAACCCGCGCCGCCTGCCGCCGGTGCTGTCGCCGACCGGCGACGAGAACGGCTGGCGCTTCAACTTCCACACCAGGACCATCAACCCGTTGTTTGTCGACGTGGCGAGCGACGATCGCGTGATCCTGACGCTGCAGTATTCGACGCAGTGGGACACGCTCGCCCATGTCGGCGGCTTCTTCGACGCCGACGGCGACGGCGTGCCCGAGCCGCTCTACTACAACGGCTTCAAGGCGGGCATCGACGTGATCGGCCCGCAGCCCGACGCCGGCCGCGACGGCTGTGGCCATCTCAGCTACGCCCACAAGCTCGGCGTCGAGAACATGGCGGCCAAGGCGATCCAGGGCCGCGCCGTGATGGTCGACCTCGAAAAACATTTCGGCCGCGACCACAAGTACGTGAACTACGACGACTTCCGCAAAGTGCTGGAGGCCGACAAGGTTTTAGTCGAGCCGGGCGACATGCTGCTGCTCTACACCGGCTTCACCGACGAGATCGTCGAGATGGACAAGAAGGTCGATCCGACGCGCGCCCACGCCATGTGCGCGGTGCTCGACGGCCGCGACAAGCGGCTGCTGCAGTGGATCACCGACAGCCAGATCTCGGCCCTGATCGCCGACAATTACGGCGTCGAGGCCGTCCCTGCCCTGCCCGGGCCGGACAATGCCGAGCATTCGTCGCTGCCCATCCACAATCATTGTCTGTTCAAGCTCGGGCTGAACCTGGGCGAGATCTGGTGGCTGAAGGACCTGGCGTTGTGGCTGCGCGACAACAAGCGCTCACGCTTCCTGCTGACCGCCCCGCCGCTGCGTCTGCCAGGCGCGGTCGGTTCGCCTGCAACGCCCGTGGCGACCGTGTAATCTCCACGGCATGGCATCGTCGTTTCCGGCGCTCATCGCCGAAAGTCTCAAGAGCGAGAAGTTCCGGCTGCTCGACATCGGCTGCTCGGGCGGCCTCGATCCCTCATGGCGGGCCTTCGAGCCGCGCCTGCAGGCGCTGGGCATCGATGCCAGCGTCACCGAGTGCAAGCGGCTGGCGGAGCTGGAGCGCAATCCGGACGTCTCCTACGTCGCGGCCTTCGCCGCGCGATCGGCCGACAAGCCGATCGACATCTCGGCCGGGCCGGCGGCGCCGCTGATCATGAAGATGCGCGATCGCATGAGTTTCATGCGCACGCGCGAGATCCGCGATGCCCGCCTGAAGCAGGCTTCGACCGAGGAGCAGTTGCGTCACAATGCCTGGGAAATGACGGGGCTCGCCGATCCGAAGAAGCCCGTCGTGCTGCCCGAGCTGCTGGCCGAGCGCGGCTGGAGCGATGTCGACTATATCAAGCTCGATGTCGACGGCGCCGACTTCGACATCCTGCAGTCCTTCACCGCACGCTTCGATCCGCTGCAGGTGATCGCCGTCCAGCTGGAGGTCAACTTCGTCGGCACCGACCGGCCCGACGAGCACACCTTCCACAACACCGACCGCTTCATGCGCGCACACGGCTTCGACCTGTTCCGCCTCGACGTGCGCAATTTCTCGGTCCGCGCGCTCCCCGCCCGCTACATCTGGCCGACGCCGGCCGAGACGGTGTCGGGCCGCCCGTTCCAGGGCGAGGCATATTACGCGCGCGACGTGCTGGCGGCGCATCGCGCCGGCGCCGGTCCGGCATTCGGCATCGAGAAGCTCGCGAAACTCGCCGCGGTCTTTTCGGCCTGGCAGGTGCCCGACGCGGCAGCGGAACTCCTGCTCGCGCGGCGCGCCGAGTTCGCCTCGCTGTTCGACATCGATGCCGGCCTCGACCTGCTCGCCGCCCAGACGCAGACCCAGCGCAGCCGGCCGCTGCCCTATCGCGACTACATGGCGACCTTCGAAGCGGATGCGCCGGGCTTTTACCGGCCTGAGGGCCCGGTCCCGACCTGGGAGCGCCTGAAGTCAGCCTGGCGCGGCTACTGGTTCCCGCGCGAGAAGCGGCATTAAGGGAGCGCGGGCCTCCGGCCCGCATTCACGAGCGGGCCGGAGGCCCGCGCTCCCATTAAGCCTTCTTCTCCCAGCCGCCGCTCGGTGTCTGTTGCCAGTAGACGACAGTGTGCCCGGCCGCCTTGTACGCCTTCCAGCGCTCGCGCGATTCGGCGACGGCGGTGTCGTCGCGGCCGTCGAACAGTTCGAAGCAGCGCTTGTAGTCGCCTACCATCTCCGAGCGCGCACGGTCGGCGACGAAGAGGAACTTTGCGCCGTTGGGATTCTCGTCGAGATGCGTCAGCCAGATCGGCTGGCGGTCGGCCTCGCCATCCTTGGCGGCGCCGTGCGGCAGGAAGCCGTTGGGATCGCAGGTCCAGAGATGCGTGTTGAGCGCATCGACGCGCTCGGGCGAGCCCAGCATCACCACCGCGCGCTCGCCCGCCTGCAGGGTCTTGGCCAGCAGGCGGGGAAGTGCGTCCTCGAGCGACGAACGGGTCAGGTGATAGAAGTTGACCTCGGTCGCCATGCCGCAATCACTTCTCGTAGTTGTCGGCGATCCAGGTGTCGAGCAGGCGCACGCCGTAGGCGGTGGCGCCCTTGGGCGTCGTGCTGTCGCCCTTGGTCGACCAGGCCATGCCGGCGATGTCGAGATGGGCCCAGGCGACGCCGTCCTGGACGAAGCGCTGCAGGAACTGCGCTGCCGTGATCGAGCTCGCATCGCGGCTGTTGGTGACGTTGCGCATGTCGGCGATCTCGGAATCGATCATCTTGTCGTACTTGGGCCCGAGCGGCAGGCGCCACAGCTTCTCGCCGATGCCCGCACCGGCCGCGCGCAGCCGGTTGGACAACTGGGTGTTATTGCTGAACAGGCCGGCGCGCTCGTGGCCGAGCGCCACGATGATGGCGCCGGTCAGGGTCGACAGCTCGACCATGGCCTGCGGCTTGAACTTCTCCTGGGCGTACCACATGGCGTCGCACAGGATCAGCCGGCCCTCGGCGTCGGTGTTGATCACCTCGACGGTCTGGCCCGACATGCTCTTGACCACGTCGCCCGGACGCTGCGCGTTGCCATCCGGCATATTCTCGACCAGGGCGCAGACGCCAACGACGTTGGCGCGCGCCTTGCGGCCGGCCAGCAGGCGCATGGCGCCGGTGACGGCGCCGGCGCCGCCCATGTCCCACTTCATGTCCTCCATGCCGCCGGCGGGCTTCAGGGAGATGCCGCCAGTGTCGAAGCACACGCCCTTGCCGATCAGCGCGACCGGCTTCTGCGACTTCGGCCCGTTCATCCAGCGCATCACCAGGAGCTGCGATTCGCGCTCGCTGCCCTGGCCGACGCCCAGCAGCACGTTCATGCCGAGCTTCTTCATCTCGGCCTCGCCCAGGATCTCGACCTTGACGCCGAGCTTGGTGAGCTCGCGCGCGCGGCGGGCGAACTCCGCGGGATAGAGGACGTTGGCGGGCTCGCTCACCAGATCGCGGGCGAAGAACACCGCGTCGATGGTGGGCTCGAGCCGCTCGTAGGCGCGGCGCGCCTCGGCCGGGCCGGCGACGAACAGCGTGATCTCGGCGAGCGAATTCTTCTGCTCGGGCTTGTCCTTGGTCTTGTACTTTTCGAAGCGGTAGTTGCGCAGCTGCGCGCCGAGCGCGATGCGGGCGGCGATCTGGCCAGGCGTGAGCCTGCTGCCCTTCACCGGATCGACGGCGACCGTGATCGCCTTCTGGCCGGCCGCGTTCGCTTCGGCCGCGAGGATGCCGCCCAGCGCCTCGGCAGCGCGGGCGTCGAGCTCGCGGTTCTTGCCGACGCCGAGCAGCGTCAGGCGCGCGATGTTGCCGGCCTGACCCAGCAGCGTCAGCGACTGGCCCTTGGCGCCGGTGAAGCGGCTGGCGTCGATCGCGCGCACGACGGTGCCGCCGACGTCCTTGTTGATCGATTGTGCCGTTGCCAGGAGTTGCTTGTCGGCCGCGACGAAGGCTGCGACATTGCCCGAGAAGGCCTTCGGAAAGGCCGAAAATTCCACTTTCATTCGGTTCCTCGCTTATGACCGGCGATTTTTCGCCCCTGCGGCGCTGCGGCGCAAGCAGCGATTCCGCTCTGAAATGACGCAAATTCGGGGTGGCGTCAGGCTTCCGCCGACAGTATCAGTACCGGCCCCCAAAACGGACATGGAAATGACTTCAGCAACTCTCCCTCGCGTCTCGGTCGTCGGCCTCGGCAAGCTCGGAGCGCCGCTCGCCGCGGTGCTCGCCAGCCGCGGCTTCACCGTGATCGGCCTCGACGTCAGCAAGGTGCTGGTCGATTCGCTCAATGCCGGCAAGATGCCGATCGTCGAGCCACAGCTCAACGAACTGATCGCCGCCAACAAGGAGCGGCTCTCGGCCACGATGGATGCCAACGAGGCGATCCAGAAGAGCGATGCGAGCTTCGTGATCGTGCCGACGCCGTCGGACAGCACCGGCTTCTTCTCCAACCGCTTCGTGCTGCAGGCGATGGAATCGCTGGGCAAGGCGCTGCGCAACAAGAAGGGCTACCACATGGTGAACATCACCAGCACGGTGATGCCCGGCAGCACCGGCGGCGAGATCAAGGCCGCGCTGGAAGCTGCCTCCGGCCGCAAGGTCGGGCCCGATCTCGGCCTCTGCTACAACCCGGAATTCATCGCGCTCGGCAGCGTCGTGCGCGACATGCTGTTCCCCGATTCGATCCTGATCGGCGAGAGCGACGTCAAGGCCGGCGACATGCTGCAGACCATCTACCTGCAGATGTGCGAGAAGAAGCCGCCGGTGCAGCGCATGAACTTCGTCAGCGCCGAGCTCACCAAGATCTCGGTCAACACCTACGTCACGACCAAAATCTCCTACGCCAACATGCTGGCCGACATCTGCGACCGCCTGCCGGGCGCCGACGTCGATGTCGTCACCAAGGCACTGGGCGCCGACACCCGAATCGGCCCGAAGTACCTGAAGGGCGCCATGGGCTATGGCGGGCCGTGCTTCCCGCGCGACAACGTCGCCTTCGCCGCCCTCGCCCGCAAGATCGGCGCCCGCGCCGACGTGGCCGAGGCGACCGACCGCATCAACAACCACCAGATCGATCGTCTGACCAGTCTGGTCGCCAAATTCGCCAAGTCCGGCACGCGCATTGCGCTCTGCGGCCTCTCCTACAAGCCGCAGACGCCGGTGGTCGAGGAAAGTCACAGCGTCAAGCTCGCGGCCAAGCTTGCCGACGCGGGCTACATCGTCTCGGTGCATGACCCGCTGGCGCAGGACGCCGCGATCGGCGTGCTGGGCGACAAGGTCGTCGCCGCGTCCTCGCTCGAGGGCGCAGTGCGCGAGTGCGACCTCCTGATCGTCGCGACCGGCTGGCCCGAGTACAAGGCGATCGACCCGGCGTGGTGCAAGCGCAACGGCCAGCGCCTCACGGTGCTCGACCTGTGGCGCACCTTGCCGGCCGACAAGCTCGCCGACGTGGCCGACGTCCTCTACCTCGGCTCCGGCCGCTAGGCTCCGCCGCCATGGCCGACTCTGCCGGGAAAAGGCCATGGAAGGTGCTGCGATCGACCTACGCGGTCGATGACCAGTGGCTGCGGCTGCGCACGCTGCCGACCGGCCCGATCATCGAACATCCCGACTGGGTCGACGTGATCGCGCTCACCGCCGACCTCGACATCGTGCTGGTCGATCAGTACCGGCACGCGGTTCGCAGCGTGCGCACCGAGTTCCCTGCCGGCACCGTCGATGCCGGCGAGGAGCCGCTGGCGGCCATACAGCGCGAACTCCTGGAGGAGACCGGCTACGTCAGCGACGACTGGCACATTCTGGGCACGGCGCCGGTCTATCCGCCATTTCAGACCAACCGCATCCATTCGTTCCTGGCGCTGAACGCGCGACGCATCGGCGGCCAGGCGCTGGACGACGGCGAAGTCATCCACGCCTACGCGCTGCCGTTCACGGAGTTCATCGACAAGGTGCAATCGGGAGCAATCGAGCTCCCGGCGCTTCAGCTCGCCGGCCTGTGGTGGCTGCAGGCCCTGCTCACAGCGCGTGGCGTCCCCGGAATTTCAATACCTTTCCCTTGAGCGAGTCGTCCTCGCGCGGCAGCCCGGCCAGGACCTGGCTGCAGAAGGGATTGATGTTGGCGCCGACGTAGTTCGTGAAGGTCTGCCAGAACTTGTTGTAGATCACGTTGACGCCGATGAAGCGACGCGGCACGCGCCGGCCTTCCGGACGCGTCTCCGCCTCGGTCGCCGCTGCCCGCTTGAACAGGCGCTCGGCGACCCGCAACCGCTTCTTGTCGACCAGCCCGATCTGGCGGCCGGCGCGGACCGGCTCGGTGGCCGTCTGGGTGGCGAGGCCGAATTCGAAGATGAAGAGTTCGGCCGACCCGAGCTGCTCGGCGAACGGCGCGCGCTCGACGCCCGGCAGGTCTGCCGGCAGGCCCTCGCACTCCTCCGGGATCAGGATCGGGCCGGTGAAGCCCATGCCCTTCCAGGCCTTGGCGAAGCTCGAGACAAAATCCGGCCGCGTGCCGACCAGCATCAGGTTGGTCGAGCGCGGGAACGTCACCACCTGGTCGCAGACGAACGGCAGGGTGTGCGGCAGGTCGTAGGTGAGATCGTCGAACAGCTGCCATTCGAGGCTGGTCTCGATGAACGGCATCGTCGCGGGCTCGATCGCCTTGTCGAGGCCGGCCGCGTAGCGCTGGTAAGGCGTGTCGCGGTCAAGGCGGATCTCCTCGATCTCGGTGTCCGGCCAGCCCCAGGTCTCGGCCTGCGCGGGCACATAGGGCGTGGCGACGTTCCAGATGAAGCGGTCCTGGTCGTTCATCCGCGTGGCGCGGCCCTTGTTGTTGGCGGCAGCGACGCGGGTGTGGTCGCAGTGATAGCCGAACACCTTGTCGACCAGGGTGTCGACGCGGCCGCGAAAGAGCGCGAGCCGCGCCGCCAGGTTCGAATCGCAGTGCCAGCCCAGGATCATGTCCTCGTCGAAGCCGTGGACGGCGAACATGTCGTCGCGCAACGCCGCCTGGAAATCGCCCAGCGCGTCGTACTTCATCGGCATGTAGTTGTGGACGACCTGGTTGAGATGGAAGCGCACCGACCAGTCGCGCAGCTTGGCCAGATTGCCCACCGGATCGCGCCGGTCGAACGCGGCTTCCCACAGCATCTCGGGGATCTCGAATCGCGGCACCTGGTAGAAGCCGTCGGGGATGGCACCCAGGATGTCGCTCAGCGACTCCTTCTCGTTGCGCGGCACCAGCAGCATGTCGGTGTTGGTATAGAGGATCCAGCGGTTGCGCGGGTTGGAGCGCCGGAGCGCAACATTGCGCGATTGCGCCTCGAGCGCCACCAGATGGGTCTTCAGCCGATGGCGGACATGCTGGTCGGGCCGGATGCGCAGCACACGCATGACCTGCTTCGCCTTGTCGGTCAGCGTGTCGTGGATCGCCTCGGGGAACGTCGGGTGGTCGTCCGGCGTGTTGTAGTCGACGAACAGGATCTCGTCGTCGGGGTCGGACATGACCTCGGCGAGGGCATTGAAGCTGATCGCCGCCCTCTTGTGGAGGTTGTAGCCGTGGCTGTCGTTGCGGCCGTAGAGAATGACTGAAAACATTTTTGGCCTCTAGGCGCCGAGGCGCGCCAGCTCGTTGCTGGCGGCGGCGAACTCGATCAGCGCCGGCGGGCCCTGGTCGACGATGTCGCGCCAGTAGCGGCGGGCCGCGGCAGGATTGCCGTCGACAGCGAGAACGCCCATCTGGAAGCGCGCTTCGGCGTGGCGGCTGGGCGAGTTGGCGCGGTTGAGCAGCGCCTCCTCCGTGACCTGGCCGGTGCGGAAGGCGAGCAGCAGCGTCTCCCACCGGTCGTCGGCGGGCAGCGTCACCGGCTCGGTTGGCGCGCCGGCGAGCCGCGCGGCGGTCAGGCGATAGAGCAGCCAATAGGCGTTGGTCGGTTCCTTGGCGATGGCCACGCCGAACTCGTTGAACGCCGCGCTGTAGTTGGCCATGCGCATCGCCACGCAAGCCCGCGCCGCCGAGCTGGTCTGCGGCAGGAGCTCGAACTGGTGGCGCCAGTCGTCGTTGGCTTCGGCCAGCCGGCCCAGCGCCGCACGCGCGATGCCGCGCGCGTTGAGCGTATCGCCATCCTTCGGGTTGGCGGCCAGCACGCCGTCGAAGATCTGGATCGCCTCCTCGTAGCGGCCGAGCGCCGACAACGCCTCGCCCTTCAGCGCCAGCACGTCGGTGAGCTTGTCGTTCACCTTCAGCGCGCGCTCGTAGGAGTCCAGCGCCTCAGCCGCGTAGCCATGGGCGAGACGGGCATTGCCATGCGCGATCTGCGGCAGGATCTTGCTGCGGACGTTGGTGCGGACCAGGTCGTAGGATTCCGCCTCGAAGGCGAAGTAGCCCTGGCGGCGGTAGACATAGCGCCGGTCGGCGGCGCCTGGCGGCAGCTCCGACCACAGCCGGCGCGCCCGCTCGTACTCGCCCTGCGCCTCGTCGCTGCGTCCCAGGCCGTCGAGGATCTCGGCCCGCGCCATCACGGCGGCGGCGAAATCGGGAACCAGCGCC
>Ga0081539_10006594_pt1 | contig 11028 bp, 2 predicted proteins | sample TabmetS4T2R2_FD_71023 | JGI IMG/M metagenome (GOLD analysis project Ga0081539, IMG submission 71023) | Tabebuia heterophylla rhizosphere microbial communities from the University of Puerto Rico - S4T2R2 | ecosystem: Host-associated > Plants > Roots > Rhizosphere ... | reverse complement strand
CTGACTCAGCGCTCTCAGCTTCTCCGCCACCGCTTCCGCGATCATAAAACGGTGCCTTGCTCCTTGATGACTCGGCGCTAGCGGTCTCGGATGATCGGTCGGCAGTTCCAAGGCTTCCACCCCCGCCAACTGCTTCCGCCAATAGTCCAGCTCCCTCTCCAGCACGGCTCCGCTCAACCACTCTCTCTGCCAGATCGCGAAATCCGCATATTGAATCGGCAACTCCTCCAGCAACGGGGACTCTCCTACGCTGTAGGCTCGATAGAGCTCTCTGACCTCTCTGATCAGTATTTCCATTGACCATGCGTCGCTCACAATGTGATGCATGGTGCAGAACAAGATGTGCTCTTCCTCTTTCAGTCTCAAGACCTTCATTCTGAGCAAAGGTCCCCGCCTCAGATCGAACCCTGTTCCCGCCTCTTCTCTTGCAATCCTCCGAGCCTCTCTTTCGATCTCCTGCCGGGGCATGGCAGTCAGGTCCGCGACATACAATCTCCGCCGCTCCCATTCATCGATAATCTGTACCGGCTGGCCCTCATCCACTTCGAACCTGGTCCTCAAGACCTCATGTCTTCTGACGATCTCATTGATCACCTTCTCCAGCGCCTCAAGGTCGAGCCGCCCCTCCAGCTTTATCCCCCCGGCGCAGTTGTAGGATGGATTGTTCGGCGCAAATTGATCTAAAAACCACAACCGCTGCTGTGCGAACGACAACGGCAGCCTCCGATCTCTCGAAGCCCTCACCAGTGATGGAGCCTCATCCTTCTCTCCGGTTCCGATTTTTTGCTCTACCCTCCGCGCTAACCCTTCGATCGTTGCCTCTTCGAAGATGCTCCTGACCCCAAGATCTACTCCGAAGGCCTCTCTTACTCGCGAGACCACCAGTGTCGCTAATAACGAATGGCCTCCGATCTCAAAGAAATTATCGTCCCGCAGCACTCGTTCTACCTTCAGCACTTTCTTCCAGATTCCGCCGATGATTTCTTCATAGGCATTTCGGTGTTCCTCCTCTTCGATCTCAGCCCGCTTCGTTATCTCCTCCGGCCTGGGTAAAGCATTTCGATCCACCTTCCCGTTCCGTGTTATCGGCAACTTCTCCATGACGACCAGCGCAACCGGCGCCATGTAGTTCGGCAACCGCTCCCTCACATAACGTCCAAGCTCTTCCCATCCCTTTACCTTCACCTCCTTCACTCGCGCCTCATTCGATCGCCCTTGCCACGACTCTCCTTCCATTACCACTTCCTCTCTTACCACGACATATCCCACCAGTCGCTTCTGACCGGGCTCATCTTCCCTCACCTTCACCACCGCATCCCTCACGACAGGATGACTCCTTAAGACCTCTTCGATCTCTCCCAACTCGATCCGATACCCTCTCACCTTCACCTGACCATCTCTCCTCCCCTCATACACAATCCTTCCGTCCTCCAGGTATCTTCCCTCATCTCCCGTCCGATACAGACGACCTCCCTCTTCATTACTCAATCCATCTGGCACGAACTTCTCCGCCGTCTGCCCTCCTTCTCCCACGTATCCTCTCCCTACTCCTCCTCCTCCGATATAGATCTCACCCTTCACACCTGTTGGCGCGACTCTTCCTTCCTCGTCCAGGATGTAGATCCGCGTATTCGCGATCGGACGCCCGATCGTCGCCTCTCTACCCGCTCTCACCTCACACGTCGTCGCATCCACCGTGCACTCCGTCGGCCCGTACACGTTGTAGTACTTCACCTCGTCGCTCTCTCCCATCTCTTCCCAGCTCCGACTCTCGATCGCCTCTCCTCCCACCAACACCTTCTTCGGATCTCTCTCATCTCTCCCCAATCCTGCCTCCATCAGCGCTCTCAGCTGCGTCGGCGTCCCGTCCAGCACTTCCACCTGCCGGCTCCTCAGGTATTCCAGCATCGATTCGACGTCTCTCCTCTCCTCTTCCGGCACCAGGCATAACCTCGCTCCTCGTCCCAACTGAATCAACTGCTTGACCGACGCGTCGAAGACCAAGGGCGCGTTCACGCTCACCGTCAACCCCTCTCCATCTCCTTTATAGATCGCTCCTTTCAACCCTTCCAACAAGTTCATCACTCCTCGATGCGATACCATCACTCCCTTCGGCCTTCCCGTCGAGCCTGACGTGTAGATCACATACGCCAGATTCATCGGGCTCAGCTTCACTGCCGGCAACTTCCGACCATCATCGCCCTCCGCCTCACTCTCCGCTTCCAACCTCACCATCTCCAATCCATCCCACGAGAGACTTCCGGCCTCCCCCGGCTTGCTCACCACGAGCTTCACACCAGCATCATTCAGCATCATTCTCGACCGCTCTTTCGGCTGACCCACCTCCAGCGGTAGATATGCACCTCCAGCCTTCAGAATCCCCAGCCACCCGACGATCATCTCCGGCGACCTCTCCAGGTACAGCCCTACTACACTCTCCGGCCCCACTCCCAGCCCTCGCAGATGATTCGCCAGCCGATTGGCACGCATCTCCAACCCACGATATGTGAGCTGTTCATCCTGATAGACGACGGCTATCGCCTCCGGCCTTAACGTCGCCTGTTCCGCAATCAACTCGTGGAGACAGCCGCCTGCCGTCAACTTCTTCGTTGTCCTATTCCACTCCTCGACCAACCGTTCCAGCTCTCGCCCACCAACAATCTCCAATTCTCCGATCGGCGCCTGATCCCTCTCCACCGCGCTTTCGATCAATTTCAGGTATCGCTCCAGGATCATCTCGACGCTCTCCCGGGTGAAGATTGCCGAGTCGTATTGAATCTCGATCGTCAGACCATCCGCTTTCCGATAACCCGCCAGCTTCAGTTTGAACCGGTCGATGCAGACGGACTGCTTCCAATATCTGAACTCGACCGGCCCGGCACACTCCGCCGCGGGCCACTCCTCGTACTCGAAGCCGATGGCGTGAGATCGGTCCGCCGGACGCCCCTCCTCTATGACTCTGCAGTCTTGTCGTAATAGATGATTGAGACGCGCCTGGGCCGATTTGATCGATTGACTGGCAAATTCGAGCGTTTCGGTGAACTGGTAGTCAGGTTCGATGTCAGACTGGATCGGGGAGAAACAGGCAAAGATTCCTGCCGCATCCTGCAACTCTCTTTTTCTTCTTCCCTCGCACAAATAATCGACCGTAAGATCATGACAACCGGTGAGACGCCAAACCAAAATCTGCCAGCAGGCCAACAGAAAGACTTCAGAAGATGCGCGATGAGTCGAGGAGATGTGGTCTATTTCGGTCGTGGCCCTGTCATCAAGCACAAAGGAAATCCGGTCAGGCTCAAATCTGGCTGACGTCTTTGACGTCTTACTCTCGCTTTCGAGACCCAGCATCAACGGCGAGGCGGAAGTAGAAAACCCATTCTGCCGGATTGGCCGATCCGGCTTCCCGACTTCCTGTCCGAGCCGCTCTCTCTGCCATTCGGAGAAATCCACATATTGAATGGGTTGACCGGAAAGCTCTTCACCGCCGAGGCCTGCGGCATAAGCACGGGCGGTTTCACGGAATAGAATCTTCAAGCTGCGACTATCCGCACACATTGCGGGCAGACTCGTCATCAGCGCTCTTTCAGAGCCTGACAAGTGAACCAAGCAAAATCGCGCGGCGGATTCATGCTTGAGATCTAAATCCTGAATCGCCTCCGCCCGGAAAAGTTCTTCGAATCTGACGCTTTTTTCGTGGGACCCATAGCCAGTCAAGTCGAACTCCCGGAGCTCTATGATCGGGTCGGACTCGATCCACTGTAAGGGAACCGCCATCCCCGGTAGCAGATGAAAGTTGGTGCGTAGAATCTCATGGCGGGTGACAACCTTGGATATCGCAGCTTTCAATATCTCCACACTCAGGTGCCCCTCAATTAGCGCCGCGCTCTGCGCCCGATATGCCTGACCGCCGCCGGCCTGCTGCAACCACCAGATACGCATCTGTTGTGGTGATAGCTGGTATCCCTCTACCACTTCTTTACTCTGCATGCTTCGCGCCTCCTCAACCATCTGTTATATTCCGCTCCGTCTATTGATTAAGATGCGCCGTGAGCACGTGAATAGACCATGAGCTCTTGTAAATCACGCGCCAGTAATTTCAGTAATTGAGCTTGAGACGACCGGATAAAGAAATGATCTCCCGGCAGCATACGCAACGAGCATCTGGAGCTGGTTTGCTCTCTCCAGGGCAACAGCAACTCTCGTGGTATATGATGGTCCTGCAATCCGCCATAGATGTTAATCGGGCATCGGAACGGAGTGCCGGGAAGATACTCGTAGGTCTGGACTAACTGAAAATCAGCTCTCAGCAGAGGGATTATCATTTCCATCAGCTCCGCGTCCTCGATTACTGCTTTGGACGTCCCATCCATTTTGATCAACTCATTGATGAACTCATCATGCGGCAGGTTATAAGTGATTGGCTCGATCTTTGGCGTCTGCGGCGCTCGACACGCCGAGACAAACAGCGCCTGAGATTCACGGCCATACTTGTGGCGCAAAGTCCGGGCCAATTCAAAGGCAATCAACGCGCCCATGCTGTGCCCGAAAAAGACAAACGGCTTGTCCAATAGCGGCCAGATCACCTCTTCCAGTTCATCGATGAGCTCCGGCAAGCTGATATAGGCAGGTTCCTTCAGGCGGACTCCTCTTCCAGGCAATTCGACCGGGAGGACCTGAACGGTTGAAGGCAAAAGATCTGCCCACTTATTAAACATTAGTGATGTTCCACCGGCATACGGAAAACAGAACATTTTGAGCTCCGCTTGCTCACTCACCCGGCCGTTCTGAAACCAGGTTTTTGTTATTTTATTGATGTTATTCATAAGTCAAAAATCTCCGAGATTCAGATGTTCCTGACCATCAACTCGTTCTATTCCACCCCCAGGCTTCCGACATCCCGACCGCTACTCTTCTCTCTCCAGTGTAAGGTTCCCTGCCATGCGCAACCAACATATTGTCAAGCATCAGGACGTCTCCTTCTTTCCAATCAAACCTCATACTCTCTTTCTCGTAAGCCTCTCGTAATTGCATCAGCACCTCTTCTTCTATTTTGTGTCCGTCTCCATAATAGGTATTGTTCGGCAGATCTTCTTCGGCAAACGTCCTTATTACTTCGTCTTGGATTTGAGGGTCGAGCGTGCTGACGTGGAAAAACGTGAGGTGATTGAACCATACCCACTCCCCGGTCTTTGGGTGTCTGATTGCTACCTCTCTTACCTGTTTTGTCCTCAACCGATCTCCGGCCCTCCATTCGAATTGGATCTGATTGCGGCGGCAGTACTCCTCTACTTCAGACCGCCGCGCAGTCTGAAAGGCATCCTGCCAGCTCAGCCCAAAACCGTCTCCAAAGTTACGCACATACATATACTTTCTTCGCAGGAACCGCTCTCTGATTTCATCGGCTATTCGTCCGAAGATCCTGCGCGTATCTGCAATCGGCGTTGCGCCTCTTTCCCTCGGCGCCTGGGCGCAGAAAAAGAAGATCTTCATGGGGAAGGTCAGGTTGTATGACTGTTCGTTATGAAGAAAGATGCGTTTATCGGGAGGATAATCGGTAGAAGTATAGATCCGGCCGCTGATCTGGGAGCGTGGGGATGAACGCTCGTGGTACGCCAGGATCTCTCCCGAGACGGCCCTGACGAATTGCTCGAATTCCGTCGCCGAGTTCAGGCCGAAGCCGCGAAATAAGATCGCTCCGTGCTGCCCCAAGGTCTTCTCGAGATAGGCCCGATTATTCTCGACCCACTGCGGCGGATCAATATTGTTCGGACCAGGCTGAATGACGAAAGGCAACGGCTGCCCGTGGTCCAGATAACCGGTTTTGACCAAATCCTTCTGTGAGACTCTTACGACCTTTTGCGTTACTCCGCTGAACTTTTTCCAGGGCGAGTCTTTATCATGATCATTCGCCTGAGTCATGGTCAATTTTCTCCATCTTGTAATCTGCTTAAGAAGGGCTGAAAGTTCATGCCGTGATTCGCGTCCTGACGACCGCAAAACAATGACGCGAGCCGTTAGAAGCAGCGGGAGCTCTTAGGCTGGCTCAGTGGATAGCTTGATGCCTTTGCGCTTAATCGAAATCGGCTTTTCCGCATCCAAACCTTCCCAGTCGCCTTGTTCTTGACGGATCGGTTCGGCTTCATCTTCGAACGAAATATTTAAGGAATTCAGCCTGGCATCCGGTCGATTGACGATGCCGAAGAGCAACGTCTCGAAATGGCCATGCATACGAACAACGGTTCCCTCTTCAAACAAGTCCTCCCGGTAAATCCAGGAAACCTGTATCTCCTCTACGTCTTCCGTTACCCATATCGAGAGATCGAAGCTTGTCCATTCTTCTGCTGCGATCATTGACCTAATTTTAAGACCTTCCAGCTTGAGATCTCCCCCAGGCGCATTTTGTAATCCACAGGCGACGTTAAACAGGGGCATTTGCCTGATGGATCGTTCAGGTTGGATCTCTTCGATGAGCCTCTCGAACGGCAGATCCTGATGGAGATAGCCGCCCAGCACCGCTTCCTTCACTCGCCTCAGTAACTCTCTGAATCTGGGATTGCCGCTGAAGTCTGTCCTCATCGGCAGCGTGTCGACAAAATAACCAATGAGAGGCTCGATCTCTGACCGATTCCGGTTCGAGGCGAAGGTCCCAACAATGATGTCCTTTTGTCCGGTGTACTTGTAGAGCAGCGTCTTGAATGCCGCCAGCAAAGTCATAAAGAGCGTCACACCTTCCCGCCGGCTCAAGGCTCTCAATGACTGGGATATTTCCGCCGACAATGAGAATGATCTTGGCGCTCTACGGTGGCTCGGGGCCAACGGACGAGGATGATCCGCAGGCAAGGCCAGCGCCGATGGCCTCCCGTCGAGCTGCTGCTTCCAGTAGGCCAGGCGCTCTTCCATGACGGTTTCCGCCACGGACTGCCGCTGCCAGTATGCATAGTCGGAATACTGGACATCCAGTTCGGGCAACGGCGAGTCTTCTCCCTTACTGATCGCGTTATACAGCTCGCAGACCTCTCGCACCAGCAGCCCCATCGACCATGCATCACTCACGATGTGGTGTATCGTGAAGAGTACAACGTGATCTTCCGATCCAAGCATCAACACCTTCATCCGCGCTAATGGTCCTTGCCTCAGATTGAATCCGGCCCTCGCATCTTCCCGAATTATTCGTTCGATCTCCTCTTCTCTCTCCCGAGGAGTCCAGATTCTAAGGTCTATTTGCGCCAGCCTCCGGGGCTCCCATTTGTCGATGACTTGTACCGGTTCGTCTTTTTCCACTTCAATTCTCGTCCTCAGCGCCTCGTGCCTCCGAACCACCTCGTTGACGCTTCGCTCCAGCGCCTCCAGGTCTAATCGCCCCTCCAGCCTCATCGCTCTCTGGCAATTGTAAACAGCTGCATCGGGCTCCGACTGATCGATGAACCACAATCTCTGTTGCGCGAACGAGAGCGGCGCTCGCTCCTTTCCGGAGACTCTGACCAGCGGCGACTGGTCTCTCTCTTCCGCCCGCATCATCCCCTCGATCCTTCGGCCCAGACCTTCAACTGTCGCATCTTCGAAGATGCTCCTGATTCCGATCTCCACTCCGAACGTGCTCCTTACCCATGAGGCGACCTGTGTGGCCAATAATGAATGCCCACCAACCTCGAAGAAATTGTCCCTGACTCCCACTCGGTCAAGCCTCAGCACCTCCGCGAAGATACCGACCAGAATCTCCTCGATCGCCGTCCGCGCGCCCAGATACTCCCGCTCCGACTGACTGACCACGCCATTCATTGATGGCAGCCGCTTCCGGTCGATCTTTCCGTTCACCGTGACGGGCATCTCTTCCAGAAACGTGATCGCCTCCGGCGTCATATACTCCGGCAGCTTCTCTCTGACGTGACTTCTCAGTTCGGCCGCCGTCACTCCTTCTTCTACCACCACATACCCCACCAGTCTCTTCCCGCCTCTTCCATCTTCGACCGCCATGACCACGCTCTTTCTCACCGATCGATGCTCATCGAGCACCGCCTCGATCTCTCCCAACTCGATCCGGTACCCACGGATCTTCACCTGTTCATCCGCTCGTCCGACGTATTCCAGATTACCATCACCCAGATACCTCCCTACGTCTCCCGTCCGATACATCCGCTCTCCTCCCTTTACTCCACATCGGTCCGGGATGAATCTTTCCGCCGTCAGCTCCGGTTTTCTCAGATATCCTCTCGCCACTCCCTCTCCGCCGATATAAATCTCTCCCTTCACTCCGATCGGCGCCGCTTCCAGAGACTCGTCCAGGATATAGATCCGCGCATTCGCGATCGGCTTCCCGATCGGCACGCTTTCTCTTCCATCATCCTCCGCTCCAACCTCATAGATACTGCATCCCACCACCGTCTCCGTCGGCCCATACTCATTGATCAATCTTGTCCCTCTCGCCCTCTCCTGCCAGAACTTCAAGACACCTGGCTTCAGCTCCTCTCCTCCGATCACCATCACTCCTGTTCTTCCTTCCACCTCCACACTTGCCAACTGCTCCGCCAAGACCTCCAGATGCGCCGGCGTGATCTTCACCACACTATAGCCGCCCTCAAGCCTCAAAGCCCTCGACAGCCCCTCGATCCCCTCCGCTTCCGGCACCAATCTCACGCTCCGCCCGCTCACCAATGGTCCATACAAGCTCGTCACCGTCAGATCGAAGCCGATCGATGATTGCACCGGCGCTCCCGCTCCCTCGCCGATCCCGTAGGCTTCTCTCGCCCACCTCAGATAATTCGCCAGACCTCCCTGCTTGACCATCACTCCCTTCGGTCTTCCCGTCGATCCCGACGTGTAGATCAGATATGCCAGATTCTCCGCATCGACCTCACTCTCCGGCTCTTCATCACTCTCCTCTCCGATCCTCGCCCACTCCTCGTCCAGCAACACCGTTTGACCCCACAACGCCGGCAGACGTGCCTCCACACTTCGCTGCGTCAGCACCACTCCCACTCCCGCATCCTCCATCATGTACCCGAGCCTCTCCAGCGGATATTCCGCGTCCAACGGCAGATAGGCTCCTCCCGCCTTGAGCGCTCCCAGCGCTCCCACCACCATCTCCACAGACCTCCCCAGACACAACCCCACCACCACCTCAGGTCCCACTCCCAGTCTTTGCAGATAGCGTCCCAGCTGGTTCGCCCTCCGGTTCAGCTCTCGATAACTGACCTGCTCCCGCTCACTCACCACCGCGATCCGTTCCGGCGCCTGCCTCGCCTGCTCCGCGATCAGTTCGTGCAGACACTCTTCTCCCGGATACTGCCTCGCGGTCCGATTCCACTCCTCCACAATCTGCTCTCGCTCTTCATCACTGAGCAGGCGCAGTTCGGAAACCGCTCTCTCATCCTCTTCCGCAATCCCCTTCAGGAGATTCTCGTAATGGCCGCTCAACCGCTCGATCGTCGCCGGCTCAAACAGCTCTCGGTCGTATTCTGTGACCACCACCAGATCACGACCTGTCTCCACAATCGCCACCGTCAGATCGATCTTCGCCGCCATCGTGATGTCCGCCATCTCCGCCCCACCGTCCAGGCCCGACAGCTTCGCGCTTCCCAGTTCCGGCCTCTCTCTTCTCGCATTCTGTAAGATCAGTTTCGCCTGGAAGAGCGGAGACCGACTGAGGTCCCTCTCCAACCGCAGCTCCTCCACCAGCTTCTCGAACGGCAGGTCCTGGTGTGCATACGCTCCCAGACACACCTCTCTCACTCTCTTCAACAACTCTCTGAAATTCTCCCTTCCATGCACTTTCACTCTCATCACCAGTTGATTGATGAAGAATCCGATCAATCCTTCGATCTCTGCCCGGTTCCGATTCGCGATGTCGGTCCCCAACACGATATCTTCCTGCCCGCTGTAGCGGCTCATCAACACATCGAAACCGCCCAGCAACGTCATAAACAGGGTCACGCCTTCCCGTTGACTCAACCTTCTCAGCTTCTCCGCCACCTCTCGCCCGACCACAAAATGATGCCTCGCTCCTCGATGGCTCTGGACCGCCGGTCTCGGATGATCGGTCGGCAGTTCCAGGGCTTCCGCCCCTGCCAGCTGCTCCCGCCAATAGTCCAGCTCCCTCTCCAGCACGGCTCCGCTCAACCACTGTCTCTGCCAGACCGCGAAATCCGCATATTGGATCGGCAACTCCTCCAGCGGCGTCGACTCTTCCGCGTCATAGGCCCGATACAGTTCCCCGACCTCTCGGACCAGGATGCCCATCGACCACCAGTCACTCACGATGTGATGGATGGTGTAGAGCAAGACGTGCTCCTCTTCTTCCAGTCTCAAGACCTTCATTCTGAGCAAAGGTCCCCGCCTCAGATCGAAGCCTGTTCCCGCCTCCTCTCTCGCCCTTCTCCGCGCCTCCCGCTGTCTCTCCTCCGGGCTCAGGCTCGTCAGGTCTTCCACCTCCAATCTCCGCGGCTCCCACTGATCGATCACCTGCATCGGGTCGCCCTCCGCGCTCACCTCCATCCTCGTCCTCAAGACCTCGTGTCTCCTGATCACCTCATTGATCACTCTCTCCAGCGCCTCCAGGTTCAGCCTCCCCTCCAGCCTCACCGCCCCGGGACAGTTGTAGAGGGTCAGGCCGGGCTCCAGTTGATCGATGAACCACAACCGCTGCTGCGCGAATGAGAGCGGCAGCCTCACGCCTCCCTCGCCTTCTCTCGAGGCTTTGACCAGCGGCGGCGCTTCATCGCCCTCTCCGGCCCCGATCGCTTCCTCGATCTTGCGCGCCAGACCTTCGACGGTCGGCTCCTCGAAGATGCTTCTGACTCCGATCTCCACTCCGAATGCGCTCCTCACTCGCGAGATGACCTGTGTGGCCAATAATGAATGCCCACCAACCTCGAAGAAATTGTCCCGAATTCCTACTCGATCAAGCCCCAGCACCTCCGCGAAGATACCGACCAGAATCTCCTCGATCGCCGTCCGCGCGCCCAGATACTCCCGCTCCGACTGACTGACCACGCCATTCATTGATGGCAGCCGCTTCCGGTCGATCTTTCC
>Ga0081539_10006593_pt1 | contig 11028 bp, 9 predicted proteins | sample TabmetS4T2R2_FD_71023 | JGI IMG/M metagenome (GOLD analysis project Ga0081539, IMG submission 71023) | Tabebuia heterophylla rhizosphere microbial communities from the University of Puerto Rico - S4T2R2 | ecosystem: Host-associated > Plants > Roots > Rhizosphere ... | reverse complement strand
TGACTTGACCATCGACAATCAGACGCAGCATATCGCCTTCGTGTGCATTGTACCACGCTGCTTTGAGAGTGACGGCTTCGGCAGGCAGAAAATCGCCCATCATGACGGTTTGACTAGGGGCGGTTGTGGCAGTGAGCAGGAGTTCCGGTCCGGCACTGATGCAGGAACGTCCCTGACGGACTGCCCTGAGAACTGCCTCCTCGCTAAGCTGTTCGGCATACACGACGTTGAAACCGCTGCGGCGTGGTGTATCAAGTGGGAAGGACTCGTGAAGATCGCTGCCGGACGTAACGACAAGGCGGTGTCCCTGCTTCAACCAGACGTAATACTGCTGAAGCGCTTCCTCGTTGAAATAGCTCCAGAAGCCATTCCAGATTTCAACGCCAAGCGCCACGCCGGGGCGCGCATCCTCGAACTGCCAGAGACAACCGGAACAGAACGGCTCATCTGGAGACATGGGGTGAGCGATGATAAGCAGTTCGTCCCGGTCGATGACCTGCTGCATGATGCGGTTGATGTCCATGCCCGGTTTGATACCGAGACGCCACTCGTAAAAACCGCGACTGCGCATGAATTGGGTGAGTTGCGGGATGTCCCAGCTGCCGTCGGAGTGGATACTGTGGGCGTGTAGGTCGCCGCGATACCACCCCGGCTGAGTTGAGGCGACTTTACGCACGTCGCGATACGGTGAGGGTGTAAGATCGAGAGGCTCGCTAGTAAGGGTGACGATGAGCTTATAGTTGACTGCATCCGGTGGGAGAATGCGGTGCGCTTCGACATAGGCTGTTGGTCGTTCCTTCTGGAACCTCGAAGGTGTAGGGATGATAGGACTTGGAGTCGTTTTTGGTGAGCGACCCAGTGAACGTATACTGGATGGCGGTGGCTTCGGTCATAATGTATCCTTTCACGGCTAAAGTTAGGTCATTTTGGTCTCGTCAGAAACGCCAAAGAGCTTGCGCTCGTTGGCAAGATGTCCAGCGCGGACTTCGCGCAGCGCTGGAATTTCGTTGCAGCAGCGATCCTGCGCGTAGCGGCAGCGTGGATGAAATGGGCAGCCCGGCGGCGGGTTCGACGGATCGGCGACTTCCCCTTTGAGGCGGATGCGGTTGTCTCGATTGCGCGCGGGGGTTGGGCTTGAGGACAGCAGACAACAGTGCCTCGGTGTAGGGATGCTGCGGGTGTTGGAAAATGTCGTCGGTCGCGGCGATTTCAACGATTCTGCCGACGTACATCACGGCAACCCGGTCGCTGATCTGCGCGATCACGTTGAGCGCGTGGGAAATGAACAGGTAGGTCAAGCCAAACTCGGCTTGGAGGTCCTTGAGTAGGTTGAGAATCTGCGCCTGCACAGAAACGTCTAGTGCGGAGACGGCTTCGTCCGCGACCACAAGGCGGGGATACGGGGCAAGCGCGCGATGCCGATGCGCTGACGCTCACCGCCGCTGAAGGCGTGGGGGTAGCGGCGGAGATATTCTGGACGCAAGCCAACCTTGCGCAGTAGATTGCGCACCCGTTCTTCAAGAACTGCCTTTTCGGAAAGCCCATTCACTTTCAATACTTCGCCGACAATTTCAAAGACGGGAAGGCGCGGATTGAGAGATGCCTGCGGGTCTTGGAAAATCATGCGAATTTCGCGGCTATAGGGCTTCAACTGCTTGTTTCCGAGCAGAGCGAGATCGACAGGTTGTCCTGCTTGGGGCTGATAGCGGATTTCGCCGGAAGTCGGGGCGTAGAGCCGGAGCAGCGTGTGCCCCAGCGTGGTCTTGCCGCAGCCCGATTCACCGACCAAGTCAAGCGTTTCGCCTTCGTAGATGGCGAAGGAAACACCGTCGACCGCCTTCATGTAACTGACGGTGCGATTGAAGAAACCCGAAGTGATCGGAAAGTACATCCTGAGGTCGTCCACCTCCATCAGCGGACGCTGCGCGGTAGGCACTGAGGTCTGCGCCTCCTCGGCTTCCGGCTGGAGGATGGCGCGCGCCTGAATCAGCGGCGGGTCACCGTAGAGGAAGCAACGCACCTCCCGCCCAGCTTCATTCACGAGCGCCGTATATTGCTGGTCGCATACGCCAGCAACGGCATATTCGCAGCGCGAATGGAAAGAGCAGCCACGCGGGCGGTTGAGCGGGTGCGGAATACCACCGCGAATCATCGAGAGCCGCTGCTTCCTGCCGGTACCTAACCGCGGGATGGAACGAAGCAAAGCGCGGGTGTAAGGGTGCTTTGGGTCGGAAAAGAGCACCGCGACTGAGCCGCGCTCGACCTCCGTGCCGAGGTACATCACCGCGACCTCGTCGGCAATTTCAGCGACAACACCCAGATCGTGAGTGATGAACATGACCAACATATGCATGTCGCGCTGCAAAGCGCGGAAACGTGAACTGCTGCGCGCCGATGTAGGGAGCAGTTGGAATCCAGGGCTGCATGAATGGGCGCTGCGGATCATTGTATTCGGAGGCGTCCCCGTAGCTGCCGACCCGCTTGGTTCACTAATCGCCGTAGCTGGTCGCGCTATCAGCCGCCATCAACTCTGCGACGTTGTTCGGGCTGGATTTCTTGCTGAACTGCTCCAGGTAGTGCTTGGCGAACTGGGTCACGCGAACTCCGTAGGACGCCGACAGGTTTTGCAGGAACAGACCGTTTGGGTTGCTCCACGAGAACGAGACCGTCAGCGGATCGATTGCCTCGACCGTAGCAGGCTCGCCAGCAACAACAAAGTAGGGGTGTGGACCTTCCGGGAAAAGCTCCTCGTCGGTTTCAACATCGTTCCACCAGAACAGGATGTCATCGGCAGTGAAAGGCTCCCCGTCTGACCACTTCAGACCTTCGCGCAGGTGGAAAACGTATTCTCTGCCTTCGTCGTTGATCTCCCACGATTCGGCGATATTGGGGATGACTTCTGTGCCCTCAGGGTTCCAGCGCACCAGGTTCTCATAGCCGTACTAACAGAATTCCGCCAGACGAACGCCACCATACAGGCTGAACATAGTGCCACCATATATACCAATGCCTTCGGCTGGCGTATCGACGACCGGGTTCGTTGGCAGACGCTCTTCCACTGTCGGGAGCGCACCAGAGACGACCTGTTCGGCAAGCATCGGCGATTCCTAGTAGGTGGTGCAGGTGGTACTGGCATCTTGAGCGAACACGAATATTTGGCTGAACGCCATCATGCACGCGGCAGCGGTGATAGCAAACGAGATACGAGCTTTCAAGTTCATCACTTTTGTCGACTATTTACGAATCAACAGCGTTGACGTGGGGGAAACCGCCCCTACCCCGGCACAGCCGGAGAGCTTAATACCAGGTGGTAAAGAACGCGCTAAGCACCAGTTAAGTTCGTATGAAGCGTATGCGCTGTAGGCTTAATTCGGACATAAAGTCGTTCGCACAAACATTCGAGGTATTAAAGAGGCTGAGGTGCAGTTGTGGCACACAAGCCTTAATCAAAGTTTGGGCACCACCGACCGTGATGATTGTCTAGGACTTGGACGCTGTCGAGGAACATGAACTGTCGATGGACATCAGTCGCAAGTTCTGCGAGATGATCCGACGCAGCGGTATAGCAGAAAACGTTGACGCTCTGACAGGAGCGGGACCGCGCGACGGAGTGTATATTTGGACTTCGAGTGTGTTTACTATTCTCGCTCACGAGTTTATCTCTGCATAGTGCGTTACACTTATATGCCGTGCTAAATTGAACGCACGACCGGCTGAGGTATTCACAACGATGACGCCAATTTTGTACGTTCAGTCGGTATAAAGTTCGTTAGCTGGGATATGCAGAAAGCGCGCCATCTGTGTTGGATATTTCAAGGCAGGCTGGTGTATGCTCGGACGAAGTTTTCAACACTACAGGCGCAGTGAAGGAACAGGAATTTTTGCCTGGTTCTTGTATACAATCACAAAAAATCGTCAGCAGAGCACTCGTGATGAGAGTGGGAGGATTTGTGCCAACTATCGGCACTGCGATTCTTGCCGGAGGACAGTCACGCCGAATGGGAGCAGATAAAAGTTTTATTCTGCTTGACGGCAGACCAATCTTTGAGCATGTGCTGACCTGTGTGCGTGAACTTGAACTGCCGACCCTTCTGGTCACGAATTCGCCTGAGAAATACACCCCTTACCATCTGCCGATGGCTGCGGATATCTTACCCGGTCAGGGATCGTTAGGCGGCTTATACACAGCGATCTGGAGCAGCGCAACTGAGTTTACTCTGTGTGTAGCGTGTGATATGCCCTTTTTAAATGGACCCCTGCTCAGGCATTTACTCGATCTTTGCAGCATAGAATGGGATGTAATTGTCCCACGAATACGGGGCTATCCTGAAGCCATGCACGCGATTTACGGCAAAGGTTGCCTCAACCCGATCCGCAATAACATCTCGCAAGGGAATTTAAAAGTATCCGGGTTCTTCGATCAAGTAAAGGTTTGCTACGTCGAAGAAGACGAAATAAGGCGATTTGATCCGGCGCTGCGCTCGTTCATCAACGTTAATACGCCGGCTGATTTGGCGGCGGCGCGCGATTTGATTACGAATTGAGTACGAAACGGGTGCGAAAACAGTACGAAATGGATACGAAATGACTACGAAATGACAGCGGGGCAGACGAAATAGGCACTGGATGTGCAAGCCTTGCAGACGACTTTGCCTTCAACAATGACTTCAGCGCGTTCATGAATTCGATCCCCGCAGGTCTGGCAGGTCACAGAGTGTTTTTCCGAAATGACTGGGAGTGGCTCGCGGAGTAAAACCGGCTGCCAGTTGAACAGTTGATGGTCAGGCATCATCTGGTAGGCATCTCGCTGCGCTTCCCACGCAGGCAGCATGGGCATCGTTTGAACGGCAATCTCCCGGCAGTCGTGCCGTTCGCTTAATCGGACTGCTTCGCCGCTGCTACGGCTCACGAAGGTGGCGGCGACCTTGCCATAACCCACCAACTGCATGAGTTCGTTGGTAGGACTTGCTCCAGTCACCACCATCACCGCGTCGGCAGCGCAACGGCCAATCTCCATATACACATAAATCGACTTCCGTTCAAGTGCCGGATCGATGCCAAGTAACACGCAAGCGAGCCTCGCCATCCGCACACCGAGCACCTGACGCGGGCAGAGCCGTGAATGCAGCATGGCGGAACGCTCCAAGTGTTCTTGCAGACTTGTGCTTAATTCCATAACCTATCCTGCTTTGGCGATCCGTACCGCGCAGGCTTTGTATTCTGGTTCTTTGGAAATCGGGTCAGTGGCGTCATGGGTAATACGATTTGCGGCGGTGTTCGGCGCAAACATATCACCCCAATGAAATGGCATAAAGACGACACCCTGTCGAATCTTGCTGCTCAATTTCACTTGCACGACAGCGCGTCCCCGAATACTTTCAACTGTAACCTTATCGCCCTCATTGATGGCGTAGGTTAAAGCGTCGTTTGGATGAACTTCGATGAAGGGAACAGCCACCTGTTTCGCCAAACGCGGAATCTTTCCGGTGCGGGTCATGGTGTGCCACTGGGCGGCGAGCCGCCCAGTGGTCAGGGTGAGCGGAAAAGCCGGCGTCGGCACTTCTTTCGGCGGTTGATACGTGCAAGCAACAAACCGTGCCCGTCCATCGGGCGTTGCAAAACGCTTATCCAAGTAGCGGCGTGGCGTGCCGGGGTGATCTTCCGAGGGACAGGGCCATTGAATTTGCTTGGTTTCCAAGCGCCGGTTGGTGATCCCGAACTGGTCGCATAGAGTGCCTTTGGTGATTTGGCGGTATTCATCCCAGATTGCCTCGCTCGTCTCGAAGTCAAATCCGGCGTAACCCATCGCCTGTGCCACGCGGCTAAAAATCCACCAATCGGGCTTGGCATCGCCGGGTGGCTCGGCAAGTTTTACCGAACGGGTGACCCGGCGTTCGCTGTTGGTCATCGTGCCGGAACGCTCGATCCACTGCGCCGCTGGAAGCACAAAATCCGCCGCGCAGGTGGTTTCGGTCTCGAAGCAGTCCTGCACGATCACCAGTTCAGCTTTCTGAAGCGCGCGTTTTACGACATCGAGATTCGGCAGACTGACCAGCGGATTGTTGCATACAATCCAGATGGCTTTCAGACGTCCTGACTCCAACGCCTGAAACATTTCCAGCGCGGTCAGTCCAGGGCGGGGGTTGATACTGCCTTCAGGGATATTCCAGACCTGCTCTACCGCACGGCGGTGATCCGGGTTTTCAATGAGGCGGTAGCCAGGGAGGAGATGCGCCAGCCCGCCGAGTTCGCGTCCGCCCATCGCGTTGGGTTGACCCGTCAGCGAAAAAGGTCCCGCACCCGGCTTGCCGATCTGCCCTAACAGCAGATGCAGATCGATCAGTGATTGATTCTTCGCCGTGCCACTGCTGCTCTGTCCAAGCCCCATACAGTAAAACGAGAGCAGATTATGTGAATGCAGGATGGTATAAGTGGCTTCCATGATCAGGCTGAGCGGAACGCCGCAGATCGCCGCCAGCTCGTTCAGATCAAGCGACTGGAGCATCGCCGCATAAGCATCAAAGTTCGCGGTGTGGTTTTCGATGAAGTGGCAATCGGGCATTCCGCGATCCAGCGCGATCCGTGCTACCGCATGAAAAAAGGCAATGTCGCTGCCGGGAAGCAGCGGCACATGAATATCCGCCGCTTGTGCCGTGTGGGTATAGCGTGGGTCTAAAACGATCATTTTTACGTCAGGGTTGGCGTGGTGGTGCGCCTTCAGCCGCTGAAATGTGACTGGGTGGGTATCCGCCATGTTGCTGCCCGCGATCAGGTAGCAGTCGCTGAGTTCAATGTCCTCGTAGCAGGTGGGCGGACCGTCGCTACCGAGTGTCGAGCGGTATGCGGCGACTGCGCTCGCCATACACAGGCGGCTGTTGCTATCGACGTGATTCGAGCCGATATAGCCCTTGAACAGCTTGTTGCCCAGATACCACGCTTCAGTATCCAATTGACCCGAACCATACAGCGCAATCGCGTCTGGACCAGAGCGTTCGAGAATATCGCGCAGTCGATCCGTCAACTGCGTCAGCGCGGCGTCCCAGCTCAGATCGACCCATTGGTTATCCCGCTTTGGGCTGAATCTCGGTGCGAGCAGGCGACCGGGTAGGTCGAGCACCGGACTGAGCAACGCCCCCTTTGGGCACAGTTTCCCGTAATTGACCGGAGAGTCCGGTGTGCCTCTTAGAGCAGTAATCTGGTTGTCGCGCGTCATGAGGTCGATCAGGCAGCCGACTCCGCAGTACGGGCAGATGGCTTTGCCGGAACGCTGTTCACCGGTGGTTGTCTCAGCTTCACGGATGTCGGGTTGTGAAACCATTCGCTGTCCTTTGATGGATTGGGTGAAACGCGCTAATCGGCAGACGATTCGGAGACCAGCATTGTGGAGCTTTTGGCGCGTCCGCCCTCACCCGCCCACGAGCGCTGCCAGCCGCTGCGCGCTAGCAAAATCAGGACGGCGCAGGCGAAAGCCGCAAACGTGTAGACCAGAAAACCGCTGGAATAGGTTCCGGTCGCATCTTTGAGGCTGCCGAGCAGGTTCGGCAGAAGAAATCCGCCCATCCCACCGACCGCGCCGACTATCCCGGTTACCAGACCGATCTCTTTGGGGAAACGCTGCGGCACAATCTGGAACACCGAGCCGTTGCCGCTGCCAAGCAGAGTCATCATGATGAACAGCAAGACCGTTTCGAGCGCCAGGGTTTGAAGCCCACCGATGACCAGCGCCAGCACACCGATCAGCCCGAACAGGAGCACGAGAATGCGCAGCCCGCCAAAACGATCCGCCAGAAAGCCGCCGATGGGACGGACGAAGCTCCCGGCGAAGACACACAGCGCGGCGAAATTCCCGGCGGCGATCTTGTCCAGCCCGTATTGATCGTAGAAGAAGATCGGCAGGAAGGTCGCCAGTCCCACGAACCCGCCGAAGGTGACGCTGTAGAGCAGGCTGAACCAGAGCGTATCGGTCTGGCACAGCACTGAGCCATATTCTTTCAGGGTTTTGGCGCGCGGTTTGCCAGGAGCGTCTTTCGCCAGCAGCGCGACCACCAGCCATGCCACCGCTACCGGGATGGTTGCAATCAGCAGAACAGGCTGCCAGCTTTCCAGCATGGCTGCCAGGCGCGGTGCGAATAGTGAAGCCAAAACCGTGCCGCTGTTACCTGCTCCCGCGATGCCGAGCACCAGCCCTTGCTGTGCGGGCGGATACCAGCGGCTTGCCAGCGGCAGAGCAACCGCGAAACTCGCCCCGGCGACGCCGAGCAGCACGCCGACCAGCAGCACCATTTCGTATGAGCTGGTCGCCAAGCCGCCGAGCAGCAGAGGAATAAACGTCAACGATAAACCGAGCAGCGCCGTATTCCGCCCCCCGATTCGGTCTGCCAGCGGACCCAGCACCAGACGGAGCAGCGATCCACTCAAGATCGGCAGCCCGGTCATTAATCCCTTCTGCGAAGCCGTCAGGCTGAATTGTTCAGCAATCGAATTGCCGAGAGGCCCCAATATCACCCAGATCATGAAGCTGATGTCGAAATAAAAAAAGGCGCTGAACAAGGTCTTCGGATTGCCGCTTTTGGCGAAATCTTTCAGGTGCATGAGAGACCTCCTAGTGTAAACGAGACAACCAATCAAACGGCGATCTGGACGATTCCATCGACGACGCGCACCGACCAGGTACGCAGCCAGACGTTTTCATCTTCAAGACACTGTCCGGTGATGAGGTTGAAGGTGTTCTTGTAGATCGGCGAGGCGACTTTGATAACCCCATTCTTATCCCCGACCAGCCCGCGTGACATCACATTGGCTTCGCTGAACGGGTCATAGTTGCTGATGGCGTAGCATTCCATTTCATCGGCGAGCCGGAAGATAGCGACCTGTTCACCTTCGATCAGCGCAGCCACGCCGGTGAAGGGCAGGATGGCATTCACCGGACACACATCCACCCACAGCGCTTCGATAGTCGATACAGCCATGATCCCCTCTTTAGCCTTGAAGCTCATAAGCAAAAGCGGGGCGCTTTTGCCCGCGCTCCTGCACATAGACGAGGTTGGCATCCGCCTGATCAGAATTGACGAAATGGCGGAAGCGGCTCAGTTTTTCTGGGTCTTCGAGGGCGGCTTTCCATTCACACTGATACGCGCCGAGCGTTTGCGCCATCTCCGCTTCCAGCTCTGCGCCAATGCCGAGTGAGTCCTCGATGATCACTTCCTTGAGATACTCTATGCCGCCTTCGAGGTTATTCAGCCAGGCTGCCGTCCGCTGTAAGCGATCCGCCGTGCGAATGTAGAACATCAGGAAGCGGTCAAGATACTGGACGACCTGCATCTCGTTCAGGTCTTCGGCAAACAGGATAGCGTGCTGAGGCCTCATGCCGCCGTTGCCACAGATGTAGAGGTTGTAGCCCTTCTCGGTGGCGATCACGCCGAAATCTTTGCTCTGCGCTTCAGCGCATTCGCGGGTGCAGCCGGAAACCGCCCCTTTAATTTTGTGCGGCGCACGCAAACCCTTGTAGCGTTCCTCCAGCTTGATAGCGAGACCAACCGAATCCTGCTGACCATAACGACACCAGGTTGTCCCCACGCAGGATTTGACCGTGCGCAATGCTTTGCCATAAGCGTGCCCCGACTCGAAGCCCGCTTCGATCAGCCGCCGCCAGATATGCGGTAGTTGATCCACTCGCGCGCCGAAGAGGTCAATGCGCTGACCGCCCGTGATCTTGACATAGAGGTTGAACTCTTGCGCCACTTGACCGATGATGATCAGTTTTTCCGGCGTGATCTCGCCACCAGGGATGCGTGGCACGACTGAATACGATCCGTCGCGCTGCATATTCGCCATGAAGTAATCATTGGTGTCTTGCAGAGAGGCACGTGTCGGTTCGAGGATATGCTCGTTCCACACGGAAGCGAGGATCGAAGCGATGGCGGGCTTGCAGATTTCGCAGCCCAACCCTCGTCCGTGTCGGCTGAGCAGTTCATTAAACGATTTGATCTCGTGCAGGCGGACGAGGTGATAGAGTTCCTGGCGCGAATACGGGAAATGCTCGCAGATGTGGTTAGCGATCTTCTTCCCGGCGCGCTTCAGCTCGCTTTTGAGGATGTCGTTAAGCATTGGCACGCAGCCGCCGCAGCTCGTGCCCGCATGAGTACAGCGCTTCACGTCAGCTATGGTCGTCAGGTTCTGCTCGCGGATTGCGCTGCAAATCGCCCCCTTGTCAATGTTCTCGCAGGTGCAAATCCGCGAAGAATCGGGGAAGGCGTCGATGCCCAAGAGCGGCGTCGCTTGCCCTGCCACCCCGCCCGCACTGGCGCGTGGCGGAAGCAGCAAATCTTCGGGATGCGGCGGCAGCTTCATATTGTTTGCCATCATTTGATGCAGCACACCGTAGCTGCTGGCGTCGCCGACCAACACGCCGCCGAGGATGCGTTTGGCGTCGCTGCTGATCACGAGTTTTTTGTATGTCCCAGCGAGCGCATCGAAGATGGTCACTTCTTTGGCGTCAGGGGTGACGCCGAAAGCATCTCCGAAGCTGGCGACATCCACGCTCATCAGCTTGAGCTTGGTGGACATATCCGCCCCAGTGAAGCGGGTTGATGCGGTTGGGTCGGTCAGGGCAACCACAACTACATTCGCCATTGCATACCCTGGCGCAACCAAGCCGTAGACACGGTTTTGATACGCCGCGCACTCGCCAATCGCGTAAATACGAGGGTCGGAGGTGCGGCACTGCTCGTCGATCTGGATACCGCCGCGCTCGCCCAGCGCCAGCCCGCAAGCTCGTGCCAGTTCGTCGCGCGGACGAATGCCCGCCGAAAACACAATCAGGTCAGTTTCGAGTTCACCGCCATCGGTGAAGCGCATTTTGCGGACTCTGCCGTCTTCTGAAACGATCTCGGTGGTCGATTTGCTGGTATGCACCTGAACGCCCAACGCCTCGATCTTCTGGCGCAGCAGCGCGCCGCCGAGGTCATCCACCTGCACTGTCATCAGGCGCGGCGCGAACTCCACCACATGCGTCTCCAGCCCCAAATT
>Ga0081539_10006592_pt1 | contig 11029 bp, 11 predicted proteins | sample TabmetS4T2R2_FD_71023 | JGI IMG/M metagenome (GOLD analysis project Ga0081539, IMG submission 71023) | Tabebuia heterophylla rhizosphere microbial communities from the University of Puerto Rico - S4T2R2 | ecosystem: Host-associated > Plants > Roots > Rhizosphere ... | reverse complement strand
GCCGCGCCGGTAGGCGCGGGCTGGAGCCGGTCGTCAGGCCGGGGAAGACCGGCTCGTCCGTGGACGGCGCCGTCGTGCTCGGGCTCGTTCGCAACGCCGCCCTGAAGGAGCTGCCCTCGGTCCGGGTGCAGTTGCAGACCCTGACACCGAAGCTCACGACGTCGGCGGCTGAGGCGGCCGCCGGGCAGGCTCGGATGGCCGTCTCGGCGCCGGTTGCGCTCAGGTTCCGCCATCGCGAGCTCGGTCAGCTCGAGCCGAACACGATCGCAGGGCTCATCCGCTTCCGGGCGGAAGGCGGAGAGTACGGGGTCGTGCTCGATTCGGCAGGCCTCCGCACCGAGCTCGCCCCGCTCGTCAAGGGGTACACGAAAGACCCGGTCGACGCGAGCTTCCGTATCGACGGCGAGCGGGCCCACGTCGTCAAAGGCAGGAACGGCACGACGCTCGACGTGGCGGCGGCCCAGGATGCAGTGCTGTCGGCCGCCGCACTGCCGAAGGACCGCGACGCGCGAATCGGACTGACGGCGCTCGAGCCCAAGCTGACGACCGCCGAAGCGAAGGGCCTCGGGATCCGCCGGCAGGTCTCGACGTTCACGACGGAGATGGGCGTCTCCTCGTCGAACCGGATCTGGAACGTCCACCTGATGGCCGACTACATCGACGGCACGATCATCGAGCCGGGCCGAACGTTCTCCTTCAACAGGACGGTCGGCGAGCGCACGACGGAGCGCGGCTTCCGCGAAGGGCAGATGATCCTCGGCAGCCTGCTGCTGCCGGCGATCGGCGGGGGCGTTTGCCAGACGGCGACGACGCTCTTCAACAACGCCCTCCAGCTCGGGCTGCCGATCAAGGAGCGGCGCAACCACTCCTGGTACATCAGCCACTACCCGATCGGCCGCGACGCCACGGTCAACTGGGGTGGCCCGGACCTCAAGTTCAAGAACGACCTCGGCCACGCGCTCCTGATCAAGAGCTCGTACACCGACTCGACGCTCACGTTCACCTTCTACGGGACGAACCCGCACCGGAAGGTCGACCTCGAGACGGGGCCGCAGACGAACTTCACCTCGCCGAAGCCGAGCTATGCCTACGACCCGGCCGCCCCGGAGGGCTCGATCCGCACCGTGGCCGGCTCGCACGAGTCGGGGTTCGACATCACGGTCTACCGCAAGGTGTCCGAGCGCGGGAAGGTCATTCGCAAGGACTCCTTCGCCAGTCGCTACCTGGCCGTCGGCGATACGGTCATCTACGGGCCCGGCACGCATCCCCCGCGCATCGACTTCGTCATCCCGTCCATCTAGAACTGGATAGCTCTAGACTGCGCGGCCGATGAGGCCCGAAGCCGCAACCCTCAGGCTCGCGGTCTTCCCGCGCTCCGGGCTCGTGACCGACTCGTTCCTGGTCGTCGCGGGGGCCGGCTTCGTCGCCCTCTGTGCCCAGATCGAGATCCACCTCGGCTTCACGCCCGTTCCGATCACGCTCCAGACCTTCGCCGTGCTCGTCGTCGGGGCAGGTCTCGGGGCCGTGCTGGGGACGGCCAGCCTCGCCCTCTACCTCTTCCTGGGCATGCTTGGCGCACCCGTCTACGCGGGTGGTCAGGGCGGCTGGGAATGGGTGAAGGGCGCCACCGGCGGATACCTGGTCGGATTCGTCGTTGCAGCGGGCCTCGCAGGTCTTCTGGCCGAGCGCCGGTGGGACCGGCGGATCTCCTCTGCCGTCACCGCCATGCTGACCGGCAACGTCGTCGTCTATCTCTTCGGCCTCCCCTGGCTCGCCCACGTCGCCGGCTACAGCTGGCAGAAGACGCTGGAGAACGGCCTCTACCCCTTCGTCGTCGGGGACCTGCTGAAGCTCTACCTCGCCGGCGCGCTGCTCCCCGTCACCTGGCGTCTGATCGAACGCTTCAAGGGTTAGTACCAAGCCCTTCGGGTACGCGTTTGAAGTAGGAAAACGAGCCCTGACGAAGGAGGGTCTAATGGCACGCGTCGAAGAATCGATCGACGTCAACGTCCCGGTTACGACCGCATACAACCAGTGGACGCAGTTCGAGGAGTTCCCGCGCTTCATGGACGGAGTCGAGTCCGTGACGCAGATCGACGACACCCACCTGCACTGGGTCGCCGAGATCGGCGGCCAGCGCGAGGAGTGGGACGCCGAGATCACGCACCAGGAGCCCGACCGCAAGGTCGCCTGGCGCGCGGTCGACGGGCACTTCAACTCGGGCACCGTCATGTTCGAGCAGCTCGGCGACAACCAGGCGCGCATCAACGTCGTCATCGAGTACGAGACCGACGGTCTCACCGAGGCGGTCGGAAGCGCCCTTGGCGGCGACAGCCGCAAGGTGAGGGGCGACCTCGAGCGCTTCAAGGAGTTCGTCGAGCAGCTGGGCACCGAGACCGGCGCCTGGCGCGGCGAGGTCGAGCAGGGCGAGCGCGTCCGCTGACGCACTGGACGCCCAGCCCGGCAGCGCATGGGCCAGGGCGAAGGCTTACTGCGCGTCTGCCTTGGCGGGGGCGGCCGGTGTGGCTGCTAGCCGGCGTTCGTAGCCGGCGACGACGGTCGCCACCGCCTCCGCCGGGTCGTTCGTGACGACGAGGAGCTCGAGGTCGTCCGGCGAGATCATCCCCTGGGCCAGAAGCGGATCCCGGATCCAGTCCAGGAGGCCCTGCCAGTACTCCGCTTCGAAGAGGACGACGGGGAAGTGCAGCACCTTCCCGGTCTGGATCAACGTGAGCGCCTCGAAGAACTCGTCCAGGGTGCCGAAGCCCCCCGGGAAGATGACGAACCCTTCCGCGGCCTTCACGAACATCGTCTTCCGCGCGTAGAAGTGGCGGAAGGTGAGGCTGACGTCGAGGTACCCGTTCGACTGCTGCTCCTGCGGCAGCTCGATGTTGAACCCGACCGAGAGCCCGCCGCCTTCCTTTGCCCCGCGGTTCGCGGCCTCCATGATTCCCGGCCCACCTCCGGTGACGACCGTGAAGCCGGCGCGCGCGAACAGCTTCCCCGTCTCGATCGCCGCCGCGTAGGCGGGATGATCCTCGCGGACGCGCGCGGAGCCGAAGACGGTCACCGCCGGCTTGGCGATGTCCGCGACGGTCTCGAAGCCCTGGAAGAACTCGTCCGCGATCCGCTTGGCGTGCAGCCGCTCGGCGTGGTCGTCGGCCTGCAGGATGCGACGGTCGTCCACGGGCTGATCGTAGCCGGGAGCTTCGAGAGGGAAACCGACCGAGCGTGCGAATAGTCGGGGCGTGTGGCGGGGTCTCGCAGCTGTTTGGGTCGTCCTTCTGCTAAGCGCCTGCGGAGGATCGAGCGGCAACGGCCTCGTATTCGTCTTTCACGACAGCGCCAATGACACGGATCCCGACAAGGTCGTTCATGTGTTCTGCCCGACGGGCAAGAAGGCGCTCGGTGGTGGTTACGAGATCACTGGCCAGGACCCGGCCTTCGATTACATCGCCACTGAAGGTGTCAACGGCAACGTCGCAACTGGTGATCCGCCGAACGGCTGGCTGGCAGCGGCGAAAGCAACCGCAGATTTCCAAGCTTCGGGGCGCGCGTGGGCGATCGGGGTCAGCGTGACCTGCGGAGACCCCTAGCCGGCGGCTATGAGCCGCGCCCGATCCACTCCTCTCCGCCCTCGTAGACCTCTTTCTTCCAGAGCGGCACGGTGTGCTTGAGCGTGTCGATCGCCTCGGTGCAGGCCGCGAGCGCATCCTGCCGATGGGGCGCCGAGACGGCGATGGCGACGCTCGCCTCGCCGACCTCCACGCGGCCGACGCGGTGCGTCATCGCCACCTCGCAGAGGTCGTACTTGACCTTCAGCGCAGACGCGAGCTGCTCCATGACCTGCTCGGCCATTCCTTCGTACGCCTCGTATTCGAGGTGGCGCACGTCCCGCTCGCGCGAGCGGGCGCGAACGGTTCCGACGAACGAAGCGACCGCACCCGCAGCGGGCGTCTCGACCTCGGCGACGACCGCCCGAACGTCGATCGGGCCGTCCACGAGGCGGAACGCGCCTCCCGAGACGGGCGGGATGAGCGCGAGCTCGTCGCCGTCTGCGAGAGCGTGGTCACGGTCGACGTACTGTCGATTGACGGCATAGGCGAGGCCCGACGGCTCCGGACCCAGCTCGAGAAGGTCCCAGACGTCGTGCGCGAGCGCGCCCTCCGGGAGCTCCATCTCGTTCTCGCCCATCCCGAGCCGCTCCCGCAGCCCTGCGAAGAGCCGAACGCGAATCCTCATTCGCCGGGTAGCGGCCAGGGGTTCGGACGACACGGAGCCACGCCCTTAGTCTGCTGCACCATGACGGGCGAGAGCGCGCCCGCCCCCGAGCAGTACGCGTGGCCGCGGCCGAGAAGGTGGCCGACCTCGTGGTTGATCATGTAGGTCCGGTAGCGGTCGAGCGATCGATATGCGGGTGCTCCCGCTTTCCAGCGCGCAAAGTTCAGAACCGCCCGGTCTCCCTGGGCGCATGAGTAGCGGCCGAGGGTCTCGAGGGGCGCGCAGAGCCGATCGGTCAGCGTCGGTGAGGCGAGGACGATCTCGAGGTCGGCGCCCTCGTCCACCAGGCGAAAGGCGTACCCCGCGCGCCGCCAGCCGCGCCGGTCGCTCAACACGCGGCGAACGACACGGGCGAGCCGTTGCACGGAGACGGGGAGCGCTCCTTCGACGAGGACCGCCACGCGAAGCCCGGCCCCGCCGGAGCTGCCGCTCCGGACGACGCGAAGCTCGCCGACGCGACCCGGTGCGCGCGGCGCCGGCTGGGCGCTCGGCCGGACGTACGCGGCGAACGCGAACTTCCCTGCGCGATCAGGGCTTCCCTGCGCGGCGCCGGGCGTGAGCACGAGCGCTCCGAGCACGGTCGCGACGACGAGCCGCCACACGGCGGCACCGTAACGCCACGGCGTACGATTCCGCCATGGCGGCGACCGAGGACCGGAGGGAGACCGACTCGGGCATCGAGGTCGAGCCGGTCTACACCGACGAGGACGTGGACGGCCTCCAGCTCGAGCGCCCGGGGGAGTTTCCGTTCACCCGGGGCCCGTACAAGGACATGTACCGCGGGCGCCCGTGGACGATCCGCCAGTACGCCGGCTTCGCGTCCGCGGAGGAGACGAACGAGCGGTTCCGGTACCTCCTCGAGCGCGGGCAGACTGGGCTTTCGGTCGCGTTCGACCTGCCGACCCAGCTCGGATACGACTCGGACGACCCGCGGGCCGCCGGCGAGGTCGGCCGGACAGGCGTCGCCATCGACTCGCTCACCGACATGGAGATGCTCTTCGACGGGATCCCGCTCGGCGAGGTCTCCACGTCGATGACGATCAACGCGCCGGCGGCCCTGCTCCTGCTCCTCTACGAGCTCGTCGCCGAAAAGCAGGGCGTCCCCGGCGCCGAGCTCCGCGGCACCGTCCAGAACGACATCCTCAAGGAGTACGCGGCGCGCGGGAACTACATCTTCCCGCCGAAGCCGTCCATGCGGATCACGACCGACCTCTTCGCCTACTGCCACGAGCGGCTGCCGAAGTGGAACACGATCTCGATCTCCGGCTACCACATCCGCGAGGCGGGCTCGACCGCCGCCCAGGAGCTCGCCTTCACTCTCGCCCACGGGATCGCGTACTGCCAGGCGGCGATCGAAGCGGGTCTCTCGCCGGACGAGTTCGGGTCGCGCCTGTCGTTCTTCTTCAACGCGCACAACCACTTCTTCCAGGAGGTCGCGAAGTTCCGCGCCGCGCGCCGGCTTTGGGCCCGCATCATGCGCGACCGCTTCGGCGCGACGAACCCGAAGGCGCAGGCCCTCCGCTTCCACGCGCAGACGGGCGGCTCGACGCTGACGGCGCAGCAGCCGGAGAACAACGTCGTCCGCGTGGCCGTGCAGGCGCTTTCAGCGGTTTGCGGCGGCGCGCAGTCCATCCACACGAACGCCTACGACGAGGCGCTCGCCCTGCCGACCGAGAAGTCGGTGCGCATCGCTCTCCGCACGCAGCAGATCCTCGCCCACGAGGCCGGCGGAACCGACACCGCCGACCCGCTCGGGGGCGCGTACTTCATCGAGACGCTCACACGTGAGCTCGAGGAGCGCGCCTGGGAGCTGATCGAACGGATCGACGCGCTCGGCGGCGCGGTCGAGGCGATCGAGCAGGGCTTCACGCAGCACGAGATCGAGGACGCGGCCTTCGAGCACGAGCGCCGCGTCGCGGCCGGAGAGCGGGTCGTCGTCGGCGTCAATCGCTACGAGGAGGCCGACGAGGAAGAGATCGAGCTGCACGCTCTCGACCCGGAGGCCGAGAAGCGGCAGGTGGAGCGCACGAAGGAGGCTCGGGCGACGCGAGACGCCGAAGCCGCCGAGTCGGCCATTCGCCGGGTGCGCGAATGCGCACGCGACGAGAAGGAGAATCTCCTGCCGCCGATGCGCGAGGCGCTCGCCGCCATGTGCACCGTCGGCGAGATCTGCAACGCGCTGCGCGAGGAGTTCGGCACGTACGACGCGCACCTCGCACCGTGAGCCTCGAGGTGCGAGACGTTGCGCCTGGCCTCTGGATCTGGCGCCAGGACCATCCCGATTGGCATCCGGATGCCGGCTGGGACGCGCCGGTCACGTCCACGTGCGTCGAATCGGGTGGCGAGGTCGCCGTTCTCGACGCGCTCGCGCCGCCGGACGACGAGCAGGGCCTCTGGGCGCGACTCGATGCGCGGCCGCCGACGTTCGCCGTCGTCCTCAAGCCCGATCACGTCCGTAGCGTCGATCTCTTCGCCCGCCGCTACGGGATCCGGGCGTTCGGGCCGGAGGTCTTCCATCGCGGCGACGTCCCGGAGACCGAGCTCGAATCGGTCGCGCCCGGATCGCGGTTGCCCGGTGGCCTCGTCGCCCTCTACGACGGCCGCGGCAAGAACGAGACCCCCGTCTGGGCCCCCGAGCAGCGGGCTCTGGTCTTTGCCGACGCGCTCACGGAGCGCGACGGCACCCTGCGCGTCTGGGCCACTCCATGGCACGAGGAGCGCGTCCTGCCAGCGCTTCGCGCCTTGCTCGAGCTGCCCTTCGAGCGCGTGATCGTCGCCCATGGCGAGCCGGTGCACGATCGCGCCGCCTTCGAGCGGGCGCTCGAGCTTCCGCCCTTCGACGAAGAGGCGTAGGGGGCTACACCCGCCCCAGGTGGGTGTCCTTGAAGGCCGTCGGGTACTTGAGCCCGTAGCCGAGGAGGCGGTCGAGGCCGATGTGAGCCGCCCAGATGAGCGCGATCTGCACCGGGAGCCCGGCTGCGCCGCTCAAGAGGCACCCAGCGGCCAGCGCGACCGGCCACACGTAGGTGTGCGCGAGGTTGTAGACGACCGCGCCCACGCGTGGGCCGGCGAGATAGCCGGCGAAGGAAAGGTCGGGCGCGAGGAAGAAGGCGAAGAACGCCCACACGGCGTAGTCGCCGTCGAAGTAGAGGGCGACAGCCGCGACGACGACGGCGAGGGCTTCGAGGCGGAGGAAGACAGCCGGCAGGCTCGTGCGCATGTCCGTCGATTCTGAACGAGAATAGGCGCGTGGCGAAGGCGGAGGAGAAGGGGACCCGGGCCAAGCTCGACGAGCTCGAGCGCCTCCGCGACGAGGCGCTCCACGCGGGCGACGAAAAGGCCGTCGAGCGGCAGCGCTCGCGCGGGAAGCTTCTCGCCCGCGAGCGGATCGAGAAGCTCCTCGACCCGGGCAGCTTCGTCGAGCTCGACCGCTTCGTCCGCCACCGCAACGCGCAGCTCGCCGACCGGCGTCCGTGGGGCGACGCCGTGGTCACGGGTTACGGGACGATCTTCGGGCGGCGCGTCTTCGTGTTCTCGCAGGACTTCACCGTCTTCGGAGGCACGCTCTCGGAGGTCTTCGCAGAGAAGATCTGCAAGGTCATGGACCTGGCGCTCAAGTACGGGTGCCCGGTGATCGGGATCAACGACTCGGGCGGCGCGCGCATCCAGGAAGGCGTCGTCTCGCTCGGCGGCTATGCGGAGATCTTCTGGCGCAACGTCCAGGCCTCGGGCGTCGTCCCGCAGCTCTCGCTCGTCATGGGGCCGACCGCGGGCGGCGCCGTCTACTCGCCGGCGATGACGGACTTCGTCTTCATGGTCAAGGAGAGCTCATACATGTTCATCACCGGCCCAGAGGTGGTGAAGACGGTCACCGGCGAAGAGGTCACGTTCGAGGAGCTCGGGGGCGCGGCGACGCATGCGTCCAAGTCGGGTGTCGCCCACTTCACGGCCGCCGACGAGGACGCCTGCCTCGAGGACGCCCGCTACCTGCTCTCGTTCCTGCCCCAGAACAACGTCGACCCGCCGCCGTACTTCGAGCCCTCCGACCCGATCGGGAGGGAGGACGCCGAGCTCGACTCGGCCGTTCCCGACGAGCCGACCAAGCCGTACGACATGCGGGCGATCGTCGACCGTGTCGTCGACGACGGAGAGTTCCTCGAAGTGCACGAGCTGTGGGCGGAGAACATCCTCTGCGGCTTCGCGCGGCTCGGCGGGCATCCGATCGGCGTGGTCGCCAACAACCCGCGCGCGCTCGCCGGGACGCTCGACATCGACTCGTCGGTGAAGGCCGCGCGCTTCGTCCGCTTCTGCGACGCGTTCAACATCCCCCTCGTCACGTTCGTCGACGTGCCCGGCTTCCTGCCCGGCACGGCGCAGGAGTGGGGCGGGATCATCCGCCACGGCGCCAAGCTCCTCTACGCCTACTGCGAGGCCACGGTGCCGAAGATCGCCGTCATCACGCGCAAGGCCTACGGCGGCGCCTATGACGTCATGAGCTCGAAGCACATCCGCGCCGACTTCAACTTCGCCTGGCCGACGGCGGAGGTCGCCGTCATGGGGCCGGAAGGTGCCGTCAACATCGTCTTCCGCAAAGAGCTCGAGGAGGCCGACGATCCCGAGGCGAAGCGCGCCGAGCTGATCGAGGAGTACAAGGAGCAGTTCGCGAACCCGTACACCGCGGCCGAGCGCGGCTATGTCGATGACGTCATCGAGCCCCGCCGGACACGCCCGGTGCTCGTCGACGCGCTCAAGACGGCGATCACGAAGCGGGAGCGCCGGCCTGCCCGCAAGCACGGGAACATCCCTCTGTGAGCGAGCTTCGCCGAGAGCTGTCCCGCGCCGCTGAGCGAATCGCGGACTACCGCGAGGCTCTCCCCTCGGCCCGCGTGACGGCCGCCGTCACCCGCGAGGAGGCCGCGGCGACTCTCGACAGGCCGCTTCCGGACGAGCCGACGCCGCTGCACGAAGTGATCGACGCGCTCGTCGCGGGAGCCGAGCCGGGACTGACGGCCGTGGCCGGGCCACGCTACTACGGCTTCGTGATCGGCGGCACGCTCGACGCGGCTCTCGTGGCCGACGTGCTGGCCGTCGGCTGGGACCAGAACGCCTTCAACGCCGCCATGGCTCCTGCGGCGCTCGCCTTCGAGGATGTCTCCGGGAAGTGGCTGAAGGAGCTGCTGCACATCCCCGAGCACGCGTCGGTCGGTTTCACCACCGGCGCGCAGGGTGCGAATACGGTCGGGCTCGCCGCCGGGCGCTGGCGCGTCCTGCGCGAGCGGGGCTGGGATCTCGACCGCGAGGGCCTGCACGGGGCTCCCCGCATTCGTGTCGTGGCCGGCGCCGAGCGCCACGCCACCATCGACCGAGCCATTCGGCTCCTCGGGCTCGGTGAGGGCGCGATCGAGGTCGTCCCTGCCGACGGAAACGGCGCCATGGATCCGGGTGCGCTCGAAGACGCGCTCCGTTCCGGCTCGGATCGACCGACGATCGTCTGCGCCCAGGCCGGGAACGTGAACACCGGGGCGTGTGACGACCTCGAGCGGATCGGCGCGGCCACACGCGCCGCCGGCGCCTGGCTTCACGTCGACGGCGCCTTCGGCCTCTGGGCGGCCGCCTCGCCGAGGACCTATCCGCTCGTCGCGGGGCTCGAGCTGGCCGACTCGTGGGCCTGCGACGGGCACAAGTGGCTGAACGTCGCCTACGACTCCGGTTATGCGTTCTGCGCCGACCCCGAGGCGCACGTGAGCGCGATGGCCTACGCCGCCTCCTATCTGACAGGACAGGAGGAAGGACGCGTCTTCGGGGGCGCTGACTTCGTCCTCGACTCGTCGAGGCGGGCGCGAGGATTCGCGACCTGGGCCGCGGTCCGCGCGCTCGGGCGCTCCGGGGTGGCCGAGCTCGTGGAGCGCTGCTGCGCGCTTGCGCGGCGGTTCGCCGAGGGGCTCGACGCGCTCGACGGCGTCCAGGTGGTGAACGAGGTCGTGCTCAACCAGGTGGTCGTGCGAGTCGGGGACGGGGGCGCCACCGAGCGCATCGCGCAGCTCGTCCAGGAGGAAGGCGTGTGCTGGCTCGGCGCGACGACCTGGCGCGGCGAGCGCCTCCTGCGGATCTCCGTCTCCAACTGGTCGACGACGGAGGCCGACGTCGACGCCTCGGTCGACGCAATCGCACGGGCCCGCGCGGCTGCTCTGGCGGCACGAACGCCCGCCTAGGAGACCCAGGCGAGGTAGCGGCCCCCGAACGGGAGCTGCAGGGTCGGGCGCTCGCTGCCGGTCTCGGCGACGAACGTCGTGTTTCGCGTCGAGATCGCGACGTACGACTCGTCCGGCGACCACGCGACGTTCAGGGCATTGCCGATCCGCGGCAGCGGGATGTCGACCCCCTCCACCGGCATCATGCGGAACTCCCGCCCGAGACGGGTCTGGGCGAAAGCGAGGTACCTGCCGGACGGGCTTGCCCTGAGGTCCTGGATCCCCGCCCCGTATTGCGCGAGCGCCGACTCCAGGACGCCGTTCGTCGACATGACGATGAGCGCCTGCTCCCACGGCCGCGCTCCCTGGACGATCGCCGCGAAGCGGATCAGGCCGACCCAGGCGATTTCTTTCAGCTCGTAGGTCCCTGGGCGCGCGAAGACGCCTCGCAGCTCCTGCGCCAGCCGAGCCCGGCTGACGAGCTCGAGCGGCGGCCCGCTCCTGCGGGCGACGACGAGCGCACCGTTGCGGATGACCCCGAGCGCACCGTCCTCCCG
>Ga0081539_10006591_pt1 | contig 11030 bp, 10 predicted proteins | sample TabmetS4T2R2_FD_71023 | JGI IMG/M metagenome (GOLD analysis project Ga0081539, IMG submission 71023) | Tabebuia heterophylla rhizosphere microbial communities from the University of Puerto Rico - S4T2R2 | ecosystem: Host-associated > Plants > Roots > Rhizosphere ... | reverse complement strand
GCCCTCGCCCGCCGGCGCCTCGAGGCCCTTGAAGACGTGGCCGAACACCTTGTCGAACTTGTCGAGGTTGCGCTCGTCCTTCACCAGGATGGAGCGCGACAGATAGTAGAAATCGTCGACGCTGTAGTCGGCGACGCCTTTGTCCATCGCCTCCATCAGGGCCAGATACTCCTTGATGGAGACCGGCACCTTCGCCTGGCGCAGCTCGAGGAAGAAGTTCACGAACATCGCGTTCTCCTCAGTGGAGCGCGGACCTCGAGATCCGCATCATGCTCATGAGCGGACCTGGAGGTCCGCGCTCCAGATTACTGCCGCTGCTCGCGCCGTGCCATGAAGGCGAGGCGCTCGAACAGGTGCACGTCCTGCTCATTCTTCAGCAGGGCGCCGTGCAAGGGCGGGATCAGCTGCTTGGAATCCTTCGATCGCAAAGTTTCAGGCGGCATGTCTTCGACCATCAGCAGCTTCAGCCAGTCGAGCAGCTCGGACGTCGACGGCTTCTTCTTGAGCCCCGGGACGTCTCGGATGTCGTAGAAGATGTTGAGCGCCTCGCGCAGCAGATTGCGCTGCAGACCCGGGAAGTGCACGTCGACGATCTGGGTCATGATCTCGCGATCGGGGAAGCGGATGTAGTGGAAGAAACAGCGGCGCAGGAAGGCGTCGGGCAGTTCCTTCTCGTTGTTCGAGGTGATCATGACGATCGGCCGCTGCACCGCCTTCACCGTTTCCTGCGTCTCGTAGACGTAGAACTCCATGCGGTCGAGCTCGAGCAGGAGATCGTTGGGGAACTCGATGTCGGCCTTGTCGATTTCGTCGATCAGCAGCACCGGACGCTGGCCCAGTGTGAAGGCGTCCCACAGTTTGCCGCGCTTGATGTAGTTGCGGATGTCCTTCACCCGCTCGTCGCCAAGCTGGCTGTCACGCAGGCGGGATACGGCATCGTACTCGTAGAGGCCTTGCTGAGCCTTGGTGGTCGACTTGATGTGCCATTCGATCAGGGGCGCGTCGATGGCCTTGGCGACCTCGTGGGCAAGGACCGTCTTGCCGGTGCCCGGCTCGCCCTTGATCAACAACGGCCGCTGCAGCGTGATGGCCGCATTCACCGCCACGCGCAGGTCGTCGCTGGCTACATACGAGTCGGTTCCGGTAAATTTCATCGTGCAAAATCCAGGTTCACGTCGGTGTTTGACGTCACCCTAGAGGCGCACCCATCCAGCAGCAAGGCCGCCGCTGCAGGTCAGCCACCGGCGCGCACAATGAAGTAGACGACGGCGGCAGCCGCGATCAGCAGAGACAACGCGAGCCTGCTCGAGGCAAAGCGCAAGGCCGGCTCCCTGCTGCCTGCCGGCACGACATCGGCGCGCCGCTTGTAGCCGGTGAACATGGCGCCGATCAGGTTCTGACGTTTCCATACGAGATAAACAATGGCTGCCAGCACGTGCAGAGCGATCAGAACGATCAGCACATTGACCCAGAAGTGGTGGAAATGCGTAAGGCGGTCGACCCACTTGTCGGGCAGCATATTGGCCAGCGGGCCGCTCACTATGCCGGTGTCGGTATCAGCCGAGAACAGGCCCACGGCGGCCTGCGCCAACACCGCGAGCAGCAGCGCAATCACCATCAAGCCGCCCACTGGATTGTGTCCGACCTCGAAGGTGCTCTGCCCCAACACGATGTTCTTCAGGTAGCCGGCGCTGGCGCGCGGACCTTTAATGAAATCGGAGAAGCGCGCGGTGGTGCTGCCAACGAATCCCCACGCGATGCGAAACAGCAGCAACGTCAGAATGGAGTAGCCCGACCAGAAATGCAGTTTCATCCAGTCGCCGCCGGCCTTGCCGCTGAAATAGGAGACGCAGAGAAGAAGCACGAGGCACCAGTGAAACAACCGGACCGGAAGGTCCCAGATACGGAGCCTGTCATTCTTTTGCGCCATCACATTCACTCCGGGGTTCCAACTCTCTATGCACACGCAGTCGTGATGCCGCATGCGGGTCTCGGTAGTTCGCTTTCGCTCCAAGCTCTGCAACAAATACCGCGCCGTCGAGGAAAAACTTCCCGAAGGCGGAGGCGATTTTCAATCGGGGGGATGGTGCATGAGGAAGTCTCTGGTATGTGCCGTGATGGGCGCGCTGGTCGCAGGCGCCATGGTCGGAGGGACGACGATTGCGTTGGCGCAGGCGGACCCGATCAAGGAGCGGCAGGAGAATCGCAAGCAGACGGGCGCAGCGATGCGCGCCATCAAAGGCATCGTCGATGCCAAAGGCAACGCGAAGGACGCGGTCGAGCAGGCGGCCAAACTCAAAACGCTTGAAGTGGCCTTCGTGAAGATGTTTCCGGCGGGCTCCGACAAGGGCGATACCAAGGCCTTACCGACAGTCTGGAGCGACTGGGCAGGGTTCGAAGCGGCGAGCAAGAACGCCGAAGCGGCCTTCGACAAGCTCGCGGCCGCTGCAGGCTCGGGCGACATCGCAACCCTGCAAGCGGCCTTCACCGACACCGGCAAGGCGTGCGGCGCCTGTCACGAGAAGTTCCGCGCCAAGGCTAACTGAGACGAACGATCCAAGGCTAGACAACAAGGGGCGACGGCAAGGCCGTCGTCCTCTTTGTTGTGGTGAGGCTGTTCAGGCCGCGGGCACGTGGGCGAGCGCCTGCAGGGCCATCGACTGGGCGGCAAAACGCCATGTCTGTGACGCGCGCCCGGCAGAGAGTCGCAGGCGCTGGCGCAGCTTCAACCAGCTGTCGAGGCCGAAGGCGGCATCCAGCGAATCGAGGACCGCGTTGCGGACCGGGGGCTCGAGCGGGTCAAGCTCCGCCGCGAACCAGTCGGCCAAACGATCGCGCAGCAACTTCCTGAGCGCGCCGACGCGTGCGCCGACCGCGGGGGCAGCGCATGCCAGACGTTCGGCGAAGTGCCAAACCGGCAGCCACTCTTCGAAAAGTTGGGCACGATCTGACACCAGGAGCTCGATGCGGTTCGACAATGACGCATCGCAGTCGACGGGCCCGGCCTGGTCGAAAGTACGACTGACCGCCAAGTCGAAGGCAGCGGCGTAAAGATCGTCGAGGCTTTGATAGAAGCGGAACAGATCTTGACGATTCACGCCAGCGATCGCCGCGATCGCCATCGCACTAGGCTGGTTGTCCCCCGCCTGGATCAAGTCCAGGGTCGCCTGGAGCAGCGCCTGACGGATCCGCGCACCTTGTACGATTCGCGGGTCCTGAATCCCGGAAACATCGACGGGGAACCCAACAACCCTCATGGAGGCGCCACCGTGGTTAAGAATTGCTTAATGATCTACTCTATCACGAGGAGCCGAACGTGTAACTTGCAAAAATGCATATCTAAATGAACAAAAAGCCGAGTTTGCTTGAGTTTTTTAACGCTAGATAGGCATTTTTGGGTATCTCGCGTCTGGGTGGTCCACCGGGCTCAGTCGAAGGAGCGCAATATCTGGCCTCGCTGTAACAGCGGCCGACCCAAATATGAAAGGCCGGTCGCTTGGGGAACGACCGGCCTTCCTTGTGAGCCCGCCTGGGTGTGGGGTTATCGAAGCCTTGGGGTGTGTGGGAAGGGGCTTCGATGAGCGGCTTGGGAGGCCGCCGACGGGCTATCTGAATTCCTGAGGGGCACCGCGTTTGCAGCACCAGTTGGCGCAAGAAAATTCCTTCACTTGGTCTCGACTGCAAAGACACCCTAGCAAACCTGCCGGAGCAGTTTTAGTTGCAAAATTGCATACCTGGATTTGCCCACCTCTCGCATTTCCTCGCATTTTGTGCAGATAGCGAAGGGCAGATAGTCGAAAATGGGCGAGCTGAACACGAAATCAAGAGCCAGCTTTCTTCTTCGGCCGGGCCGGCAGTGATGAGTGGCGTTGGGCAGTCCCACACCCAGTTAGCTCGGCCTGCCGGCTGTCCGATCGCGATTCAGACCCCATTTCGTGTTACATGAGCCTGTGCCCGCCCAAGGGGTGCGTGTGCTTCTGGAGAACTTCCGCGGTGTCCTCAGTTCGTTTCCGTCATGGTGTTATGGCCGTCGGTGTCGCAATGGCCTTGGCCTTGTCGGCCCATCCGGCGGCTGCCGGCTTCGAGGAAGGCGTCAAGGCGTTGCAGGCTGGCGACCTTCCAACCGCCGAGAAGGAACTGCAGGTGCTGATCAAGGAGCGGGACCCGCGCGCCCAATTCATCGCCGGGCTCTATCTCTACGGCAATCCCGAATCGAAGCTCTACGATGTGAACAAGGCGACGCCGATGCTGCTTGACGCCGCCGAGCGCGGCTATGTCCCGGCCATGCTGCCCATCGCTGGCGCCTACGCCGAAGGCAAGGGCGTGCCCAAGAGCGCGTTCGAGGCCTACAAGTGGCTGGCCATTGCTGAGCATTGGAACGCACCAGTCGCCGCGCAGTCGTTCGACCAGCTCAAGCGTGAGCTGAAGCCGGACGAGGTCGAAAAAGCCAAGGCGGCGGCACTCGCCTTTACCTTCAAGACGAAATGAGGTCGCTTGGCGCGCCGCTGTTGATGGCCATGCTGGCCATGGCGGACGCCGCGCCTGCACAGCAACCAGCACCCGAGGATGTCCCGCCGTCGCTGCAGCCCGCCGTCGCGGCCTATCGCGCCGGCGACCGAGCGGCCGCTGAGTCCGGCTTTCGAAGCCTGGCTTCGACCAACGCCGACGCAGAGGCGTGGCTTGGCGCGGTGCTGCTCGACCGCGGCGCCGACCGCGAAGCGCTTCGCCTCATTCAGCATGCTGCCGAGGCCGGCTCGCCGGAGGGCGCGCATCGGCTGGCACTGATCTATGCTGAAGGATTGGCCGGCACGCCGCGCGACGACGCCAAGGCGGCGGCGCTGTTCGAGAGGGCGGCCGCAGCCGGTCACATCCGTGCGCAGATCAATCTCGGCATCCTGTATCTCGCCGGACGCGGCGTACCGCGCGATGTCGTGCTCGCCCGCTCCTGGCTCGAGAAGGCGGCGCGGAGCGACGATGCGCAGGCCCTCTATGCGCTCGGTCGAGCGATGTCGGACGGGATGGGCCAAGCCGCTCCGGATTCGATTCGCGCCGCGAACCTGTATCATCGCGCCGCCGAAAAGGGCCATGTCCTGGCGGGCCTGCGCTATGGCCTCGCGCTCAGCGAAGGCGCCGGCGTAAAGGCCGATCCCGCCGCTGCCCAACGATGGCTAATGCAAGCACAGCAGCGCGGTGTGCCAGAGGCGGCTCTGGCGCTCGGCGACATGGCGGCGCGCACGCCGGCATCGCGCGACAAGGCGGCCAACGAACAGGTCGTGAAGTCAGCGCTCAGCTGGTACGAAATCGCCGCCAACGGTGGCGTGCCGTCGGCCCAGTTCAAGCTCGCCAACGCCTACTTTGCCGGCGTGGGCGTAGCTCGTGATCCAGCACAGGCGCAAGCCTGGTACGGCCGTGCGGCACAGCAGGGCCTGCCGCAAGCGCAGCACGCACTCGGCATTATGTTGATGGGCGGTGTTGCCGGCGCGAAGGACCCGGTCGAAGGCTACAAGTGGCTGATCCTGGCCGAACGCGCCGGGCATCCCGATGCGAAGACGGTACGCGAAAAGTCGGCTGAGCAGCTGGCCGAAGCGGACCGCCGCAGGGCAGAGGATCTGGCCCAGCGCTTCACACCAAAACCGGAACAGTTCCCGGTCGACGCTGCCGGCAACCCACCGGCAAGTCGTCCCTAGGCGCGGGGCGATGAGTATGCAGAGCGCGGGAACCCTCTCGCGACCCGACATCACGCTCGCGGTATGCCGCGGCACGTGCCGCTTGATGCGTCAGGCCGGCCATTCGGTGCTGCTCGAGGTGCCCTTGCCTGACGGACGGCGGGCCGACATCGTTGCCGTCAGCGCCGGCGGCGACATCACCATCGTCGAGGTCAAGTCGTCGATCGAAGACTGGCGCATCGACGCCAAGTGGCCGGAGTATCTTGCGTGGTGCGACCGGCTGTTTTTCGCCGTTCCCCTCGATTTCCCGCAACCGTTGATTCCCCAGGAGGTCGGCCTGATCGTGGCCGACTCATATGGCGGCGAGATGCTGCGCACGCCCGACCGGCGCCCCGTTGCGGCGGCGCGGCGCAAGTCGTTGCTGGTCGATTGCGCCCGGCTCGCCGCGGAGAGGCTGGCGCGCTTGCAGGATCCGGATTTCGCCGGCTTCGCCTGAGCCGGCCGTGGGCTAGGCCGCGGCGTGCAAGGCCTCCGCCATGCGGATCCGCGCATAGGCCATCACGTCGGTCGGCGGTCCGACACGTTCGACCCTTCCGTTCATGAGCAGCGCCACCCGATCGGCGATCGCCAGCGGCGCCAGCCGATGCGTTATCAGGATCACCGTGCGGCCGCGCACGCCTGCCTTGAGTCGGCGCAACAGTTGCTCCTCGGCGGCGGGGTCGAGGGCGCTGGTCGCTTCGTCGAGGATCAGAATGCGCGGATTGCGGATCAAGGCACGCGCAATGCACAGCAGTTGGCGCTGCCCCATCGACAGGCCTTGCCCCCGTTCGCCCAGTTGCGTGTCATACCCATGGGGCAGGCGTTGGATGAAATCGTCAGCGCCAACGAACTTTGCGACCGCCATTACGCGGGCCGGATCCTTGTCGGCCACACCGATCGCGATGTTGTCGCGCACCGAGCCGGCAAAGAGCTGAAGCTCCTGCGGCACACAACCGATCTGCGCGCGCAGGCCGAAAGGCGACAGATGGGCCACATCCATGCCGTCGACCAGCACGCGACCCGAAGTCGGCCGGATCAGGCCCTGCATAAGGTTGATCAAGGTGGTTTTGCCCGAGCCCGACGGTCCGATGATGCCCACGATCTCGCCCGCGCTGATCGCAAGGTCGGCATCGCATAGGATCTCCGGGCCGTCTCTCTCGACGCGATATCCGACACGCTGCAAACAGATGTCGCCGACAATTGACGGCATCGGCATGATAGCACCCGGCTCGGCCTCCGCCCGCTCGCGCATCAGGGCATCGATCCGCCGCAAAGCGGTCGCAACAGCTTGCAGCTGATGCCAAGCCCCGGCGAGCGAGCGCATCGGCTGGAGCGTGCGCGACGCCATCATGCTGGCGGCCACAAAGGCCCCGACGCTCAGGCGATGGTCCAGTACCTCGCCTGCTCCGATGACGGCGATGACCAGGAGCGCGACCAGCTGCAACGCGCCGCAGGCGCTGATCAACAGGCTGGCGAGGTGACCGGCGCGAAAGCTCGTCCATGCTGCCTCGTCGATGCGTGAGCGCGAACGCCGTTCGATCTCGGCCTCCAGACCCAGAGCCTTGATCGTCAGCGCATTGACTACTGTCTCACCCAACATCGAGCTCTTGCCAGCAAGAGCCGCAAAGCCGCGCTCGGCCAACCCGCGTTGGGATGGGTGCGTCAGGAGCGACAGGCTGATTGAAAGGGGAATAGCAATCGCCGCCACGGCGCCCAGCGTACCGTCGATCGCGAAGGTCGCGGCCAGGAAGAGCGCCGAGAAGGCGAGATCGATCGTCAGCACCGGCATGTTGCCCGTAAGGAAGCTGCGCAGGACGTCGAGCTGACGCACCCGCTCGATCACCACGCCGGAAGGAGTGAGTTCGAATTGACGGTAAGGAAGCTGCAGCAAGTGATGCAGAGCCTCGCCGCTCAGCATCACATCCAGCTGCGCGCCGGACCGAGCCGCCATCCACCCTCGAGCTACGCGCAGGGCGAAGTCGACTGCATACGCCATCAGCATGGCGAGCGTGATACCCAGCATCAGCGACGGCGCGTCGACCGCCGCTGCGTGGCCAACCACCCTGTTCAGCACAACCATCATGAAGAGCGGCGTCGCCAGCGCCAGCAGGTTGATCGCCAGCGACATGGCCAAAAGCCTCAACAGCACTGGCCTCATGTGCCGCCAAAGCGGCGCGTACCACGAATCGTGCCGCATGGCCGGCGGGCACTCGCCCATGATGAGGGCCTGCGCGCCCAGCGCCGGCAGCTGCTCGGTGGCGAGCCGCCAGGGCCGCGCGGTGAGCAGATCGAGTATCGTCCATCCCGATGCATCGTGCCTGAGCACCAGATGGGCCAAGCGCTCCTCACCTAGCACGACAAAGGGCGTCGGCGCCTTGTCGGGCGATATCGCTGTGACTGCCACGACATCTGCGTGAAGCCCCAGGCGCTGCGCGGCGCTCAGGAACGTGGGCAGATCGAATCCTGCGGCGGGCACCGGCGTGACCGCAAGGACATCGGCCTCGCTGACCGGGCGGCCGTTTTGCTGCGCCACGTAAAGAAAGGCGCGCATGAGAAAGTCGGCGGGCGAACGGGCCGCGTCGTCGGACGCCGCTCGCGCAAGTTCGCCGTGCTCCAGAGGGGCCATGGACCGTCTGCTCCAGCAGACTTGTTATTGCCCCTCCACCCTAGCAGAGAAGCCAAGCCGATCAAAGGCTTGGCGATCGGTCCTGATGATTAGCGTGCGCCAAAAGCGCGCTTCAGCTCGGGCACAAGGTCGGTTCGCTCCCAGGAAAAGCCGCCGTCCTTGTCGGGCTTGCGGCCGAAGTGGCCATAGGCTGCGGTGCGCTTGTAGATCGGCTTGTTGAGCTGCAGCGCCCGACGGATGTTGGTTGGCCGCAGCGGAAAGACGTCGGCCAGCACCTTCTCGAGCTTGCGCTCGTCGACCTTGCCGGTGCCCTGGGTGTCGACATAGAGCGACATCGGATCGGCAACGCCGATCGCATAGGCGACCTGAATGAGGCAGCGATCGGCCAAGCCGGCTGCGACGACGTTCTTGGCCAAATAGCGCGCGGCATAAGCCGCGGAGCGGTCGACCTTGGTCGGATCCTTGCCCGAGAACGCACCGCCGCCGTGGGGGGCAAAGCCGCCGTACGTGTCGACGATGATCTTGCGGCCGGTCAAGCCGCAGTCGCCGTCTGGACCGCCGACGACGAAGTTGCCGGTCGGGTTGACGAAGAAATCGGCGCTCCTCTTGGGCATCCAGCCCTTAGGGAGTGACTTCTCAACGTACGGCGCGATCATCTCCTTGATCAGGCCGGAGTTGTACTTCTTGCCTTTGGCGCTGAGTTCCCTGTGCTGGGTCGAGACCACGACCTTGGTTGCGCCAACCGCCTTGCCGTCGACATAGCGCACCGTGACCTGGCTCTTGGCATCGGGCTGCAGATCGGGCAGCTCCCCTGAGCGCCGCACCTTGCTCAGCACCTCCAGGATCTTGTGCGAGAAATAGATCGGGGCCGGCATGTACGAGCCCTTCTCGTATTCCTCGCTGTCGCGGCAGGCGAAGCCGAACATCAGGCCCTGGTCGCCCGCCCCTTCCTGCTCGCCGAGGTTGCCACCCTTCTTCTTGGCGTCGACGCCCATCGCAATGTCGGGAGACTGGCCATGCAGCAGCACTTCGACGTCGGCTCCATGGAACGAGAAGCCGTCCTGGTCGTAGCCGATATCGCGCACCACGTTGCGGGCGATTTCGCTGATGGCTTCGCGGTTGACGACCGTGTGCTTGCCATACTTGTGCATGAAGGGCGCAGAGGCGCGACCCTCGCCGGCAATGACGATCTTGTTGGTGGTGGCCAGCGTCTCGCAGCCCAGCCGCGTGTTGGCGTGGCTGTCGTCGGCATGCCCCAGTTCTATATCGTTGGCGATGAACGCATCCAGAATGGCGTCGGAGATCTGATCGCAGACCTTGTCCGGATGGCCTTCCGACACCGATTCGCTGGTGAAGAGATAGTCCTTGAGAGTCACGTCAGCCCCCTCCCACAGATCACACTGGACTCCGGGCAGGGCGGCACGTCCGCCTTCGTCCGGCTTAGCCTTTGTTTCGCGGTGGCAAGTCGTCCAAATCCGTCCGCGGCGACGCCGACCCTCGACGCAGCGTCGCTAAAAACGCCAGATGCCGGTGGAAATCAAGAGGCTCGATGAACGCTCGTGAGCCTGCTCGTGCGACCAACCGTCCCCGCCCGTCTCAACGGGTTTTGCGGCTGGCAAGAACCTCGGCGTGACTCGCCGCGCCGACTGCCTTCACCATCTCGAAGATCCGCTTGCGAACCCGGGACTCGCGGATCTTGTAATAGGCCCGAACCAGTTCCAGCGTTTCGCGCTTGATCAAAGGATCCTTTTCCTGCTCGAACGGCGTCGCCACCTCGCCGAACCCGCCCTTGCGACCGCGGCCCGACATCGGCCTGCCGGACAAGGCATTCGAGGGCATTTCGTCGAAGAAGTAGGAAACCGGCACGTCCAGCACCTTGGCGAATTCGTAGAGACGACTCGAGCCGATGCGATTGGAGCCCCGCTCGTACTTCTGGATTTGCTGGAAGGTCAGCCCCACGGCCGTTCCCAGTTTTTCCTGGCTCATCCCGAGCAAAGTGCGGCGCTGCCGCATGCGTGCGCCGACGTGAACATCGACCGGATGTGATCTTGCCATCGCTCCTCGTTCCTCTCAGCAATCTTCCGTGACTATAGCTCGGTTGTGCATCTCCAGTGAGCGACACTTAGTAGGTGCGGCCGGCGGCAAGTCCATCGGTGCAAATATGCATATCTACACGTCAAGGCTGCATATGACATTAGCCCCTGCTACAAATATTGCAAGCCGATCTTGGCCGGCCTGCAACCGCAAAGCGATCAACCACAAAGCGATCACGGCTTGCTCGCAGAAGACGGGGGCTTTTTTGCGATCATGGCGAGCGCAAGCACCGCGATTAAAAGTAGCACGGTCCAATCGCCCCATCGACTGTATGGCGTCGGTGGCCGGGCGGGTGGCAGAGGATGATCGATGATGCCCTGCTGCTCTATGCCGAGGGCAACCAGCACACGGCCATAGGCGTCGATTACCGCGGAAACCCCCGTGTTCGCCGCCCGGACCATGGGCAAGCCCTCCTCGACGGCCCGCAGGCGCGCGCTGACGAGATGCTGCAGAGGCCCGCTCGACTTGCCGAACCAGGCATCGTTGGTCACATTCAGGAGCCAGCGCGGACGCTCGCCCTGGCCCGTCACGGCGGCGGGAAAGATCGCCTCGTAGCAGATGATGGGCGAGAAGCTGGCGAGTCCAGGCAGGCTCAGGGTGACATG
>Ga0081539_10005628_pt2 | contig 11030 bp, 7 predicted proteins | sample TabmetS4T2R2_FD_71023 | JGI IMG/M metagenome (GOLD analysis project Ga0081539, IMG submission 71023) | Tabebuia heterophylla rhizosphere microbial communities from the University of Puerto Rico - S4T2R2 | ecosystem: Host-associated > Plants > Roots > Rhizosphere ... | reverse complement strand
GCGTGCCCCCCCACGGGAAGCGGTAGGCGCGGTAGGTGTCCTGGCCGCGGGCGATCCGCGCGTCGAAGAGGACGTTGCCCGCGCCGTCGAACTGGGTGAAGTAGCCCTGCGACCCCCAGCCGACGAAGATGCCGCCGTCGTCGAGCGCCTGGACGTTCCCCTGCGTGCCGGAGCGCAGCGGGTTGGGCTCGTGGCGCTCCGCGCGCGTCACGGTCGCCCGCATCCGCGAGTCGTCGAGCGTGAGGAAGAGCGCCCGGGACTGATCGCGGACGCGCGGCGCCGCCTCGTTGTCGAAGATCCGCAGCACGCCGTCCGGGAGCAGGTGCATGTCGTGTTGCCACGCGAACTGCGCGTTGCCGACCATCCGGTAGCTCGAGCGCTTGCCGCCGATGCGCTGCTCCAGCTTGCCGGTGAGCCGGTCGAGCTTGTAGCCCGCCCACACCTCGCGGCCGGAGACGAGCAGGTCGCCGTCCGGCGTCTCGCTCACGGAGTTCGCGTGGACGTAGTCGAAGAGCGGATCGCCGCCCCCGGGCACGCGCCCGTAGCTCTCCTTCAGGCCGATCGTGCCGAGGCTGTGCCACTCGAACATCACGAGCCCCGTCGCGATGTCGATCTCCTGGACCACGGAGTCGATGACCCGCGCGACGCGCGGGCCGCCGAGATCGCGCAGCGAGCGGCGGACGGGGTTGTAGACGATCGACAGGAGCGTGCCGCGCGGCGTGATCGTCGCCTCGTGCAGGTCGAGCAGGTAGCCGTTGCCGCCGTGGATCGTCGTGACCGGGCGGTAGCTGGAATCCACGACCTGCACCACGCCCTCGCCGGTCCCGAGCACCGCGCGCCCCTGCCACCAGGTCAGCACCGGCCGGCCGTCGAGCTCCTGCACGCGGAAGTCCGTGACGTTGCCGCGGTCGTTCGGGGCGAACCAGACCGGCTCGCCCTTGCCGTCGACGATCATCGGGCCGCTCTGCAGGCCCGGCCGCTCGCGCGCGCCGAACACCTTCTTCGGCGCGATGAAGAGGTAGCCGGCACCCGTCGCCCGCGACGTGCGCACCTCGATCTCGGGCGGCCGCAGGTCGGGCCGCGAGCGGTAGCCGCGGACGGCGCCGCGCGGGGCCGTCCCGACCTGACCGGTGAGCTCCTGGAGCAGCTCGATGTTCGGCGTGCCGGTGCCGCTCCCCAGGCCGCGACCGGGTCGTGAGACGGTCTTGAACGTGTAGTCGCCGTTGCGTGCCCCTGCGATGTTCAGGTCCGTGTTCACCGTGACGGTCTCGCCGCCGCGCAGCGGCTCGGAGAGCACGAAGCTCGCGCCGTTGCCGTCGGAGTGTGCGCGCAGCGTGCCGGCGTGCTCGCCGCTGCGCGAGCCCTTGACGGTGATCGTTCCCATGGACGCGGCGGGCGCGCCGCGCAGGCTGATCTGCGTCTCGGGAGACGCGGAGATCGTCCCGGGGATCGGGAACGCGCCAATCGGCGCGCTCGTCGTCTGCGCGCACGCGGTCGACGTCACCGCGAGAAAGGCCGCCACGCCGCTCACGCCTGCCAGCCCACGCACGCTCACCCTCGTCACGTCGTCCCGCCCTTCCGCGCTCCGCACGCGCCGCCGCCTCAAGCAGCGCGCAACGGTAGCGGCCGCGCCGGTCACCGCGTCGCCCGGTACTCGCGCGTCAGGCCCGTCGGGGCGCCGGCCGGGGCCTCCGCCTGCACCTGCACGGTCGCGACCAGTCCCCGTCGGCCCCGCAGCGCCCGCGTCAGCGAGCGCCCCTGGCGAGCGCTCACCCGGGGTCGCAGCAGCCGCGTGTCCCCGGCCGCGAGCGTGACCGTGAGCGCGCGCAGCCGGACCACCGTGCGCTTGCGCTTGCGCGGCGGACGCGCGCGGGGGGTGATCGCGACGCGCAGCGTCAGCTCGCATCCGGTGTCGCAGCCGACCCGGACGGGCAGCGTCCGCGCGGTCAGCAGGCTCGTGGTCCGCAGCGCACGCAGGGAGACCTGCGGGCCGTCGGGCGTCGGACCCGTGGGGAGCTTCGGCGGCGCCGGACGCGCCGGAGCGGGCAGCTGGGCGCAGAGCGACCCGGGCGGCGTGATCGGCGCGGCGATCGTGAACTGCTGGACGCGGTTGTTGTCCGTGTCGGTCACCGTGAGCGTGCCGCGGCAGTCGACGCTGATCCCGGTCGGACGCGTGAACTCGCCCGTGCCCGTCCCGCGGACGCCGAACATCCCCAGCCGCTGGCCGTCAGGGCCGAACTGCTGGACGCGGTTGTTGCCGCGATCGGCGACCCACAGGTTGCCCGCCTGGTCCAGCGTGATCTGCGCCGGCACGTTGAGCTTGCCGAGCCCACGGCCCAGCCCGCCGAAGGAGTCGATCTCGTCGCCGGCCGGCGACCAGACGCGCACGAAGTTGCCGACGGTGCTGTAGATGCGGCTGCCGTCCGGCGTGACCGCGACCCCGCGGACGGTGCTGCCGACCGACGTGATCGACCCGAGGTAGTCGCCCGCGTTCGTGAACCGCGCGATGCGCCGGTTGCCGTTGTCGGCGACGTAGATGTTGCCCGCGCCGTCCAGCGCGATCGCCGCCGGATCGCTGAGCTGGCCGGGACCCGAGCCCTGCGACCCGATGGTCCGCACGGGCAGGCCGGTCGCGCGGCTGAACACGACCACGACCGCCCGGCGCTGATCGAGCACGTACGCGTTGCCCGGGACGTCGAAGGCGACGGCGACCGGCCGCGGCAGGATCGTCGGCCCAGGGTTCGGGGAGCCCCAGGAGCTGATGACCGTCCCATCGGGGCCGAGCAGCTCAACGCGCCCGTTGACCGCGTCGGTCACCGCGCGGATGCCGTTGGAGTCCGTCGCGACGCCGGAGGGCGTGTTGAACTGGCCCGCCGCGCGACCCGACGTGCCGAACGTGCGAAGCAGCCGCCCGCCGCGATCGAACACGTCGACGCGGTCGTTGCCGGTGTTGGCGACGTAGACGTTGCCCGCCTGGTCGGTCGCGATCCCGCGGACGAACGCGAGCTGCCCCGGACCCCGGCCGTAGGAGCCCCAGCGCGCCTTGTAGACGTAGCCGCTGGACGCGTTGCTGAAGCGGACGATCCGGTGGTTGACGTTGTCGGCGACGAACAGCCGTCCCTGCGGGTCGACCGCGACGCCGTAGGGGAAGTTCAGCTGGCCCGGCGCGGATCCGGAGCCGCCGCCGACACTGCGCAGGACCCGCCCGCCGGTGTCGGTGACGAGGATCCGGTGGCGCTGGTCGTCGGCGATGTACAGCCGCGTCCCGCGGACGGCGAGCCCCTTGGGGTGCGACAGCTCGCCGGGCGGCAGGATCACCGATGCCTGCGTGCCCTGCACGGTGAAGCGCTGGATGCGGTCGTTGCCCGAGTCCGCCACGTAGAGCAGGCCGTTCGCGGTCGCCAGGCCGCCGCCCGCTCCGGCGTCGTTGCCACGCCCGCTGCCGAAGAGGAACTCGCCGACGTCCGTCCCCGACCTGCCCCAGCTGTTCAGCAGCGATCCCCCGGGATGGAAGCGGTCGATCCGGTTGCGCCCGTCGGCGACGAGCAGCGAGCCGTCGTCGGCGACGGCGAGGGCGCCGACGGCGCTCAGCTCGCCGGGCCGCTGCCCGGCGGCGCCGACGGTGCGCAGGAACTGCCCCTGCTGGGTGAAGACCTGCACGACGTGCGAGCCCTGGTCGCCGACGTAGACGTTGCCGTCCGGCCCGATGGCGATCGCCTGCGGGAAGCGCAGCACGCCGCCGGCGCTCTGACCGGTCTGCGACGCGGCGACGACCGGGCAGGAGGGGGTCGCGCCCGGACACGGCAGCTGCGCCCAGGCGGCCGGCGCTGCGAAGAGCGGCGTGACGAGGGCGACCAGCGCCGCGGCGCGGCGGAGCGTGGGGCGAGGGTGGGGGGCCATCAGGCAGTCGAACACGGCATCGCGGCGCCCGATGCGGGCGGGACGGCGCCGATGATGCCGGTCGCCCCGGACGTCGAACGGGCGGCGCATCGGAGAAACGTCCAGCCGGCGCCGGGGGTACTATTTTGGAACCAAAATTTTTGCCGACGAAGGACCTGATGACCTCTTCCGAACTCCTCGACACGCCTGGAATTCCCACCCACGTCAAGCGCGTCGCGCTGGTGATCATCCTCGGGGCGATCATGTCGGTGCTCGACACGACGATCGTCAACGTCGCGCTGCAGTCGCTCTCCGACCATCTCGCCGCGCCGCTCGACCAGATCCAGTGGATCGTGACGGGCTACCTGCTCGCGATCGCGGCGGTCCTGCCGATCACGGGTTGGGCGGCGAACCGCTTCGGCGCACGTCGGGTGTACCTCACCTCCCTCGTGCTCTTCACGCTCGGGTCGCTGCTCTGCGGCCTCGCGTGGTCGACCGGCTCGCTGATCATCTTCCGCGTGCTGCAGGGCGTCGGCGGCGGCCTGGTGCTGCCGGTCGGGCAGATCATCCTCGTGAAGGCCGCGGGGCCGAGGTCCCTGCCGCGGGTCATGAGCTTCATCGGCGTGCCGATCGTGCTCGCGCCCGTCTTCGGGCCGACGCTCGGCGGACTGCTCGTCGAGCACGCCGGCTGGGAGTGGATCTTCCTCGTGAACATCCCGATCGGCATCCTGGCCGTGATCGCCGGCCACCGGCTGCTGCCGCGGGACGAGCCCGAGGGCGCCGGGCGCCTGGACGTGCTGGGGCTCGCGCTCGTCGCGGCCGGCCTCGTGGGGATCACGTACGGCCTTGCTGAGACCGGGACGACCGGCTCGCTTACCGACGGCCGGGTCCTGCTGCCGCTCCTCGGCGGGCTCGTCCTCGTCGCGGCGTTCGTCGGCCGCTCGCTGCGCATCCCGGAGCCGCTGCTCGACATCCGGCTCTTCGCCAACCGCGCCTTCGCCGCCGCTGCCGTCACGACGCTGTGTCTCGGCGCGGCGCTCTTCGGCGCGATGATCCTCATGCCGCTGTACTTCCAGACGGTCCGCGCGGAGGACGCCGTCCACACCGGCCTGCTGCTCATGCCGCAGGGCGTTGGCGCCGCGATCGCGATGGGACTGTCGGGCCGGGTGACCGAGCGCCTCGGCGGCGGGGTGACCTCGTTTCTCGGCGCGGCCGTCACGGTCGCGGCGACGCTGCCGTTCGTCTTCATCGCCGACGGGACGTCCTACTGGCTGATCGGAGCGGCCATGGTCGCCCGCGGGTTCGGCATCGGGATGTCCATGATGCCGTCGATGACCGCCGCGTTCACCGTCCTGCGCCGCGATCAGGTCGCCCATGCGTCGCCGCAGCTCACCGTCCTGCAGCGAGTCGGCGGCTCGATCGGCACCGCGATCTTCACCGTCGTGCTGCAGCGGGGGATCGAGGGCTCCGGCGGCACGCCGGCCGACGTCGCCAACGCGTTCGGGAGCACGTACTGGTGGGTCATGGCGATCTCGATCGTCGCGCTGGTCCCCACGTTGGTCCTCGCGCGCGTCGAGCGCCGGCGCGACGCCGCGACGGCCGAGCCGGCGCCCGCAGCCGCGGCGGCCGTCCCCGCCCTCGGGAGCTCGCGATGAGCACCACCGCCGCGGGACGCGAGGTCGCGATCGAGGACCTCCGCAAGGCGCTCGGCGAGCTGCTCGGCGCCGAGCGCCGCCTGCGCGGCCGCGATCGCCCGGGGCCGACGGGCCTGAAGTTCTCCGAGGTCCGGGCGCTCATCGCGCTCGGTCGCGAGGCGGACGCGACCGCGACGGCCGGCGCGCTCGCCAAGGCCGCCGACCTCAACCCGGCCACGGTCACGGCCATCCTCGACTCGCTGGAGGAACGCGGGATCGCGCGCCGCAGTCGCGCCGAGCACGACCGCCGCTGCGTCGTGGTCTCGCTCACCGAGGAGGGACGCGAGGTCCTCGCCGAGGCGCTCGCGCGCTGGCAGGAGCGCCTGGAGGTGGCGATGGCGGACCTTCCTGACGCGGACGTCGCGGCCGCGTCCCGCGTGCTACGCCGTCTCGCTGGCGTCTTCGACGCCGCCTGACCGCTCGACGAGAACGCGCAGCGCCACGAGCGCGGCGATCGCGAACGCCAGCATCATGACCGCCATCGGCACGGCGCTTGCGCCCGCGATCCCGGCGAACGGCGCCGCGACCGCGCCGATGAGGAACTGCAGGACGCCGATGAGCGCCGACGCGGTCCCGGCGTCCGCGCCGCCGTGCGACTCCAGTGCCAGGGCGACAGCGTTGGAGGGGATGAAGCCGATCCCGACGATGGTGATGAACAGGCTGACGACGAGGGCGGCCAGCCCGACGTCCGCGAGGACCGACACGGTGACCAGCGACGATCCCACCAGGGTCGTGAGCATGCCGGCCCGCAGCAGCCGCTCCGCGCCGACTCGGTCCTGAAGCCGGCGATTGGAGACGGTGCCCAGGAGCAGGCCGATGCCGTTGAGGCCGAAGAGCAGGCCGTACGCCTGCGCCGATACGCCGAACACGTCCTGGTAGACGAACGACGAGCCGCTGATGTAGGAGAACAGCGCGCCGAACGCGAGTGCGCTCGCCAGCGTGTAGCCGGTGAAGAGCCGGTCGCGCAGCACCCGCCTGCCGGCTCGCAGCGTCGCCCTCAGGCCGACCTCGCGGCGGGAGGACGGCGGCAGCGACTCGTGGACCCATGCCATGCAGGCGAGCAGGAGCACGAGGCCGAACCCGGCGAGGACGACGAACAGGCCGCGCCAGTCCATGACGCCGAGCAGCGCTCCGCCGATCGGCGGCGCGAGGATCGGGCCGAGCGAGACCGCTCCCATGAGCGTGGCGTAGACCTTCGCTGCGCCGACGCCCGACCAGTGGTCGCGCACGACCGCGCGGGCCACCACGATCCCTGCCGCGCCCGACAGTCCCTGCACGAGCCGCAGGAGGTCCAGGAGGACGATCGACGGCGCGGCGGCGCAGCCGAGCGAGGCGAGCGCGAAGAGCGCCATGCCCACGAGCAGGGGACGACGCCGGCCGAGCGAGTCGCTGAGCGGCCCGGCGATGGCCTGCCCGAGCGCCAGGCCGATGAGGCAGGCGGTGAGCGTCACCTGCACCTGCGACGGCGCGACGCCCAGTTCGTCGCCGACCTCCGGCAGGCCCGGGAGGTACAGGTCCGTCGTGATCGGGCCGAACGTCGACAGCGCGCCGAGGACGATCAGCAACGCGCGGGATGGGGGCGTCCGTGCGCTCAGGGCGCACGACGATACGCTGCCCCCGCGTGCCGGCACTCAAGCCCGCCTATCTCATCCACGGGGACGACCACGGGCGGATCGCCGAGCGCCGGGCGAACCTGCGGGCGCTCGGCGAGCGGCAGGGCGGCGCCGCCGGCGTGGAGGTCCTGACCGGGGACGACGCATCGCCGGCGGCCGCGGCGGCCGCACTCGCCTCCATGACGTTCGCGATCGGCCACCGGGTGGTGATCGTCGACGGGGCGGAGCGCTTCGGCGACGCCGACGTCAAGCAGCACCTGACGCCCGCGCTCGCCGCGATCCCCTCCGACACGACGATCGCGTTCTTCGCGCGCGAGGAGGGTCGCTTCAAGGCGCCCAAGGCGCTGATCGACGCCGTCAAGGCGGCCGACGGCGACGTGCGCGAGGAGGGGACGATGAAGGCGCGCGAGCTGCCGAAGTGGCTGCAGGGCGAGGCGGCCCGGCTCGGCGCCACGCTCGATCGCGACGCCGCGCAGGCGCTCGTCGCGCAGGTCGGCGACCGGCAGCAGCGCCTGCTCCGCGAGGTCGAGAAGCTCGCGATCGAGCACGGGCCCGACGCCCATCTCAGTCTCGAGCACGTCGAGGCGGCGGCGGCGCGCAGCGCGGAGCGGCAGGTCTGGTCGCTCGTGGACGCGCTCGTCGCCGGCGACGGCCGCAAGGCGACGGCGTCGTTCCTCGCCCTGCGGGCGCAGGGGGAGTCGATGCCGCGGCTGGTGCCGCTCATGGCGCGCCGGGTCCGCGACGTCCTCTCGATCGCTCTGCGCCTGGAGGCCGGCGAGTCACCCGCCGAGATCAAGAAGTCGACGAAGGGCTCGCCGTGGGCGACGGAGCGGCGCATCTCCGAGGCGCGCGCCTCCGATCCGGACACGCTGCGCCGGGCGGTCGAGGTCCTTGCCGACCTGGAGCTTGACACGCGGGGCGCCAGCGAGCTGGCCGACGACACCGTCGGCCTGCGCGCGATCCAGGCGATCGCGGGCGCCTAGGTCGAAGCCGGCCTACGAAGGAGAGCCGGCGCGCAGGCGGGCCGCGCGGGCCTTCTTGCGCGCGCCCGTGTTGCGGTGCAGCGCACCGCGCTTGACGCCCTTGTCGATCACGCTGACCAGCGTGCGGTGCTCGGCGTCGGCCACCGCGTCGTCGCCACCCTGCACGGCAGCCTCGAGCCGGCGGAAGTACGTCTTGATCGTCGACGTGTAGCGGCGGTTCTCGAGCCGCTCGCGCTCCGTCCGCTCGATGCGCTTCTTCTGTGATGCGATGTTGGCCATGACGTGCAAAGGCCGCGGGCTCCGGCCGCGGCGCCGCTTAGAGTAGCACCCTGTGGCGGCCGAGACGCGCCCAGCCAGCGGCGGCCGGATCGCCCGCAACACGGCGATCTTCTCCGTGGCGACGGGCCTGTCGCGGATCGCCGGGCTGGCGCGCGAGATCGTCGCCGCGAGCTACTTCGGGACGAGCGGCGCGGCGTCCGCGTTCACGCTCGCCTTCCAGGTCCCCAACCTCGTCCGCAACCTGTTCGCCGACTCGGCGTTGAGCGCGGCGTTCGTCCCCGTCTTCACGGACCTGCTGGAGAAGGGAAGGCGACGCGACGCGCTGCGCCTCGCGTCGACGCTCGCGGTGGTCATCGTCGGCGCGCTCGGCTCGCTGACGGCGCTGTTCATCATCGTCGCGCCGCTGCTCATGCCCCTGCTGACGGACACCGCCGACCTCGACGGGCTGGCGACCGGGCTGTCGCAGGTGCTCTTCCCGATCGTGCTGCTGCTCGGCCTCAACGGACTCGTCGTCGGGATCCTCAACGCGTACGACCACTTCGCCGTGCCCGCGCTGGCGCCGCTGGTGTGGAACCTCGTGATCATCGCCATCCTCGTCGCGACGCGGCCGCTGTTCGACGGGGACGAGCAGCTCTACGCGTATGCGATCGGGGTCCTGGTGGGGACGATCGTGCAGTTCGTGATGGTCCTGCCGGTGCTGCGCAGGCTGGACTTCCGCTTCACACGCGACATCGACCTGCGCGATCCGCGCGTCCTGCAGGTCCTGACGCTCATGCTCCCGGTCACGGTGGGCCTCGGGCTCATCAACTTCGGCCAGGTCATCGACTCGACGATCGGCTTCGGGGTGTCCGAGAGCGCGCCGCGCGCGATCGACAACGCGTTTCGCATCTACATGCTGCCGCAGGGAATGTTCAGCGTGGCCGTGGCGACCGTGCTGTTCCCCGCGCTCAGCCGGCTCGTGAGCAGGCGCGACATGGATGGCCTGCGATCGCTGCTCGCCACGGGGATGCGGGGCGTCTTCCTCCTGCTCATCCCGTGCGCGGCGTGCACGCTCGTGCTGTCCGAGCCGATCACGCGGCTCGTCTACGAGCGCGGTGCGTTCGGCGAGCAGTCGACGGAGGAGGTCGCGACGGCGCTGCTGTGGTTCTCGTTCTCGCTGCCGTTCGCGGGCGTGAACCTGCTGCTGACGAGGACGTTCTTCAGCCTGCAGCGCCCCTGGCTCGTCACGAAGCTGTCCGGGCTCACGCTCGTGCTGAACGTGGCGGTCTCGATCGCGCTCGCACAGGCCTTCGGCATCGCGGGGATCGTGATCGGCACCGTCGTCTCGACGTTCGCGATGACCGTGATGCAGGCGCGGATCCTGCGCCGGGAGCTGCACGGGCGCCTGGAGGCGACCGAGACGCTGCGCGCCATCGTGGCGATGCTCGGCGCCGCCGCGCTGCTCTGCGCGGTCGCCTACGCGGTGTGGTGGTCGCTCGACGACCTGCTGGGCCGCTCGCTGCCCGCGCAGGTGGTCTCGGTCGGGCTGGGCGTCACGACCGGCCTCGCGGTGTACGGCGGCGTCGTCCTCGCGCTGCGCGTGCCGGAGGCCCAGCGCATTGCGCGGATGGTGCGCGAGCGCCTCTAGATTGGACGGTCGCCGATGGCCGACCAAGCCCACATCCGCAACTTCTCGATCATCGCCCACATCGACCACGGGAAGTCGACGCTGGCCGATCGCATCCTGGAGATGACCAAGACGGTCGACCCGCGGCTCATGCGCGACCAGCTCCTGGACTCCATGGACCTCGAGCGCGAGCGCGGGATCACCATCAAGGCGCAGGCGGTGCGGGTCTTCTACGAGGCGCGCGACGGCGAGACCTACCAGTTCCATCTCATCGACACGCCCGGGCACGTGGACTTCACCTACGAGGTCAGCCGCAGCCTGGCGGCGTGCGAGGGCGCGCTGCTCGTCGTCGATGCCTCGCAGGGCGTCGAGGCGCAGACGGTCGCGAACACCTACCTGGCGATCGACGCGGGCCTCGAGCTCATCCCCTGCCTGAACAAGATCGACCTGCCGGGCGCCATGCCCGACGAGGTCGGCGCCGAGGTGGCCGAGCTCATCGGCGAGCCGCAGGAGGGGATCCGCCACATCTCCGGGAAGACGGGCGAGGGCGTGGTGGAGGTGCTCGAGCAGATCGTCGAGCGCGTGCCGCCGCCCGCCGGGGATCCGAACGCGCCGCCGCGCGCGCTCATCTTCGACTCCGAGTTCGACCAGTACCGCGGCGTGATCGCGTACATCCGGGTCGTCGACGGGACGTTTCGCAAGGGCGAGGCGATCCGCGCCATGCAGGCCACCACCGAGGCCGACATCGACGACATCGGGTTCTTCACGCCGGTCATGGCGCCCGCCGGGCAGCTCAGCGCGGGGGAGGTCGGCTACCTCATCACCGGGATCAAGGACGTCACGCGGCTGCGCGTCGGCGACACGCTCACCACGAAGGCCAATCCGGCGACCGAGCCGCTGCCCGGCTACCGCGAGGTCAAGCCGATGGTGTTCTGCGGCCTGTTCCCGATCGACTCCGACGACTACCCCGACCTGC
>Ga0081539_10006590_pt1 | contig 11031 bp, 10 predicted proteins | sample TabmetS4T2R2_FD_71023 | JGI IMG/M metagenome (GOLD analysis project Ga0081539, IMG submission 71023) | Tabebuia heterophylla rhizosphere microbial communities from the University of Puerto Rico - S4T2R2 | ecosystem: Host-associated > Plants > Roots > Rhizosphere ... | reverse complement strand
CAGGGCAACCGCATATGACTACCCCGCCAGGAGGTTGAGCAGGAAGTCGTGATCCCAGCCGGCGATCTTGCGGCGGCCTTTGATGCTGGCCCGTTTGGTGAAGCGGGCGCCCTTGTCCTTCAGCAGGTTCAGCGCGATCCGCCGCAGGCGGCTGAGGTTCTCGGCGGCGTTGGCCTTGCGGGCGCGGCTGTCGTCCTCGTGGAAGCTCACGTCCAGTACGTGGTGCAGGCCGTTCTCGATCGACCAGTGCCCGCGGATGGCGCGGGCGAAGAACGCGGCGTCGGGCCGATCGATGCTGCTGATGTAGTAGCGTCGCTCGACGCTCGTTCCCGTTCCCGTTCCTGTTCCCGTCCCCGTCCCCGTTCCCGTTCCCGTTCCCGTTCCTGTTCCCATCACCTCGCGCCTCGCCTCGACGACCGCGACGCTCTTGAGTCCCGGCCACTCGTCGCGGCACTTGAGCCAGGAGATCTCGTCGGTCACCCACACGCGGCGGCGTTCGATCCGCCCGTGCCCCGCGTCCGTCGAGTCGTCGTGGTCGTGCGGCACGTCTTTGAACTTCTCCAGGACCATCTCGTCCAGGTGCCGCTTGAGCGAGTCGTGCAGCGTCGGCTGGTTCTCCTTGACCGACAGCACGTACTGGCCGCCGCGGTCGACGATCGTCCGCGCGACGTTCTTCTGGCAGCCCAACGCGTCGATGGTGACCGTCGCGCCGCGGAGGTCGATCATCCCCAGCAACTGCGTGATCGCGGCCAGCTCGTTGCCACGGCCCTCGGTCTTGAGCTGGCTGAAGACCTGGGCATTGTCGTGCACGAACAGCGAGACCAGGTGGGCCATGCCCGCCTTGTCCCAAGAGCGCTCGAAGCTGCGGCGGATGCTCTTGCCGTCGATCGCCACCAGCTTGCCGCCGCTCAGCTCCACCACGCTTTGCATCCAGCGGACGAAGCACGCCTCGAACGCCGCCGGGTCCAACGCCGAGAGCACGCGGCGGAACGTGTCGGCCGACGGCACGCCGTGCCTGCCGAGGTCCAGGAAGGTCTTGAACCACGACCGCTTGGCCCGCGCGAAGGCGGCGAAGGCGGCGAAGGCGGCGAAGGCGGCGAAGTCCGCCCAGCCGTCGGCGTCGCAGATCACCGCGCAGATCGCGATCACCAAGACGTCGATCAGCCGGTGCCGCACGTTGGCCGCCCGCGGGTCGGGCAGGTCCAGGAAGAAGCGCAAAGGACCACCGGTCGCAAAGCCGTCCATGGCGAAGCTCCTGTTCAACGAAGGAGGAGGATGATGACGCACCCTTCGCGAGGCCTCGCGACCGAAACACAAATGTAACAGACGGCCGGCCCGGGCGCTAGTCCAACGATCGCTAACTTGAGGCGAGGTCATATGCGGTTGCCCTGGCCCTGTCGGGCCACCGCCAACGAAGCAGTTGACGTATCCAAACAAGATGCTAACATTGGATTGCGGTATTGCGCGCGGCGAGTGGCGTCGCGCACAACGCGCGGCCATGGAACCGTGGGGAACGCCAGCGATGGCCAAGTCCCAAGAAGTCTCAAAATGTCCCGTTTTCTAGGAGTCCCATTTTTCGGTGTTCGGGGCGTGCTGGCCACCAGCGCGACGTCTTTCGACTGATGTGTTGATCGTGCGCACGGCTATCGGCGCGGGCGAGTCGGTGATGGACAGCCCTTCCGCTTGGCCGCTATCGTTCCGGTGGAAAGGATCCGGACACCGTGAGTGAACCCGCGAGTCAAGCCGCGACGAAGCCGCCGGTGCCTGCGACGGGGCAGGCAACTGTCACCACATCCACCGTCCTCGCGCCGGCGAAGGCTTCCGAATACAACCGCACCAACCTGAACTTCCGCGCCCCGATGCCGCGGCCGAAGGTTCGAGGCATTGTCATCGACGCGCACACGCACCTGCTCGCGGCGCGCCACGCGCGCGTGTGGTTCGAGGCGGCCGCGCACTACGGCATCGACGCGTTCGTCACCATGTCGCCGCTCGAAGAGGCGCTCGTGCTCCAGCGCGATTGGCCGGGCCGCTTACAGTTCATCGCCATCCCTCGGTGGCAAGAGAACAGTTACGACGATTGGGAGCGGCGGCTCGACGGCTTCTACAACCTCGGCAGCCGGATCATCAAGTTCCACATGGCCCCCGGCACGATGGCCGCGCGCAACTGGCGGCTGGACAGCCCGCCGATCCGCAAGCTGATCAAGTCGGCCGCCGACCGGAACATGATCCTCATGAGCCACGTCGGCGACCCGGACACGTGGTACAACGGCCCGAGGTACGCCGACAAATCCAAGTTCGGCACGCGCGACGATCACTACGCGATGTGGGAGTCGCTGCTGCGCGAGTACATTCACCACCCCTGGCTCGGCGCGCACCTCGGCGGCAACCCCGAAGACCTGCCGCGCTTGCAGCGCATGTTCGACACTTACCCGAACCTCTACCTGGACATCAGCGCCACGCGCTGGATGCAGCGCGAGATCAGCGCCCGCCGCGACCAGGCCCGCGACTTCGTGATCCGCAACCAGGACCGCCTGCTCTTCGGCACCGACCAGGTCAGCGGCGACGACCGCGGGTTCGACTTCCTCGCGAGCCGGTTCTGGGTGCACCGGAAGCTCTGGGAAACCGCCTACCAAGGCCCGACGCCGATCTTCGATCCGGATCTGCCGCAAGATCAGCAGCCGACGCTGCGCGGGCTCGCGTTGCCGGACGAGGTGTTGCAGAAGATGTATCACGACAACACGATCAAGCTGCTGGCACGGGTGGGGGTGACGTTTGAGGGGTGGGGATAGGCCCGCGTGCGCGGGAAACCCGAAATCCGAAACCAGAAATCCGAATCAATGACGAAACTCGAATGACGAATGCGGCGCAGCGGCGCGCGTTTCGTCATTCTGATTTCGTCATTCGTCATTGGTTCGTTATTCTGGTTTCGTCATTCGTCATTTCCGCGCCCGGGGAGGCTGGCTTGAGCGATCCGAATCCATCCGCGCGCCCACGGGGCTTCGTTCCGCCGCCGATGCCGGCGCCGAACGTCGTAGCGCCGATTGCGGTCGGGCTGGACAGCGCCGGGGTGGTGCACACCGACGCCGCCTGCCGCAAGTGTAGTTACAACGTGCGCGGGTTGCCGATGACCGGCCGTTGCCCCGAGTGCAGGACGCCGGTCGGCCTGGCGGTGCACGGCGATCTGCTGCGCTACTCGATGCCCAAGTGGGTCCAGACGCTGCGCCGGGGCGTGAAGAGCATCGTCACGGGCCTGGCCGTGATGGTGATCGGCGTCATGATCCTGCTTTGCTTCACGCTGGTTGTGGCGTTCATGAAGATTGGCGGCCCGATGGCGACGGCGATCCCACTGACCTTGATGGCGCTGTGCGTGATCGTAGGGTACGTCTTCATGCTCGTCGGCTCGTGGTTGCTGACCGAGCCGGACCCCAGCGGAATCGGCGAGGATCGCTACGGCACGCAGCGGAAGATCATCCGAGTGTCGTTGCTCGTGGGTATCGCAAACATCCTGCTGTCCATCGCGCAGCAATCGATCGCGATGCCGCCGCTTGCCTACACGACACTGCAATTCGTCGCGTTCGCGTCGGCGGTGTTCGGCGTAGTCGGGTTGTTCGCACTACTGTCGTACCTGAGCAAGCTCGCGACGCGCATCCCCGACCCCAAGCTCTCGGAGCGGGCATCCTTCCTGATGTACGCGCTGGGCATCAGCTATTCGGCCTTCATCGGGATGGGCCTGATCGGGCAGCTCCTCGGCGGCCCCCGCAGCCCTGCGGTTGCGGCGCTCAGTTGCTTCAACCTCGTCATTGGCCTGCTCGTGCTCATCTTCGGGATCAGATACTTGGTGATGCTCGAGAAGTTCGGCAAGGCGTTCAAGGAGCAGGCCGCGCTGTCGGAGCAGATCTGGGGGCAGGAAGCGACGTAGGTGAGGCGCGGCGGCAACGCGCAAGCGATTCGACCTTTCCTTTCGTGGAGGCATGCTTCGTGACCAACCCTTATGTCGGGTCCGTTCGCGTGCCGATGAGCGTCAGCGCGCTGACCTCACACGGCGCCGAAAGCGCGGTCCTCGACGGCGCCGGCACCGTCCAGACCGACATCCCTTGCAGAAAGTGCGGCTACAACCTTCGCAGCCTCAACGCTGGCGGCCGGTGCCCGGAGTGCGGCTCACCGGTCGGGCTCAGCGTGCAAGGGAACCTGTTGCGGTTTGCCGACCCGAACTGGTTGATGGGCCTTCGCAAGGGCGTGAACTTCATCCTCGTGGCCGTCCTCGTTTCTGTGATCGTCGTCATCTGCGGAGCGTTCGCGCGGCGCGTTCTCCCGCCATTGGTCACGCAGTTTGCGTCGCTCGGCTCCGGCGTGTTGTTCGTCATCGGCGGCTGGCTCGTGACCGAGCCAGACCCAAGTGGTCTGGGCGAGCACCAGTACGGGACCGTGCGAAAGCTGATTCGGGTCGCACTACTCGTCAACGCGGCCCAGAACCTGATGCAGATCGTCTTGCATCTCGCACCGCTCGATCCGTCGTTGGCTCTCACCTTGTCGATCATCAGCATCCTGGCGTCTCTCGTCGGTGTCGTCGGGCAGTTCGCTCAACTCAGTTACCTGAGCAAATTGGCGCTTCGTATCCCCGACCCGTCGCTCAGCGGCCGAGCGTGGTTCCTCATGTGGGCGATCGGGATCAGCTACGGCGTGTTGATCCTGATGGTGTTGGCGGTGTTTCTGGGCGTGCGCGCGGCGCGAACGGGTGGCGGCGGGTTCGGCGGGCTCTCGCAAGGCCCGTTGATCGCGTTCGGTTGCTTTGCGGTGGTCGTCCTGATCGTCCTGATCGTCTTCGGGATCATGTACCTGCTCATGCTCAGCCGCTTCGGCAAAGCCTTCGAGCAGCAGGCCGCCATGGCTCGGCAGGTATGGGACGTCGTGCAATGAAAGCACCCCGCCGGACCGCAGTCTGACGACCCTGTGTGGGCACGGCGAACGCGTGACGCGCTCGCGGATGCCGCCGGACCGCCGCTTGCGTTTTCGCGACTGTTCAAGGGCGTTCCCGCGGCGGTCCGACGGCCGTGTTGCGACTCCTTCCGTCAAGCAAAACACCCGCCGGACCGGAGTCCTGCGGGTGTTCGTGTGGAGCGCGAATAATTGGTGGCGTAGCGAACGGCGCTCAATCGGCCAACTGGAGCTTCACGTCGTACATCTTCCCTTCGTGGAAGATCTCCAGCTTCTCGACGCGGGTCTTCATGTTGTTGGTGGGGAAGCTGAACCCGCCGTCGTTGAAGATCATTTGGAAGGTCAGGTGCTTGAGCACGTGGTTTTCCATCTTCGGGAGGTGCACGACGAACTGCTGGTTGACCCACACCTCGACGTCCGCCCAGTCCTCGTCGGACAGGTTCACGATGTCGAGCGTGTCGAACGTGTAATCGACGTTGGCGCGGGCGTCGGCGATGCCGGCGCGCGGGGCGTCCATCTTGTACGGGAAGCGCTTGGCGGCGTCGGCGGCGAACTCGGTGCTGGTCTTCTGGAGCGACGAGTCGGAGTTCGGGAACAATTGCGGCCGACCGGCGCAGCCGACCAGCAGGCTGGCCAGCAGCGTGACCAGGCCGATCATCGAGACGGTCAAGGCGAACGAGCCGCGCGAGGCAAACGGTGAAGTCATGGCGAACACCATCCGGTTGAACTGAACCGTACGATACGTCGGCCGGGACGGCACAGATTCCCTAGCCTGGTTCAGTTATCGGACGCGTCGCCATCGGAAGGTGAGCCAAATCAGACAGAGACACGAAGGCCATGAAGGAACGAAGGATGCACGAAGCAATTCCTTCGTGTTCCTCTTCGTCTCTTCGTGGCCTTCGTGTCTCTGCCGAGGCGCGCGCGGGCGCTTAGCGTTCCACCACCGGGCCCAGCGTCGACCACACCGTGTTCCCGGTCTGCACGGTCACCGTCGTCGGCGTGACGTTCGCGCTCGACAGGTTGCGGCCGGTCGGGTCGTAGAAGGTGCTCTTGTTCACCGTGACCGTGCCCAGCGGCGGCACGATCGCGATCTTATGGACGAACGTGTTGTTCACCCACACGTTGGCGTCACGAACCGGCTCGTTGCTGAAGTTCACGATCCGCACGTTGTCGCCGTTAAACATCGCGGCCAACTTCGTGTCCGTCTTCGGTTGGACGTCGGACGGATACTTAGCGCTGGCCGCGTAGGCGGCGAGCTGGGTCGAGTCCTCGTTGCTCCGGCCCGATCCCATCGGGTCGAACGTGGTGCTGCTGCTGCACCCGGCAACCGCGGCCGCGGCCAGCACGACGCCGGACAGGTAGTTCAATGCACGCATGGCGGGTCTCCTTTCACACGTGGTTCCGACCTTGCATGTGCAGAACGCGTGCCGCGCGCATGCCGAGGAACGGTTGGACCTGCCATTTTCGCGAGACTTGCGGCCGCCGCGGGCTGGCGGGTAGGGTGGCACGTGAACCAACGGCTGCTAACGACCGAGGTGATCATGGGGAAATCCGACAGCGCTTCTGCACCGCTGGACTTTCTGTCACCCGCCACACGCGCGGTCCTGAAGCTCGGCGCGCCGGGTGCCTACGCGCAGTTGGTCCCTAGCGGCTCCGGGTCCGCGGAAGCTCGCGACGCGATCGACATCCTCAACCCCGACGCGCTGCTGAACGCCCCCGTCGCTCACCGCGAGGACGCCCAGGCGATGCTCGCGGGGTTGTGGCTGTGGCACGATTTCCTCGACGAGTCGCACCGGATCTCCCAGCAGATCACGTCGGCGACCGGGAGCTTCTGGCACGCGATCATGCACCGCCGCGAGGGCGATTTCTCGAACAGCAAGTACTGGTACGCCCGCTGCGCGACGCACCCGGCGCTGGTGACGCTCGCCAAGCACGCCGAGGACGTCGTCCGCAATGCGCCGGCCGACAAGAGCGTCTTCAAGGTGACGGCCAGCGGGTTCAGTCCGAACGCGTTCGTCGACCTGGTCGAAACCGTGCACGACCGGCCGGACGACCCGAGGTACGCGCTGGCGGTGTCGCTCCAGCAGGCGGAGTGGAAGACGCTGTTCGACCATTGTGTGCGGAGCGCGCGGGGCGGATAAGGCCGCTGTCGCGGAAATCTCAAAACGCAAATCGCAAATCACAAAGAAGCTCCAAATGCAGAAAAGCGCCAAAACTCGAAGGGCCATTTGAGGCTTTCTGCCCTTTGTGGTTTTGGAGCTTCTTTGAGTTTTGTCTTTTGTGATTTGCGATTTGCCGCACCATGCACCTCGCCTACGTCACCACCCACGACCCGCACAACCCCTCGCTCTGGGCCGGCACGACGTATCACATGGCCCGGGCGCTGGAAGCGCAGGGCATCAAGCTCTCGTTCATCGGCCCGCTGCGCGAGCACGGCCGGGTTTGGCTCAAGGCGCAGCAGGTCGCGTACGCCAAGCTCTTCGGCGCCGCGCTGCACCGCGACCGCGAGCCGGTCGTGCTCGACGGCTACGCGCGGCAGATCGTCGAGCGCGTCCGCGAGATCGAACGCGCCGGTGGGAAGATCGACGCGATCTTCAGCCCCGGCACCATCGCGATCGCGCGGCTCGAGATCGACAAGCCCATCATCTTCTGGACCGACGCGACCTACGCGGGAATCGTCGCGGAATACGTGTGGGAGCTGCCGGCGTCGAAGCGGTCGCGCAAGCTCGGCGACGAGCAGGAGCGCGGCGCGATCCGGCGCAGCGCGCTGGCGATCTACAGCTCGGACTGGGCCGCGCGGTCGGCGATCGAGCATTACGGCGCGGATCCCGCGCGCGTGAAGGTCGTGCCGCTCGGGGCCAACATCGACGGCGCGCAAAGTCGGTCGGTCGACGACGTCGCGCGCATGATCGACGCGCGGCCGTTCGACCGATGCCGGCTCCTGTTCGTCGGCGTCGGATGGGAGCGAAAGGGCGGCGACGTCGCGGTCGAGGTCGCACGTCGGTGCAATGAAGATCATAAGCTGCCGACCGAGCTGCTCGTACTCGGCTCGAACCCGCCGGCGAACGCGAAGCTGCCCGAGTTCGTTAAACCGGTAGGGTTCGTGGACAAGAAGACGCCCGAGGGGCGGGCGAAGTTCGACGAGCTGTTCGGGTCGAGTCATTTCCTGCTGCTGCCCGCCCGCGCTGAAGCGTTCGGTGTCGTGCTCTGCGAGGCGAACTCCTACGGCGTGCCGGACCTGGCGACGCGCGTCGGCGGCATCCCGACGATCGTGCGCGACGGTGTGAACGGAATCCTCTTCGCACCCGACGATGCGCGGACGATGGCGGAGCTGATCGCGGAGTTGATGCGCGACCCGGCGCGGTATCGCGCGCTGGCGCGGTCGTCGTTCGACGAGTATCAGAAGCGTTTGAACTGGTCGGTCGCGGGCGCGACGGTGAAGCGGTTGATCGAGGAAGCGATCGTGCGTCGGTGACCGCAGCAAGTGGTGGCGCGACGTTTGCTGAACTTCCTCGCATGGCTCAATCGTTCACCGCGCAGGAATCGCAACCCCTTGCAGCGCCCGATGCGCGCCGTCGCAAGGTCCTCGTCACCGGCGCCGCCGGGAATATCGGGTCCTATTTCGCCACTCACTCCAAGGACAGGTACGACCTGCGCCTCATGATCAAGGGCGACGAGGACCGCAAGCACGTCGACTCGATCCTCCAGTGCGGCGACGTCGTCACCGCTGACGTCTCCAAGCTCGACGACATGAAACGCGTCTGCGCTGGCATCGACACGGTGGTTCACCTGGCAGGCGACCCGCGTCCTAGCGCCACGTGGGACTGCGTGCTGAACGTCAACATCGCCGGCGCGTACAACACGTTCGTCGCGGCCAAGGCGTGCGGCTGTCGGCGCGTCGTGTACGCGAGCAGCATCCACGCCGTCAGCGGCTACCCCGCCGACTATCAGGTCCACACGTCCGACCCGGTCAACCCCGGCGACCTCTACGGCGTCAGCAAGTGCTTCGGCGAAGCGCTCGCCCGCTACATGGCCGAGCACGAGGGATTGAGCACGATCTGTTTACGCATCGGCGCCTTTCAGCCGATCGAGGCCGCCCGCGACGAGGGCGGCATCGGCATGCTCGACGCCTGGGTCAGCCAGCGTGACCTGCACCAACTCATCGAAAAGTCGATCGACGTCGCCGAGCTGAAGTTCGGCATCTTCCACGGCCTGTCGGACAACCGTTTCAAGCGGCTGGACATCACCGACGCGCGCGAGCTGCTGGGCTACGCACCGCAGGACGACCTGACGGAAGTGAACGTGAAGCTCAAAGAGCTGAAGCTGCGCGAGCAGGTCCCGGCGCACAACGTGCAGGACGAGCGGCAGCAGAGCGGGTTGCGCAACGAGCTATAGACGCTGCGCCCCGATTGACCGGACGCAACCTTTCGTTGCATTCGAAGCCGGCCCTTCAGGGCCGGGTTTCCGTCGCGCCCTCCAACCCGGGCCTGAAGGCCCGGCTTCGGCGGAGCCCGGTCGCGTTCGTCCACCCGCCCCTGCTGCGCGAAGAGAACGACCGAGTCGTCGAGCACACTTACGGGAATGATGTCGGGTGCAGGTACACTATTCGCGACGGTGACGCGCGCACCGTCGATCAGGTCCTCATCCCCATCCCGCCCTCGCGCCGATTACGGGCTTACTTTGTCAAGTGCATGATTCCAATGACCAATGACCAAGTCTCATGACCAATCAATGACCCAGGTTGTCATCGCGCAACTGCCCGATCACGCCGGGGCTGAGCGGTACTCCGCGAAGCCCCGGATTCCCGACCGTCTGGCGCACGGGACCCGGGGCGGCGCGTCGGAGTACCGACGCTCTGCCCCGGCGTGGCGAGCATCACGCCTGAGCGTCAAACCACCCTTGCCACAGCAGTGTTCGGAAGTGGTTGGACTAGGACATTGGGGATCGATTGGTCATCGGAGCTTGGTCATTGGTCATTCTCGGCGCATCACGCGTCCAGCAGCTCGTTGATCCTCGTCCACTTCTGCACGACCTTGTTGCCCAGCGCGCTGATCAGCAAGATGCAGGCGCAGACGATCATGCCCAGCAGCAGGGCGTACTCGATCACTTCGTTACCCTTCTCGTCCCGCCACAGCGAGAGCGCGAAGGATCTCAGGCCCCCGACGGGGGTCAGACCAGCGGACATGTTGTTCTCCCGTTCACCGAATGGATTGGCGCGGGCGCGCCGAGGAATCACGCGCGTTTCCCGGAGGCGTTGCGAGTGACGGAACCGCACTCGCGATCGGAGCGGCGCGGGCGCGTGACACGAGGAGTGTCATGCGCGGCTGCCCGACGACGATGACGCCGGTGGACCGGTACGCGCGGGCGAGCCCGCGAATTTCGGTCCTACATCTCTACCACGACTTCAATTTCGCGGCGGGAAAGCAAGCGGAATTTCGATCGCAACTTCGACCGTCGCAGACCGGCCTGCGACGACGGTTCGGCGCGTGACGTTTGCGCCACGAAACGCGGACCGCGGTGCATCCGATAACCCTCTTTCTCGGGGCCGGTTGCGGCGGTGAGAAGGTGGGTCATTCCGCGCCCGACTTCGGTCGAGGAGATCCGCGCGTTCTCACGCGATTTTGCACGTTGTGCGTTTTGGCCGACCCGTCGTAAAGGGGAACTCGGAGTCGGAGAACTTCTAGTCACGTCGTACCGCTCTACGTGCGCCCCGCACGCACAAGTGTGTTGGCTCCAGGTGTGGGATGTACGTGGAGGGAGAGGGAAGTGTGCGCATGGGCGGGCATTATCGGATCGTGCAACCTCGCAGGAGCATCCGCAACAGCACTCCGGGCCGTCGCGGCGCAGCGTCGCGCGCGGTCTTGCTGGTGCTCTGCGCGGCGCTGGTCATGCTGATGGCTGTCAGCGCCTCGCGCGCGGCGGGTATCATCAGTTACGGCAACTTCGGGCCGGTCGCGCCGGGGGTCTCGTTCCTCCAGGTCGAGGAATCGTCCGCCACCGACACGCCGCCGCTGTTCGGGCCGCCCACGCCGTTCTCGGTCGGCTTGGACTTCGACCCGCAGACGTTCGCGGCCTTCGCCTCGGGTGGGTCGCAGG